>ERZ827126.605-NODE-605-length-47571-cov-3.713528_pt1 | contig 47571 bp, 35 predicted proteins | sample MGYA00519780_ERZ827126 | MGnify/ENA primary metagenome ERZ827126 (study PRJEB31778, sample SAMEA3449262) | human gut metagenome | biome: human gut; feature: human-associated habitat; material: faeces | place: United Kingdom | collected 2010/2012 ...
TTCACCAGATACGTGTCATTTTCTGCATCCGATACATCTGAAATCTCATAAACATAAGCCTGATTATTTTTTGTATAAACAATCTTCTGTCCTTTCTTCAGATTTACCGCATCCGTCTGCTTACCATAAGCAACAGAACCGACCGGAAGATTTGTCTCCGCCGTACTGTTATCATTCATAACCGTCTTTACTCCTGCAAGAGGAGGTACTAACAAAGCCGCTGCTATAAGGATGGTACAGATGATAACCAGATCCACAATAAGTTTTAAAAATTTTGACATCTCTGTTTCCTCATTTCGCAATTCTTTCATTTCTTATCTTAACATTTTCTGACAAAGATGTACACAAAAACTTTAATTGATATTCAAACTGATATTCTAATCGGATATCCGAAATGAATATTCTACAGATTCGTCAGAAATGCCTGATATCCCTTATATGCTTCATAAATATCCACTTTACTTGCAATTTCCCACGGAGCATGCATATTTAATACGGCAACTCCACTGTCAATTACATCCATATCGTATGCTGCAAGAATATAGGCGATAGTTCCGCCGCCTCCAACATCTACTTTTCCAAGTTCTGCTGTCTGGAAAGAAACATTTTGCTCGTCCATCACACGACGCAATCTTGCAATGTATTCCGGATTTGCATCATTAGAACCGCTCTTTCCTCTTGAGCCGGTATATTTATTAAAGGTTAATCCGTGACCTAAAAATGCACAGTTATTCTTTTCCATCACTTCCGGATAATTTGGGTCAAATCCGGCGCTGACATCAGAAGAAAGCATGCAGGAATTTTTTAATGCTCTGCGCACAAGCAGTTCACTGTAAGTTCCACACGCATTCATCACTTCCGCCACCGTATTTTCAAAGAATCTGGAATGCATACCGGTTGCTCCTACACTTCCAATTTCCTCTTTATCTACCAACAAACATACAGAAGTATATTCTGCCTCTGTAACTGCCTCAATCGCTTTATAAGACGGATAAGCACATACTCTGTCATCCTGTCCATAAGCCATAATCATACTTCTGTCTAATCCAAAGTCTCTTGCTTCTCCGGCCGGAACAACTTCTAATTCAGCGGATACAAAATCTTTTTCTTCAATGCCATACTGTTCTTTTAACAGCTGTAACACATAAGCTTTGACCGGATTTTCTTCCTTTTCATCTTCTTTTTTATCCATCGGCTGACTGCCCACCAGAAGATCCAGTGCTTCTCCTTCAACGACAACGCTTCCTTTTTTCTCCATCTGTTTTGCGGACAGATGCACCAGAATGTCGGTCACTCCTACAACCGGATCTTCCGGTTTCTCACCTATGTTTATCTGCACGGTTGTTCCGTCTGTTTTTACGATCACACCGTGGATCGCCATCGGAGAAGCTACCCACTGGTATTTTTTGATTCCACCATAATAATGGGTGTCCAGATAAGCCATACCTCCGTTTTCATATAACGGGTTCTGTTTGATGTCCAGACGCGGAGAATCGATGTGGGAACCTATCAGAAGCATACCGTTTTCGATATCATCTGTTCCGATTTCCATCATGATTACGGATTTTTTCATATTTTCCGCATAGATTTTATCTCCGGCTTTCAGCTGCTTTCCTTCACGGATCACATCCTCCAGATTTTCAAAACCCTGTTCTTTTGCGATTCTGCAGATATTGCTGCTGCATTCCCGCTCTGTCTTTCCTGCATCCAGAAATTCCCGGTACATCTTTGCCAGTTTCTGGATCTCTTTTTTTTCTGTCTCATGATACTGTCTCATGATTCTTACCCCTTTCTGCTTTGTAACTACTTTGTAACTGTTCAACATCTTCACAGTTACACTACTTTTTGTCTTTGCAGACCATATTAAAAACAGTACCACAAATTTTGCGGTCTGCATAGGTCTTTTTCTTATTTCCACTCGACTTTGCTTCCGGATTTTCCTTTTGTCACCACCAGCTTCTGCTCAATCTGTTCTTTCAGTTCCGTTACATGGGAAATGATTCCAACCAGCCGGCTGCCTCCGGAGAGTCCCTGGAGGATACGGATTGCCTGTTCCCTGGCATTTTCATCCAGTGAACCAAATCCTTCATCAATAAATAAGGTATCGATATGAACTGCTCCCACAGCCTGTGTGATCACATCCGTCATACCAAGTGCCAGTGCCAGTGCTGCCATGAAGGATTCTCCACCGGAAAGGGTCTTGACATCCCGTACCTTTCCGGTGATCAGACTGTAGACATCCAAATCAAGGCCGGTATTCCCCTGAGTGGAAAGGTTTTCCATACTTCTGCATTTTAGCAAAAACTGTCCGGCAGCCATCCGTTCCAGATGACGATTGGCACATCGGATCATATGCTGAAAATACTGACGCTGCATATACGATTCCAGATCGATCTTTGCCGTGCCGGTAAGGCTCCCGTTGGCAGTGCGACTCAGAGTATTCAGTACCTGATACCGTTTTCGCAGTTCTTCTCTCTCCTTCGTCAGCTGCTGCAGTCTTCGGTTTGCCTGCTGATTCGTCTCTCGTCGGCTGTAAAGCTTTCGGAGTTCTCTCTCCTTCAGCCTCTGCTGTTCTTTTTGTTCTTTCAACTCCTTTTCCGTCTGTTCAAGATCCGGGGCTTCTTTTTCTTTCAGCTGGCTTCTCAGCCATTCCACTTCCTGACAGCTCCGGCGCAACTCCTCTTCGTAGGCATCTATTGCTTTCTGCCTCCGCTCCAGCTCCGCAGGTTTCATGCATGCTTTCTTAAAATCCTCTTCTTTTTCAAAAAGCTGTTCCCTCCGCACCTGTTCATAAGCGTTCTGTTTTTCCTGTTCCTGTTGTTTTAAAGTTTTACACTGTCGCTGTACCTCTTCCAGCTGACCTTTTTTCCTGTTTTCTTCCTGCAGGAATTTTTGCAGACTCCCGGAGACACGATCCAGCTCTTTTTTGGATATCTGAAGCTTTTCTTCTCCGTCTATCAATCGTTTCCGGGCTTTTTCTTCCCAGTCTTCCCAGCGGTTTTTCATCACTTCCAGACTTTCTTCCTCTGTCTGTTCTCTATGTAACAGATGCGTTTGCTGCTCCCGGATGACCGCTATTTCCTGCTGATAGAGGTTTTCTGACTGCTGATACTTCTGTCTTCGGTCTTCCCTGGTATTTTCCGCCTGATTTCGGCGTTCTCTCTCTTTTTCCACCAGTTCCTGGCTCAGATTCCCGGAAATCGGCTCCGCCGGAGCCGGATGATGGAGGGAACCACATACCGGACAGGGATAATTGTCCTGTAGCCCGGAAGCAAGAATCCCTGCCTGTCCGGCAAGATATTCCTGATACAGAGTTTCATAACGTTGGGCCTGCTGCCTGTAAGAAAGGTCTGCTTTCCGGTAACTGTCTGCTGCCTGCTGCCGGTGTATTTCCAGACGCTGTGCTTCTTTCAGATGGCTCTGCAGCTGTCCGTACTGTTCAAGTGCCTGTCGCAGCCGTTCAAGCACCGGCACTTCTTTCTCCTCCAGTTTCTGCACATAACTGTTCCAGGTTTTCTCCTTTTCTTTCAGTTTTTCTGTTTCCTCTTTCCGTTCCTCCAGCCACGCTTTCAGCTGTTTTTCCTGCATCTGCATCCGTTCTCTGCTCTCTGCCGTCTCCCGGTAGCCTACATAAACCATTTCTACTTTTGCCGCCCGCTTTGCGGCACCGATCCGTTCCTTTTCCTGTTCCTTTTCTTCTCTTTTCTCTTCCAGCACACGAATCTGTTTTTCCAGCTGCGTAAGTTTTGAAAAACTCTCTGCTCTCTCTTTTTCCACACTGTAGCGCTGATTCAGTTTTTCCAGCATCGCAGTTGTTTTTTTCATTTCTTTCCGGCTCTGTTCATACTGCAATTTATCTTCTTCCAGCATGCGCTCTGCAAAAGCAAGCACCGCCTCAAGATCCGGTTCTTTCTGTCCTGTCCGGAGCAGTTCCTCCTTTTCCTGAACCGTGCTTTCCGAAACTTCCAGCTGTTCTATCTCCCGCAGACAGGACTTTCTGTTATCCTCCAGCTCACCGTAACACCGTTTGTTCCTGTTTTTCAGTTCCTCCTGCACCCGTCCGAAGATTCTTGTATCAAAGATCCGGGAGAAAATTTCTTTTCGTTCATCAGACTTTGCCAGCAGCAGCCGCAGAAAATCCCCCTGCGCGATCATCGCGATCTGCATAAACTGCTTGGCATCCACACCGAGGATTTCCACCAGTTTCCGGTTAACTTCCTGTCTGTTTCCCGGATACAGACTGCCATCCGGCTGATACAGCTCCACGCTGCCCCGTTCCTTTGTCATCGTCCTTCCACCGTCTTTGTTCCGTCGTTTGCTCTCCCTCTCATACTCCGGACTTCGAAGCACCCGCCAGACCTGTCCCCCGGTGGAAAATGTCAGATCCACATATGTCTTCGTCCCATCCGGCGCGTACTGGCTGCGCATCATGGTTCCGTCTCTCCGTCCACCGCTGGTCTGTCCATACAGTGCATAGGTGATCCCGTCAAAGATCGTTGTCTTACCTGCCCCGGTATCTCCCGTGATCAGAAACAGACCCTGCTGCACCTGCCCGAAATCTATTGTCACGCAGTCCGCATAAGAGCCAAATGCGGACATCGTCAGTATCATCGGTCTCATCCTTCTTCCTCCCTGATTTTCGCAAATACTTCTTCCAGCACTGCCGCCTCTTCTTCCTGCAGCTTCCGTCCCTGAATCTGGGAAAAGAACTGTTCAAAAACCAGTTTCGGATCTGTCTGTGTATCCTCTGCCTGTCCGTCTTCCCATTCCTGTACAAGCTTCCGGTTTCTCTCTGTCCTCACTTCCAGAATATGCGTAAAGATCCGTTCCAGCTGTTCCTTCGGCTGATACAGTTCCTCTTCATCCGTCAGAACAATACTGACATAATCCTCGCAGATACTGTCTTTGTTCGCTTCCAGAATCTCTTCCAGTCTTCCCCTGATCACGCATATCTCCCGTAACGGATGCAGCGGATGCAGCTGAATCACCGGTTCCTGTCCCGGTGCTTCCAGAATCACTTCTGTCACCGATTTTTCCTGTTCCCACTCACTGACCGAGTATTTTAACATCGAACCACAGTAACGGATACTTTCTCTTCCCATCGACTGCGGGCGGTGGATATGTCCCAGTGCCACATAGGAAAACGGCGCAAGACACGAAATATCCACCTGATCAAGTCCTCCCACACTTATCGTCTCGGAATCACTGGTTTTCGGTGTCTCACCACCTGCAGTATAGAACTGATGGGAAATCAGTATATTTCGTTTCTCCGTATCCACCTGCTCTCTCTCCAGAAGAAATTTTACCGCCTCATTATAATCCCTGCGTATCTCTTCCCATCCGTTTTTCACTTTTATCTCTGTTTCCCCGTCGCGGTCTCTTTGTTCTCCTGCTCCGTCCTCTCTGTCTGTTTCCTTTTTGCTCTCTTCCATTAGTTTTCGCACATATCCGGGTTTCACAAACGGAAGCATCCATACCTCTGTCTCTCCCCATTCATCTTGAAAAGTGACCTTTTTCAGATGGTCTTCCGGTATCTGTGGACAGGTTCCCGCCACATAGATCTGTTGTCTGCTCAGAATCTTTGCACCGAACGCCAGTCGTTCCGGAGAATCATGATTCCCGCTGATGATCAGCACCGGAATCTTCGGTTCCAGCTGGCTTACTTTGGTAAGAAACCGGTCAAATACCGTAACCGCTTCCGCTGCAGGTACTGATTTGTCATACACATCACCAGCGATCAGGACACCGTCCGGTCGTTTCTCCCGGATCAATTCATAAATCTCTGTCAGGATCCACTCCTGATCTTCCAGCAGAGAATATCCATATAACTGCTTCCCGATATGCAGATCGGATAAATGAAAAAAATGCATTGCCTCGCCTTCTTTCTGTTAGATTTCTAAAACTATCGCGGCAGTCGTCAAGGTCTCGTGTAAACTATAAAATTCCCCACACAACCGGTCATTGGCCGGATGGCAGGGAATTTTGATCCTTTATTCTTGCTCCTGTGTTTCCTTTTTCTCTTCTTTTGTTTCTGTCACTTCTGCAACCTCTTCCTTAGATGCTTCCTGAACCTCTTCTGTTACGTTGGCATCCTCTTTCTCCAGTTCCCTGGTCAGTTCCAGTGGTGTGATATTCTCCGGTGTTACCTGTGTTGCATGCTCCATCAGACTTTTCTTCTGTCCTGCTTTTTTCGGTTGAACGGAAGTTTTATCTGCTTCCTTTCCTTTTTTCCGATTGTTCGGTTCTACCGCATAGATACGATCCGGATGATTTTTCGCTACCTTTTTCAGGCCACTAACCGCCCAGAGCAGAAACAACGGTAACAGCAGATTGGAAATGATCATAAACGGACTGATCATATGCATTGCTGTCAGTGCAACACCTGCCAGAACTTCGAGCCCCAGAATTCCCAGGCTCATTTTCCACAAAAGTGCAACCTTATCCAGCCGATTGTTTAACCGGAAACAAAAGATTCCCACCATGGTTTCGATCACTGCCTGAATATAATATACTACGCTGCATGCGCGAAGTGTTCCGCTTGTAATGTCAATCTGTTTTAATGCCTCCAGAACCTCTTCATTCCCCTTGTCCGCCATTCCTGCCATTGACCAGCACCGTATACCGTAAGACAGGCTGGATGTCAGAGCTGTCATAACAAGCATGATTCCCACCAGCATAACGATCATCTTGCCGTTAAGGGCCCGGCGCATTTCCTTCTGATCCTGATATTGATACATAGTTTTCCTCCGTTCTCCTGTTTCTTTTTCACTGTCCGTAACTGCTTTATAACTTTACAGTTACCACTATTTTTCAATTTTAATGAAGAATCTTTTGTTTGTCAAACTGAAACAGAGACTTTATTCTTTTTTTACATTTGTTTTCTTACGATCCGATATTCATCGTCCAGCTGATAATACGGACACTGGTAAAAAGTATCACTTAAAAATCGATACATCTCATCTTCATCCAGATCCACTTCGCAGCAGTAGCAATCGGATTCTTCATCGTATACATAATTCGCACAACTCTCACAGTTTGTCTGTCCTGCCATCACTTTTCCCCCGTTTTCTTATTTGCAGTCCTTTTTCCGGCTCTGCCTTCGCTGTGTAGAGAGCCCTGTTTTTTATTATATCCGCTCTCTTACTCCGATACAAGTGGAAATCTATTTTTCCATCCCAAAATAAAATGCTTGCTTTTTATCCGCTGATATGATATTATAAAGGTCGGTTTTAGCGAACCGTTTTTCATGCCGCTGTGGCGGAATTGGCAGACGCACTTGACTCAAAATCAAGCGGTTAACAGCCGTGCCGGTTCGAGTCCGGCCAGCGGCATCCGAGCTGTTGCATACATCATATGCAGCAGCTTTTTCTTTACACGGATGTATATTTCTGCTAATAAAATCGATCCACCGGATTAATTATTGATATTCACCGAAAAAAATCCCCTGTTGGAAAGCCTGAACTTCCACAGGGGATTTTTTTATTGTGTATCAGCAAAACATAATTCTTCCTGTTTTCCTGTAATTAGTACATCGTTTCGTAAATAACTGTATTATTCACGCAGGATACGGATTCGAGTGTGCAGTTCAAAAAACGTAGGCGTAGCGGGCTACGCTGAGGCTTTTTGAACTGTGCAATCGGATTCGTAGACAAGTGAATGATACAGTTATTTCGAAAACGATGTATTAGTTTACGTGAATATGTTCTCTTGATTTTTCTGCGATCTCTGCTTTGATCTTTTCTACAAAAGTATCCAGTGGCAGAACCGTAGTTTCTTTTTCGCCATGCAGACGGAAGGAAACGGTTCTGTCGTCTTTTTCATTGAATCCGACAACCAGCAGATACGGTACTTTTTCTACCTGACCTTCACGCATACGATAGCCAAGTTTTTCTGCACGGTCATCCAGTTCCACACGGACATCTGCTGCTTCCAGTGCATCCACGATTTCCTGTGCATATGCATTCAGACCTTCATCATCGGTCTTAACCGGCATAACACGTGCCTGAACAGGTGCCAGCCAGGTCGGCAGGTTTCCTTTGGTCTCTTCCAGAATGTATGCCATGAAACGATCCAGAGATCCAAGAATTGCGCGGTGCAAAACAACCGGTGTCTGTTTTTCTCCGTTGCTGTCGATGTAGGACAGATTGAATTTTGCCGGCAGGCAGAAGTCCAGCTGACAGGTAGACAGGGTAATCTCGTTACCGATGGCAGGCTGTACATTGACATCCAGTTTCGGGCCATAGAATGCAGCTTCTCCGATTTCTTCGGTGTATTCGATTCCGATGCTGTTCATTACATCACGCAGTGCATCTTCTGCTGTGTTCCACATCTCATCATCATCATGATATTTTTCTTTGTTTTCCGGATCACGCAGAGACAGTACACAACGATAATTGGTGATTCCGAAATCTTTATAGGTACTGAAGATCAGTTCTACTACTTTGGTAAATTCATCCTTGATCTGTTCCGGTGTTACAAACAGATGGGCATCGTTCTGACAGAAATGTCTTCCCCGTTCGATACCTTTCAGCGTTCCGCTGCTCTCATAACGGAAGTCATGCGCAATCTCACCGATACGGATCGGCAGGTTTTTATAAGAATGTCTTTTATTTGCATAAATCATCATATGATGCGGGCAGTTCATCGGACGAAGAACAAAAGATTCCCCTTCCATCTCCATCGGCGGGAACATGTTCTCTTTGTAGTGATCCCAATGACCGGAAGTCTTATACAGGTTGACAGTACCAACACAAGGTGTCATAACATGCAGATAACCCAGTTTACGTTCTTTTTCCTTGATATAATTTTCCAGCTCCTGCCAGATTGTATATCCTTTCGGCAGGAACATCGGCAGACCACGTCCAACCAGATCGTCAACCATGAACAAATTCATATCTTTTCCAATCTTTCTGTGATCTCTTTCTTTTGCTTCCTCCAGTAATTGCAGATGTGCTTCCAGTTCTTCTGCGGTCGGGAAACATACACCGTAGATACGCTGCAGCATTTTGTTTTTACTGTCACCCTTCCAGTAAGCTCCGGAGTGACGAATCAGTTTAAAATGTTTACAAAGTTTTACATTATCCACGTGAGGTCCACGGCACAGATCGGTAAAGTCACCCTGATCGTAAACAGTGATACTTCCCTCTTCCAGATCTGCGATCAGATCCAGTTTATAAGGATCATCGGCGAACATTTCCAGTGCTTCTTCTTTAGACACTTCACGACGGATGATCTTTTTGCCGGATTTTACAACTTTTTTCATCTCTTTTGTGATCTTTTCGATGTCCTCATCACGAATTACATCCTCTCCAAGATCAATATCATAATAGAAGCCCTCTGCTACAACAGGTCCAACCCAGAACTTTGCCTGTGGATACAGATGTTTGATCGCCTGAGCCATTACATGGGCACAGGAATGATTCAGTGTTTTTAACTGTTCATCTTCTTTAAAATTTACCATTTTTCTTCTCCTTTTTACCATTGTCAGCGAGAAAAACACGCTATTGCGGCAGTAGTCAAGATTCCATGAAAGAACAGACTTTAACTCATTACCTGAGTAACGAAAAAACACCCTTAGATGACAGACTGCCACCTAAGGGTGCTATTATGCACGGTTCCACCTTATTTTTCTCTTATTGCCTGTAACAGAGCAACCCGGTAACGCTTCGGATGAAATCTCATCCTTCTACGCACAACTCAGAAGTGGTTTTCCTGCAACCTGTCCATAAGAAACTTCCACCATACATTTCTCTCTCTGTAAAGATCTGACTGCATTACTTTCTTCGTCAACGCTTTTTCATACTATTTTCTAAATCGAGTTCATTATAATATAATACCGATGGAAATTCAATGCTTTTTTACTCAATTTCCACTTCGTTTCCTGTTCTTTCCCCTTTTGTAAACGCCATTGCATTGTTAAGAGTTGTCTCACTGATGGCATCCAGTGCTTCATAAGTGAAGAATCCCTGATGAGAGGTAATAATAACATTCGGGAAGGACAGCAGTCTTGCGGTAATGGAAGTCTCCATGATTTCATCCGAACGGTCCTCAAATACATTTTTCTTTTCCTCTTCGTATACATCCAGACCGACAGCAAAGAATTTTCTTGCACGGATGCCCTCGATCAGATCAGCTGTTTTTACCAGACCGCCACGGGAAGTATTGACGAGAATCACGCCGTCTTTCATCTTCTGGATGGATTCCCGGTTGATCATGTGGTAAGTTTCATCCATAAGCGGGCAGTGAAGGGAGATCAGATCACTCTGTGCCAGCAGTTCATCCAAAGATACATAGGTCACAAAATCCAGTGCCGGATTCTGATATTTATCATAGGCAATGACATTCATGCCAAATCCATGACAGATTCTCGCCATTGCCGCACCGATTTTACCGGTTCCCACGATACCGGCTGTTTTCCGGTAGAAATTTACTCCCTGCATACCACCAAGGCTGAAGTCGTTTTCGCGAACTCTCACATAGGCTTTGTGGATTCTCCGGTTGGCAGCCAGTGCCAGTGCCATCGCATGTTCTGCTACAGCTTCCGGGGAATATCCGGGCACACGCATGACTTTGATTCCACATGCGGTCGCTTTCTCCACATCTACATTGTTAAATCCCGCACAGCGCATCAGAATCAATTTCACTCCACACGCAGACAGGACATCGATCGTTTCGGTTCCCACATCACTGCTGACAAATGCACAGATTGCATCGTATCCTTTTGCCAGTTTTGCAGTACTTGGAACCAGTTCAGATTTCAGATATTCGATCTGAATATCCGGATAGTCTTTTGCTTTTGCTTCAAAAGACTCTTTATCATAACTTTTTGTATCATAAAATAAAATCTTCACAGCATGTTCCTCCTTTTTTCTGTCTTCTTCATACAGAAACATTATTTTCCAGACAGTTTTCTGTCTTTCTTATTATATCCTTTCTTCTTTTTCCTGTATACATTTTTTTAGAAATTGATAGATTTCCTCATCAGTAGGCGGACATCCCTGCAGACAGGAAGCAAACCCCCTGGTGCAGCTGCCGATTCCAAGCGTTCCTGTCTTTCCCCGATATCCCTGTCCGATACATATCTTTGTATCCAGTTTTTCCAGAACGCCTTCTTCTTTTAACCGGTCGAGTGCAGGGATCAGATACCCGTAACAGGCACTGCAGGACTCCACCTCCTCTACGGCATCCGCTACTTCCACTACTTTTCTCCTTCCGGTCTTTACCACCTGTGAAACCGGTGGATTCAGTTCCCGGATCCGGGCCTGTGTCCAGTCTGCACATCCGGCCCCCAGTGCTTCTGCCATTCGGATATACGGCACTTCTTCCACCCCATACCCCATCTCATGGCAGACAAATGCATCAACCAGTACCGGATCTCTTCCGGCGATCAAACGATTCATCTCCACCGGATTGCCTCCGTCCTCAAAGTCCCAGTCCCCGCAGATATTGTCAACCAGAATAAAATCCTGATGCAGCCCGACTGCCAGGTGTGCAATCGGTTTATGCAGTCCCATCGCGTGAAAATGACGTTTTTCCCGGTTTGGAAGCAGTCCCTTCATATTCTTCAGTGCACAGGTGATCTTCGTCTGGCAATGCCCCTTCATCACCGGTACATTGATCAGAAAATCGAGACTTTTTGCCTCCCGGCAGATCTCAAGTTCCATCCCTCCGCACTCCGTCAGTTCTCCGGGATCTGCCTGCATATCTTTAAACGGAACCTTGTACATTTCGCTCAGCTTCTCATATCCACAGACTTTCATGGATTCTCTCGTCTTATCCCCTACCCAGGAACCTTCCAGCATGATGATATTCTGAAATCCCGCTTCCTGCAGATATTCGATGATTCCAGCCACAATTTCAGGATGAGTTGTTGCCCCCAGGAAAGCCTCCGACGGAGCCACCAGGTTCGGCTTGATACCAATCTTTTTGTCCCTCGCTCCGATCTGTGCTTCCAGTCCGGCAGCATACAGGATCTCTCTTGTCATCTCTTTATACTCTGTTCCATGAATCAACAGTAATTCTTCTTTTTCCATATCTGTTCCTTTCTGTCTGCTTTTTACGTAAGAGTCAAAAAACCCCGGAGTTCACCCCCGGGGTTTTTATTTTTCTGTTTTATCTTCTTTTCAGGAAATCCGGAATCTGGATATCTTTTCTCGGAACAGTACTGCTGGTCGGTGCTCCCGGATTTGCTTTTGGCATCTGGAAGCTCGGCATCGTCATACCCTGGGAAAATGCAGGTTTTTCCGGTGCTGCTTCTTTTACCTGTGCAGTCTGTACTGGCTGAGCAGGTACTGCAGAAGCTTTGCTTACGCTTGCCTGTTTTGCAGTTGCATCATTCAGTCCGGTTGCAATAACCGTGATCTTAGCAGAATCTACTGCGGTATCATCATACATGGCACCAAAGATGATGTTTGCATCTTCGCCTGCCAGGTTCTGTACATAGCTTGCAGCATCATTTGCATCCATCAGGGAGATATCTCCGGAGATGTTAATGATCACATGGCTTGCACCCTGGATGGTTGTCTCAAGCAACGGACTGGATACAGCCTGCTGTACAGCTTCCAGTGCTTTGTCGTCGCCCTTTGCCTCGCCGATACCGATGTGGGCGATACCCTTGTCGGTCATAACGGTCTGAACATCTGCGAAGTCGAGGTTGATGAGTGCCGGCAGGTTGATCAGGTCTGTGATGCCCTGTACGGCCTGCTGCAGAACCTCGTCTGCTTTCTTTAATGCCTCCGGCATGGTTGTCCGGCGGTCTACGATTTCAAGAAGTTTGTCGTTCGGGATCACGATCAGGGTATCTACGTTTTCCTCGAGTTTTTCGATTCCCATCAGCGCATTGCTCATACGGGTTCTTGCCTCGAATTTGAACGGTTTTGTTACAACGCCGACAGTCAGAATGCCCATTTCTTTTGCAACGCCTGCTACAACCGGTGCTGCACCTGTTCCGGTTCCGCCGCCCATACCGCAGGTGACGAATACCATATCAGCGCCTTCCATGATCTGTTTGAGCTCTTCGATACTCTCCTCGGCTGCTTTCTCTCCAACCTCAGGTTTTGCTCCTGCGCCCAGTCCCTTTGTCAGCTTCTCGCCGATCTGGAGAATGGTAGGTGCCTTACAGAGGGTCAGCGCCTGTTTATCGGTGTTGATTCCAACGAATTCAACGCCGCCGATGGATTCCTCCACCATTCTATTTACAGCATTATTTCCTGCACCACCTACACCGATTACGATAATCTTTGCAGATGATTCTGCCTCATTTGTCATGATCTCTAACAATTTCAACTTCCTCCTTTTGATTATGAACTGCTGTCTATCTCAAAATAGTCTGATATTCTGATGGTCATACATAAAGATATAATATAATTTCTTCGGAAAATAATCAACTGTTTTTTTCGTATTTCATAAAAAATTCAGGATTATTGCGTTTTTTTGACGGCTTTCCTTTCCTCTTATACATCTTTCGAGAAGACAAAGCTGCTGTCGCCGTCCTTGTAATCCTCCATATGGAGTTCTCCGGAAAGACCGGAAAGGCTCGGCAGGATTGCTGCTACGCGCGTCATCTTTTCTTCTAACGCCGTATCGGTTCCAAGCAGAATCCGCACGGTATCATAGTAATGCAGAATAATTTCGCTGTTCTCATTAAATTCCACACTGTCCGGCGTGATATTGTATTTCTCCGTCATTCTCGTAAGTGCGAGCATGGTGCGGAAAACTGCCGGTTTTTCAACCGGGAGCTGCTCGTTCACGGTCACATAGTCAAACGTAAGTCCTGTTACAAGCGGAACATCGGAAAGGGTCGGCTGAAAGTCTGTCGTTGTCACACGTGCACTTTTAATCGTATCCGCCGAGAGCGCACCGTCGGACGTACTGCTTTCGGATGCTGTGCCATCGGATGATACGCTTTCGGATGCAAGCGACTCACTCGTAAGAGATCCATCCGCACTCGTTCCATCGGAGGCGGTTCCGTCGGAAGGCTCACCCTCCGCAGGTGTTTCCTGCTCCTCGTCCACGCACTCCAGCACGATGCCGTTCTTGTCAAAATAGACCTTCTGGCCTTCGTACTCGACATAACCGACCACTTTTTTCTCATTTACCTGGATGCAGATGGTGTCATAGCTTACAAACGTAAACTCCACGGAGTTCATAAAAGGAATATCGCTCATATCAACCTTCGAATGAAACGTCGTAAGAAGCACCGTGTTTTTCATCCACTTGTCGTCCGCGACCATCTCTTTGATTTCATCTTTTGTATACCGGGTGTTCCCCGCCACCTGGATATTGCGGATTTTGAACACATTAAAAAACAAGGCACCTGCAAGGCCGACGCCAAGCACCACCCCGGTCAGAATCCGTATTTTTCTGTTTTTCTTCTTTTTTCTGTTTTTTTTCTGTCTCATATTTCTTTTTCTACGATAATCTTGGCTCCGAGTTCCCGGAGCGTTTCTGGAAACCGTTCATACCCCCGCTCAATCAGTTCTGTCTGCCGGATTGTGGAAAATCCTTCTGCGGCAAGCGCCGCCGATACGAGTGCCGCGCCGCCCCGAAGATCCTGGGAAACAACTTCTGCACCGTGCAGACGGCTTTTTTCGGCCGTCAGCCATTTTCCGCAGATCTGCAGCGTACCGCCCATTTTCTGCAGCTCCTCTGCCGTCCGGAGGCGGTCCTCAAATACATTTTCACAGATACAGCTCTTTCCTTCCAGCGTCATCGCTGCCGCCAGATACAGCGACTGCAGATCCGTCGGAAAACCGGGATATTCCTCTGTCTCCACGTACGGAACAGCATGCTGCACGTTTTTGCTGTCTGCTACCAGTGTACCACTCTTCCTTGTATATTGTCCACCTATTTTCTGATAGAGGGACAGAACCGCCCCCATTTCGTCCAGCGGCGCGCCGGAAAGCGTCAGGTGCCCCCGCGTCGCCGCGCCCATCAGAAGATACGTCCCTGCCGCGATCCGGTCACCCGGAACACGATACCGGCAGCCGGACAGCAGTCTCTTTCCCCGCCTTCCGTAAACGGTAATCTGCTCCGTCCCCTCGCCGGTAATCTCCGCTCCCATGGCCTTAAGAAACCGGCAGAGATGAACCACTTCCGGCTCCCGCGCACAATGCTCCAGCCTTGTTGCACCTTCCGCTCCGACAGCAAAAAGAACCGCATTTTCCGTCGCCCCGACGCTCTTTTTCGGAAAGCAGAGCACGGCTCCTTTCGGATGATCTGCCTTTGCCCGAATGGTGCCGTCCTCCTCGAAGACCTCGGCTCCCAGAAGCTCCATTGCCCTCTGATGCAGGTCCGTCGGCCGCTTTCCGATCCGGCAGCCGCCGGCCCCTGCAAGGTATGCCTCCCCTGTCCTTGCAAGAAGACTTCCCAGAAACAAAAGAGAGGCGCGCAGTCTCTTCGAAAGCGCTCCCTCCACACGGCTTTTTTCGATCTTTTCACAGTTCAGGTGGAGCGCATTCCTCTCCCACCAGACTGTTCCGCCAAGGCTTCTTACAATCTCCGCCATATCCTCCACATCGGAAATCTTCGGGCAGCCTTCCAGCACGACCTCCTCTTTTGTCAGAACCGCCGCCGCGATCATGGGAAGAACGGCATTTTTGGAACCCTGGACTGTTACCGTTCCGCAAAGCCGCCTTCCGCCGAGAATCTGATATACTCCCACCTGTTCTCTCCCATCCGGCCTCTCTTTTTACGGTATGCATTACACTCCCGTTTTGTTCCCGTTCTGCAGCGCTTTTCCGCCTTTTTAATCGGTGTCCCTCGAGACCGACAGGGCAAGCCCCATCTCGCCGAGCAGAAACAACACGGAGGTGCCGCCGTAACTGATAAAAGGCAGCGTAATGCCGGTATTCGGAATCGTATTTGTCACAACCGCGATGTTCAGAATCACCTGAAGCGCAATATGCCCCATAATTCCGCCCGCAATCAGTGCTCCGCCAAGATCCCGCGCATGGATCGAAATAACCATCAAGCGCCAGATCAGCACCGCAAACACGGCGATCACCAGGCAGGCGCCGAACAGTCCGCCCTCCTCACAGATAATCGAAAAGATCATATCATTCTGCGCTTCCGGCACAAAGCCAAGCTTCTGCAGGCCTTTTCCAAGCCCGCAGCCAAAGATTCTCCCGCTGCCGATCGCATAGAGTCCCTGAATGGTCTGGAACCCCTTCTCGTACGCCTCCGGGTTGCGCCAGATGGCAAGGCGTTCGAGGCGGTAGCTCTCCATCATCAGAAAAACGGCAATAAACCCGATGCCGGCGCCTCCGATTCCGAGAAACGGCAGGTAGCCCGGATGTGAAATAAAGATCAGAAATGCACAGATTCCGAGCAAAATAATCGCCGTACTTAAGTTATTGCTTCCGACAAGCGCTGCAATCGGCAGGGTGCACAGCACCGCCTTTGTCATAAACCAGAGACTGTCGGACCGGCCTTTCGTGTGCTCCATCACCCAGGGCAGGAAGAGAATCACCGCCATCTTGGCAAATTCCGAGGGCTGGAACGATAAGGGGCCAAGCTTTAACCACCGCTTCGAGCCGTTGTACTCACTTCCGAAAAAGAGCACCGCCGTCGAGAGCGCAAGGGAAGCCGCATAAAACCACGGTGCCAGTTCAAACAGCCGCCGGTAATCTATTTTTGCAACCGCATACATACCGATCACACCGAGCGCACTTGCAAAGAGCTGCTTCTTGAAATAATAAGCCGGGTCATGGAATCTGACCCGGCCGTTATACGCGCTGGCGCTGTACAGAATCACAAGGCCAAGGCCAAGCAGAATCCATACCGTCACCAGCAGCGTCCCATCTATTTTTTTCTCTTTTTCCTTCCGCATCCGCGCCACACCCGCCGTTCGCTCTTTTTCAGCTTATGCGGGATAGTTTCCTGATATGACGTTTTTAGTTACAGTTCTTATGCAGTAAAACAGCAAGTGTTTTACTGCTGAGTGAACAGTAACCATTTTTACAGTGCTCTTACGTACTCCTTAAACAGCTCACCGCGCTGCTCGTAGCTCTTAAACTGATCCCAGCTTGCGCAGGCCGGGGAAAGAAGAACCGCATCCCCTGCATTTGCCTTGTCGTGGCAGATCTGTACGGCTTCTTTTAAGTTGTCTGCCATGATAATGTCGTTGAATCCGACGCTTCTTGCCGCTTTTGCGATCTTCTCTTTCGTATCTCCGATCAAAACCAGGAAACGTACCTTTCCATCGAATGCCTGAATCCACTCTTCGTAGGTGGACTGCTTGTCGTAGCCGCCGCCGATCAGCAGAGTCGGGCGGTTCATCGCCTGGATGCCTTTGATGGCCGCATCCGGATTCGTTCCCTTGGAATCGTTGTAATATGCCACGCCGTCCTTCTCGCAGACATACTCGATGCGGTGCTCTACCCCTGCAAACTCCTGAATGACTTTGCGGACAGTTTCCATCGGCACGCCTGCATGAAGTGCCATCGCAGAAGCAACCATGACGTTTTCAAAATTATGTAGGCCGAGCAGTTTTAAGTCGTCGGTTCTGGTCAGAAGCTCCGTCTCGCCGTTCTTTGCAATGCGGATTTCGCCGTCCTGATAATAGATGCCGTCCTTTAACGCACGCAGACTCGAGAAGTACATCACCTGTACTTTCTTCTCTGCCATCAGTTTTTCGCCGAACGGGCGCAGGATTTCGTCCTCATAATTCAGCACACAGAGATCATCCATCGTCTGATTTTCGGTGATACACTCTTTCACGCGGATATACTCTTCCATCGTGTGATGGCGGTTCAGATGATCCTCGGTAATGTTTGTGATCGCACTTGCCGCCGGATGGAACTCTTTGATGGTTTCCAGCTGGAAGCTGCTGATCTCGGCAACCGTTACGGTATCATCTGTCGTGTCGAGTGCTGCGGATGTGTACGGGGTTCCGATGTTTCCGACCACTTTTACTTCCGGCTGATATGCTTTCATGATCTCGCCGAGCAGCGATGTTGTGGTGGTCTTTCCGTTAGTACCGGTAATCGCAAGCACTTTTCCGCGGCTTACCTGATACGCCAGCTCCACTTCACCGATGACCGGGATCTCTTTTTCTTTCATTTTAAGGACAACCGGCAGATCCGTCGGAACGCCCGGGCTTAAAACGACAAGATCAAGGCTGTCGAGCATCTCCTCCGGGAGCTCGCCTAAGACAACTTCCACGCTGTCACGGCTCTCTAATTTTTTTAAGATTTCTTCTTTTTCGAGTTTGTCATTTCCATCGTAAAGAACGACAGAAGCACCTTTCTTGTGCAGCAGATCCTCCGCTGCAATTCCACTCTTTCCGGTTCCGAAAACCAGTACTTTTTTTCCTGCGAAAATCATGTTTGATTACCTCCATATTTTAAAGCCCCATCAATGCGATCAGGCATAATATCGCTGTGATTGTAGCAAACACCGTCACAATCTGTGTCTCCGACCAGCCCATCAGCTCGAAATGGTGATGGATCGGCGTCATCTTGAAGATCCGTTTTCCCTTCGTCAGTTTGAAGAATGACACCTGCAGGATCACAGAGAGAATCTCCATCATATAAATGAATCCCACAAGCGGCAGAAATAAGGGGAGACGTAAGAAACACGCCATTCCCGAGACGAAACCGCCGAGTGCCAGACTTCCTGTATCGCCCATAAAGACGCGGGCAGGAAATACATTGAATACCAGAAACCCCAGCAGACTCCCGATAACCGCAAGCGAGGACGGGGAAACACCGTTTCCGAGGCCGATCGATGCCACGGAAAAGAAAACAGCATTTAAAATCGTCACACTCGCCGCCAGCCCGTCAAGGCCGTCGGTAAAGTTGACACCGTTGACCGTTCCAAGAATCACAAAGGCGAGAAACGGAATCGTAAAAATCCCTGCGTCCAGCTCTTTGCCTGGAAGGAACGGAATGCGCATCCGGAGGGAAATTCCGGAAAAACGCGCCAAATACCACAGAAAGACTGCTGTAATCACCGCCTGCAGTGCCATTTTCTGCTTCGGGTACAGCCCGTCGCTGCGGTGCAGCACGACTTTCAGATAGTCATCGAGAAAGCCGATCAGGCCAAAACCAAGCGTCAGAAACAGCACCGGAACCACTTCCGCTCCCTCTTTCCGGAAAAGGAGGGAAACTGCGGTAAACGCCGCCAGAAACATCACGCCGCCCATCGTCGGGGTTCCCGCTTTTTTCTGGTGGCTCGGCACACCCTCTTCCCGCTCCTTCTGCCCCGCTTTGACTTTTCGCAGAAACGGGATCAGAACCGGCCCCAGCGCCAGGCTGATGCCAAAGGAAAGAAGAACCGGCAGGATCATTTCTCTTTTCATAGACGCACCTCTTCCTTTTTGTACGGATTGTGTACGGAACAGGCATGTCAAAATATTTTCTCCAGCCTATTCAGTATATAGCTTTTTGTTCTGTTTCGCAACCTTCTTTTATAATCCAAGTTACGGTTCGCTCAGCAGTGAAACACTTGCTGTTTCGCTGCGTAAGAAAGTGATTCAGGTGTGAGCAGCCCTCCTTTTGCGAAGCAAAACTTTAAATGAGGGCTGCGAAGGACACAATTCTCAGGTTTCCTAAGAATTGTGTCCAATACCGAGATACGGAAGTACATTGGAAAAGATATCGCGGATCACCGGCGCGCAGATCGTTCCGCCGTAGTAGACGCCCTGCGGATTGCGGATAATGCAAAGCCCCAGCACCGTCGGATGCTCCGCCGGGGTGAAGCCGAGGAATGAGGAAATATAGCGGTTGGCGCTCCGCGGAAGTGTCTGCGAGGTTGCCGTCTTTCCGCCGATGGAATATCCCTCGAGGTACGCATTCTTTCCAGACCCTTCTGAAACGACGCTTTCCAGAATTTCGCGCACCGTCCTGGAAGTTTCTTCCGAAAGAACCCCTTCTTTTTCCGGAAATTTCAGATGCTTTACGACATTTCCTTCTTCATCAAGCACATCCGTTGCGACATGCGGCGTCACCATTTTTCCACCGTTGACGAGCGCAGAGACCGTCGCCGCCAGGCGGATCGGCGTGATCTGGAAAGACTGGCCGAATGCCATCGTCGCAAGCTCAACCTCTCCGATGTTTTCCTCCTTGTGCATAATCGTCGATGCCTCGCCCGGCAGATCGATCTCCGTCTTTTCCATCAGACCGAAATTCCGGAAGTAATCACAGAACTTTTCCACACCGAGCCGCAGCCCCACTTCAATGAACACCGGGTTGCACGAGTTCTGCGCGCCCTGCACGAAGTTTTCGGCTCCGTGTCCCGTCCGCTTGTGGCAGTGGATCCGGCGGTCCTCCACGATTTTGTAGCCGGGACAGAAAAACGAATCGTTCGGCGACACAACGCCCTCCGAAAGTCCCGCCGACATCGTGATGATCTTAAAGGTAGATCCCGGCTCGTACGTATCGTTGATGCAGGCATTCCGCCACATCTGGTTCAGCAGATCCTGAATTTCTTTTTCCGAAAGTCCCGTTGTATCCTGCTGCAGCATGAACGGATCGTTGAGGTCGAACTCCGGCACATTGACACAGGCATAGATTTCTCCGTTCTGCGGATTCATAAGAAGAATCGAGACGCTGTCCGCCTGTTTTTCTGCCATCGCCTTTTCCGCTGCCTGCTGACAGTACGCCTGGATATTGACATCCAGACTGACCTTTAAGTCCCTTCCCGCCACCGGCTCCTGGCGGCTCTCCCCGATGCCGTTCTGCTCAATCCCGCGCGCATCCGTTGTCGTCAGGATTTTTCCGTTGATTCCTTTTAAAATTTCCTCATATTCCACCTCCAGTCCGATGATGCCCTGATTATCGCCTCCGGTGAAGCCAATAACGCGCGACGCCAGCTTCCCTTTGGGGTAATACCGCTTGAAATCCTCATCCACTTTTACCCCCGCGTATCCGTACGACCGGATGGTATCACCCGTCTTCTTGTCCACATTCGTCTTGACACGCTCGATTGAAGACCGCTTCTCCACGCGTTTCCGCGCCGTCTCCTCCGAAATTCCAAGCTCTTTTACCAGCATCGCAATCACCGCCTCCGGCTCCTCGATCTGGCTGTGGATCACGGAAATCGTACAGACCGTGCGGTTTGCCGCGAGAACTTCCCCGTTTGCATCAAGAATCCGGCCGCGCGCCGCCTTGATCCCGCGCTCCCGCTCGTGCAGATCATCCGCCTTCTCGGAATAATAGACGGACCGGAACACACACAGATACACCAGCCGCCCGGCAAGTCCGACCATCATTCCCATGCAGAGTACCCACAGAAGAACCGTCTTTTTCCGGTGATACGTTTTGTTTTTACGCATAGAATACCCCATAGCCGAATCCATTATGATAACACTATATGGAAACTGCTATGGGGTTATGTCTTTTGTTTTTTATGTTTTTTTACTCTTCATTGATGAGATCCAGCTCGGCATTTGTCAAACCGCCGTTCTCGATATTGCTGTTTTCAGCACTGTTTTCCGTATCGTCTTCCTGTACCGGTGCCGCTACGTTTGGATCATCCGTTCCGGTCTCGGAGCCTTCGCCCGTCACACCGTCCGTATCATCCGGGAATACGTTCAAATACGGCAGCAGTTCTGTGTAGATCTCTTTTACGATCTCCTGTGCCAGCACACTGTTCGCCTGATTTTCTACATCCGGCTCGTCCACAATCGCGTAAACAACAGCTTTCGGGTTTTCTACCGGTGCAAATCCGATAAAGGAAACAAGATATTTTCCATTGCCTCGCGGATACTTCTGTGCGGTACCTGTTTTTCCTCCCATCGTGTAACCGGCAACCTTTGCACTCTGGCCGCTTCCATCGGTCACGACTCCCTGGAGGAAACTTCTCATTTTATCGCTGATTTCCGCGGAAACCGTCTGACGCACCAGATTCGGCTCATTGCTCTCAGCAACGGCTCCTGTGCTGTCCGTGATCGTCTTCATCACATGCGGCTGGTAATAATTGCCTCCGTTGATCAGGGCGGAAAACGCAGCTGCCTGCTGTACCATCGTCACGGTGTAGCCCTGTCCGAATGTACTCGTTGCAAGCTCGGTCGGTCCCATGGTATCCTCCGTGTGAACCAGGCCGTACGCCTCACCCGGCAGGTCAATTCCCGTCAGACTGCCGAAACCGAAAATATCCTGATAGCGGAGAAATTCCGCTGCTCCCATCTTCTGTCCGATCTGCATCATACCAGCGTTGCAGGAGTTTTTCAGTACATCGGCCGGTGTCTGTACGCCATGTGTTCCCGGATAAGCTCCGCAGCGGATCATCTGCCCTGCAATCGTCTCAAACCCCTCACAGTCAAACAGGGTATCATCATCGATTACATCGAGGGAATATGCCGCCGCCACGTTCATCGGTTTTGCCGTGGAACCTGGCTCGTATGCATCGGAAATACAGTAGTTTTTCCAGATGGCACTCAAAGCCTCCATTGTCTCGTTATCGTTCATCGCATCAATTTCTTCCTGCGAATAGAACGGTGTCAGATCTCTTGGATTGTTCAGGTCATACCAGTCGGAAGAATCCATACCAAGAATCTCTCCATTGTTCGGATCCATCACGACAACGCCGATATTCTTTGCTGCTTTTGTCTGACGGTTCGTCCCAGTGTCCGATTCGTCCGCGCCGTTCTGGACATGAATCCGCTCATTGTAATTCTCGATCGCCGTGCGGATGATCTTCTGAATATTTACATCAATCGTCGTAACCACGTTTTTGCCCGGCTGCGCCTCGATGATCGTCTGTTCCATATCCGCATCTTCGTTGTAATAGCCGAACTGGCGGCCATTCACGCCATTTAAGATACTGGAATAATACCCTTCGATTCCCCAGTCTGCCGTGTCTCCTGAATACGTAAAGCCGATCAGATCGCAGGCAAGTGAATTTAACGGATACGTTCTGTGGTAGGATTCCTCAAACCAGACGCCGCGGATGTTGGCACGGTATGCTTTTTCCGCCTGCTCGTTCTCATCGAGCTCCTTGTTCTTTTTGTCCGCGTACTCGTCCACATAGGTCTCAAACGCTTTTTTCGCGTCCATCGAGACCTCTCTGGCGAGAACCTGGTACTGGCTTTCTTTTGTCGTTTCGCCGGTCAGACGATCCCGGATATCCGTCTCATCGAGTCCGAAGTATTCGACCAGTGCTGCTACGGTCGGATCGACGTACGGATGGGTATCGTTCTTTTCTTCATCTTTTACCGTCGTATTGGCAAGTTTACAGTCGAGAATAACGTTGTAAACCTTCTCACTCGTTGCCAGAATCGTTCCGTTCCGGTCGGTGATACTTCCCCGCTGGAATGGAATTGTCCTGCTGTCGTAGGACTGCTGCGTCTGGCTTAAAACCTGTCTTTCGTATTTTTCTCCCTTTGTGGCATTCACATACGTAATGTCAATCGCTAAAGCAACAAAAACCAGCATCACTCCCAAAAAGAGTGCTACCAGTTTTCTACTCATACGCCCACTTGTCTTCCGTCTCCGGAATGCCCCGCTTCGTTTTTTATTCTGTTTCTGTTTACTCACGTTTTCACCTATTTCGCATCCGGAACATCCTGATACTGTCTCACATAGCTGTTTTCTGAATCATTGAAATAAATTACCTGGGACTCATCTGCATATTTCATGCCGAGCCGGTTCTGTGCTGCTTCTTTGATTGCCTCAAGATCTTCGGAGGCAACCGTTGTATTGTAATAGGCGTCATTGTCCGCCTTCAGATCGCTCAATTCTTTTTCTTTGCTGGTAATGTCTTCCGCCTGCGTGGTAACCACGGTCTGCAACTTGACATACGCAACACACGCCGCGATACACAGTGTGCAGACAATGGCAAGAAAAACAGCGTAGCCCGCGCTGATCTGTGTCGCCCGTGCCCGGTTTCTTCTTGTCTGGCTGCTCACACCCGATTTCAGAGGCCGTGCTTCTTTTGGTACTTCCTGCGGCTGTGCTGCAAGACGCCGTACCGCACTTCCGTCCTCAAACGTATCTGGCGTATAACGTTTCGTTCTATCTGTCGAATTTACCCTTCCATCTGCCCGTCTGGCCATAACTTCTCTGTCTCCTTCGTGCCGAGCCATCACACTTTTCGTTCAAAGACGCGCAGTTTTGCGCTCTTGGAACGGGGATTTGTTTCCATTTCCTCTTCTCCCGGCAAGATCGGTTTCCGAGTTACTACGGTTCCCTTGGACTTCTTTCCGCATACGCAGACCGGAAATTCCGGCGGACACGTACATGGATGCTCGTTTTTTCTGAAAATGTTTTTTACGATACGGTCTTCCAGAGAATGAAAGGTGATGACACAAAGTCTTCCACCGTCATTTAAGAGATCAATCATGCCGTCCAGTGACTCCGACAGAACGGTAAGTTCCTGGTTCACTTCGATACGGATTGCCTGAAAGGTTCTCTTGGCCGGATGGCCGCCCGTCGCCCTTATTTTTGCCGGAATCGAGCGCTTGATGATTTCGATTAACTCCCCAGTTGTTCGAATCGGCGCCTGCTGCCGGCTTACGCATATATTGTGTGCAATTTTTCTTGCAAAACGCTCTTCTCCATATTCATGGAGAATACGCGAAAGATTCTCTTCACTGTAATCGTTCACGACTTCGTACGCGGAAAGAGCATTTCTTTGATCCATCCGCATATCCAGCGGAACATCCTCACGGTATGTGAATCCACGCTCTGCATTATCCAGCTGATAGGATGAAACTCCAAGATCCAGCAGGATTCCGTCTACCCCGGTGACTCCGATTTCGGCAAGACGCGGAACCATATCGCAATAATTGCTGCGGATAATCGTGACCTGGTTCTGAAATGGTTCCAGGCGTTTACCCGCAGCAGCTATCGCAGCTTCGTCCTGATCTATGCCTATTAATCTCCCCGTGGCAGATAAGCGCTCACATATATGACTGGAATGTCCAGCGCCTCCCAACGTCCCGTCCACGTAGATTCCGTCCGGTTTTATCTTAAGGTTTTCAATGGTTTCATTCAGTAATACTGATGTATGCGAAAATTCCATGGTCATCTCCTGTATCCCAACGAAACAGATCAGATCACAATGCCCATCTCTTCCATTGATTCGGCGATGGCATCCATATCATCATAATTGCTGTTTTCGTTCCATTTTTCCTTGCTCCAGATTTCAATCCGGTTGATATTTCCGGTAAGGACTACATCTTTTTCCAGACCAGCAAATTCCCGCAGCGTTGCCGGTACGAGAATCCTCCCCTGCTTGTCCAGTTCACATGACGTAGCACCTGCTACAAAGAAACGGGAAAAAGTTCTGGCGTTTTTGTTTGTAAGTGGTAAGGCTCTCAGCTTCTCTTCAAAGGCAGCCCATTCGTCGTTTGGGTAAATGGAAAGGCATCCGTCCAATCCCTTCGTCAGTACGAACTCTTCTCCCAGCTGTTCTCTGAACTTGGACGGTATGATCAATCTTCCCTTCGCGTCAATCGTATGACTGTACTCTCCCATGAACATAATGAAAACCCTCTTATCACCTGAAATGGCGGTCTCCCCACGCACCACTTCATGTATCGCGCCGCAGCCGGACTGCCACATCCGCTCCACAACGCACCACTTTTCACCACTTTCTACCACTTATGTTTTTATTCTATATCAACTCAGGGAAAATAGCAAGGTCTTTTTTCTATTTCATTTTTAAGATTTTCCCCAAAATGCAACATTTTTATGCGCATTTTCCGCCTTTTTTATACCAATTTTGTATCAAAAAAAGAGAAAACCTTTTTTACCGGTTTTCCCTTTTTCTGTATTTTTATTCTGTTTTTTTCACTGGTTTTATCCTTAAGAATGGGCTGTCTCCCCACCGGATGATAATTTTTTTCGTTTCCATACCACCAGGATGGTACATCCCACCACAAGACACCCCGAAAGGAGCTGGGAAACCGGAAGTCCCACCACCGGAAGCAGAAGCTGGTCGGTGCGGAGTCCCTCGATCCAGATTCTTCCAAGGCCGTATCCTATCAGATACATCAGGAACACTTCGCCGTTAAATTTTTTTCTTTTCCGAAACCAGAAAAGAAAAAGCAGGACACCCACATTCCATAAACTTTCATATAAAAAGGTGGGATGCACCTGAATATACTCGACGCCGTTTACCGTCACCACATGATCCCACATTTTCTGTGTGATTTCATTGGCACGGACCGCGGAAACCGGAAGCTGCATTGCAAACAGGTTGTTAGTGTAGTCACCGAATGCCTCACGGTTAAAGAAGTTTCCCCACCGTCCCATAATCTGACCGAACACGATGCTCATGCTCGCGGTATCCATCAGAAGGCTGAAGTTCTGTTTCTTCTTTCTGCTGTAAATCACCACCGCAATGCAGGCACCGATGATGCCGCCGTAGATGGCAAGTCCGCCTTGGCGGATGTTGAAAATACTCAAAAGATCATCCTTATAATAGTCCCAGGCAAATATAACGTAGTAAATCCGTGCCCCGAGAATACCGGCTGCGATGCCGATCATCGCAAGATCGAGGTACTGCTCCGGGTTCTGCCCCGTCCGCTTTGCCTCTCTTTGGGCAATCCAGATCGCAATCATCATACCGGTTACGATCACAATGCCGTAATAGGCAATGGAAAATCCGAAAATACTGATGTTTTTTCCCACATGATCGAGATAAATCCCGAGATTGGGGAAATTAATTTCCATATCCATAGATTTTATTCTCTCTGATTTTCAGTTCATTGTTTCAACTCACAGTCGGTATTTTCACGGAGTCTGACATGTCGAAAATAGTTCGACTGTGACTTGCCTCATGTCAGTGGAGGATACCGATTTCTCTCCGCCCGCCACTGCCGTTATGTTTCTTTTAACAATTCATCCCACCGCTTTAGAAGCGGGGGACTTCTTGTCTACTGGTGTTAAACGTTGAAACGGAACAGGATGACATCGCCGTCGCGGACAATGTAATCTTTTCCTTCCATACGCACAAGGCCTTTCTCTCTTGCTCCTGCGTAGGAACCGCAGTCGAGCAGATCCTGATAATTGACAACCTCGGCTTTGATGAATCCGCGCTCGAAATCGGTGTGGATTTTTCCGGCTGCCTGCGGTGCTTTTGTTCCGACTTTGATGGTCCATGCACGGGTCTCATCCTCTCCTGCTGTAAGGAAGCTCATGAGGCCGAGCAGACGGTAGCTTGCTGCGATCAGTTTTTCCAGGCCGGACTCGGTAAGACCAAGATCCTCGAGGAACATTTTTTTCTCATCCTCTTCGAGTTCGGAGATTTCTGCCTCGATCTCGGCGCAGATGACGAATACTTCGCTGTTGTGCTCTTTTGCATATTCGCGGACGGACTGTACATAGGAGTTATTTGCACCGTCGTCAGCGAGATCATCCTCTGCTACGTTTGCTGCGTAGATGACCGGTTTGCTGGTCAGCAGGTTGTACTCTGCGATCCATTTCTCCTCGTCCTCGTTCTGCAGTTCCATCAGGATGGCATCTTTTCCGTCCTCGAGCAGTTTTTTCAGACGCTCCTGGAATTCGAGCTCTTTTGCTGCCTCTTTGTCCATTCTTGCAGATTTTGCAGTTTTGGAAATACGGCGCTCGAGTACTTCAAGGTCGGCGAAGATCAGCTCAAGGTCGATGGTCTCGATATCACGGAGCGGATCAATACTGCCGTCTACGTGGATAACGTTCGGATCCTCGAAGCATCTGACAACGTGAACGATAGCGTCTACCTCACGGATATTGGCAAGGAACTGGTTTCCAAGTCCCTCTCCTTTGGATGCACCTTTTACAAGACCTGCGATGTCAACGAACTCGATGACAGCCGGTGTTACTTTCTTGGACTGATAGAAATCTCCGAGCTGCTGCAGACGCTTGTCCGGAACCGGCACGATGCCGACATTCGGGTCAATGGTACAGAACGGATAGTTTGCGCTCTCTGCTCCTGCTTTGGTCAGGGAATTGAAAAGTGTACTTTTTCCGACGTTCGGAAGGCCCACGATACCTAATTTCATAGTAATCTATATCTCCTTTGTTTTTATTTTTCGCTTCTTTTTCTGTTCGGGTTCTTTTTATGCACAAAAAGAGCCCAATGCAACTATAAATTATAGCACACGGGCTCTTTGATTTCAATGGATTTTAATCTCTTGACTGTACCATCAGAAGAATGCCGCCCTCGTACGATACATGCGCGGTCTCCTCGACGATCTCATTGCTCACGCACAGACCACCCGAAGTATTCGGCAGACAGTGATGGTCGAGCGGGTAGGCGAAGCCCTCCAGGGTGATGGATGCGACTTCCTTTTCCAGCGGGAAGAACGAAACGTACTTTCCGAACTGCTCTTCTTTCCGGATTTCAAACGAAGTTTCCACCGGAATCGTAATCAGATTGCGGCTGTCCACGATGTAAGCCGGAATTTTCTTCTCCCATGCCGTTTTCAGGTTCTGCACAATACTTAAGAAATGGTCGAGTCTTCCCCCTGTTGCTCCGAGGATCGTGATTTCACTGCTTCCCAGAACAATCGCCTGCTGAAATGCGATGTCCGTGTCCGTATTGTCCTTCATGGGATTAAATTCCCGGATCGGTGCGACATGGTTCTCCTTGTAATAATTTAAAATCTCCGGAGATAAACTGTCAAAATCTCCCAGAATATACGTCGGTATAATCTGGTAATGGTAGCAGAACTCCAGTCCCCGGTCTGCTGCCAGGATAATATCAAACTGCTGTTTCTGAAGATATGGGAAGGCAAAATCCGGTTCGATCATCCCTCCCGAAATAATACATGTTCTCACGTTTCCCTGCCTCTTTTTTCTGTCTTTTTGTATCTTATTCTGCCTTTTTGCTGTATGAAGAAATTTTTTCCTGCAGCTCGCGCACGTTCTGCTCGATGTTGCTGCCAAATACAGCAGAGCCTGCCACGATGATGTTGGCACCTGCCGCAAGGACTTCATCGATGGTCGCGCGGTTGATGCCGCCATCGACCTGAATGTGCACATGCTCCAGTCCCTTTTCATCCAGCATTCTGCGGAGCGTACGGATCCTCTCCGTCGACTCCGGGATATACTTCTGGCCGCCGAAGCCAGGATAAACGCTCATAATCAGAATCATTTCTACCTGATCCATCACGTCCGTAACCGCAGAAAGCGGCGTATCCGGATTTACGGCAACTCCGGCATCTGCGCCTGTTTCATGAATCTTTTTCACGGTTTCTGCCAGATCGCGGCATGCCTCCGCGTGAACCGTGATCATATCCGCCCCGCAGCTTTGAAATTCTTCTACGTACCGCTCCGGGTCCTTTACCATCATATGAACATCAAAATACAGACTGCTTTCTTTTCGGATCGACTTTACCACCGGCATTCCAAACGAAATGGATGGTACAAACATTCCATCCATAATATCGATATGAAGCCACCGGCACTCTGCTTTCTCTACCCTTTGGATCTGTTCTCCGAGACGGTTGAAGTCTGCGGATAAAATAGAAGGTGCCAACTGATATACTCGGCTCATGCTAGTATCTCCTCTTTTCCTGTTCTTTTAGTTCTTCATAGAACATGGTATAATTTTCAAATCTTTCTTTGCTGATATTTCCCTGTTCCAGTGCCTCTTTAACGGCACAGCCCGGCTCTTTTCCGTGGATGCAGCCGAGGAAACGGCATTTTCCTTCGTACGGATGAAATTCCGGGAAAAAGTTTTTCAGCTCCTCTTTTTCCATATCGGTTGTATAAAGCGAGCTGAACCCCGGCGTATCGCACAGATACGTCTCATGGTCGATCGGGATCATCTGGGAATGGCGCGTCGTGTGTTTTCCTTTTTTCAGCTTTTTGCTGATCTCTCCGGTCTCCATCTGGATTTCTTTCTGCATCCGGTTTGTGATCGAAGATTTTCCGACGCCGGACGGACCGGCTACCACCGTTGTTTTCCCTTTCAGGTATGCTTCCACTTCCTGCATGCCCTGCTCTTTCGCTGCACTCACCGTAAAGACACGGTAACCGCAGTTCTCATAGACGCTTCGCAGATGGTCTGTGTAATCTTCCCCCGCAAGATCTCTTTTATTGAAACAGATTGCCGTCGGAACGTTCTGCTGTTCCATCATCACAAGAAAACGGTCCAGAAGCGTCAGGTTCGGGGTCGGATTTTCCAGCGCAAAAATCACAAGCGCCTGATCGATATTGGCCACTGCCGGACGGATCAGTTCATTTTTTCGCGGCAGAATCCGGGTCATATTTCCTGTTTTTTCCGCTTCATCCAGAATCTCGATTTCCACAAGATCTCCGACGAGCGGTTTCTGGCCTTCCTTTCGGAAAATTCCTTTTGCTTTGCACTCATAAATGCCGGATTCTTCTACGTCTACGTAGTAGAATCCGGCAATTCCTTTCATAATCTTTCCTGTCATACTCACCCTTCACTCAACGGAACCGATTGGTACTGTGCAATTGCCTGATAACTTCCGCTCGAATCCATCTCATAGAAGACGATTCTTCCGGTAGAAGAAGCAGACGATGAAGCACTCCAGTTGGTGTTGACAGAATACGGCCAGCTCGTAATGGCCTGTCCGTCCATGATGGTGATGGAGGTCTCGTTTCCGTTCCCATCATCCTGGATCAGCTCAATTTTTGCAATACCACCCTGATACTGATCCGGCGCACTTAAGGTCTGGCTGCAGGACCAGGTAACATCCGTAGCGGTATTTGCGCCCGGCTCTGCCGGTGTCGGGGTCGGTGTATTCTCATCCGGCGTCGTTGGCTGTGCACTCGGGCTATTGACATAAATCGTAACGTTAGAACCTTTCTTTACTTTGGTTCCGATTGCCGGGTCAACCTCCATGACTTCGCCCTCGGCCACCTTGCTGCTGGTTCCTGTTTTCACAATAATATTGAAATCGCTCAGGATTGATTTTGCTGTCTCCTCATCCAGGCCGATTACATCACGGATTGCAATTTCTTCCGCGTCCTTGGATCCCTTGCTGATCACCAGCGTAACGGTAGATTCCGGCGCAACCTGACTTCCCTCTGACGGGTCAACGGAAATAACCAAGCCTTCTGCAACGGTATCGCTGAAATCCTCTGTTGTGGAAACCTGCAGTCCCAGCTGAGTCAGTGCAGCACTTGCAGCGTCTTTCTGTGTTCCAACAATGCCGGTCGGAATGGTTACGGTTTCTTTTCCGGAGCTTACATAATACGTAATCGTTGCATTTTTATCGACTTTCGTTCCCGGTTTCAGATCCTGGCGGCAGATCTTTCCTGCCTCAATGACATCCGATGCCTCGGTTCCGCCGTTGACTACACCAAGGTTCAGGCTGTTTGCCAGATTGACGGCATCTGCCTCGGTTTTGTTGGTCAGATCCGGAACGGTTACTTTTTCCTCTTCTTTGCTGCTGGAAGAAACAACTTCCGTGCTGCTCGAAGATGATGCGGAACTGGAAGAAGCTGCGGTCGGTCCTTTTCCGCCGACAATGCCGGCTGCCTGTGCAATAAAGTAGATCAGCATGCAGATGATGATGGCTGCAATCGCAAAACCGCCGATTGTGATGATCTTTTCGAGTTTGTTTCCGGCTTTGTCATCGTCGTCGTCATCGTCGTAGTAGGAATCGTCGTCATCCTCATCGTAGGAATCGCGGTCATCCTCTTCTTCGTCCTCATCCTCGTCTTCTTCGTCCTCGTAGCTGTAATCTTCGTCTTCGTCCTCTTCCTCATCCTCGATCTTGCTGTAGCGCTTGCGGGCCGGCTCCTCTGCCGTCTGCGCATTTGCCTTTGCTGCTGCGCCGGAACGGATCTGGCTTAACTCCTCTGCGGATACCATAACAGTCTCGGCGTGAGAACTTAACGGAGTTACTTTTACGAAATTGCCCTGCGGCTCCATCAGCGAATGCTTCAAGTCGTCGATCAGCTCCGCCATGTTATTGTAACGGCGGTCCGGGCTCTTCTGGGTACATTTTAAGATAATCTGCTCCAGTGCGAACGGAAGGTTCGGGGTATATTTGGATGGAGATTCAATCTCCTCCTGCAGATGCTTGATTGCGATGGCAACGGTGGTGTCGCCGTCAAACGGCACTCTTCCGGTTACCATCTCGTACATGGTGATACCAAGGGAATAGATATCACTCTTATAGTCCGAATATCCGCCGCGCACCTGCTCCGGAGAGCTGTAATGTACGCTTCCCATAACGTTCGAACTGATCGTATTGGAAGAAGTTGCCTTTGCAATACCAAAGTCGGAAAGTTTTACTTTTCCGTCTGTGGAAATGATGATGTTCTGCGGTTTGACATCGCGGTGTACAATATTGCGGTTGTGTGCTGCTTCAAGACCAAGGGAAACCTGAATGGCGATGCTGGTTGCCTCTTTTACGCTCAGTTTTCCTTTGCGGTCAATGTAATCCTTCAGAGTAATTCCCTCGACAAGCTCCATGACGATATAGTAAACGCCGCGGTCCTCCCCGACATCGTACACGTTTACAATATTCGGATGGGACAGTCCTGCTGCGGCCTGTGCCTCCGTGCGGAACTTGCGGATAAAAGTTTTATCCTCCCGGAATTCCGGTTTTAAAACCTTGACGGCCACCATGCGGTTCAGCTTGTGGTCTTTTGCTTTGTAGACATCAGCCATACCGCCGGAACCGATCCGGCTTATGATCTCATATCGTTCTCCTAAAATAACGCCCTCTTTTAACATTCTTTCACCTCGTTTGTAAATGGTTCAACGACAATGACTGCGATATTGTCTCTGCCGCCATTTGCATTTGCTTTATCAATTAAACGTTTCGCCTTGTCCTCACCGTCTTCTCGGCAGATGAGTTCGAAAATCTCCTCATCCGTTACCATGTTGGAAAGGCCGTCCGAGCACATCACCAATTGATTGCCCTCTTCAAGCTGAATGTCAAAGAAATCAATCTTTACGGTATCCTGTGTGCCTACTGCTCTGGTAATAATGTTTTTGTCCGGGTGATTCCGCGCCTGCTCGGGAGTGAGTTCTCCAAGGCGCACCATCTCTGCAATCAGGGAATGGTCCTGCGTCACCTGGTCAAACGTGCCATCTGCTGCCAGATACAGCCTGCTGTCTCCTACGTTTGCAACGTAGGCATAGTTGCCGACAACCGTAGCTACTACCATCGTCGTACCCATGCCTTCCATGGATATATCTCGTTTTGCCTGCTCAAAAATCTGGCTGTTTGCTGCTTCAATTCCATGCCGAATGATCCGCACCGGGTTGAAATTCGTATCCCTTTTTACAGATTCCACCAGTACAGAAACACCGTAACGCGAAGCAAAATCGCCCGCGTTATGGCCTCCCATGCCGTCTGCAACGACAAAGAGGTTCGGAAGGTTTCCGACCGGAGAGGCGGAGGCAAACACAAAATCCTGGTTCATCGTCCGTTTCTGTCCGATATCGGTTGCAGAAAATACCTTCATGCTTTTTTCTCCTGTATTGACAGCCGCTTTTTACGGCTGTTCGTTTGATTTATCGATAAAACTTTTTCTTAACTGTCCACAGGCTCCGTCAATATCGGCGCCCATTTCCCTTCTAATAGTAACATTAATTCCGTATTTTTCAAGTTTATTTTTGAAATTCTCTACGACTTTTTTCGTTGATTTCACGTAATCGCGCTCTTTGATCGGGTTGACCGGGATCAGATTTACATGACAGTTGATATCCGAAATCCGCGCGGAAAGCTCTTTTGCATCGGCTTCGCTGTCATTTTTCCCGCCAACGAGAGAGTACTCAAATGTAATCCGACGACCTGTTTTTGCAAAGTAATTGCGGCATGCATCGAGAATTTCATCAATAGAATATTTATTGGCAATCGGCATCAGCTCGCGGCGCTTTTCATCGTTCGGCGCATGAAGGGAAAGTGCCAGGGTGATCTGGAGTCCCTCATCTGCCAATTTGTACATATTCGGTACGATTCCGCAGGTGGAAACGGTGATGTTTCTCTGGCTGATGTTGAGTCCTTCCTGGCTCGAAAGCAGCCGCACGAAGCGCACCAGATTGTCGTAGTTGTCCATCGGCTCACCCGTTCCCATGACAACCAGATTGGAGACCCGCTCCCCGGTGTCCTCCTGAATCCGGTAAATCTGGTCGAGCATCTCCGACGGAGTCAGGCACCGCACGAGTCCGCCGATTGTGGACGCGCAGAAGCGGCAGCCCATCCGGCAACCGACCTGGGATGAGATGCAGACGGAATTTCCGTGGTGGTACTTCATCCAGACGCTCTCGATCACGTTGCCGTCGCTAAGGCGGAACAGGTATTTTCTCGTTCCGTCGATTTTGGACTCCTGCACCTGCACTTTTTCGAGACAGGTAAGCGGATACTGTTCCTTTAATTTTTCCCGGAAGGCAAGCGAGAGATTCGTCATCTCATCGTAGCTGCCCGCCAGACGATGATGCATCCAGTCGTATAACTGTTTGGCACGGAACGGCTTTTCTCCCATCTGCTGGCAGGCGTCCTTTAATTCGTCTAAGGTCATTGATTTAATATCCATCTGTTACGCCCGTCCTTTCTCTGTTTTCCGGAATTTTGCAAGGAAAAATCCGTCTGTCTTGTGTACCCCCGGGATCAGCTGCAGCTGTCCTTTGGCCGTTTCTCCGCTTTTCAGCTCATCCGGCAGCAGTTTATCCAGACTGACTGCTTCAAACGGGAACTGTTCCAGAAACCATGCGGCATTCTCGCTGTTTTCTTTTCTGTTGACGGTACATGTGCTGTACAGCAGTGTGCCGCCCGGCTTTACGTACGATGCGGCATTTGCAAGGATTGCCCGCTGAATCCGTACCAGCTCCTCTTCTTTTTCTTTTGAAGCGTAATATTTGATATCCGGCTTTCTGCCGATGACGCCGTATCCGGTGCACGGCAAGTCCGCAATCACAACGTCCGCTTTTCCGATCCATTCCGCATCGAGCTGTTCCGCATCTTTTACCTTCGGCACGACGCAGGAAACACCTGCTCTCTGCACATTTTCCCGGATCAGATCGACCTTGTATTCGGTGAGATCACGCGCTTCCACGCATCCCTGATTTCTCATTTTATCTGCTGCATGGAGGCTCTTTCCACCCGGTGCCGCGCAGAGATCCAGCACCTGGTCACCCGGCTTTGGATCCGCCAGATGCGCCGCCATCATGGAGCTCACATCCTGAATCTGGAACCGGCCTTCCTGGAAGGCATTCAGTGATGCGATCGTCTCAAAGTTTTTCAGATAGAACGCCTCGCCAAGATACGGCGCTTTTTCCAGCTCTGCCTCCTGGCTTTCCAGGCTTTTCTTCGTCTCCTCGATCGTATTGTTCCAGCGGTTGATACGGATCGTCACCTGTTTTTCTTTTAGGAAATCCGCCATCATCGTTTCTGCCGTTTCTTTTCCGTACTGGGATACGAACTCCTCAACCAGAAATTCCGGCATGGAGTATTTCACGGAAAGATACTGCGTAGTATTGTTCTCCTTCGGCATCGGCAGATGATCTTTCTCCCGCACGATCGTGCGCAGAACGCCGTTGACAAAGCCCTTTAAGTTGTAAAAATGCTTCTTTTCCGCCAGTTTCACCGCCTCATTGACGACTGCCGAATCCGGTACTGCGTCAAGAAAACGGATCTGGTACACCGACATCCGTAAGATCGCACGAATCACCGGCTTGCATTTGTTGATCTTGATTTTGGAATACTGATTGATGATGTAGTCATTCTGGATGCCGTATTCCACGGTTCCCTCGCAGACCCGCTTGATAAACGCACGGTCCTGCCGCGGCAGGAACTGGTATTTATCGAGGGCATCCCTTACAGCAAGATGGCAGGGCGTTTTCTCCCTGTCCATCTCAAGCAGAATGTTCATAATCAGCTCTCTTGTATTGATTGTATCAGTCATCATTTCTCCTAAATGCTCCGGATAAAATCAGCAGCCGGAGCAGCTGCAGCAGAGAACCGATCACCGCTGCCACGTATGTCATGGCTGCAGCCCAGAGTACTTTCTTGACTCCGTCGTGTTCCGTCTCTGTCACCATACCGCCCTCACTGAGCATTTTTAATGCTCTTCTCGACGCATCGAACTCGACCGGAAGTGTTACCACCTGGAATGCCAGTGCCAGCACAAACAGCCAGATACCGGCTTTCACAAGCATCGGAAGGCTGAAAATCAGTCCGATCAGGAACAGCGGCCAGAAAAGCTGGGATCCAAGATTCGCTGCCGGAACAATGGCGCTTCTTACTTTCAGCGGCACGTAATCCGTATTGTGCTGTACGGCATGGCCGCACTCATGCGCTGCGACACCGATCGCTGCGACCGAGGTTGAATCGTAAACCGCATCCGATAAATTCACGGTTTTTGTCCGCGGATCATAGTGATCGGTCAGTTTACCGGATACGTGGCGGACGGTCACATCGTAGATGCCGGCCTGATGCAGAATGCGCATCGCCGCCTCGCGTCCCGTCATGCCGCTGTACGAGCGGACGGTCTGATATTTGCTGAAAATCGTGTTCATGCGGACGGATACCGCCATGGAAATCAGTGCGGCAAGAATCACCAGCAGATACGTACTGTCATAAAAAAGTCCCATATCGTTTTTCTCCTTTTTTCTCAGGCACAGCAGCCATCACACCGCTGTGCCGTTCCCCGCCTCAACTTCAGGTTGCTTTTTCTCTTTTATTCGCCAAGTCTGGTACCCGGCTCGATCGCATAGCCGCGCAGGAAATCGGCGGTTTTCATCCGTTTCTTTCCTTCGAGCTGCAGCTCCTCGATCACCAGAATGCCGTCTCCCGTCTTTACATGGAGACCTGTCTCATCTGCCACCCAGACTTTTCCGGCACTCTTCGTCGGATTCTGTCCCGGAATTTTCGAGAACAGATCGCCGCCGAACATGGCAATGACTTTGGCATCCCAGATTTTCAGGTTCTTTCCGTTTACTTTTGTAAAAGCACTCGGCCACGGGCTCATCGCACGGATCTGACGTTCGATCTCAACGGCACTCTTCGTCCAGTCGATCTTTCCGTCTTCTTTTTTGATCATCCGCGCATACTCTGTAGTGCTTATCTCCGGCTGTTTTTCCGGTGTCACTTCGCCTTTTTCAAGTTTTGGAAGTGTCTCCACCAGAAGTTTTGCTCCGGCTGCGGCGAGCTTGTCAAAGAGACTGCCGCCGGTCTCATCTGCTGCAAGCGGAACTTCCACTTTCGTCAGCATATCGCCTGTGTCGAGGCCTTCATCCATCTTCATAATGGTTACGCCGCTCACTTCATCGCCGTTCATGACAGCCCACTGGATCGGCGCTGCTCCGCGGTAAGCCGGAAGCAGGGATGCATGAACGTTGATGCATCCGTATTTCGGCATGTCCAAAATCTCTTTTGGAATAATCTGGCCGAATGCAACGACAACGATCACATCCGGCTCCATTTTCCGGATCTCTTCGATCGCCTCTGCATCCCGCACGCGGCGCGGCTGATAGACCGGAAGGCCGTGTTTTTCGGCTGCCTCTTTCACCGGTGTCGGCATCATCTGTTTTCCGCGGCCCTTCGGTTTGTCCGGCTGGGTCACAACGCCTGTGATCTCATAACCGGCCTCCACGAGTGCCTCAAGTGTTCCCACGGAGAAATCCGGGGTTCCCATAAATACCACTTTCATCTGAAGTCATCTCCTTTATTTTAAGACTTACTCTTCGTCCTCGTACTCCTCATACTCATCGTACGTGTTGTCCCAGAGTTCGCCTTCTACTTTTTCTGTATACATATGTCCATCGAGGTGATCGCACTCGTGGCAGATGCAGCGGGCAAGAAGTTCGGTTCCCTCCAGTTCAAACGGCTGCATGTCGCGGTCCAGTGCTCTTACCTTTACGTAATTCGGACGGGTTACTGTACCGGATTTTCCCGGAAGGCTTAAGCATCCTTCTGCTCCTGTCTGGCTTCCGGAAGTCTCCAGGATTTCCGGATTGATCAGAAGATGTGGGGTTCCATCTACATCCATGACTACGATTCTCTTTAAGATGCCGACCTGCGGTGCGGCAAGGCCGACACCGTTTGCCTCATACATGGTGTCAAACATGTCGTCGATCAGCTCGCTGATTCTTGGTGTCATCTTCTCCACCGGTCTGCATTTTTTCGTTAATACGCGGTCGCCTACGACTCTGATTTCTCTGATTGCCATAATTCTTTTCCTTTCTTTTGCTCTTCTATTATAAATAATCTATGTGTAAATAGTATGAAAAAACTAATACTTTCTGCTGAAGTCAAACTGTAAATAAACGGTACGGAAGCCTTTGTTAATCTCGATATACCGCTCCAGTTTTTCCCGCAGTTCTGCCAGCACCTCTTCCTGCGGCGCGCGTACATACACGGCCATGCGGTACAGGTCATTGATTTTCGACACTGCCTCACTTGCCGGGCCGATGATCTGGACTTCGCGGTTTCCCCGGATGCGGATGAGATATCTGCGAATGTATTCCATCGCCTGCGTCAGATGCGCTTCATCCTCCCCGGCTCCGTGGATCGCCAGAAGCTCCGCCGCCGGGGGATATCCCATCAGACGGCGGTAGTCCATTTCTTTCTCGTAAAATGTCCCGTAATCCTGCTCTGCCGCCGTCTGAATGCTGTAATGTTCGGGATGGTACGTCTGAATGACTGCCATTCCCGGCTTTTCGCCTCTTCCGGCGCGGCCGACTGCCTGCGTCAGCAGCTGGAACGTACGCTCCCCGGCACGGTAATCGACTGCATTCAGGGAGAGATCCGCCGCCAGCGCTCCCACCAGCGTGACATTCGGGAAATCGTGGCCTTTTACGATCATCTGGGTTCCAATCAGGATATCGGCCTTCCCCGCCGCAAATGCGGACAGGATTTCTTCATAACTGTTTTTCGTTTTTGTCGTGTCGCCATCCATCCTAAGAACGCGTGCCTTTGGAAACAGCTTTTTCACGTTCTGCTCGATCTGCTGTGTGCCGGCACGGAAGCCGCCGATGTACGGGGAACCGCACGACGGGCACGCATGTACCTGCGGTGTTTCATAACCGCAGTAATGGCAGACGAGCTTTCCGTTATTGTGTGCTGTCAGTGATACATCGCAGTGCGGGCATTTCATCACATAGCCGCATGCACGGCATGAGACGAAGCCCGCATAGCCTCTGCGGTTCAGAAACAGTACAACCTGTTCCTTTTTTTCAAGCCGTTTTTCGATCTCTTCCCGCAGTTTTCTGGACAGAATCGAACGGTTTCCCATCTGTAATTCTTCCCGCATATCCGCGATCCATACGGACGGAAGTGCTGCATTTCCGTACCGCGCATCCATCCGGAACAGCGCGTACGCTCCCGTCTCGCAGGCGTAAGAAGCATCCACCGACGGCGTTGCCGAACCCATCACCACATGGGCATGCTCCAGCCCGGCACGGCGCACGGCGGTCTCCCTTGCATGGTAGCGCGGCGTCACTTCACTTTTATAGGAGGTTTCATGCTCCTCATCGATTACGATCAGCCCCAGATCCGGAAACGGTGCAAAGAGTGCGGAACGCGGACCGATCATAATACTGACCTCCCCGCGCCGCGCGCGCTCCATCTGGTCGGCGCGCTCGGACGGTGTCATCCGCGAGTTGACCACCGTGACCCTTGTTCCAAACCGTGCGCAGAACCGCTCCACGTTCTGATACGTCAGCGCAATCTCCGGGATCAGCACGATCACCTGTTTTCCTTCCTTCAGCACTCGCTCCATCAGCTCCATATAGACGAGCGTTTTGCCGCTTCCCGTCACACCGCGGATCAGGCAGGGGCGGTTCTGCCCTTCCCATTCCTTTCGAATGCCGTCCACCACGGCCTGCTGCTGTTCGTTTGGTTTTCCCGCAGTTGTTCTTCCTGCCGCATCGGATACCGGATTTCTCCAGGTGCTCGTACGGCGGATTTCCAACACGCCCTGCTCTTCCATCACGTGCAGCGTATCTGCCGTGATTTTCAGTTCCTTGCTCACAACCGGCCCTGGAAGAACCGGCTGGGCCAGCAGCGCGTTTAAGAGACGGATTCTCGCTTTATAATTTTTCTTTCTGTAGTTTTCCAGCAGCTCCTCACACTCTGCGGGATCTGCAAGAAGCGCAATTTCGCGGGTTTCTTTCCCGCGCGCCTTTACTTTGACCGGAAGCACCGTCTTTAACGCCTGGATCATCGTCGATCCGTACGTATGACGCATCCACGCGGCGAGCGCGATGAGCTTCGTCTCTACAGTCGCCGCATCCTTTTGTACCGCAAGGATGGCCTTCATCCGGTCCTGCGGATATTTCGGCTCGTTTCCGACGGAAAGCACATAGCCGGTGATCGTGCGGTTTCCGTTTCCAAACGGAATCTGTACCGCCGTTCCCGGACCGATCTCCCCTGTCAGTTCCGGCGGAACCTTGTACTGAAAGGTCCGGTCCAGTTTTTCATTTGTGATATCTACGATTACATCAGCGTAAACGCTGCTCATACATTCCCCTTACTTTCTTCCAGTATTTCCCGGATCAGCACGCGCTCATCCATCTCGTACCGTTTCCCCTTCCGGATCTGATACGTTTCGTGGCCTTTTCCCGCGAGCACCACGAGATCGCCCGGCTGCCGGTTTTCGATCACATACCGGATCGCCTCCTTACGGTCTGCAATCTCAACGAAAGCGCCTTCTGTTTTCCCGATTCCCGTCCGGATATCGTCCAGAATCGCCTGTGGTTCCTCATCCCGCGGATTGTCCGAGGTGATGACGGTCAGATCCGCCAGACGCCCCGACACCTCTCCCATCTGGAATCTCCGGTTCCGCGCGCGGTTTCCGCCGCAGCCGAAGAGACAGATCAGGCGCTTCGGATGGTATTTCCGCAGTGTCTTTAACAGGCTTTCGAGGCTCATCGCATTGTGTGCGTAGTCAATGAGAAGCGTCATTTCCGGATACACCGGAACTGCCTCACACCGCCCACGGACGCGGACTGCGGAAAGTGCCTCCTGCATCGCCTTTTCCGGGATTCCCATCTGCGCGCAGACCGCAATGGCGGCAAGCGAGTTGGAAACGGAAAACAGACCCGGCAGATCTACCCGTACCGGAAAATCCGCTGCGCCCTGCACCCGGTATGAGACACCGAGCACGCCGGGCGCCTGATCGAGTGCTGCATCTGCTGCCATAAAATCAGCTTTTTCCCTGCATCCGAATGTCACCAGACGGCAGGTGCTCTGCCTTATGATCTCCGGAAACCTTTTGTCATCCCGGTTTACAATTCCGGTTCTGCAGGTGCGAAACAGCTTCTTTTTGCAGGACAGATATTCTGCAAACGATGCATGCTCCCCGGCGCCGATGTGGTCGTTTCCAATGTTGGTGAACACACCGTAATCAAACGTAAATCCATCACACCGGTGCTGTTTTTCCGCCTGCGAGGAAACCTCCATCACAACATGGGTGCAGCCCTCCCGCATCATTTCAGAAAACAGCTTCTGCAGCACAACAGGCTCCGGCGTTGTATTTTCTGACGGAATGCTTTTTTCCCCGATCCTCGTCTCGATCGTTCCGATGAGTCCTGCGCGGATCCCTACTTTTCGCAGGATTTCGTAAATCATATATGCAGTCGTCGTCTTTCCCTTCGTGCCGGTCACTCCGATTGTCACAAGGTGCTGCGCCGGATCGTCCTCCCAGGCACAGGAAAGCTGTGCGAGTGCTTCTCTGCTGTCCTTTACTACGAGTACGGTTACCTTTTCCGGAATCCCTTCCAGTTCCCGCTCCGCAACCAGAACAGCAGCGCCCCTCTCGACTGCTTCTTCTGCATATACGTGCCCGTCCATCCTGTTTCCGCGGATGCAGACAAACACGTTCTGCGGCTGTACTTTTCTGCTGTCGCATGTGATTCCTGTAACTTCCGCATCCAGACTGCCCTGCTGGAGCTGATATGCGATCCGCTTTTGTAACGTGCGCATGTTTTTCATGCCGGGACCTCCCTTTCACGTTTCAAATCCCTACGACTCAGATACTTTTATAGAATACCATAGTCCGAAAAACATTTCAATGTGCGCAATGTCGGTTTCTTCTTGATTTTTGCTCCCATAAACTTTATAATAGTCCTATATTGATGCCTGGTTTTTTCGTATCAAAATCTATGAACTGCAAAGAGAGGTATCTTCCAATGAAAAGAAAAAAAATAGTTGTTGCACTGGGACACAAAGCTCTTGGAACGACGCTGCCGGAACAGAAAGCAGCCGTAAAACGTTCCGCAAAAGTAATCGCAGATCTCGTTGCTGCCGGCGCTGATGTTGTCATCACCCACAGCAATGCGCCGCAGGTCGGCATGATCCACATGGCGATGAATGAATTCGGCAAAATGCACACCGACTACAGCGCAGCCCCGATGTCTGTCTGCTCCGCTATGAGCGAAGGCTACATCGGCTACGACCTGCAGAACGCCATCCGTGCTGAGCTTCTCCGCAGAGGAATCTTCAAAACCACATCCACGATTCTTACACAGGTTGAAGTAGATCCGTACGACGATGCCTTCAACAATCCGGTCAAACTGATCGGCCGTACACTTACCAAGGAGGAGGCTGACGCAGAGGAAGAAAAAGGAAACTACGTAACGAAAACCGAGGACGGCTACCGCCGAATCGTTGCTGCTCCGAAGCCGCAGGATATCGTAGAGATCGACTCCATCCGTCTTCTTCTCGATGCCGGACAGGTTGTCATCGCAGCAGGCGGCGGCGGAATCCCGGTTCTCCCGCAGAATGAAGAGTTAAAGGGTGCATCCGCAGTCATCGAAAAAGACCTCACCAGCGGCCTGATGGCAGAAATGCTGAACGCAGACATGCTGATGATCCTGACCAGCGTGGAAAACGTTTCCATCAACTACGGTACCCCGGACGAAAAACCGCTGGAGCACATCACCGTTGCTGACGCGAAGAAATACATCGCAGAAGGCCAGTTCGGGGAAAACTCCATGCTGCCGAAGATGGAAGCAGCTGTTTCTTTCCTCGAGAAAGGCATCGGCCGTACCGCAGTCATCACTTCCATTGATTCCGCACTCGCCGGATTCCAGGGAAAAACAGGTACGATTATCGAGTAATACAAAGTATACAAAAAAAGGATTCCCGCGAGTGGGAATCCTTTTTTTCTACTCTTTTTCCGGACTAAAAAGCCAGATTAGAAAGTAAATTTATCTGCAAAGTAAGCATCGAGATCCTCAATTTTAATTCTCTCCTGCTCCATGGTGTCACGGTCACGGACGGTAACAGCACCATCGGTCTCGGAATCAAAATCGTAGGTGATGCAGTACGGAGTACCGATCTCATCCTGACGGCGATACCGTTTTCCGATATTTCCACGGTCATCAAACTCGCAGTTGTATTTCTTGGACAGCTCTGCAAAGACTTTCTCAGCGCCCTCGTTCAGCTTCTTGGAAAGCGGAAGCACACCGATTTTTACCGGTGCCAGTGCCGGATGGAAATGCATCACAGTACGAACATCATTCTTTTCTGCGTCGAGAACTTCCTCGTCATAAGCGCTGCACAGGAATGCCAGAACGACACGGTCAGCACCAAGAGACGGCTCGATAACATACGGGATGTATTTCTCGTTCTTCTCTGGATCGAAATAGGTCATATCCTGTCCGGATACATTCTGATGCTGGGTCAGGTCGTAATCGGTACGGTCTGCGATTCCCCACAGCTCGCCCCATCCGAACGGGAACAGGAACTCGATATCGGTTGTTCCCTTGCTGTAGAAGCACAGCTCTTCCGGAGAATGGTCTCTTGCACGCATCTCTTCGTCTTTCATGCCGAGGCTCTTCAGCCAGTTGATGCAGAAGCCTCTCCAGTACTGGAACCATTCAAGGTCGGTGCCAGGCTCGCAGAAGAACTCCAGCTCCATCTGCTCGAACTCACGGGTACGGAAGGTGAAGTTACCCGGTGTAATCTCGTTACGGAAAGATTTACCGATCTGGCCGATTCCGAACGGAATTTTCTTTCTGGAAGTACGCTGTACGTTTTTGAAGTTTACGAAGATACCCTGTGCAGTCTCAGGACGAAGATATACGGTGTTCTTCGCATCCTCTGTAACACCCTGGAAGGTTTTGAACATCAGGTTGAACTGACGGATATCGGTAAAGTTATGTTTTCCGCAGGACGGACACGGAATCTGATGCTCCTCGATGAAGTTCTTCATCTCTTCCTGGGACCATGCGTCTACGCTGCCGCCTTCGATTTCAATGCCTTTTTCCTCACAGAAGTCTTCGATCAGCTTGTCTGCACGGAAACGCTCGTGGCACTCTTTACAGTCCATCAGAGGATCGGAAAATCCGCCGAGATGACCGGAAGCTACCCATGTCTGCGGGTTCATCAGGATCGCGCAGTCAACACCTACGTTGTGCGGGCTCTCCATGACGAATTTCTGCCACCATGCTTTTTTCACGTTGTTTTTCAGCTCAACACCGAGCGGGCCGTAATCCCAGGTATTTGCCAGGCCGCCGTAGATTTCGGAACCCGGATATACAAAACCTCTGGATTTTGCTACTGCCACAATTTTGTCCATTGTCTTTTCCATAGTTAGTTACTCCTCTATTTTATTTGTTTACTTACCATAAACAACAATAACAGGACTGGCAAGAAGAACGTCCTGCTCATATTCCTGCTCTGTTTCTTCTGTCTTAGTCTGCTCTGATGATGACGCAGAAGCACTCTCTGTGGACTTTGTGGTCCACTCGCCGGCCGTATCCACCGTGTTTTTTCCTTTGATCACGGCTGTACCGGAAACGCAGAGCACCGGATCTTCCGTTACGATTTCCAGCGGCTCCTCGCAGACAATCACGCGTACATGCTTAACGCCTTTGACCGCATCTTCGACTGAAACCTCATTGCCTTTAGAATCGACAAAGGAAGCGGAAAAATCATATCCCGCTTCTTCTGCCTCATCCAGCGTGCCTGCGAAAAATTCTGCTCCGTGATAATCCGCGTAGGACTGGTAATCTCCGTATTCCATCCGGATCTCCACCTTGTCCTCTTTGATCTGGCATTTTTCCAGCTTCACGGAATCCGCATCGCCGCGCTCCTCTGTGAATTTTTTGATGTCATCCTCCACAAAGACTTTCAGTTCGTCTTCCGTGTAATCATCGTCTTTGCTGTAATCTTCCACAATAGCTTCTGTCACAACACCATTTTTGCTCACATAGACAGATGTCGTTGTCACATCTTTTAACTTCTCACAGCCCGACAGCAGCACGGAAGCCGCTGTCAGAACTGCGAGAAGCTGTCCTGCTTTTTTCATAAAAATCCTCTAAAAACCGCCTAAATTATTTATTGCGGTAAATGATATCGTCTCTTCCCGGTCCGTTGGAGATCATGGTGATCGGGAATCCGATTTCTTTCTCTACAAACTCGATGTAGTTTCTGCAGTTCTCCGGCAGATCCTCGTATTTCTTGATGCCGCGGATATCGCATTTCCATCCCGGAAGGGTTTTCAGAACCGGTTTTGCTTTCTCAAGAATGCTGGTGTTCGGGAAATCGTGGATTTCTTTTCCGTCTACTTCGTATGCTACGCAAACCGGAATCTCGTCCAGATATCCGAGAACGTCAAGTACGGTAAATGCTACATCGGTCGTACCCTGCATTCTGCAGCCGTAGCGGGAAGCAACACAGTCGAGCCATCCCATACGTCTCGGACGTCCTGTCGTTGCACCGAACTCTCCGCCGTCTCCGCCGCGTCTTCTGAGCTCATCTGCCTCATCTCCAAAAATCTCGGAAACAAATGCACCTGCTCCTACTGCGCTGGAGTAAGCCTTGCACACCGTTACAATTTTCTTGATTTCATATGGCGGAACACCTGCTCCTACTGCGCCGTAGCCGGCCAGTGTGGAAGAAGAAGTTACCATCGGGTAAATTCCGTGATCCGGGTCTTTTAAGGAACCAAGCTGACCCTCAAGCAGGATCTCCTTGCCTTCCTGAATCGCGTTCCACAGGAATGCGGAAGTATCGCATACGTATGGCTCAACCATTTTTTTGTATTCCATCAGCTCTGCATAGATCTCATCCGGATTTAACTGCGGTTTGTGATACAGATGCTCGAGCAGAATGTTCTTGGTCTCGCATACGGATTTCAGTTTCTCTTTCAGGTGCTCATCGTCGAACAGCTCGTTTACCTGGAAACCGATTTTTGCATATTTATCTGAGTAGAATGGAGCGATACCGGATTTGGTGGAACCAAAGGATTTTCCGCCCAGACGCTCTTCCTCATACTGATCGAACAGGATGTGGTACGGCATTACCATCTGTGCACGGTCGGAAATTTTGATCTTCGGTGCCGGCACTCCCTTCGAAATGATCTCATTTAACTCTTTGATCAGAACCGGAATGTTGAGTGCAACACCGTTTCCGATTACGCTGGTTGTGTGGCTGTAAAATACGCCGGATGGAAGGGTATGAAGTGCAAACTTTCCATAGTTGTTTACAATGGTATGGCCTGCATTTGCACCACCCTGGAAACGGACAACAATGTCTGCCTCTTTTGCGAGCATATCGGTAATTTTACCTTTTCCCTCGTCTCCCCAGTTTGCTCCTACTACTGCCTTAATCATATGACATCCTCCTAATTCAACGTATACTTGCGGCCTTTTTGTTCCGGCCGTTTATCTTTAGTATACCATGTTTTTCTCATAAGCGAAACTTATGATTACTTATAAAATCTGTTTTTTTATTATTTCTGTTTATCAAACGGATCAGACGTTGATTTCCGCTGTCATGCCAAGTGCGTCTTTGTTTGCCTCAAGCACCGGATTGACTACGTTTTTCAGGAATGCGTCAACCTGTACAGATGCGCGGCCTGTGTATTTGGACGGATCCATCGTCTTTTCCAGTTCTTCCTTGGTCAGATGGAACATCTCATCTGCTGCGATCAGATCGAGAAGATCATTATCGCGTCCTTCCTCTTTGACATGTTTTCCGGCGATCATGGACAGCTCGCGGATTCTCTCATGCAGCTCCTGACGGTCGCCGCCTGCTTTCACCGCATCCATCATGATATTCTCGGTTGCCATAAACGGAAGCTCTGCCATCATGTGTTTTAAGATAACCTTTGGATAAACCACAAGTCCGTCTACGACGTTCATGCACAGATCCAGGATACCGTCGATGGCAAGGAAGCCTTCCGGAATGGAAAGTCTCTTGTTTGCAGAGTCATCGAGGGTTCTCTCAAACCACTGTACAGAAGAGGTGATTGCCGGATTTAATGCATCGGTGATCACATAACGGGACAGGGATGCGATACGCTCGCTTCTCATCGGATTTCTCTTGTATGCCATGGCGGAAGATCCGATCTGTCCTTTCTCGAACGGCTCCTCAACTTCTTTTAAGTGCTGCAGAAGACGGATGTCGTTGGAGAATTTTGTTGCGCTTGCCGCAATGCCTGCCAGAACGTTTAATACTCTCGTATCGACTTTTCTGGAATACGTCTGTCCGGAAACAGGATAGCAGTTCTTGAAGCCCATTTTCTCAGCGATCATCGGATCGATCTTGTCGATGGTCTCCTGATCTCCGTCGAACAGCTCTAAAAAGCTTGCCTGTGTGCCTGTTGTTCCTTTGGAGCCGAGCAGCTTTAAGGTGCTCTGTACGTACTCGAGATCTTCAAGGTCCATTAAGAACTCCTGCATCCACAGGGTTGCACGTTTTCCGACGGTGGTCGGCTGTGCCGGCTGGAAGTGGGTGAAGGCAAGGGTCGGCTGGTCTTTGTA
>ERZ827126.608-NODE-608-length-47319-cov-12.041956_pt1 | contig 47319 bp, 35 predicted proteins | sample MGYA00519780_ERZ827126 | MGnify/ENA primary metagenome ERZ827126 (study PRJEB31778, sample SAMEA3449262) | human gut metagenome | biome: human gut; feature: human-associated habitat; material: faeces | place: United Kingdom | collected 2010/2012 ...
TCAGTCAAGGAATCGCCCAAGGGATTGAACAGGGAATTAGCCAAGGAATCAGCCAGGGAATCAGCCAGGGAATCACTCAAGGGATTGAACAGGGGCGGAGTGAAGAGTGGGCGAATACGTTGAGGGAGAAGGCGCGTGCGGATCGGTTGGAGAGGGAGCTGAGGAAGTTGCGGAGTGGGAGATGATGTTGTTTGGTTTTGGGAGAGTTCCTGGGTGTTTGGGCCTGGGGGCTCTTTTTTTGTGTGGGTGAGAGGAATGGGGGGAGGGACGAACGGACAGTCTGCCAGCGGGGCGGCTGCAGGGGCTGAGTTTTTTTGTGGTGTGTTGGGAGATGGTGTGGCATCGGCGCTGCGCTGGATGTGGATGGGGTGAGTTTTTTTGGGGGGGGGTGTCGTGAGGGGATTGGGGATAGAGGCTGTTTTGGATAGGGTGTGATGTTTTTGTGTAATATTTAAATTTATTTTTGGAGTATTTTGGATTATAATTATGGAAAAAGATGGTTGGCCTGATTGGTTGACTGATTGACTGATTGATTGATATCCGGAGTTTTGGTGACTGTTTTGTGTGACTTGAGAGAAGAGCTTCGGATGTACGCTGATGTGACTTGAGAGAAGAGCTTCGGATGTGTGCTGATGTGTGACTTGAGAGAAGAGCTTCGGATGTGTGCTGATGTGGGTTGAGAGAAGAGCTTCGGATGTGTGCTGATGAGGGTTGAGAGATGAGCTTCGGATGTGTGTTGATGAGGGGTGTGTGATGGGCTTCGGATGTGTGTTGATGTGGCTTGTGTGAGGGCTTCGGAGGTTTGTTGGTTTGGTTTTGAGGGTGGTCTTTTGGGGGCTGCCTGGGTTTTGGAGGGGAGTGGGTTGTTTGTGTGATTATATGGTTTTGCCGCTTTTGAATTCGTCTTTTGAGCCTGGGAGGGCTCGGGAGGTTGTTGAGGGGTTTGTGGATGTGGATTTGAGGAATATTGCGCGGGCTGAGCTTTTTTATTTTACGGGGCGGGCTGAGGAGTGTTGTGAGATCACGAGGGGGTATCTGTCCAGCAGGGTTATTGAGCTGCGGCTTTCGGCGTGTATTTTGTATGGGTATTCTAATCTGACGCTGGGGAATGTGGCGGCGGCTAAGCGGGGGATGGAGGGAATCCAGTCCTGTTTGAAGCTGGCTATGAAGAAAAAGGTTCCTGCGGATGTTTATGCGTCCTGTCTTCTGGCGGGGTATGTGGGGGCGGTTTTGCTTCATCTGCCTACGGATGGGATGCCTGCTTTTGGGGAGTACAGCAGGATGCTTCCTGAGGGGCTGAGGCTTTTTGCCACGTATGTGATGGCTCACCATACTTATCTTAACGGGGAGATATGGAGTGCTTATGGGATGGGTAAGGCTGCTTTGTTTATGGCGGAGAGGCCGTATCCGATCAGTATGACGTATATCCATTGTATGATGGCGGTGTGTGCGATAAACCGAAAGCATAAGCAGGAGGCGCAGGAGGAGATGCTCCGGAGCTGGGAGCTGGCGAAGATGGATGGGTTTCTGGAGCCTTTTATTGAGCATCATGGGCTTTTGCGGGGGCTGGTCGAGGCTTGTATCCGGAATCGGGATCCGGAGGCGTATCAGCGTATCACGAAAGGGGTGATTTCTTTCAGCAGGGGCTGGATGGCGCTTCATAATCCGGAAAACCGGAGAAAGGTTACGGGGGAGCTGTCGACGATGGAGTTTTCTATTGCCATGCTGGCAAGTGGGGGATGGAGCAATAAGGAGATAGGAGAGCATCTGGGGATTTCCATTAATACTGTCAAGCATTACCTTACGGATATCTTTTGCAAGCTGAATGTCAAGAAGCGGGATGAGCTGAAGAAATTCATGTTAAAATAGTGACAGAGGCACTTTTTTATGAAAAAAAGTGCCTTACAAAACAACTATTAGTGTTGTATAATAAATACCACGAATAGTCAGATTTTATTGAAAAATCAGGCGAAAAGAACCAGTGAACGAGTAAGTTAAGAAGGAGGAGTTGAAGGCTGATTTTCGATAGCATCTGATAATGTCAGTATTCTTACCAAAAATGTCTGGTATATTGACACTACAATCACATAAGGGTAAAATATTGTAAAGGTGTAACCTGTTTACTCACCGGCTAAAAACATGAAGCTTTTTTAAGAGAAAGGAATATAAACAGAAGTAAAGTAATAAGAAATACAGTACACGTTGATGCACACACAGGAAAGCGGGAAAGGTATGAAAAAATTAAGGAATAATAAGATCAGAAAACTCCTGGCATTTATGGTGGCTTTGGCGTTGATGGTATCCTGTATGCCGAGTGCATATACGATCTCCGCGAGTGAGGCGTTCGGAGATGGAACGGAGGATATATTTACAGATGGCGAATTTACATCTGAACCAGCGGCCGAAGAATCGACACCGGATGTAAGCAGCGCTGACCAGGAGAAAACGGAACAGGCGCAGCAATCGACGCTTACATATGAGAATGATTCTGTTAAAGTAACAGCAGAGGCACTGGAGGACGGAGCTCTTCCGCAGAATACAGCATTGAAGGCTGACAGCGTAAACGAGAATTCATCCGTATCTTATGATACAGTTTCTCAGAAGCTTTCAGCAGCAGCTACAGACAAGGGCAGCAGCCTGAGAGGTTTTTTTGCGTATGATGTGTATTTTGCTGATGGCGATGGAAACAGAGTCGAGCCGAACGGCAGAGTCAGAGTAACTTTTGAGTACAAGACACCGGCAGCACCGGAGCTTACCGATGCAGCCAGCACGAGTGTAACCGTTGAGAAGCTTCATTATAACAGCAGTACCGGTGATACTGATGTTAACACCTTACAGGCCAACGAGGATCTGAAGGTTCTGAATGTCAACGAGGGCAAACAGATCCAGACACTTCAGGTTGAGACTGGCAACGCAGCTGTTTTTGCCGTTATGTGGGATTCTCCTGAGACAGCAGATGTCGAGGCAGAAGCTGTTTCTGGTAATGGGGACGAGGTGCCTATCGCATCAGAGGAGCTTACGGACGGAATGGATATTTCGGACGAGCCTGAGCAGGATGCAGCTGAGACACCGGCAGCAGAGAATCCGGATGCTGAACCTACCGAAGCGCCGGCAGAGGATCCGGATGTGGTGGAAGAACCGGCAGAGGATATTGCGAGCCCGGAGGATGTTCCGGCAGCAGATGAGAATGGTGAGACAAGCCTGATCGAGGTTCTGGGAGACGATACGAATCTTCGTGTCAGTCCATCTGTCGAGGCAGAGGTTCTGGCAACTGTAAACGCAGGAACACAGCTCACACTTCTGGATACCGTAACAGCAGAGGACGGAGCAACCTGGTACAAGGTTTCCTGGGAAGGAACCGAGGCTTACATAAGAAGTGATATGGCACAGGTTGTTGACAGCAGTGATGAGGCAGAAGAGCCTGAGGATGTGCAGGAAGAAGAAATTCAGCCTGAGATCACCAGATATGATTACAAGAGTGACGAGGTCAATGTCAAGGTTACTCTTACCGATCCGGCAGACCTTCCGGACAACGCAGAGCTTTCCGTAACACCGGTAGAGCTCAGCCAGGAAGCCGAAGACCAGATCACCGAAGAAGCGATCAAAGAAAAGAAAGCCATCGAGAAGATCCATTCCTACGATATCAAATTCCTGGTGGACGGCGAAGAGGTTCAGCCGGGTGCTACAGTGAAGGTATCTGTATCTCTGAATGATGAGAAGAAGATCAAAGATGCGGATGTATATCACGTAGACGAGAATGATAACGTTGAAAATATGGATGGCAGCGTTGCCAAGAATGGTGATGTTGAGTTCGAGACGACGCATTTTTCTACTTATGTAATTGTAAATAAAAAAAATGATGGAACTATTGATGTTACAGTAGAACATTATGACAATACTACAAAGAAAAAAATTTATGCAGCTGATGAGTGGAAAAATTTAGCAGTTGGTGAGCAGGTTAATGTAAGAAAGCTGTTAATTGGGAGATTGACCATGTAGAAGTAATAACAGAGAGCGGAGAAACAACGCCAACTCCGGATTCTTCAGGAAAGATTTATCTGGCACAGAATGCAACTGTTAGAGTATATTATACTCCTTCAAAAGGAACAACTGTTGGAAAACCTATTTTCTATGATTATACGGTAAAAGCTGTAAAAGATAAGCTGGCTAAACAGTATAGATATCCTTCAATAAATCAGGATGACTGTTATTCAAGTGATTCAAGTATTTCTGCAGATAAAATACTGATGGGAGCTTATACTCATCAGTATTCCAAATATCAATACAATTGGAAAAAAGACGGTAAAATAGTTAATGACTGGACAGGCACGCCAAAACAGGGTGAACAGCCAACAGTTATAACAGGACTGTTAAAAGGAGTAAATTCAGATAAGACAGTAAAGTTTAACTATCAGGATCCGGGACTGTTCGTAAATTCAGATAAGACAGCAATTATTGAAAATGAAACGAGGTATTTAAGACAGGTATATCGGAATTATGAACTTGGATTCGCCAGAAGTGGTGATAGTTATTCGCTGAAAGAAGTAAAAGATGGTAATGGAAATGTTGTAACAGAACAGTATAATTCTGAAACTGGAAATGATTTCTTTCCATTAGATAGTGTTAAAAAGTCATATGAAAATAGTTATAAGAAAAAGTCGGATTCGATAGAAGGCGCTGACACTACGGAACATAATTATTATTTTGGAATGCGTTATGAAATTAAATTCCAGCTGCAAGATTACATTGGAGATCTGAACTACAGTTTCAAGGGTGACGATGATATGTGGGTCGTTCTTGATGGTGGAAAGACAGAAGAAAATGGTACAGTTAATTATGGTAATGTTATTATTGACCTTGGTGGAATCCATGATGCTGCCTCTGCAAATGTCGATTTATGGGAAAAATTGTTTGGTCCAGAATATGCGAATAATGCACAAAATAAAGATGCCAAAAGAGCTTCATTAAATGAAGCTCAGAAAAAAGAAGAGCATACGTTAACAGTTCTTTATCTGGAAAGAGGCGCAGGTTTATCCAACTGTAAGATGAACTTTACCCTTCCAAATGCAGAAGTTTCATCAGTTACAACAACGGATCTTGCAAAACTGACATTTACTAAAGTTAAGAAAGATGAAAAGGCCCCTCTTCCAGGTGCTGTATTCAAACTGTATACAGACGATACCTGTACAACAGAATTAAAAACTGCAACATCTGGAGCAGACGGAACAGTAACATTTGACAAGCTTTTCCCAGGAACTTATTACATGAAAGAAGTTCAGGCACCTAATGGATATGTAGCTTCCAATGAAGTATGGACAGTGGATGTAACAGAAGGCGATGAGACAGCAAAGTTGAAGAACAGCTCAGGAAATCAAGTTACTTTGATTGTAAATGAGACTCCAGAGGAAATTATCAACTCCATTATGACGACTAGCAAAACGGCTAAAGTGAAAAACTGGGATCAGAGGACCTATGACATTACTATTAATGCAACATCCACAAGTACAAGTCCCGTAATTGAAACGAAAACGCCAGAGGCAGATATCATGTTGGTATTGGATGTGTCCGGATCGATGGGATATAAGATTGATCCTTATTCGTACACATATGTTGCGGATAATACTTCTGAAGCAAGAGCTGATACAAATATTTTAAATCGTGAAATAACGTACTATATTAATGTGAATGGTTCTTATAAGCAGATGTGGTATGATGATTGGAGTGCAAGATGGCGTGTTGTGAAATCGAGGTATTTATCAGATGATGCAGCGGAAGACAAATATAATAATTGTAAAATATATAGACAAATTAGCACCCGGCTTGATGCACTTAAGAGTGCTGTAAATCAGTTTATAGATGATACAGCGAAAAAATCTCCGAATAGTAAAATCGGTATTACCGCATTTAGTAGTGCAGGGTATGAACCTACTAATAACGGGAATCATAACGGGAGTCATGGAACCGGTGAAGAATTACAGATAGTTAGTAAAAATGCAGATTCGCTTAAGAAATTTGTTGAAAAATTAAAGGCGAATGGAGGTACGGATCCTGCGGTAGGACTTGAGAAGGCAAAGAACAAGTTGGATGCTATGGGTGATAAAAATCCTAAGTATGTGGTTCTGTTCACCGATGGTAAGCCGACTGGTGGCGGTGATACGTGGGATAGTAATGCACAAAAAGATGCTGAAACTCAGGCAAGCGAATTAAGAACAGGCCGAAGAAATAATGTGGATAATGCAAAAAATCCATATACAGTATACACCATAGGCTTTGCACTTAAGGATGAAGAGCGTGCGAAGACGTTCTTGTCTGGTGGTCCGTATAAAGATAAGATGTATCCAGATGGAAAGTATCCAGGAATTGCTACACCAGGTTGCGCAAAAACAGCAGATGATGCAGCATCGCTTACACAAATTTTCCAGAGTATCAGTAGTACAATTAATAAGAACGTTGACATTACCGGTGCAACAATTACTGATGTGATCGACAATAGATTTGAAATTGTAGATGGAGATAAGGTTATCACCGAAGCTGATTTCAAAGACGGGAAATATACATTAAAGAATGGTGGTGGAAGCGTAATAAAGCGTAATGATGGTACTTATCAGGTACAGTGGACTGATCAGACCATTAAACACACGACAGATGGTACAAATGGCTGGAGTAGAACCATTACTGTAAAAGCAAAAGATAGTTTCATCGGTGGTAACAATATTCCTACCAACGTCTCCCCTGATTCTAAGATTAGCGTAGGAGATTTGGAGAAAGTATTGAAGCAGCCTACGGTTAATGTTAAGGTGAATCTGCTGATTCAGGACAAAGAAATCACTATCTACAAAGGGGATACAACAGTACCAACAGTAACTGCTATTCAAAATGCGATGTTTGATACTTCAGGTGCTACGTCTTATGTAAATGGTACGATAAGCGCCAATGATGCAAGTGGTCGAATCACATATAAGTGGTACAAAAAAGATGCAAACGAAAGTAAAGTCGAGATTGCAGAAAATGAAGTAACGAACGTAATACAGACAGCACCTGCTGATACTACAGAGTATTATCTGGAAGTGATTTATAGCCGCGCTGAAGCGCCAAGTGCTGCTAGCAATACCAATACAACCACTAGTGATGGAATAGCACATTTTGTGGGAAATGAAAAAGCTCATAATAAAAATAATAATGAGAATTTATATGGCACTTATAAAATCAATGTCATCAGCGGTCAGATTCAGATTATAAAGAATGTGACAGAAGCGTCCACAGAAGACAGAACGTTTACATTTAATGTAGTAAAGGATTCAGATGGAAATGCTGTTTCTGGTATCCCGCTGAAGGTGACAGTTGAAGCTAATAAGACTAGTGGAGTTGCAAAATTAGAGAATCTTCCAAGAGGATCTTACACTGTAACGGAAGCAGATGCAGAGGGATATACAATTCAAGCATTTGATGTTGTTACTACTGGCAACGAGCAGACAGATTGTCAAAGCTCATCAGATAATAATAACAGAGCAATTACTTTTACACTTGGTAATAACAAGAAAGCAATTAATGTCATTACGAATGATTATACGTATAAATCAGATGATGGTGGCGGTGTGAAAGGTGTTGCTTCTTGCACAAATGAGATGGTTACGAACCTTGATCTTAAGAAAACAGATAACAATGGAACTAATCTTAACGGTGCGAAATTCGAACTGAAAAAGAAAGACAGCCAAGGTAATTGGAGTACGGTACAAGACGGTTATAATAATTTTGAGGTTCTGAATAGTGGCGAAAATTCAGTTGAATTGAAAAAACTGACAAGCGGTAATTACAAATTGAAAGAGATCACAGCACCGACAGGATATATGGTATTGTCCAGTGAGATTTATTTCAAAGTAGCTCAAGGAAATGTTACACTCACCGATGCTCAAGGAAAAGATCTTACAGATGATTCCGCACATCCTATGTGGAGTTTAGCAACAGATTCCGAAACTCCGGTATTAACCATCGAAAATCAGAAGGTATATTCCTTACCAGAATCCGGTGGTCCGGGAACCTATGGATTTACAATCAGTGGTGTAGCGATTCTTGCAACTGCACTCCTGTTGTTTATAAATAATAAACGAAGGGAGGAAGAAGCAAAGAGATCGTAACACATTAATTGTAAATGGCCGATGAAGGGCGAAAAAGAAAAATGCAGAGAAAGAAAGAAGCAAACCTTATGAAAAATTTATTTAAAAAGATTGGTGCATTATTAGTGGCAGCGGTTATGGTACTGTCTATGTGCACAGCGGTATTTGCAGACAAGGTAGAAAATGAATACACAAATGATATTACTGTTACAAATTTAGCAGCTGATGTAGATACTACATTGAATGTGTATAATATTATTTATCTTGATTTGACTGGTGGAAATCAGACATGGAAGGTCGTTGATTGGGCTAAAAATTATGTCTCAGAAAATACTGAAACCGGTGAATTCAGTATTACTAATTCTGATGGATTAAGAAATGCAGCAGATGCACAGGAAAGCGTAGATTTTACAGCAACAGAACCTGGAACAAGTCATGTATTTTCTGGACTTCCAATCGGTGCATATGTTATTCGTGCATTTGACACAAAAGGTACTTATAGTCTTATGGTAGCTAATACCTATGATAAAGACGGTAATACTTATATGGCTAGTAAATCAGCTGATGTAGTTGCTAAAATGTCAGAATATAAGGTTACAAAAGAGACAGGGGATAAGTTTGTTCACAGAGGACAGCGTGTAAACTTTACAGTAACTACACAGATGGCACCAAAAACAAATGCTGCTAATGAGACTTTAACAACTTTCAAAGTAATAGATACTTCAACAGGTCTGAAGGCAGACACCTTTGTTCTTGATAGTGTTAAAATTGCTGGAAACCCTGTAACTGTAGAGAAATCAAAAGCAACTGCTGTTTCTAATGGAGATGGAACTGTAACATATACTGTAGATTTAAGTGATTTTATTGCAAGTACAGAAGCTGGTGCAACAATTGAAGTAAAATATAGTGCTATAGTAGAAAATGATCACACATATAACAACCATGCTACAGCAAGTGCAGAGACTGTTGGGTATACTCCGAGTAGAGTAGATGGTTTTATGGGAAATGTTAATTTAAAGAAAGTTGATACAAAAGAAACTATACTGAATGGCGCAGAGTTCCAGTTATTAAAGGTAACTCCTGCTGAAAAAGAAAGTGCTGAGGCAACAAAAACACCAATTAGTGTTGTGAAAGTAACAAATGGTGAGTACAAGGTTGCTCTGGATGGAGAACAGAATGCTACAACTACATTAGTAGCAACAAACGGTACATTAAAAGTTACAGGTCTTGATGAAGGCAGCTATGAATTCAAAGAGACAAAAGCACCGACAGGTTATAAAGTAAATTCTGAGAATAAAGCATTTACAATTACAGCAGATGAGACGGCTGAAGTAACTGTTGATGCAGGTAACTTTGTCAATACCAAACTTTCCTCCCTTCCATCCACAGGTGGCATGGGAACATACCTCTTCACTATCATCGGTGTTGTAGTTATGGCTGGCGCTGCTGGTGCTTTCTTCATCAGCCGCAGAAAAGGATCTGAGGAGTAATCGTTTGATTGCCGGATCGATTCAATTCAAAAATTATTTATAAGCAACGACAAAGCAAGTATTAAAACAAAGTAGTAAATCTTTTACCGCCCGGCCCTTTCGGGGGCCGGGAGTGGTAAATACAACAGTATGGAGAAACCTATGAGAAAGAATAAGAAGAAAAATTATATTGGACTTGGTTTGCTGTTTCTGATAGGGTTGTCCATACTGCTGTATCCAATGGTCAGTGATGCCTGGAACCGGTACAGGGACAGCCTGCTGATCAGTAATTATAGCAGCAGTGTTTCTTCGGATGAGAATTCGGAGAAGATTGACAGTATGTGGAAGGCAGCGCAGAAGTATAACGAACAGATCAAGCAGGAAAGTGTGCCGGATGCTTTTTCCGTGAGGGATGGCCAGACGGACAGTACATATGAGTCTCTTCTGAACCTGAATGGTGATGGAATGATGGGGTATGTGGAGATTCCTGTGATCGATGTGAGCATTCCAATCTATCATTACACGACAGATGAGTCTCTGGAGAAGGGCGCCGGTCATTTGTTCGGCAGCAGTCTTCCGGTTGGCGGCAAGAGTACTCATTGTATTTTGTCGGCACACAGAGGACTTCCAAGTGCGAAACTTTTTACAGATCTGAATCTTGTGGAAGAGGGAGATGTTTTTTACCTGCATGTGCTGGGTAAGACTCTTGCCTACGAGGTGGATCAGATTCTTACCGTTCTTCCGGAGCAGACAGAGTCTCTGGGTATCACGGATGGGGATGATTATGTAACGCTGGTTACGTGTACGCCTTATGCGGTGAATACGCACAGACTTCTGGTGAGGGGACACAGAGTTCCGATGAAGGCTGCGAAGGCGGTTCAGAAAGCAGAGAAGAAGGTTACCGGAATCACCAATCCGACGCTTCCGATGCTTGCTCTCTGTGTTGTGATCGGAATTGTGATCGCGGTGATCCTGGTTGCCGGTATCAATTCTGTTCAGAACAAAAAACGACGCAGGAAATGATTTATGGCTAAAAAGAAAAAAAAGAAAAAGAGTAATGTTGTCCTGAACATCATTATTGCCCTGGTGTTTCTGGCAGGGGCGGGTGTGTTCCTTTATCCTACGATCAGTGATATGTGGAACCAGTATCGAAATGCCCAGCTGGTCAGTAAGTACGAGGAAGCGGTAACGGAGCTTTCGGACAACGACTATGACAGGCTGTGGAAAGAGGCGAAGGAGTATAATGCCGAGCATCCGGTGAATGCCATTGTAGATGCTTTTGAGGAAGAGGATACTTATGAGCTGAGTCATCCTTATGACAGGGTTCTGGATCCGAACGGTGATGGTCTGATGGGGAGTATCGAGATCCCGAAGATCAAAGCCAGACTGGCGATCTATCATGGACTGAGCAAAACGGTCCTGGAAAAGGGTGTCGGTCATGTGGAGGGTACCAGCCTTCCGATCGGAGGCAAGAGCACCCATGCGGTTCTGGCGGCACATCGAGGTCTTCCTAACGCAAAGCTTTTTACAGATCTGGATCAGATGGAAAAGGGAGATATTTTTATCCTGCACATTCTTGGCAAGCATCTGGCCTACAAGGTGGATCAGATCAAGACGGTGCTTCCGGATGAGACCAGTGAGCTGGATATTATCGAGGGTGAAGATCATGTGACTCTGATCACGTGTACCCCTTATGGAGTTAACACCCACAGGCTTCTTGTCCGGGGAGTGCGGACGAAATATGTGGTGGAAGATACAAAGAATGACGAAACGATACCGCAGAAGCTTGCTGTTGTGGATCCGAAGAGGGTTCTGGCCGGCGGCGCTGCAGTGCTTGTTGTTCTGATCCTGCTGATTTATCTGATCGTCCGTCATAGGGACAAAAAACGGAAAAAGAAGCAGCTTTCAGAAAGGAAAGAGGAGGCAGAGAGCGATGAAAAATAGAAGAAAGCAAGGGAAAATATTCCGGAGCCTTCTGGCTGTTCTGATGCTGACGGCTATGCTGGTCACGAGTGTTTTGCAGCCGGTTTTCGCCGGGGATTATGAAGCTGGAAAAACAGGTAATCTGACGTTGACGGTTCAGCAGGCGGATGAAGAGGGAAACCAGACTCCGCTGCCGGATGTAGGGCTGACGATCTACAAGGTTGCAGTGTGAATTTTGATGGCAATGTGCATTTCGTGCTGGATGAGGCGCTGGCTGCCGCAGCAATCGATTTTGATTCCATCACGACGGCTGATGGCTGGTATGAAGCGGCAGAGAAGCTGGCGGCTATGATCGTCAGCGGAAGTGTGGATGTGTGGGGTATGTCTAAGTCCTCTGATGCAGAGGGGAATATGACTTTCGCTGATCTGGCTGAGGGTATGTACCTGGTGGTGCAGACAGATGGAAACAGCAGTGTTATGGTTTCACCGATGCTGATCTCCGTTCCTTTTGCAGATCAGGAGCAGGGCTGGATGTACGATGTACAGGCTTATCCGAAGTCTGTAAGTAATCCGCAGAAGCATACACAGATCCAGGTTACGAAGAGGATCTATAATGTTGATGAGAACGACAATGTGATTCCTCTGGAAACGAAGGAGGATGTAACTTATAATGTTGGGCTTTACCTTGATCCGGATGGAAATGCCCCTTACGGAGAAATGCAGAAAATCCATATCCAGAATGCTTCCAGTGGTACAGCTACATGGACGGATGTTCCGGATGGCACCTATTATGTATTTGAGCTGGATGAGGATGGAAATCCTCTTCAGCAGAATACGAAGATCAAGGTGGATGATGAGAATCTTTACTACTACAATGTAACGAAGCCGAATGGTGAGAGTGAAGAGAAGTCCAATCAGGTTGTGATCGGTGGAGATAGTGGTGCTACTGAGGCAGCGGCTTATGTAAATAACTATTATACAAAGATTTCCGATATATTCAGCCGTAACGGATATATCAACATTAAGAAGAATGTGATGATCGATGGTGTTGCTTCTACTGTGGATGATACGTTCTATGCTGGTTTGTTCTCCACTGAAAGTAACGGTGAGCTGACGCTTGAGAAGGTAGTGACTCTGAAACAGAATGATAGTGTTCAGGTAATGGTGGATCTTCCAATGGATCAGGAGATCAACAGTGTTACTTATACTGTTCTGGAGACGGATAAGGATGGAAATCCGGTTGATGATGATACCTTTAAGTATACAGTTACCGGTCAGGGTGAGGTTACACTGAATAATGATAACCGATATACTGTAACAAAGGAGATCACTAACAGTCTTTCTTCCGAGCCGACACCGATTCCGACTGCTACACCTGGAGCAAATCATGGTGGAAATGATCGGATCACTCCGATCCCGAATAACGGTACAGCGGGCGGAACTGCTCCGAACGATACCAGCGGTACAGCAAGACGTTCTGTAAAGACCGGCGATGATACACCGATCGGCGTATGGGTTGGAATCCTTGCAGCAGCGATCATTGTTGGCGGTGGTGCAGCTTATGGAGTTAAGAGAAAGAAGAAAAAATAAATAACGGATCATTTTGAAGGATGATCAATGGAAGAACCGGGCGATGTGGATGCCCGGTTCTTTTTTTGGAATATTTATGTATTGGGGATGAAAAAGCAGCGGGTGATATTTTTTCTCGAAAATTGCTCTTGACATTTTGGTATGATAAGTATATTGTATGTGTTGCAGCAAATTTCATAAAAGATAGCCTTTTATTCAGAGTGGTGGAGATACAAAGGATCTGTGAAGCCACGGCAACCCCGGATAACCCAGGAAGGTGCCAACCTGAGCGAGCAATCGAACAATAAGAGGATTGTTTACAGAACTTAAACAGTCCGGATTGTACGGGCTGTTTTTTATGTATATAACCATTGTTTTATTACAAAAGGAGAAGATCATGGAGAAAATTTTATTTACATCTGAATCTGTAACTGAGGGTCATCCTGACAAGGTCTGCGACTCTATTTCCGATGCGATCCTTGATGCTATGATGGCACAGGATCCGATGAGCCGTGTTGCTTGCGAGACTGCTACTACAACAGGTCTTGTACTTGTTATGGGCGAGATCACAACCAAGGCTAATGTTGATATCCAGAAGATCGTTCGCGATACTATCCGTGAGATCGGATATGACAATGCGGATTATGGCTTTGACGCAGATACCTGTGCGGTTATCACATCACTTGACAAGCAGTCCACAGATATCGCTATGGGTGTTGACAAGGCTCTTGAGCAGAAAGAGGACGATATGAATGAGGACGAGCTGGATTCCATCGGTGCCGGTGACCAGGGTCTTCAGTTTGGTTATGCCTCCAATGAGACTGAGGAGTATATGCCATATGCCATCAACATGGCTCACAAGCTTGCTCAGCAGCTGACAAAGGTTCGTAAGGACGGCACTCTGAAATATTTAAGACCGGATGGAAAGACTCAGGTTACTGTTGAGTATGATGAGGCCGGCAAGCCGAAGAGAATCGATGCTGTTGTATGCTCTACACAGCATGATCCGGATGTTACTCAGGAGCAGATCCATGAGGATATTAAGAAGTATGTTTTTGATGCGATCATTCCGGCTGATATGGTTGATGCGGATACGAAGTATTTCATCAATCCGACAGGTCGTTTTGTTATCGGTGGACCTCACGGTGACAGTGGTCTGACAGGTCGTAAGATCATCGTTGATACCTACGGCGGAACAGGACGTCACGGCGGCGGTGCTTTCTCCGGTAAGGACTGCACAAAGGTTGACCGTTCTGCTGCTTATGCTGCACGTTATGTTGCAAAGAACATTGTTGCAGCCGGTCTTGCTGACAAGTGTGAGATCCAGCTTTCCTATGCGATCGGTGTTGCGCATCCGACTTCTGTCAGTGTGAATACCTTCGGAACAGGTAAGCTTTCTGAGACCAAGCTTGTTGAGATCGTTCGTGAGAATTTTGATCTTCGTCCGGCTGGTATCATCAAGATGCTTGACCTTCGCCGTCCGATCTACAAGCAGACTGCTGCTTATGGTCATTTTGGCCGTACAGATGTTGATCTTCCATGGGAGCATCTGGACAAGGTTGAGACTCTGAAGAAGTATCTGTAAGAGAGTCAAAAAAAATATTTATATATCCTTTTGGCAGGAATATTGATTTTAAGAAATGCATATGATATAATGCCATTAGGCAAAAGAGATAGTAATAGTTCCAAAAGAACAAAGAGTGAAGCCCCCGGTAGTGCCAATACCGGGGGCTTCTTCTAATTTTTTATAGTGGACAAGAAACCACTAGGTTAGCGTTGTCCTACTTGTTGCCGTCTAGCCATTTGCAAACGTAATAGGCAGTTATGTTTGCCATGCAGGAAACAAGAAAAGAGATAATAATTTCCAAAAGAACTCACCTCCTCCCGTTGCCGGGTATCGGGTGGACAACAAAAATATGATAGCATAGTTTAGAACAAAATGGAATAATACTGATGCTGGAAGATGGGGTTTTTTATAGAAAATTTAGAGATAGGGAATATAGTTTATGTTATAATACGTGTATGTGAATGTGTGAATTTATAAAGGACGGAGATACAGATGAAGTTAAAAACACGTATTATTGTGGGCTTCGTTGCGATCATCCTGCTGCCGCTGCTTCTTTTTTCCGCAAGTCTGTACGGGTTCAGCCAGACGCAGGCGAAGCATGTGCAGGAGAGCAGCAGCCAGGCTTCGGATTCCAGCCAGATGGTCTATGATATTTCGCTGCCGCAGTCTTCCAGCAGCCAGGTGAAGCTGATGGCCAAGGATATGATCCTGACCGCAACGATCATCCTTGTTTTTACTGCGTTGTCCGTAGGGCTGTGGATCTATCGGAGCATTGCGGTTCCGCTGGTGAAGCTTAAGAAGGCTACCAAGAATATCAAGGAGGGGAATCTGGATTTTGTGCTGGAGGTTGAGGGGAATGATGAATTTTCCCAGCTTTGCCAGGATTTTGAGGAGATGCGTAAGCGTCTGAAGGAGTCCACGGAAGAGAAGATCCTGATGGATAAGGAGAATAAGGAGCTGATCAGCAATATTTCCCATGATCTGAAGACGCCGATCACTGCGGTGAAGGGTTATGTGGAGGGGATCATGGATGGTGTGGCGGATACGCCGGAGAAGATGGACCGGTATGTGCGTACCATTTATAATAAGACCAATGAGATGGATCATCTGATCAATGAGCTGACCTTTTATTCCAAGATCGATACCAACCGTATTCCGTATACGTTCAGCAAGCTGAATGTGGAGGATTATTTTTCGGATTGTGCGGAGGAGCTTGGGCTTGAGATGGAGACCAGGGGGATCGAGCTTGTGTATGCCAATTATGTGGAGAAGGGTGTGCAGGTTATTGCGGATGGTGAGCAGATCCGCCGTGTGATCCATAATATCGTGAGTAATGCCATTAAGTATATGGAGAAGCCAAGGGGGATCATCCAGCTTCGGGTGAAGGATGTGGGTGATTTTATCCAGGTGGAGATCGAGGATAACGGCAAGGGTATTGCCGCCAAGGATCTGCCGTATATTTTTGACCGTTTTTACCGTACCGATGTTTCCAGAAATTCTTCTAAGGGAGGAAGCGGTATCGGACTTTCCATCGTAAAGAAGATCATGGAGGATCATGGTGGAAAGGTCTGGGCCACGAGCCGGCTGGGGATCGGAACGATCATGTATTTTGTTCTCAGAAAATATCAGGAGGTACCGATGAATGAGTAGGATTTTGATCATAGAGGATGAGGAAGCGATCGCGGATCTGGAGAAGGATTATCTGGAGCTTTCGGGTTTTGAGGTGGAGATCGAGAACCGTGGTGATACGGGGCTTGTACGTGCCATGAAGGAGGAGTTTGATCTGATCATCCTGGATCTGATGCTTCCGGAGGTGGATGGCTTTGATATCTGCCGGCAGGTCCGTGAGGAGAAGAATACGCCGATCATTATGGTTTCGGCCAAGAAGGATGATATCGATAAGATCCGCGGACTGGGTCTTGGTGCGGATGATTATATGACCAAGCCGTTCAGCCCAAGTGAGCTGGTTGCACGTGTGAAGGCGCATATGGAGCGTTATAACCGGCTGGTTGGTTCCAATGTGCATAAGAATGATGTGATCGAGATCCGTGGTATTAAGATCGATAAGACGGCCAGGCGTGTGTGGGTCAATGGTGAGGAGACGACGTTTACGACCAAGGAGTTTGATCTTTTGACCTTTCTGGCTGAGAATCCGAACAGGGTTTTTACAAAGGAGGAGCTTTTCCGGGAGATCTGGGATATGGAGTCTGTGGGTGATATCGCTACGGTTACGGTGCATATCAAGAAGATCCGTGAAAAGATCGAGTTTAATACGGCCAAGCCTCAGTATATTGAGACGATCTGGGGTGTGGGGTACCGGTTTAAGGTGTGAGCCTGCGGGGAAGGCTTCGGATGGAGCTGCTGCAGGTGTATGAGTGCAGATCGGAATGATGGTGTATGATCTGCCGGGTGCTTTTGAGAGGAGTGGAGATATGCCGCTGTTGAGGGAAAGAATTTATACGATAGAGGATATTTATGCTTTGCCGGAGGGTGAAAGAGCGGAACTGATCGATGGACATATTTATTATATGGCGCCGCCGAATACGATGCATCAGAGGATTTCAAGTATTTTGTCCAGAAAGATAGGTAACTATATAGATTCTAACAAGGGCAAATGTGAGGTGTTTGCCGCACCGTTTGCGGTGTATCTGGATGAGAAGACGAATACTTATGTGGAACCGGATGTTTCTGTTATCTGTGATCCGGATAAGCTGGATGACAGGGGATGCAAGGGGGCTCCGGACTGGATCATCGAGATCGTTTCTCCGGCGAGCAGGCGTATGGATTATTATACCAAGCTGTTTAAATACAGGACTGCCGGTGTGAGAGAGTACTGGATCGTGGATCCTGTGAAGAAGCTGGTAATGGTGTATGATTTTGAAAATGAGGATACGGAGCAGTATACATTTCAGGATTCGATCAAAGTGGGGATCTATGAGGAGCTGAGGATCGATTTTGCTGAGATGTGATAAAGATGGAGGGGAATATCGTCTGGTGATAGCCCCTCTTTGTTTTTTGGCAAAAAAATAGAACGCCGTCGCAACGCCGTCCTTACAAAAACACAAAGTGTTTTTTGATTCTGAAATTATTATATGTGCGAGATGATATTTTGTCAACCTGTTTACTGCGAAAATTTACCACGGTATACATCCGACTTAGATGCAAAAATCTGAAATATGGATAATCGTCAGTGACAGAAAAATTCGTTTCAGGTATAATGAAACTAACTATGATATTGATATGGGGAAAGTAACAGAGGTGGATTTTTTGAAAGGACGAACTATGGAAGACAGATTATACAAGAAACTGGAAGCGTACGGTAAGAGTGATTTTTATCCGTTTCATATGCCGGGGCATAAGAGGAATCCGCTGGCTGTGGAGGGGGATTTTCCGGTGGAGAGGGATATTACGGAGATTGACGGGTTTGATAACCTGCATCATGCTGAGGATATTTTGAAAAGGGCCCAGGAGGATGTCGCACGGCTTTATGGTGTGCCGGAGAGTTTTTACAGTATTAATGGAAGCTCCGGGGCGATCCTGGCGGCGGTGTCTGCGGCTGTGGATAAGGGGGGACAGATCCTGGTGGCAAGGAACTGCCATAAGGCGGTTTACCATGCGATTTATCTGCGGGAGCTGAGTGCCACGTATATTTATCCACATGAGGATCCGAAATTGGGGATAAACGGAGGGATTTCACCCGGCCGTGTGGAAATGTATCTGGCGGAAAATCCGGAGATCCAGGCGGTGCTGATCACTTCGCCGACTTATGACGGGATCGTGTCGGATGTGGCGAGGATCGCGGAGATCGCGCATCACTATGGTGTGCCGCTGATCGTGGATGAGGCTCACGGGGCGCATTTTCGGTTTTCGGATTATTTTCCGGTGTCTGCGGCGCAGCTTGGTGCGGATGTGGTGATCAACAGTGTGCATAAGACGCTGCCCTGTCTGACTCAGACGGGGGTGATCCATCTGTGCAGTGAGCGGGTGAGCCGGGAAAAACTGAAGCGTTTTCTGGGAATCTATCAGAGCAGTAGTCCTTCTTATATTCTTATGAGCAGCATTGATGCGTGCATGGATAAGCTGGAGCGTGAGGGGGATGAGATGTTCCGTGTGTTTACGGAGAATCTGGAAAAAGCACGCAGGCGTCTTTCCGAGTGTAAGTATATCCGGCTGGTGACGCCGCAGGCCTGTGAGTGCCAGAGAGTTTTTGATTTTGACAGATCCAAGATATTGCTTTCTACTGTGAACAGTTCGCTGAACGGCCGGGAGCTGCATCAGATCCTCCGGAGGGAGTTTCATCTGGAAATGGAGATGGAGGCGGAGAATTATGTGCTGGCGCTGGCGGCTGTGGGTGATACGGCGGAGGGCTTTGAGAGGCTTTGTGATGCTATTGAAGAAATTGACCGCCGTGAATCGTTAAAATACAGAGAAGAGGCTGTGGAGAAGGAGCCTTTGAAAAACGGAAAAATGAAGCAGATTATGCGGATCTCCCAGGCTATGGATGCGGAGAGTGAGCGGTGTCCGTTGGATGAGTGTATCGGACGGACGTCCGGGGAGTTTGCGTATCTTTATCCGCCGGGGATCCCGCTGATCGTTCCGGGGGAACAGATTTCTGGACATTTCGTAAAAAATGTGAGAAGATACCTGGAACAGGGCTTTGAGGTCCAGGGCCTGAGCGACCAGACCAGTGAGACGGTGTGTGTTGTGAGAAATGAGATGTGAGGTGCGTGGCAGCAGACGGATCTGTGTATTACGGATCAGAGCGTGTATAGTAACGCATATGCAGCAGAGGAGACATATGGGAAAGATTTTTTACATTATGGGAAAAAGCTCTTCCGGTAAGGATAGTATTTACAGACAGCTGGAGGGGAATCAGGAGCTGGGGCTTAAGCGGCTTGTGATCTATACTACCCGTCCGATCCGGGATGGAGAGGAGAACGGAAGAGAATATTTTTTTGCAGATGAGAATAAACTGAAGGAGTTCCGAAGAAACGGGAAGCTGATCGAGGCGCGTACTTATCAGACAGTTTACGGGCCGTGGACATATTTTACTGCGGATGACGGGCAGGTGTCTGTGGGTAATGACAGCTATCTGGGGATCGGTACACTGGAGTCTTTTGTGAGGCTCCGGGAGTATTACGGCAATGAAGTGATGTGGCCTATTTATATAGAGGTGGAAGACGGAGAGCGTCTGGAGCGTGCGCTTGCCAGGGAGAAGACCCAGGAGGTGCCGAAGTACGAGGAGATGTGCAGGCGTTTTCTTGCAGACCAGAATGATTTTTCCGAGGAAAATATTCTTAAAGCAGGTATATGGAAGCGTTTTGAGAATCATAATCTGGATGAATGTGTGAAGGAGATCGTAAATTATATAAAATCTGTACAATAAGGAAAAATAGTTTTTTTTATACAGAAGATTATGTTATAATTAGTTGAAAGATGTCCGCCGGGTATAACGGAGGGCACAAAAGGCAGAAAGAGGTGATTCTTATGGCAGGATTTCATGACATCATCGGCCATGACGATATAATCAGGCATTTGAAGAATGCGATAGAGACAGGGAAGGTATCCCACTCTTATATTTTTACAGGGGAACCGGGATCCGGCAAGAAGCTTCTTGCGGGGACTTTTGCGGCAGCGCTGCAGTGTGAATCGGGAGAGTCTGAACCGTGTATGACTTGTGATTCCTGTAAGAAGGTGATCGGCAAGAATCATCCGGATATCATTACAGTAACTCATGAGAAGCCTGGAAGCATCAGCATTGACGAGGTGCGTGACCAGGTTGTGCGTGATGTGGATATCAAGCCGTACTGCAGTCCGTATAAGATCTATATCATTCCGGATGCGGAGATGATGACGGTGCAGGCGCAGAATGCCATTTTGAAAACTATCGAGGAACCGCCGGAATATGCGGTGATCATGCTGCTGACAAGTAATATCGACAGTCTTCTTCCTACGATCCGTTCCAGATGTGTGCGTCTGGATCTGAAGGTGGTGGATGACAGTCTTGTGAAGGAATATCTGATGGAGCATCTTCAGGTGCCGGATTATCAGGCTGAGATTGATGCGTCTTATGCGCAGGGCAGTATCGGCAAGGCGAAGGAGGCTGCGACTTCTCAGGAGTTTGCAGATATGACTGCCAATGCCCTGAAGATTTTGAAATATGCCAATTCCATGGAGGTTTATGAGCTGACAGAGGCGATCAAGACTTTGACTGCTGATAAGAATAATATCAATGATTATCTGGATATTTTCCAGTTCTGGTTCCGCGATGTTCTGATGTTTAAGGCAACAAGGGAAATTGACAACCTGGTTTTTAAACAGGAGATTAATTTTATCAGAGAGCAGGCCAGCGAGCGTTCTTATGAGAATATCGAAAAAATCCTTGAGGCACTGGAGAAGACGAAGGTGCGTCTCCGTGCCAATGTTAATCTCGAACTTGCCCTGGAGCTCCTGTTCCTGACAATTAGGGAGAAATAGAATGGAAAAGGTAGTTGGAGTCAGATTTCGTAACGTTGGTAAGATTTATTATTTTAATCCTAAGAATTATAAGGTGAAGGTCGGCGATCATGTGATCGTGGAGACTGCCCGTGGTGTGGAGTATGGCCGTGTTGTCCTGGAGCCGCGCAGCGTGAAGGAGGACGAGGTGGTCCATCCGCTGAAGGAGGTTCTCCGTGTTGCAACGAAGGAGGACGAGGATCATGAGGCTGAGAACCGCCAGAAGGAGAAAGAGGCTTTTAAGATCTGTAAGAAGAAGATCCGTGAGCATGGGCTTGATATGAAGCTGATCGATGCGGAGTATACCTTTGATAATAACAAGGTGCTGTTTTATTTTACAGCGGATGGCCGTATTGATTTCCGGCAGCTGGTTAAGGATCTGGCGTCTGTGTTTAAGACCAGGATCGAGCTTCGTCAGATCGGTGTCCGTGATGAGACGAAGATCCTTGGAGGTATTGGTATCTGTGGAAGGACGCTTTGCTGTCATACGTATCTTTCGGAGTTTGCGCCGGTTTCCATCAAGATGGCGAAGGAGCAGAATCTTTCTCTGAACCAGACGAAGATTTCCGGTGTCTGTGGTCGTCTAATGTGCTGTCTGAAGAATGAGCAGGAGACTTATGAGGAGCTGAACCGGAATCTTCCGGGTATCGGTGATATGGTAACGACGCCGCAGGGTGTTTCGGGTACGGTCCAGAGTGTGAATGTTCTCAGGCAGATGGTTAAGATCGTGGTTGAGGTGAATGACGAGAAGGAGATCCAGGAGTTTCCGGTCCGTGATCTGAGGTTCCGCCCTAAGAGAAAAAAGGGTAAGGGTGGTTCTGCTGACCACGAGGAGAAAGAGGTTAAAAAGGGAGATTCGAAGCCGAATGAGAAGTGATCTGGTTTATTGCGGTGAGCGTGTGGATGATCTTCAGAATGGGTTGTTTGTGATCCAGGATCCGAAGAAGTTTTGCTTTGGGATGGATGCGGTTCTGTTGTCTGGCTTTGCCCGGGTGAAGAGGGGTGAGGTTGCGCTGGATATGGGGACCGGTACGGGGATCATTCCGATCTTGCTTTCTGATCGTACGGATGGGGAGCATTTCACGGGGCTGGAGATCCAGCATGAGTGTGCGGAGATGGCTGACCGTAGTGTGAGGTATAATGGTCTTGAGAACAGGGTTCGGATCGTTGAGGGTGATATCAGGGAGGCTGCCGGGATTTTTGGGGCGGCTTCTTTTGATGTGGTGACGTGTAATCCGCCGTATATGATCGGGCAGCATGGGTTGACGAATCCGCATCTTCCGAAGGCGATCGCGAGGCATGAGATTTTGTGTTCGTTTGATGATGTGGCTTGTCAGGCTGCCCGGGTCCTGAAGGACCGGGGGCGGTTTTTTCTGGTGCACAGGCCGTTTCGGCTTGTGGAGCTGATGGTGACTTTGACGAAGTATAAGCTGGAGCCTAAGAGGATGCAGCTGGTGTATCCTTTTATTGATAAGGAGCCGAATATGGTGTTGATCGAGGCTTGTAAGGGCGGGAATTCCAGGATCCGGGTTGAGCGGCCGCTGGTGGTTTATGAGCGGCCTGGGGTTTATACGGAGGATGTTTTGGAGTTGTATCGGATGGTGTGAATGTTGTGATGTTGTGGCTTAGGGTGGCTGCCTGGTTGGTTGTTTGGTTGGTTGTGAGAGATTGGGTGGCTGCTCGGGAGGGTTTGGGCCATCGGCGCTGCGCTGGATGGCTGGGAGGTAGTGGTGGCTGTGGTACTTCGGTTGGTGAAGGGACGGCGAGGGGAGGCAGGCTGCTGGTGGTGACACGCTGCGCCCCCTGCTCGGCTGCGGCGCCGGTTTGCTGCCATTCGCGCAAACTCGCTTCGCTCAAACAGTGCGCTCGGTGGCAGCAGCTATCCTCACCTCGCTGACGGGGGCTCCGCTAACGTCACCACCAGCAGCCTGCCTCCCCTCGCCTGAGCTTCAAAGCGAGAGATCGCAACGCGTAGCGCGCTGAGTATCGAAGAATACAGACACCTTGCCAGAAGTGAATCACTGAGAAAGTGAAGAAATGAAATAATATCGGCATAGCGTAGCGCGCTGAGTATCGAAGAATACAGACACCTTGCCGGAAGAGAATCACTGAGAAAGTGAAGAAATAAAACAACATCGGCATAGCGTAGCGCACTGAGTATCGAAGAATACAGACACCTTGCCAGAAGTGAGTCACTGAGAAAGTGAAGAAATAAAACAACATCGGCACAGCGTAGTGCGCTGAGTACCGAAGCATACAGGCATCTTGCCGGAAGTGAATCACAGAGAAAGTGAAGAAATAAAACAACATCGGCACAGCGTAGTGCGCTGAGTATCGAAGAATACAGACACCTTGCCAGAAGTGAATCACTGAGAAAGTGAAGAAATAAAACAACATCGGCACAGCGTAGTGCGCTGAATACCGAAGCATACAGACACAAGTCAACAAATAAGAACAGCGAATCCCTTGCACTACTTAAAAAAAGCCCAAGGGGTGTGCAGAGGGGGCGCGGCTTTGCGGCCCCTTTGCGGTTTTCAAAGTTTCCAAACTTAAACAAACCCCCGCGGTCAAGCGGAATAACCCCCGCGGTCAAGCGAAACAACTCCCCCACGGCCAAGTGGAAAAAACTCCCCGCGGTCAAGCGAGAAAAGAGGAAAATATGAAACAAAACGGAAAACTATACTTATGCGCCACCCCCATAGGAAATCTCGAAGACATCACCCTTCGAGTACTAAGAACCCTTCGGGAAGTGGACTTAATCGCTGCGGAGGATACCCGCAACAGCATAAAACTTCTGAATCATTTTGATATAAAAACCCCCATGACCAGCTACCACGAATACAATAAGATCGATAAGGGCCATGTCCTCGTGGAAAAGCTGCTGGCGGGTACAAACATTGCGTTGATCACAGATGCAGGTACTCCGGGTATCTCAGACCCCGGGGAGGAGCTTGCCGCCATGTGCTATGAAGCCGGAATTGAAGTGACTTCACTTCCGGGTCCTGCTGCCTGCATCACTGCTCTGACTTTGTCAGGCCTGCATACCAGGCGTTTTGCTTTCGAGGCTTTTCTTCCGGCGGATAAGAAAGAACGAAAAACGATCCTGGAGGAGCTTTCCTGTGAAACCAGGACTATTATCCTGTATGAGGCACCTCACAGGCTTGTACGGACTCTTGGTGAGCTCAGAGAGGCGCTTGGTAACCGCCGGATGACTCTTTGCAGAGAGCTGACCAAGAAGCATGAGACGGCATTCCGGACTACGATCGATGATCTGATGGATTTTTATAAAGATGAGAAGCCGCTGGGTGAGTGTGTTCTTGTGATCGAGGGCAGGAGCCGCAGTGAGATGGAGGCGGAGAAGCGTGCTTCCTGGGAGGAGATTTCCATTGCGGAGCATGTGGCGATGTATGAGCAGCAGGGGAATTCCAGGAAGGATGCCATGAAGCTTGCTGCCAAGGATCGTGGTGTTTCCAAGCGGGATATTTATAAGGCGCTTCTGGATGGAGAAGGTTCTGCTGAATGATCAGGTGTAATTGTGGTACGGATCGTAGGTAACGTGATCGTGGATGATTGAATAAGCTGCATACTGTGACCAAGGATTTTTGGGAACGTATGTGGCTTTTTTTTGTGGTAATAAAAAGTACTGTGCGGATTTTGTCGAAATGATTTGCTTGCAGTATAGACCATATTGTGCTGTATTTTGAGATTGCATTTAATAAGATACTTTTTTGCCTGTATTTCCTATGATTTTGCGTGGAAATACAGGCTTTTTTGTGCTATAATAAACTCTGTATTCGTATGTAAAAAATATTTATTTTACAGGTATAAATGACACTTCCGGAGCGGGTTTGAGAATTGCTTTCTGCAAAATGAAAATACAGTATTTCCTGAAATTAACGGATCAGTTTATCTTGCTCAGGATTTGATGTAATGATTTCTGAAGCTGCTATGGTTCTGCAGAAATGAATTTTCAAACACGTCCGGACGACAAGAACAGGAGGAATGACATGGGCGCAGAGAATACAGAATACGGCGCGGATCAGATCCAGATCCTGGAAGGACTGGAAGCCGTACGTAAGAGGCCTGGAATGTATATCGGAAGTACCTCCAGCCGTGGACTTCATCATCTCGTATATGAGATCGTGGATAACGCAGTCGATGAAGCACTGGCTGGTTTTTGTACGGAGATCCATGTAGATATCAATCCGGATAATTCCATTACAGTTACAGATAATGGTCGTGGTATTCCGGTTGGTATCAATCATAAGGCTGGTATTCCGGCAGTTGAGGTTGTATTTACCATTCTTCACGCAGGCGGTAAGTTCGGCGGTGGAGGATATAAGGTTTCCGGTGGTCTTCACGGTGTTGGTGCATCTGTTGTAAATGCACTTTCCGAATGGCTGGAGGTTACCATCTACCGAGAGGGTAAGGAATACAAACAGAGATATGAGCGTGGCAAGACTATGTACCCGCTGAAGGTGGTAGGTGACTGTGATCCGGGGCTTTCAGGAACGAAGGTTTATTTCCTTCCGGACAAGGAGATCTTTGAGGAGACTGTTTATGATTATGATATCCTGAAACAGAGACTTCGTGAGATGGCTTTCCTGACTAAGGGTCTTCGTATCGTTCTGGAGGATAAGAGAGAGGGACAGGAGCGCGAGAAGGTATTCCACTATGAGGGTGGTATCCGTGAGTTTGTAAGCTACCTGAACAGAAGCAAGGAGGCTCTTTACCCGGAGATCATTTACTGTGAGGGTGAGAAGGACGGCGTGTCTGTAGAGGTTGCGCTGCAGCATAATGATTCTTATACAGAGAACACCTATGGCTTTGTAAACAATATCAATACACCGGAGGGCGGTACACACATTACCGGTTTCCGTAATGCGATCACCAATACATTTAATGATTATGCACGTAAGAACAAGCTTCTCAAGGACAGTGAGCCGAACTTAAGCGGTGATGATATCCGTGAGGGCCTGACTGCGATCGTCAGTGTTAAGATCGAGAATCCGCAGTTTGAGGGTCAGACCAAGCAGAAGCTTGGAAACAGTGAGGCAAGAGGTGCGGTAGACAGTGTTGTAAGTAAACAGCTGGAGATTTTCCTGGAGCAGAATCCTGCAGTTGCCAAGGCTACCGTTGAGAAATCTGTTCTTGCACAGAGAGCCAGAGAGGCAGCCAGAAAGGCACGTGACCTTACAAGAAGAAAATCCGCACTGGACAGCATGTCGCTTCCGGGAAAGCTTGCAGACTGTTCTGACAAGAATCCGGAGAACTGTGAGATCTATATCGTAGAGGGAGATTCCGCGGGCGGTTCTGCCAAGACAGCGAGAAACCGTGCCACACAGGCGATCCTTCCACTGCGTGGTAAGATCCTGAATGTTGAGAAGGCACGTCTGGATAAGATTTACGGAAACAAAGAGATCAAGGCAATGATCACTGCCTTCGGAACCGGAATCCATGAGGATTTTGATATTTCCAAGCTTCGTTATCACAAGATCATTATTATGACCGATGCCGATGTTGACGGTGCACATATCGCAACACTGCTTCTGACCTTCCTGTATCGTTTCATGCCGGAGCTGATCAAGCAGGGATATGTATACCTGGCGCAGCCTCCTCTCTATAAAGTGGAGAAGAACAAAAAGGTATGGTATGCATATGACGATGATGAGCTGAACAATATCCTTACCGAGATCGGACGTGACGGAAACAATAAGATCCAGCGTTATAAAGGTCTGGGTGAGATGGATGCCGAGCAGCTCTGGGAGACTACTATGGACCCTGAGAAGAGAATCCTTCTCCGTGTGACCATGGACGAAGCTGCCACATCTGAGATCGATCTGACATTTACCACTCTTATGGGAGACAAGGTAGAGCCAAGACGTGAATTTATCGAAGAAAATGCAAGATTCGTTAAGAATCTTGATATCTAGGAGAATAAAGAAGAATGGAAGATAATATTTTTGACAAAGTCCACGAAGTGGATCTGGAAAAAACGATGAAGGAATCTTACATCGACTATGCCATGAGTGTTATCGCCTCACGAGCTTTGCCTGATGTAAGAGACGGTCTGAAGCCGGTACAGCGCCGAGTTCTGTACTCTATGATCGAGCTGAATAATGGTCCTGACAAGCCACACAGAAAATGTGCGCGTATTGTCGGTGATACCATGGGTAAATATCATCCGCACGGTGACAGCTCCATCTATGGTGCGCTGGTCAATATGGCTCAGGAATGGTCCACAAGATATCCGCTGGTTGACGGACATGGAAACTTTGGTTCTGTGGATGGTGACGGTGCGGCTGCCATGCGATATACAGAGGCACGTCTCAGCAAGATATCCATGGAGATGCTTGCTGACATCAACAAGGATACGGTTGATTTTCAGCCGAACTTTGATGAAACAGAGCGTGAGCCGGTTGTGCTTCCGGCACGTTTTCCGAACCTTTTGGTAAACGGTACTACAGGTATTGCGGTAGGTATGGCAACCAATATTCCGCCGCATAACCTTCGTGAAACTATCAATGCAGTTGTTAAGATCATTGACAACATTGTAGAAGAAGACAGAGAAACAGCTATGGAGGAGCTTCTTGAGATCGTAAAGGGACCGGACTTCCCTACAGGAGCGACCATCCTCGGAACGAGAGGAATCGAGGAAGCTTACCGTACCGGACGTGGCAAGATCCGTGTCCGTGCGGTGACGAATATCGAGACTTTGCCAAACGGTAAATCCCGTATCGTGGTTACCGAGCTCCCGTACCTTGTAAACAAGGCACGTCTGATCGAGAAGATCGCAGAGCTTGTCCGTGACAAAAAGATCGACGGGATCACAGACCTGAACGACCATTCCAGCCGTGAGGGTATGCGAATCTGTATTGATCTTCGTAAGGATGCCAATGCCAACGTGATCCTGAATCTGCTTTACAAGCATACACAGCTGCAGGATACTTTTGGTGTGATCATGCTTTCTCTTGTTCCAAATCATGGAAGTATGGAACCGAAGGTTCTGAATCTGAAAGAGATGCTGGAGTACTATCTGGAGCATCAGGAGAATGTAGTTCGCAGAAGAACACAGTATGATCTTAATAAGGCACAGGAGAGAGCCCATATTTTAGAGGGGCTTCTGAAGGCACTTGATAATATTGACGAAGTGATCCGCATCATCCGTGGTTCCCGCAACGTACAGATCGCCAAGCAGGAGCTGATCGACCGTTTTGAACTGACAGATGTGCAGGCACAGGCGATCGTGGATATGCGTCTCCGTGCATTGACAGGTCTGGAAAGAGAGAAGCTGGAGGCTGAGTATGCAGAGCTTATGGAGAAGATCCGCAAGTTCCAGGCAATCCTTGCTGACCGCAAGCTCCTTCTCCGGGTGATCCGTGAGGAGATCCTTGCCATTGCAGAGAAATACGGCGATGACAGAAAGACTTCCATCGGATACGATGTATATGATATCTCTACAGAGGATCTGATCCCGAGAGAAAATACAGTGATCGCAATGACAAAGCTTGGTTATATCAAGCGTATGACCGTTGACAACTTCCGCAGCCAGAACCGTGGCGGCAGAGGAATCAAGGGTATGCAGACGATTGAGGATGACTATATCGAAGAGCTTCTGATGACGACAACGCACCATTATCTCATGTTCTTTACTAATACAGGACGTGTATACAGACTGAAGGCATATGAGATCCCGGAGGCCGGTCGTACAGCTAGAGGAACTGCGATCATCAATCTTCTGCAGCTTGCACCGGGAGAAAAGATCACAGCTGTGATCCCGCTTCGTAAATATGAAGAGGGTCATTATCTGATGATGGCCACCAAGAAAGGCCTTGTGAAGAAAACTCCGATCAAGGATTACGAGAATGTCCGTAAGACAGGTCTTACAGCAATCGTTCTTCGTGATGATGACGAGCTGATCGAGGTTAAGGCTACTGATAATAATAAAGATATTATTCTTGTGACCAGGGACGGACAGTGTATCCGCTTTAAGGAAACGGATGTCCGCAGCACAGGCCGTGCGTCCATGGGAGTAAGAGGTATGAATCTTACTGACGGTGATGAAGTTGTTGCCATGCAGCTGAACACTCAGGGAGATTATCTGCTTGTAGTTTCCGAGAACGGAATGGGCAAACGTACAGCTATGAGTGAGTTCGTTGTCCAGAACCGTGGCGGTAAGGGTGTGAAGTGCTACAAGATCACCGAGAAGACCGGAAATGTTGTTGGCGCCAAGGCTGTCAACGAAGAGAACGAGATCATGATGATCACTACAGAGGGTATCATTATCCGTCTGCAGTGTGCGGATATCTCTGTTCTTGGAAGGATCACCTCCGGTGTGAAGATGATCAATCTTACAGAGGGTGTAACCGTTGCAAGTATCGCCAAGGTAAGAGATAAAGATCCGGAAGCAGATACAACTACCGAAAAAGCTGACGGAGAAACCGGCGATAACGAAGAAGGCTCTGCAGAGGAAGCTGTCACAGGCAGTGAAGAGGAATAAGGTCGAGGATAAGTCATGACGACGACAAAGAAAAAACGCAGAAAAAAATCAGTAAAGAAGCTGAAATACTCTAATAAAAAACTGAATTTTATCCACATTGCGACACTGGCGGGGATCATTCTGATCCTGCTGGTGATCGTTCTGGCGGCCAGGGGTTGCGGAAAGATCAGCCACAGAACTCCGGAGGGGGTTGTGGAAGGCTACATCAAAGCGGCAGCAGCAGGCAAGAATAAAAAGATGCAGAGCTGTTACAGTGCGGATAAGTTATCGGATGAGGCGAAAACAGAGATTTCCTCCACGATAAAATATTTTCAGGCCCATGGAGTAAAGGATGTAAATATCGACAGCTGTGGCTCCATTTCTGAAAACAAAAATTATTCTTATGTTTATATCCGCTATAATCTTGTTCTGGAGAACGAGCAGGAATATCCATGTATCAGTACCTATCTTGTAAAGGTCCAGGACAAAAAGTATTATCTGTATGCGCCTTCTGAGATTTCAGATAAGATCAGCCAGCAGGCTGCCAAGGATTATCAGAAATTTATGACTACGAAAATCTATACAGATTATACAAAGGCTTATGAGGTTTTTCTGAAAAAGAATCCGGGATACGAGGATAAGATCGCAGGGAAACTGAACGGATAAAGCAGAGGCGGGAGGATGTAAGAATGAAGCGGATTTTGCTGATGGTGCTCAGAAATATAGTCTTTGTTCCTTACTGGTGGATCAAGCTTTGCTGGTATGCAGCGCATACAGATGATTATCCGGAAGAGAAGAAATACGCATTCCTGAGACTGGTAGATGAGCATGCCATCGAAGGCGGAAATATCCATATTGATGTGCATGGAGCTGAAAATATCCCAAAAGAAAAGGGATTTATGTTTTTTCCGAATCACCAGGGACTGTTTGATGTGCTGGCGATCATCCGGGCATGCCCGGTTCCTTTTTCGGTAGTTGCCAAGAAGGAAGTTGGAGAGATTCCTTTTCTGAAGCAGGTTTTTGCCTGTATGAAGGCCTTTATCATTGACAGGGAAGACCTGAAGCAGTCCATGCAGGTCATCGTCAATGTAATACGGGAAGTGAAGGCTGGTCGTAATTATCTGATCTTTCCGGAGGGAACCAGAAGTAAAAACGGAAATCATCCGGGGCCGTTCAAGGGCGGCAGCTTCAAGACTGCCACCAAGACGAAATGCCCGATCGTTCCGGTTGCACTGATCGATTCCTTTAAGGCTTTTGATACCGGTTCTACAGAGAGGATCACCGTACAGGTGCATATCCTTCCTCCGATGTATTATGAGGAATACAAAGATATGCATACCACAGAGCTCGCAGAAGAAGTGAAGAGACGGATCGAAAAGGTGATCGAAGAGAATATTATGTAAAAAAGAAAAGACTTTGATGAAGTTGGAATAAAAACATCATCAAGGTCTTTTTTTGTTGTATGTTTTATATAAAAACGAAACGTTTTATTTGTGAATTGTTGGGCATATACAACCAAAAGGTTTGATGATAACATAGAGGCATCCATACAATATAAATAAAAGATGTAAAGAGGACGAACAGATGAAAAAAGAAGAATACCTTTCTCTGATCGATGAGGTGATCGCACAGGGACCATACACGGATACCTGGGATTCTCTCTGTGAGCATCCTACGCCGAAGTGGTATGCAAGAGATAAATTCGGAATTTTTATCCACTGGGGTGTTTACAGTGTTCCGGCTTTCGGAAATGAATGGTATCCCAGAAATATGTATGTGAAAGGCTCTAAGGAGAACCTGCATCATACAGAGAAATACGGAACTCTGGATAAATTCGGTTACAAGGATTTTATTCCTCAGTTTAAGGCTGAGAAGTTTGATCCGAAGGAATGGGCGGCCTTATTTAAAGAGGCGGGGGCGAAATTCGTAGTTCCGGTAGCGGAGCATCACGATGGATTTCAGATGTATGCCAGTGACCTTTGTCGCTGGAACGCTGCTGAGATGGGACCGAAAAGAGATATTCTCGGAGAGCTGAAGACAGAGGTTGAGAAAGAGGGAATGGTTCTCGGTGCTTCTTCTCACAGAGCAGAGCATTACTGGTTCTTTAACGGAGGTCGTCAGATCCCGGAGGCTGATGTCAATGATCCGGAATATGCGGATCTTTATGGGCCGGCAGCAGGAATCACCAGAGATATGAGTGATATTTATGACAATCCTCCGACAGAGGAGCATATGCAGGACTGGCTTGTCCGCACCTGCGAGATCGTGGATAAATATCAGCCATCTATCGTGTATTTTGACTGGTGGATCCAGCAGTATGCATGGAAACCGTATCTTCGTAAATTTGCAGCATATTATTACAACCGTTCTGCACAGTGGGGAAAAGAAACAGCTATTGATGCCAAATTTGACGCATATGTTTACGGCAGCGCAGTCAATGATCTGGAAAGAGGTCAGTTAGACCATATCACGCCGGATCTGTGGCAGAATGATACGTCTGTAGCTAAGAACTCCTGGGGCTATACAATTGGAAATGATTATAAGAAGCCTTCCGATGTAGTGCTGGATCTGATCGATGTAGTCAGCAAAAATGGTGCACTTCTTCTTAATATCGGACCGAAGCCGGATGGAACAATTCCGGAAGAGGATGCACATATCCTGAGAGAAATGGGAAAATGGCTGAAGGTAAACGGAGAGGCGATATACGGAACCAGATATTGGAAGACATTCGGAGAGGGACCGACGGTGGTTCCGGAGGGACATTTCACGGATACCTATGATAAGCACTTTACTTCTGAGGATATCCGTTTTACAAGTAAGAGCAATCATATTTATGCGACTGTTCTGCACTGGCCGGAGGATGGAGAGATCCATATTAAAGCTCTTGGCAATGATATGAAGCTTTTGAAATCCACGATCCGGGATATTGAGATCCTCGGAACAGATCTGCATCCGGCATTTGCGAGAAATAAAGAACTGGATATTTCCTGCGGAAGAGGGGTTATTGAGGCGGGAGATATGCCGGTGGTATTGAAGATCACAGTAGAATAGCTGTTGGGGGAAGCGAGTAAATTATAATGTCTTTTTGAAAGGACAGAAAGGATAAGGTATTTTAATTATGGGAGATGTAAGATTCACAGGAAACTGGAACTCTGTAAATGCACACACAGTTCCAAAATGGTATGAGGATTGTAAATTTGGAATTTTTATCCATTGGGGAATTTATTCCGTGCCGGCATTTGCACCGCATACATGGGAGCTGGGAGAGGTTGATTCCAAGGAATGGTTTGCGGATAATCCGTATGCAGAATGGTATTACAATTCTCTGAACATTGGAAAAGGTCCTACATATAAGCATCATATAGAAAAATACGGAAAAGATTTCAAATACGAAGATTTTATTCCTATGTGGAAAGCTGAAAACTGGGATCCGAAGCAGTGGGCAGAGATCTTCAAAGAAGCAGGTGCGGAGTATGTTGTTCTGACAACCAAGCATCATGACGGATTCTGCCTGTTCCCAAGTAAATATACACATTTCAATTCCGTAGAAATGGGACCGAAGAGAAATATCACCGGTGAGCTGACAGAAGCTGTCCGTGACGCAGGAATCCGCATGGGCCTGTATTATTCCGGACTGATCGACTGGCAGTATGCAAACGATCCTATTTTTGAGGATGATGATCTGTTTGGAACAGCCAGCCCGACATTTGCATATGCAGATTATTCCTATAATCAGATGAAAGAGCTTGTAGATGATTATGCACCGAGTGTGTTCTGGAATGATATCGGATGGCCGACACAGAGTGAAGAGATGATGCCGTATTTCTTTGCACATTATTACAATAAGGTTCCGGAGGGTGTGGTAAATGACCGTTTCAACGGACGTTATCACGATTTCCTTACTAAGGAATATAAAGCCGGTTCTGTAAACAGAAATGAGAAATGGGAGATGTGCCGTGGAATGGGCTTATCCTTCGGTTATAATGCCAACGAAGGCGATGACAAGCTGATCTCTGTTCCGGATCTGATCTCACTTCTTGTCGGAACAGTGGCAAATAACGGAAATCTTCTCCTGAACATCGGCCCGAAGGCAGATGGAACGATTCCGGAGGAGCAGGTAAGAAGACTGAAGATCTTGGGTGCATGGCTGAAGGTAAACCATGACGGTATTTACGGAACACGCTGCAGTGACCGTGAATCTGAGCTGCTTGAGAGTGGAATTGAGCTCCATTATACACAGAAAGACGGAAATCTGAATGTGTTTGCAGATCATCTGAAGGAAGGTGCCAATGAATTCCTGATCAAGGGCTATCATGGGCAGCTGAGACCATTTGATCCGGCAGTGAAGGTAGAAACTGAAGATACTGCAGAAGGACTTCTTGTGAAGATCCCGGAATATAAAGAAGATATGTATGTGGTTGGATTAACCAACAGATTCTAAATGATGAATAGGAGGACCGGATGTATGCCGGTCCTTTTGTTGCTGCATGGGAGAAGATCGTGGATATCCGATCGATTCTCAGGGAGGGAGCTTTTATGTTTGGGAAAAAAATCGCAATACTGTTATCAACGGCAATGATCCTGACAGGGTCCTGTGTATCTTCTGTGGCTGTACATGCACAGACTGGTTATGCGGCTGAATATGCACAGGAAGCATCGGCAGCAGGTGTGCAGAGCACTGCAAAGCTTGTTGCGAAGGGCTCCTGTGGAAGCAAAGCTGTTTACCGGTTGTACTCCAATGGAAACCTGCAGATACAGGGAAAAGGGGAGGTTAAGGTTACCGATGATTTTTCATACAGATCAGCAATGATAAAAACAGTAACCGTTGCATCTGGGATCACGGGAATCGGTGACAGAACCTTTTCAGACTGCAGAAATATGAAGAGGATTTCGTTGCCGGGAACTCTGCGGAGTATTGGAGTAAGAGCATTTGGAGATACTGCGATCACCAGGATCAAGCTTCCTGATGGACTGAAAAGCATTGGTGCATATGCTTTTTACCAGAGTAAGCTTATGAGCCTGGATGTACCGAAAACTGTGACAAAAATTGATGAATATGCCTTCAGTTACTGTAACAGTCTGGAATCTGTCAGCATTCCGGGAAGTGTGAAAATATTACCGGAATCGTTATTTGAGGCAGATATGAAACTGAAAAAGGTTGCGCTTGGACAGGGCGTTTCCAGGATAGAAAGAGCGGCCTTTCGGCATTGCGGTTTGACAGGAGTAAGTTTTCCGGACAGTGTTACGGTTATTGGTGAAGGTGCGTTTTCTTTTTGTACAGATCTCAGAAAGGTGTCGTTGCCGAAGAAGCTTACAGAGATCGGGAACGGTGTATTCAGTAATTGTCGAAAACTGGGGAATATTACAGTACCTGCCAGTGTGAAAAAGATCAGAAGCCATGCTTTTTATGATTGCCTGGCAATGAAAAAGATTACGATCCTCAACAGTAAAACAGTGATAGAAAAAGAAGCGATCGGCTATAATTTCAATAGTGGAAAAAATAAAACTTTTGTCATTGCCGGAAAAAAAGGTTCTACTGCTCAGACTTACGCAAAGAAAAATGGGTTCCGTTTTTTGAACAATACTGCCGCAGTAAGGACCGCAAAGATGACCGGCGTGCCCAAAACAAAAACCATACTTCGTGGAAAAACATATACGATCCAGGCAGTGACCGTGCCGTATTACAGCGACGAAAAGATTCTTTTCCGTTCCTCGGATCGCAGGATCGCTACGGTAAATTCCAAAGGTGTTGTAAAGGGAATCCGAAAAGGGACGGCCGTGATCACCGTGCAGAGCGGAGCGAAAAAACTGAACTGTAAGATAACGGTGAAGTAACGATGAAGCAGGCGTACGTAAAATCGCCATAACAGTGAAAGAATACAAAAGAAAATAAAAACAGAAGCCCGGCAGATGAAACATGGAGAGTTTTCACATGTGCAGCTGCCGGGTTTTTTATAAATATAGAAAACCCTTAAAATAAGGAATAAAATAGCTTGTTATACCCTTAAAATAAGGGTATATTAATAAAAAAGGGGGAATCTAAAATGACAGGATATGCTGTGAAACATTCGATACGGGCAGAAGATATACGAATTTTAAGGAAGAAATTGAAGCTTACACAAAAAGATTTTGCAAAGTTAGTAAATGTATCTCAGAAAACAATAGAAAGATGGGAAAGTGAAAATAGGGATATTACAGGACCGATTACGACATTAGTTCATATTTTAAATGAGTATCCTCAGATAGAGGAAAACCTCCGCGTGCCGGAAAAAGAATATCCGATACGTTTATGGTACATGTTTAAGAGAGAAATATGTACGATTATTGATGTGGATGAGAGAAGCAGAAAAGTAAAAATATATAATTATACAAACAATTTTATTAAAAAAGCATTTGGCCGAAATGAAAAACCAACCTTTGAAGAATACGAGGAATTTCTGGAATCTCGTTGTTTCCCGAGACAACGAGACAAAATAAAATTGGTATTAGAAGATTTGAATCTGCCATTCTATGATCCGTTTATGATCATAGAAAAGACCGAAGGAAGAATGGCAGAGGATGATTTCTGGATCAGGATTGAGAGGTAAAGATGGTACAGCTTTTTGAACAGGATATCAAAACAAATGACAGACAATCGTCAAAAGGAAACCAATTGAAATGGTGCAGGAACAATGTATGGTATAAAGCTGATTATATGGGATATGAGGGATTGGTGGAATATGTTGTTTCACGTTTGTTGGAAAAATCTTCACTGAAACAGGAAGAGTATGTTTTATATAAAACAGAAGAGATTAGTTATAAGAGAAGAAAATATCTGGGATGTAAAAGTGAAAATTTTTTGCCTGAGGGATGGCAGCTTATTACATTAGAAAGACTTTTTTATGGATTTTATAATGAAAGTCTTTATAAAAAATTATTCACGATTCCAGAACATTCGGAAAGACTGGAATTTATAGTAGATCAGGCGGAACGCATTACGGGAATTAGCGATTTTGGAAAGTATATGAGTAAGATCCTGGCAATTGATACATTTTTTATGAATGAAGATCGGCATATGCATAATATTGGAGTCTTAATGGATGCAGAAGAAAAATATCATTTGTGTCCAATATTTGATAATGGTGCAGGACTGCTATCAGATATACAGATGGATTATCCGATGGAAGAAAACATAAATAATCTGATGGAGGAGGCACGATCAAAAACTCTGTGTGAAGATTTTGATGAGCAGATCGAGATTGCAGAAGAATTGTATGGTCAGCAGATAAGGCTGAAATTTAATGAAAAAGATGTAAAAGAAATATTGGATATGGAAAGTTATTATCCGCAGGAATATAAAGAAAGAGTATTTGAGATTATTATGAGCAGGAGAAGAAAGTACAGATATTTATTTTGAATAACTGTGCGTCGTATTCTTGGCATTTTGGTAATAAAGCAGGTGCAAAAGTTATCACATGTGCAGCTGCCGGTTTTTTACAGTAAAAAAATGTTCAAAAATGTCTGTAAACAGACAAAATATGACAAAAATATTCTAAACAAAGCTTGATTAAATGTGATGGGAAATTTATAATTTTATTATAAATGTGAATTTGAAAATGGGGGAAATCTATGAAGAAAAAGAATATTGCATGGCTGCTGTCTGGGGCTATGATCCTGACAACAGCGGCGGCTCCGGTGGAGACAGTGTCTGTGTATGCGGCTGAGGAATTTCAGGCAGATGAAACAGAAGTAGCAGGAACAGAAAACGGAGATACAGCGACAGAGACAACAGCGGAAATTGCAGTAGATGCAGCGGAAAATGAAACTGCAGGAGCGGATGAAAGTGAGGAAACTGTCGCTGCAGCGTCAGACGCAGAAGGCGAGGAAGAAACTGAAAGTGAAGGATCCGATGAGAATGCGCAGGCTGACGATGCCAGTAATCTGGAGATGTTTGACGACAGTGCAGAGGAACTGAATGTAGAGACAGAAGCAGACAGCTCTGAGAATGTAGAACTGGAAGCAGAAGTGGAAAATGGTTTTTCGGATGGAGAAGCTGTGATAGCTGGTGCGGGTGACAGTTCGAAAGTTGTTGACAGTGGAAGCTGTGGAAGTAACGCTACTTATACGCTGTATGGGGATGGACGGCTTGTGATTGAGGGTAGTGGAATTGTAGATGAATATTTTAACAGTATCACCAGTAACGATAAAAAAATAAAAAGTGCGGAAATTGGGGAAGGAATTACAGCTCTTAAGGTTTCGGAGGGAGCAGGAGTATTTGAAAATTGTAGTGATTTGAGCACTGTGACACTGCCGAAAAGTTTAACGACCTTGGGTAATTGGACATTTTCAAACTGTGAAAGCCTAAGTACAATCGTATTGCCGGAAAGTTTAACAAATATTGGAAAATATGCATTCCGTTGTTGTAATAATTTAAATAACGTCACTATTCCTCAGGGAGTAACAACGATAGAAAGTTATACATTCTCTGAATGTAGTGGCTTACAGAATGTTGTATTACCAGAGAGCGTAACGACTATTGGAGAGAGCGCATTTCAGTATTGCAGTAACCTGAGCAGTGTTAATATTCCTAAAAGTGTAACATCAATAGGACAGAGAGCATTTGACCACTGTGAAAAACTGAATAATATTGTATTACCGGAAGGTCTTGCAACTGTTGAAGAAGGTACGTTTTATAATTGCAGTAGCCTGAGCAGCATCAATATTCCAAACAGTGTGACATCAATTGGAAAGGTTGCGTTTGCGAATTGCAGTGAATTAGGAGGCGGTATTGTTTTACCGGACAGCCTGACAACCTTAGGAGAGAATGCGTTTGCATATTGTGAGAAGCTCAGTAGTGTAACACTTTCCAAAAATCTGAAAAGTATAGAAGCGAATACCTTTTATAATTGCAGCAGCTTAACAGCTATTGAAATTCCGGATAGTCTGACAGATATAGGAACAGGAGTATTTTCCGGCTGTTCAGATTTGAGAAGTGTTAAACTTCCATCCGGACTTAAACGTATAAATAATTCTATGTTTTCAGGGTGCGGAAGATTGAACAGTATTGTAATTCCAGACGGTGTCACAGAAATTGGAGAAGCGGCTTTTTCAGGCTGTGGAAGACTGACGGAAATTAATCTGCCAGCTGGAGTGACAACGATTGAAGCTGGCGCATTTAGTAGCACTGGCGTAACAGAGTTTAAATTACCGAATGGTCTGAAAACAATCGGAGACAGTGCATTTTCAAGTGATCAATACAGTACGATGATAGTTCCGGGATCCGTAACAGATATAGGAAAATATGCATTTGCAAGGAATGACAATTTAAAAACTGTTGAACTTCCGGACAGTATCACCGAGATCAAAGACAGTATATTTTATGATGACTATAATCTTGAAAGCATAAAACTGCCGAAGAACCTGAAGACAATAGGTGAGCATGCATTTACCTGGTGTCGTAGCATTAAGAGTCTGGAAATTCCAGACAGTGTGACAGAAATTGGGGAATATGCATTTTCAGCCTGTTATGGTCTCGAAACAATTCATTTGCCAAAAGGGCTGACAAATGTTGTATATGGTACATTTGTAGACTGCAGTAAACTTACAGACATCACCATCCCGGAAAATGTAACTAAGATTGACACCGATGCATTTAAAGGCTGCCAGGCGCTCAGAAGCGTTTACATTCCAGGGAATTCTGTAAAAATCGAGAAACGTGCGATCGGCTACAATTCAGATACCGAGAAGAACAGTACACTTGTGCTCATAGGCCATAAAGGCTCCACAGCCGAAACCTACGCAGCAGGAGAAAACTTCGCATTCCACAATGTTACAGATCCGTTGACACATTATGCAAGTGTTGAGCCAACCTGTATAAACGAGGGAAATATTGAATACTGGCATTGCAATGTATGCGGAAAAGATTTCAGCAATGAGGCAGGAACCGTAGTTTCCGGTGAGACAAAAATCGAGAAGCTTGAACATAAATTTACATGGGTTGACTGGAAAGAAGCAACCTGTACGGAAGATGGAAACAGAGGTTACTGGCATTGTGAATCCTGCGGAAAAAATTATGATGATACATACAATGGAAATGAATTAGAATCTGTAGTATATCCTGCAACAGGCCATGAACTGGAATTAGTTCCGGGATTAGCTGCCAATTGCTGGAACTCAGGCAGACGTGAATACTATCAGTGCATGAAATGCGGAAAGTGTTTTCTGGACAAAGAGGCAAAAAAGGAGATTTTTGATCCGAATGATGAGTTGATTACTCCTATACTGGGGCATGAATGGTCAGAATGGAAATTGCGGGAGATTGCAACAGGTGCTCATGGATACCAGATTGGAAAAAGCTACCCGATAGATGCATCAGAGGCTTATCAGAATGAGAGAACTTGTAAGCGGTGCGGACAGATAGAATTTGGAGAAATTCTGACTTATACGGTCCATGTTAATGTAGATCAGATCACCCTGAAATATGGTCAGTCCACAACTGCAGTCCGTGCTTCTGGTTTTACAAAAGGAGATTATGTAAAGAGTGTAACAGCAAGAAATAAGAATCTTGTAACAGTGTCCAATGTCAGCAAAAATGGTACATTCAAACTTACTGCAAAAAACAGATCCGGAAAAACGTATGTGGATATTAATTTAAAAAGTGGAGTATCAGTTGCTGTAATGATAACTGTTCAGAAAGGCAAGGTATCCACCCGCTACATCACAAACCTGAAATCCACCCGCATCTACAAAGGAAAAACAGTAACTCTGAAACCAGTTCTTGACCCGATCACAAGTCAGGATAAGGTTACATACAGCACTTCCAACAAGAATATTGCAACTGTAAATTCCAAAGGTGTTGTCACAGGAAAACAGGTAGGCACTGCCAAGATCACAGTAAAAGCCGGAAGCAAAAAATCAGTTGTTACTATCAAGGTAATGCCAAAAGTCAAAACAACAAAACTCACCGGTGTACCAAAAACAAAGACCGTGAACAGAGGAAAAACCTTCACCATCAAAGCCGTTGCAACACCAAGAAATACTGATGAGAAGGTCACTTACAGATCATCCAACAAAAAAATCGCAACTGTCACATCCAAAGGTGTTGTAAAAGGCATCAGAAAAGGAACTGCAACTATCACCGTTCAGAGTGGTTCTAAAAAACTGACCTGTAAGGTAACGGTTAAATAATTCAAGGGATATTAGCAATCTGCATTTGTTATTTGCTCATAGTTATATCTTATATATTTGAGCACGCAAAACAGACTGGAGCTTGATAAGAATATATATCAGGTTCTCAGTCTGTTTTTGTATGTCTGGAGAATTATGTCGAAAAAATTTCATTGCGGAATAATGATATAAAAGCGTATAATTAAATGGAAGAAATAGTGGTTATCGAATAAAGATGTTTTATCAGATAGAAGGGGGCGGGATTATGCCGGTATCGATGAAGACATTGTTGGAACAATACACAAAAATATTACAGAAAATATATGGGAAACATTTGAAAAGTGTTATTTTATACGGCTCATATGCCAGAGGAGATTATAGAGAAGATTCTGATATCGATATTATGATTCTCCTTGATCTGTCTGATATAGATATTAAGCAGTATCGTCATGAATTGGCAGGAGAAACTTTTGATTTTAATATGGATCATGATCTTGATATTAAGCCAATTGCAAAAAGTGAAAAACATTTTCTGAATTGGGTTGATGTTTATCCATTTTATGCAAATGTAAAGAAAGAGGGGGTAAAATTATTTGATGCAGCCTGATGAAAAAGGAACGCAGAAAGATCTTATTTTTTATCGGATTGAAACTGCCCAAAGTGATATTAAAGCTGCGGAAATTCTTTTGAATGCAAAAGAATTTCGAGGTGCTAATAATCGGGCATATTATGGTATTTATCATGCAATTTCAGCAATACATGCACTAGATGGAAATGCATATAAACGTCATAAAGATGCATTAGCAAATTTCAATAAGAATTATATTAAAACAGAGATTTTTCCCAGAAAACTTGGACGAAAAATCGTAGAAGCAGAAGAAATCAGACATGCCAGCGATTATGATGATTTTTATATTGCAACAAGAGAAGAAGCAGAAGAACAGATAGAAACGGGTAAACAATTATTGGAATTGATAGAAGAATATATCAAAAGAAAATTAAAGGACAATAATAAGTGATGATCGCAAAAAATACCTTCCACAGTAACTCTGTGTAAGGTATTTTTTTGTAGTGCGCCTTGCCTGGTAATGTAATGCTAAATGAGATGGGCAAGGCGCAGAATCCGGGTGGTCTACTGGAAGATGCAGCAAAAAAAGAACACGTTTTCACAAAATAAGATTGACTTTTTTCAAAACTCTTATTATCATATAAAACATATTTAATTACTATGAAATAAGGAATGATAAAAAGTTCTGTTACACTGATGCTGCTGAGTTACACAGATGACGTTGAGCAGCGTACAGGACTGGCAGTGGGCAGACTTTTTTCAGAGGGAGGGGATGGGTACATGTCCATCAAGAAGATCGCAGAAAAGGCAGGGGTTTCACCGGCGACGGTTTCCAGAGTTTTGAATAATCCCAATTATAAATGTTCTGTTTCCGGACTCAGGGATAAGATATGGAAAACAGCTATCGAGATGAATTATGTGCCCAACGAGGCGGCCCGGAATCTGAAAAAAGGCGTTTCCGCAAAGCAGGAGAAAACCTGGTACATCAATATCCTGATGACAAGAACCGATTCTTCCACAACGGATCCGTTTTTTGCGGAGCTCCTTCGGGTGATCGAAAGTGAGATCCATGATAAAAACTGCATTCTTTCCAAAGTATGGTATATGTCTGTGTTTTCCGATGACCGGAAGTGCCGAAGGGAGAATCTGGACCGGCTGATCGACGGAATGTATGACGAGGTGGAAGGGAAAAGGGACGGACTGATCATCATCGGCAGATGTAATAAAGAGGCTTTGAAGAAGCTGAATAAGAAGTATAAGAGTGTGGTATCGGTGAACCGGAATTCTACCAATTATGAAGTGGATGAGGTCCTTTGCGATGGGAAAAAGATCGCAGCAGCGGCAGTGGAATATCTGATCTCCCTGGGGCACAAAAATATCGGTTATATTGGCCAGTGTCACAGCGAGGACCGGTATAACGGGTATCTGGAAACACTGAAGAAGCATGATCTGGATGTGATACCGGAGTATGTTATCGAAACAAAGCAGACTGAGGCCGAGGGCTACGAGGCCATGGAAAAGTTCTTTCAGTCGGATGACATGCCAACCGGAATCTACTGTGCCAATGATATTTCGGCGATCGGAATGCTGAAGTGCCTGAATAAATTTCGGAACCGGTATTATATGCCTTCGATCATATCCAGCGATGATATACAGGAGGCACAGTTTACCAGACCGATGCTGACAACGGTGAGCCTGCCCAAGGAGGATATGGGAAAATTTGCATTATACCTGCTGCTGGACCGACTGAAGGGCGGACATTCCGGTATTGTGCGAATGGAGCTGGAAGGCAGACTGATGATACGGAACAGCTGCAGCAGTGTGGAGGACAGTATGTGGAGCGATTATTGTATCTGAGGATTGCGGATGCGCAGATATAGTGACAGACAGGATGCGGATGCACTATGACCAGAGTATTTCGTGAAAACGTTTTCAGATATTCCTATTTAATTAATGGGAATAATATGGTTTAATGTATTCAATTCAAACAAAAAAATTACAGAACCACAGTAAACGGAAAGAACAGGTATGATTTGACAGCGAAATGAAGCAGTTACATTGGTGGGAAAAAGATTTCCAAATAAAAATGTGGTTGTAAAGGAGTACACAGATTATGAAAAGAAAACGCATCGCAGGTGTCTGTATCACACTGGCAGCAGTGGTACTGGCAGGAACTTTTGCAGTATCGGGAAACAATACAAAGGATAAAAATCATGTGGAGATCATCAATGTGTCCTATGATCCGACCAGAGAATTTTATGAAGCATATAATAAGATTTTTTCAAAATATTGGAAAGAGGAAACAGGTCAGAGTGTGGATGTGATCCAGTCTCATGGCGGTTCCGGAAAGCAGGCTCTTGAGATTTCCAATGGACTTCCTGCAGATGTGGCGACACTTGCACTGGAATATGATATCGATGCGATCCGGAATGCCGGTCTGATCGACAAGGGCTGGATCGATGAATATCCGGATGACAGTGCTCCTTATACTTCCACCATTGTATTTCTTGTTCGGAAGGGAAATCCGAAGAATATCCACGACTGGGATGATCTGACAAAGGATGGTGTGGGGGTGATCACTCCCAATCCGAAAACCTCCGGTGGTGCCCGCTGGAATTACATGGCAGCCTGGGCTTATGCCAATGAGAAATATAACGGCAACGAGACAGAGATGAAAGCCTTTATCAAGAAGCTTTACAAAAATGTCCTGGTTCTGGATTCCGGAGCAAGAGGTGCCACAACCTCTTTCGTGGAAAACGGGCAGGGTGATGTGCTGATCGCCTGGGAAAATGAAGCGTTTCTTTCTGTAAGGGATAATCCGGATGATTACGAGATCGTAACGCCGGGCATCAGTATCCTAGCACAGCCATCCGTTGCTGTTGTAGATGAAAATGTGAAAAAGCATGATAATGCAGAAGCTGCGAAAGCATATCTGAAATATCTGTATTCCGATGAAGCTCAGGAGCTGATCGCGGAGAATTACTATAGGCCGGTTGATCAGACGATCCTGAAAAAGCATGCAGATACTTTTGATCTGAAGGTGAAGCTGACAACGATCAAAGATTTCGGCGGCTGGGATGCAGTTCAGAAAAAGCATTTCGCAGACGGCGGAGTGTTTGATGAGATCTATGAAGAGTAGAAGAGCCTGAGATTTTGTAACAGCTCAGAAACTTAGAATAGAAAAGAGGGGAGACAGAAATGAAGAAACAACAGAGTAAACGTGTGATACCAGGCTTTGGACTGACAATGGGAGTGACTTTGGCGATGCTGAGTATCGTAGTTCTGATCCCTCTTGCGTCTCTGGCAGTATACTCGGCGCGGCTGGGGCTTCGGGAATTTATTGAGGTGATCACACGGCCGAGGGTTTTGTCCGGATTCTATGTAAGCTTTATTACTGCATTTGCGGCCACAGTGATCAATGCTATTATGGGCCTGGTCCTTGCGTGGGTGCTGGTAAGATATGATTTTCCGGGAAAAAGGATCATGGATGGAATGATCGAGCTGCCTTTCGCACTGCCGACTGCAGTTGCCGGTATCTCACTGACATCCCTGACATCCGATAAAGGTCTGGTGGGAAGCTTTTTTGCAAATTTCGGTATTAAGATCGCATATACCAGGATCGGTATCACGGTGGCATTGATCTTTGTGGGAATCCCTTTTGTAGTCAGGGCCATTCAGCCGGTTCTGGAGAAACTGGACGGTTCTTATGAGGAGGCGGCTCGTGTCATGGGTGCAAAGCCATTCACCGTTTTTCGCAGGGTTATTCTTCCGGAGCTTCTGCCGGCAATGCTTTCCGGGGCGGGACTTGCCTTCGGACGTTGCCTGGGAGAATACGGAAGCGTTGTTTTTATCGCAGGAAACAAGCCTTACTATACAGAAATCACGCCACTGATCATCATGTCAAAGCTTCAGGAGTTTGACTATGAAAGCGCAACAGCTATCGCACTGGTTACACTGGCAGTATCATTCCTGATCCTGTTTGGTGTGAATCTGGTGCAGGCAAGAAATACGAAACGTATCAGAGGGAGGGATGCATAATGGATGAAAAAAAGAAGCAGGCTTCCGGGCCGGTGAAATGGATCCTTATCGGGATTTCCGTGATCTTTCTTTTTGTGATGCTGGTACTGCCTCTGGTGGTTGTTGTAACCCAGGCGCTGAGCAAGGGCTGGCAGTGCTATGTGCAGGCGGTGACAGATGAGTACACGCTGAAAGCGCTGAAGCTGACCATTGGGGCGACGGCTGCGGCTGTTGTATGCAACACGATCTTTGGTCTGTGTGCGGCATGGGCAATGACCAGATTTCATTTTCGGGGAAAAAAGCTCCTTACCACTTTGATCGATGTTCCGGTTACGGTATCACCGGTTATCGCAGGTCTTATCTATATCCTGGTTTTTGGAAAGCAGAGTCCTTTTTATTCTGTTCTTGAAAGTGCAGGGATACAGATCGTGTTTGCAGTTCCTGGAATTGTCCTGGCAACGATCTTTGTCACATTTCCATTTGTGTCCAGAGAGATCATACCGGTTCTGGAATCCATAGGGTCCGATGAGGAAGAGGCGGCAGCACTGATGGGAGCAAAAGGCTGGACGATTTTTACCAAGGTGACATTTCCGCATATCAAGTGGGCATTTCTCTATGGTGTTGTGCTGTGTACAGCCAGAGCCATGGGAGAGTTTGGAGCTGTGTCCGTACTGTCCGGACATCTCCGTGGAAAAACAAATACACTTCCGCTTCATGTGGAAATTCTTTATAACGAATTCCAGTATGTTCCGGCATTTGCGGTTTCTTCGATCCTGGTGATCCTGGCGGTGGTCCTTCTGATCGCAAGAAATGTTCTGGAGCATAAAGGAAAGGGGGAAAAAGGCGATGTACGTTGAGTTAAAAAATATCAATAAAACATATGGGGATTACAAGGCATCTGATAACGTAAGCTTTGGTATCGAAAAGGGGAAGCTGATCGGTCTTCTGGGGCCCAGCGGAAGCGGAAAAACTACGATTCTCCGTATGATCGCCGGTCTGGAGCAGCCGGACAGCGGGGAGATCATCATCGACGGAAGAGTGGTCAATGATGTGCCTGCCAGCGAGCGAGGCATTGGATTTGTGTTCCAGAATTATGCTCTTTTCCGGTATATGACGGTGTATGATAATATTGCATTTGGCCTGAAGGTGCAGAAGGCGGACAAGAAGTATATTAAGCAGAGGGTTATGGAACTGGTAGAGCTGATCGGGCTGAAGGGTCTGGAGAAAAGATATCCGAGTCAGCTGTCCGGTGGTCAGAGACAGCGAGTTGCTTTTGCCCGGGCTCTGGCTCCGAATCCGCAGCTTCTCCTTCTGGATGAGCCTTTTGCGGCGATCGATGCAAAGATCCGTACGGAGCTTCGAAGCTGGCTGAAGGATATGATCGAGAAGCTGGGGATCACCAGTATTTTTGTTACCCATGACCAGGATGAGGCTATTGAGGTGGCGGATGAAATTATTATTACCAACCGTGGACGGATCGAGCAGAAGGGAACTCCACTGGAGGTTTATCAGAATCCGGATACTGCGTTTACGGCGGGATTTTTCGGGCAGACTTCTGTGATCGATGATTACCAGGTGTTCAATCACTTCGAGGAAGTTCCAGGAGGCGAAAAAGCCATTGTCCGTCCGGAGTTTGTAAAAGTGACTAAGAAGAACGAGGAACAGAAATATAAAAGCTCCGCAACAGAGGGCATCGTAGAACGAGTCGCATTCCGCGGCAGCAGCCTGGAACTGAAAGTCCGTGTAGGAAACACTACACTCAGCGCCAGAAGAAGCCTTGACGAAGAACCCGTCCGGGAAGGCGAAGTTGTGGATGTGTTTGTGCAGAGGATTTTTGTAACGAAGGGAAATGAGGCAGTACTGCTACATAATACAGCTATGGTTGAGGATTGGTTAGTGATATAAAAAAATGCCGCGGGAGCGGCATTTTTTTATGAGCAAGTAGCGTTAGCGGATTGCGAATATCATATGAT
>ERZ827126.618-NODE-618-length-46962-cov-6.445285_pt1 | contig 46962 bp, 46 predicted proteins | sample MGYA00519780_ERZ827126 | MGnify/ENA primary metagenome ERZ827126 (study PRJEB31778, sample SAMEA3449262) | human gut metagenome | biome: human gut; feature: human-associated habitat; material: faeces | place: United Kingdom | collected 2010/2012 ...
TCAAGGAATTTAACCTTAAATTCCCCTTAGAAAAATTTCGCGGAAAATACTATCTGATTGCGTGTGATGGGTCTGAATTTAACATTGCCAGAAATCCTGACGATCCAGACACCTTCCACGAGCCTAATGGCAAATCTGTATCCGGTTTTAATATGGTTCATACCATCTCTTTATATGAGCTATGTTCTAAGCGGTATCTTGATTTAGAAGTTCAGCCTGGGCGCCTTAAAAATGAGTTTCAGGCTATCTGCAATCTTATGGATCGGTATGCCTATGGGGGGTCCCCCATTTTCATTGCTGACAGAGGATTTTCCAGTTACAACGTTTTTGCCCATGCAATCGAAAATAACGTTGATTTTTTGATTCGTGCCAAGGATTTGAATGTACAGCGTTTTCTTGGAGTCGAGACTCTTCCTGACAAACTGGATACAACCATAGAACTGATTCTGACCAGAACACAATCAAAAAAGAAACATAAACATCCCGAAAAAGAATCACAATACCGCTATATTTGTAAAAACATAGTTTTCGACTATCTTAATCCGGCTGATATTTCCGATGAATATCTGCTTAAACTAAGAATCGTCCGCGTTGAAGTGTCCGATGGTGTTTTTGAAAATATCATCACTACACTTTCCGAAGAAGACTTTACACCGGACGATATAAAATACTGTTACAATCTCCGCTGGGGCATTGAAACTTCTTTTCGCGACTTAAAGCATACCATTGGAGCCACTAATTTACACTCTAAAAAAACAGAGTATGTTGCATTTGAACTGTGGAGCAGGCTCATTTTGTACAATTTCTGTTCCATAATTATTTTACATGTTCCGGTAAAAAGTAGAAATCGCAAACATGAGTACCAAGTCAATTTTTCTCTCGCAATGAAAATCTGTTTTGATTTTCTAAGAGGAGTCGCACCATCAAATGCAGAAAGCCTGATAAGTAAGTATATCCTACCTATCAGGCCTAATAGGAACTATGCCCGCCAGCATAGAGTCCAAAAACCAGCAAGCTTCTCTTACCGTTTTGTATAACCTGGAGTAGCTGCCAAATCTAGTATACACTATTTTAGAGACAGACGAAAGTCTGTCTTAAAGTCATGCCTGATATTTATATGTTCTTTTTTAAACGAAGACTGTTTTATTCTTTTTTTGTTTACCACATCCTTTTCACGATAAAAGCACACAAATCCATTAATTTGTAATAAGCTTAACTAAGTGACATTGATTCAGAACCCTATGTGCAAAATCGCTGTTTCACAGCTCTACTGGATAACAAGTTTATCTGCATGGCTCTGAATAGTTACATTTTGCTTATTTATTCTGCTAATATTTGTTTAAGCTCATTTGATGCCTGTTCGTAAGTCTTAAATACTATTCCCTGCATTCCTACATTAATGGCACCCTGTACATTTTCTTCTCTGTCATCAATGAATACACATTCTGATGCACTGAGCTGATAAGTGTCTATCAGCTTTTCATAGATATCTGCATCGGGCTTGATCATCTGAACAAAGCCGGATACTATCTTGCCATCTACATGATCAAGAAACGGAAATGATCCTACATTGGCATGTAATGTAAATATATCTCTGGGATAATTAGACAACAAATACACATGATATCCCTGTTCTTTTAAAGAATCTATCCAGGATACCGCATAATCATATGGTTTCACCAGTTTATCACGGTTCTCCCATACCAGATCAAAAGCTTCTCTGAATTCTATATTATCTTCTCTTAATCTGATAACAGCATCTTTTTCATCTATCGTACCATGATCCAGATCATGCCACCAACAGCTTCCAAATACTGATGTTTCAAATCGATCCTGCGCTTCTTTGGAAAGGTTAAGATTTTTCATTAATTCACGCCATCTAAAATCTACCAATACATTGCCGATATCAAATACTACGTTCTTTATCATATAAAATATATGCCTTTCTTTATCCTTAAAGCTCTACGCCATTTTCCTTCAAAAGAGCCTGTGCGCTTTCTACAGAGTCTACACCTGTCTTGTTCTTGATTGGTGCAAATTCATGATTTCTGACTACTTCAAAAGACAGACAGTTATCCAGTAAATGAATCATATCCAGTACGAGAAGCTCAAACTTATAGCCATTAGGTGTCTCCGGTTTATGATAATTGCCCTCTTTGTCTATGTATGGAATCTTCTTCTCTACTACATGTACCGGCATCTTCTCATTCATGATCTCTTCCAGCTTATCAACACGGAACAAATAGTTCAGAATAACACCAAAATTATAGGATAATTCACCATTTGCTTCTCTGGAATTGATAATCTCTTCTGTCATCTCATAATATTCTACGATAGAAGGTCTGCCATCCTCAAGGCATAATACACCTACCTTTTCATTCGGATCTGCCTTTCTTACGACCTTGGCACCACTGACTCTTCCTGAATCAATTGTTGCTCCAACAAATACAGGGTCTGCAATTCTCTGAAGTACATTATCAACTGCAAAAATATTAAGCCATTCAATACCTCTTTGATGAACATCATCCAGAATACCTGTTACAGACATGGAATAGAACCATCCACCATTACCATTGGGAGATAAGGAAAGAGAATCCTTAGCTTCCATGAGTAATTTACCATCATAGTCTGTAGAAGGTGCCATTTCCTGCTTAAAGAATTTTACATATTCCTCAGGATAGCCAAAATAGGACTTTTCCTTGAAAAATGCAATTGTTTCGTCATTATTCTTATCGCTGGTCATAATATAAAGAGGTACATAGCATCCTGCTTTATCTGTCACATCCTGCAGATTGCGAATCAAACGTTCAAATATGTAAACATCCTTAGTCAGTCCGATATTGTATTTTCCCTTAGGTCCATCAGAACCAAGTCTGGTTCCCTGTCCACCAGCCAGTAATACGGCACCTACTTTACCTGCTTTGATTGCTTCCAATCCCTTTGCTTCATATTCATCTTTTCTTGCATTGATTTCGTTTACTTCCAATGCAGATAGCGGTTCCAGTTTACCTCTTTCTTGGGCAAGTTCCTTATGACCAGCCATTGCGACCATAGACCAGTCAATCTTGGCTACCTGATTAGCCAGCTTCTCTTTGCCAGCTTCATCCAGTGCATCATATGCTTCTATAATATGCTCCTGACCATGTTCCCTTAATATTTGTTTTAACTCGTTCTCTCCCATACTTTCCTCCAAAACTCTAATTCTTTCAAGACATTTCTATAGTGTCTTCTGCTCTAAGTTATACTACATTTTTCGTGATATTGTAAACCGCTTTTCAAGATTTTACATAATTAATACATTTGATATTTATAATAATTATCTGTATTAACTATTTTTTATATTATATAACGTGATTATGTTAATTATATAACAATTTCAAATAAAAATATCACTCTTTTATAGACAAATTCAGAAAATAAATGTAGAATATGATATGAAGACGTATTCAACAAATTCTTTAAATGAATAAAAGGAGCCATCATATGGATTATTTTTCAAAAGAAGAAGCTGATGTAATTGGTGAAATATCCAATATATCAATAGGTTCTTCGGCAACTGCCATGAATATGATGCTTGGTCAGCCCATTACAATTACAACACCTGATGTATCCCTTGTTCATAAAACAGAAATCTTAAATGACTATGAGAAATCATGTGTTTTGATTCGTGTTCAATACACACAAGGGTTATATGGAAACAACATCCTGATATTAAAGGACGAAGACGCTAAGATAATTACTGATCTGATGATGGGAAATGATGGTACAGGAACATATTCTACCGGTGAAATAACCGATTTGCATATCAGTGCAGTAGCCGAGGCGATGAACCAGATGACAGCCAGTTCTGCAACCGCAATGAGTAAAATGTTCGATAGCAAAATTGAGATCTCACCACCAAGTGTTCAATCAGTTAAAATTGACACGTTCCGTTTTCCGGATGATATTCCTGATGATCTGTTTGTGAAAATTAATTTTAAAATGAAAATAGGTAATCTGATAGACAGTACAATTATACAGTTGTACCCGTTTGATCTTGCGCATTCTATTTATAAATTATTCCAGAGGAGGAAATAAAATGGCAAAAAATATTTTAATTGTCGATGATGCAGCATTTATGAGAATGATGATAAAGGATATTTTATCCAAGAATGGTTATACTGTTGCCGCAGAAGCTGAAAATGGCAAGGTAGCAGTAGACAAATATAACGAGGCAAAACCCGATCTTGTATTAATGGATATTACAATGCCGGAAATGGATGGTATCCAGGCCCTTAAAGCAATTAAAGCAAATGATCCTAACGCTCAGGTTATTATGTGTTCTGCAATGGGTCAGCAGGCAATGGTTATTGAAGCAATTCAATCCGGTGCAAAAGATTTCATTGTAAAGCCTTTCCAGGCAGAACGTGTATTAGAAGCGGTAAAGAAAGTTGTAGGTTAATTTCAGAACATGAAAAAGGTAGCCAATCGGCTACCTTTTTTAACTTCTTTTTATAAATTCCGTATTACATTTGGGACATATGACGGCAATCTTGCCTTTTCCTCTGGGAATTCTGATCTTCTGTCCGCATCCTGGACATTTATAGATATGATATGCCTTTTTCTGGGCAAGATCATATTTTAATTTCTCCCATCTGCTGCCCTTAGCTGTATATCCCTTGGGATGAATCCACCGATTCCATTTTGAAGTAAAACGATAACGCAGTGTCAGGAACTTGCTGTTCTCCTGCTGCCTTTTCCCATAATCTCTACTGAGTATTCTGTAATACAGCCATACTACCGTTACCCAGAACAGAATTTCAAAAAATCGGTTTCTGGTGATTAATTCCAATACAATCCATACCATAGAAAATCCCGTTAAGAATCTTGCCAGTTCATCCACACCATACCTGCCCTGCATAAATCTTGCTATTTTCTCACGCATAGATATCTCCATTCTCCTACAACATAGGTGATATTATTTTTAATACAAACTGAATCAATCTCTGATACCAGGGTCTCTTATTCCATTTATCAAGCTGTATTTCCTCGCACTTCTCCATCGTACTGAGGAAATCGTTCTTCATATCATATACAGCGCCCATTTCACTTAAAAAGACACCGCATTCATAATGCAGATAAAAACTCCTGTAATCTGTATTAATGGTTCCGCAAATCGCACACTCATCATCAGAAACAACATTTTTGGCATGAATAAATCCTGGCTTATATTCAAAAATTCTGACGCCCGACTCTATCAGTTTGCCATAATTGGATACATTGACCATATACACATACCATTTATCAGGAATTCCAGGTACAATAATTCTAACATCTACCCCACTTTGAGCGGCACTGATCAGATCATCTCTCATACTTTGATCAAGTACAAGATATGGTGTCGTAATGTAGATATAATCCCTGGCTTTGTTGATCATTCTGGTGTAAGCACCCTCTGTCGGATTGCTTGGATTTCTGTGAGGTCCACCGGCAAATGGCTGTACATAGCCATCTTCCTTTACTTTTACATTAGGACGATATTTGTCATATTCAAAGACACTTTCGGCATCTGTTGCTTTCCACATTGCCATAAAAATACAGGTAAAGCTCCACACGCCTTCTCCATAAAGTCTGAGTCCTGTATCCTTCCAATGTCCAAAACGCACAATATAATTGGCGTACTCATCTGCCAGATTAATGCCTCCTGTATATCCGATATTGCCATCAATTACTGTAATCTTCTGATGGTTACGATAATTAAAAGACAATCTTGCCACATTTTTATGAATTGGATTAAAAATACGCAGCTCTATTCCTCTGCTCTCCAGATCTTTACGGAACGCATGATTATTGATAATCAGTGTACCAAAATCATCAAACAGTAATTTGACTTCTACGCCTTCCTGTACTTTCTGGGTCAGTATTTCAAGAATTTCTTTCCATACTCTTCCATCTGATACGATAAAATATTCAAGGAAAATAAATTTCTGTGCCTTTTTCAAGTCTTCTATCATTGCCTGAATGATATCTTCACCAATCTCATAATATGTAACTTGTGTATTATTATAGATTGGGAAGCCTTTTTTCCTGAGATAACGGCTAATCTGAACCTTATTAGGATGCTGCTTCTGAATATCTTCTGCTACTTCTGTATTCTGGACCATGTGGTCAAATATTTCTGATTCAATTTCGTATATTCGTTTATTTTCTTTGGAATTACGTCTTTTACGTCCCCACATAAAATACAAAAACAATCCTGCTACCGGAAGTACCAGAATAATAATAATCCAGGACATTTTATAGGATTCTGCATTATTAACCAGTGCAAAGACCGTTAAAACGCTCAATAATTCCATTAACAGATAGATGATAAAAAATCCTCTGAAAAGATATACGGCAAGAAGCACCATAGTGATAATCTGCAGCAAAAACGCTATTCCAACCGTAACACCTCTGATAATACCATAATATTTACTCTTTATTATATTCACACTATCGTCCTCCATAATAGGGACCGCCACAGAAAAATTTTCTTTGAATTTTTCTTCTGCCTGTGCCTTATTGGGATTGTTGATATTTGCATCAGGATGATATCTTCTGCTTAAACTTCTATAAGCCTTCTTGATTTCTTCCTCTGTTGCTCCTCTCTCTATTCCCAGCACTTTATACGGGTCATTCATTTGGGTAACCTTTCTTTCTTCATGCGTAGCTGCTCATAACGGCACCAGACACCTGAATAAAGTATATTTCTTAATAGTTCGATATTATGAATAATTGGTAATTTTTCAAATTCCTTTGAACATTCTGCCATCATCATGGATAGAATGGAACGACATTTTTCTTCATATTCCTCGTTTTGCTCCACAAATACAAAAGGATTATAGTTGCCGCTCTTCTTATCTTTCTCCAAATCTTCATAGGCATCCATTAAATATACAAATTTACCAAGAAAAAATGCCATTCTTCGGATACTGGCGTCCCACTCATCATTTTTGTAGGCAAACAGTTCTGCCAGTACTTCACCAAAAAGTCCTGATACTTTATCCAGGCTTTCTTCCTGTTTCTTTTCACAATCCGATATTTTATCAAACAGGATTTCTACTTTTTTACATTTATCAGGATATTTCTCCTGTACTTTCTGATAATTGCCGGTAAGCCACTTTGCAAAAAGCATTCTGCTTGCCTTATGCTCATCTTTCCAATCATCCACACATTTATAATAACTCAAAAGTATCGTCATGTCAGCTGCATATTCTGTATACATGTTAATACATGCCGGTGCTCCCTTCTTAGGATGAAGTGCACATTTTCTATTATCTCTCACTTCCTGCGGTTCGTATAACCCTGATAAGAATAAAATCAAAAAAGTACAATCATAGCTTAATGTAAACTGCCCGCTAAAACCGTATTTTTCCCGCAATACTCTGCATAGACCGCAATAATATGCCTGATACATATCAAATTCTTTGAATTTTAATTCCTGTTTATTTACTGTTATATATCCAAACATTTGACCAACCATGCCTTCCCTACTCTTTATTGTAATGCAGTCTTTTTCATATTCAATAAAAAAAACATAAAAAATTCTGAAATCTTTACAGTATCTATGATAAGATAAACTAAGAATCCATATGTAAAGGAATATATTTTCATGAGAAAAAAAACAGAATCCCATACAGTCTGCCAATCTGTTGACAAAGCTCTCTTTTCCGAAGCATGCATGCAAATGATTGGCGCATTACAAGGACAAAATGGAATTGGAACATTGCGTGAAAAAACAATACACTCTGTCCTTAAATATTATTATGCACCAAACCCTGCATATCATGAAATCAGAATTGGAACTTATGTTGCTGATATTTGTGTAGATGGAGAAATCTTTGAAATACAGACACGTAATTTTAATACAATGAGAGACAAGCTTAGCTTTTTTCTTCAGAATCATGATGTCACGATCGTATACCCTGTTGCGCATACCAAATGGTTATCCTGGCTGGATGTAGAAACGGGGGAACTCTCTGATAAGAGAAAATCTCCCAAGACAGGAACTTTCTATCAGATCATACCTGAATTATACAGAATCAAAATGTTTCTTCAAAATCCGAGACTTCACTTTATTATCTCGCTGATTGATGTAGAAGAAACCAGATATCTTAATGGATGGAGCTATGACAAAAAAAGAGGTTCCTCAAGAATGGATGGCATTCCTGTTGATATCTATGATGAAGTACGTATTGATACCATGAAGGATTATCATAAATTCTTACCAGATACACTTCCTGCCAGATTTACCACGAAAGACTACGCCAAATGCGCTCATATTCCACAAAAATATGCTACCACCGGTCTGAATGTTCTACTGGAGACCAAAACTGTAGTCAGAGTCGGCAAAATGGGAAATGCGTATCTTTATGAGAAAGCAGCAGAGTCTGAAAAATAATCTCAAACTCTGCTGCTTATTTATTTACTCTTCATCTTCATCAGATTCTGTAGGAAAAATGATATTTTCCTCTTCTTCGTCTTCAGATTCTTCATTTACTTTCTCTGCAGCCTGATCTACGTCATCATATTCCTGCATTCCATCAGAAATCTTCTCACGTACCTTTGCAATTCTTGCTACAGTTACACCTTCATCAAGATTGATCATCTTAACACCGGATGTATTACGTCCAATCATGGAAATATCTTCCATACGAAGCTGAATGATAATGCCTTCTGTTGTGATCATCATAATCTCATGAGAATCATTTACAGCCTTTACACCGATTACATTACCGGTCTTATCAGCAATCTTATAGCATTTAACACCCTTACCGCCACGTTTCTGTACACTGAATTCATCCATTCGAGTTCTCTTACCCATACCCTTTTCAGATACAATTAAGAGAGAGTCACCCTGAGTATTCAGCTGCATACCGACAATTTCATCGCCATCTTCCAGATTCATACCGATAACGCCCATTGCTGTTCTGCCCATTGCTCTGACATCTGTTTCCTTGAATCGGATACACATGCCATACTTGGTAACCAGGAATATCTCAGAATCAGCATCTGTAGTCTTTACCTCTATTAATTCATCATCTTCACGAAGATTAATTGCTGCAAGTCCTGTTTTTCTCACATTTGAAAATTCAATAACAGGTGTTTTTTTAGCAATACCATTCTTTGTGATCATGAAAAGATTCTTGCCTTCTTCATATTCACTGATTGGAATCATGGCTGATATCTTTTCACCAGGTGTCAGCTGCAACAGATTAATAATAGCTGTTCCTCTGGCAGTTCTGCCTGCTTCCGGTATCTCATATGCCTTTAATCTGTATACACGTCCATAGTTCGTAAAGAACATAAGATAATGATGTGTCGTAGTCATCAACAGATCTTCGATATAGTCATCATCAATAGTAGACATACCCTTAATTCCACGACCACCTCTGTTCTGTGTCTTGAAATTATCTACAGTCATTCTCTTAATATATCCAAGACTGGTCATGGCAATTACTGTATTCTCACGTGGAATGAGATCTTCCATGTCGATATCGTATTCATCATATCCAAATTTGGTTCTTCTGTCATCTCCATACTTTTCAGAGATAATCAGGATTTCTTCTTTGATCACACCAAGTAAAAGCTTCTTATCTGCAAGAATTGCTTTAAATTCTTTGATTTTCTCTAATAAATCTGCATGTTCCTGTTCCAGCTTGCTTCTTTCCAGACCGGTAAGAGCTCTCAGACGCATATCTACAATTGCCTGAGCCTGAACATCTGTCAACTTGAATCGCTGGATTAATCTGTCCTTGGCAACCTGTGTATTCTCACTGCTTCTGATAATCTGAATGACTTCATCAATGTTATCAAGTGCAATTAACAAGCCCTGTAAAATATGGTCACGTTCTTCTGCCTTGTTCAGATCATACTGTGTTCTTCTGGTCACTACATCTTCCTGATGCATGATATAGTAAGTCAGAATATCTTTCAGATTCATGACTTTTGGCTCATTGTTTACAAGAGCCAGCATAATAACACCGAAGCTGTCCTGAATCTGTGTATGCTTATATAATTGATTCATAATGACATTGGCATTGGCATCTTTACGAAGCTCAATACAGATTCTCATACCTTCTCTGTCTGATTCGTCTCGAAGGTCTGTAATGCCATCTATTTTCTTATCTTTTACCAATTCGGCAATCTTTTCAATTAATCTGGCTTTATTAACCATGTATGGAAGTTCCGATACAATGATTCTGCTCTTGCCATTTGGCATGGATTCTATACTGGTGACACCACGTACACGAATCTTACCACGACCGGTTCTGTATGCTTCCTCTACGCCTCTGGTTCCAAGGATAATTCCTCCTGTTGGGAAATCCGGTCCTTTTACGATTGGAAGAAGTTCTTCAATATCCGTATCTCTGTCTTCCTGGACTTTATTATCAATCATCTTCACAACAGCCTGAATGACTTCACGGAGATTGTGAGGTGGAATATTGGTAGCCATACCAACAGCGATACCCTGAGTACCATTTACTAAAAGATTGGGATAACGGCTTGGTAATACAGTAGGTTCCTTCTCTGTTTCATCAAAGTTCGGTACAAAATCTACTGTATTCTTGTTAATATCTGCAAGAAGTTCCATGGAAATCTTACTTAATCTTGCTTCTGTATATCGCATGGCAGCTGCGCCATCTCCATCTACAGAACCAAAATTACCATGTCCGTCTACCAGAGGATAACGCGTTGACCATTCCTGCGCCATATTAACCAATGCACCATAAATGGAACTGTCACCATGAGGGTGATATTTACCCATTGTATCACCAACGATACGTGCGCTCTTTCTATGTGGCTTATCAGGACCGTTATTCAATTCAATCATAGAATAAAGTACTCTACGCTGAACCGGTTTTAAACCATCTCTTACATCCGGAAGTGCTCGGGATGCAATAACACTCATGGCATATTCAATATAGGACTGCTCCATGGTTTTTTGCAGATCGACTTCTTGAATTTTGTCGAATATTGTATCATCCATATTAATAATCTTGCCTTTCTGTAACTTGTAATCCTTGGATTTTGGTTACACTGCCTTTTTATAACTTAAATATCGAGATTCTTGGCAAACTTAGCATTTGCTTCGATAAAATCACGTCTTGGTTCTACTTTATCGCCCATTAAGGTCGTAAAGGTCAGATCTATTTCAGATTCTGCTTCTTCATTCATTGCTACTTTCAGCAAAACTCTCTTCTCAGGGTCCATTGTAGTATCCCAGAGCTGTTCCGCATCCATTTCTCCAAGACCTTTGTATCGCTGAATCTTGTTATTCTGATCTCTTCCTACTTCATCCAGAATTTTAGAAAGTTCCTCATCACTGTATGCATACCATGTCTTCTTATTCTTCTCCAGCTTATAAAGAGGTGGCTGTGCCAGATAAACATGTCCTTCCTTGATCAGATCCGGCATAAATCTGTAAAGGAACGTCAGCATAAGTGTTGCAATATGTGCACCATCTACATCGGCATCTGTCATAATAATGATCTTGTCATAACGAAGTTTGGAGATATCAAAATCTTCATGAATACCAGTACCAAATGCTGTAATCATGGCTTTGATCTCTGCATTGCCGTAAATTTTATCCAGTCTTGCCTTCTCTACATTCAATATCTTACCACGCAGTGGAAGAATAGCCTGTGTAGCACGGCTTCTCGCAGTCTTGGCGCTGCCACCTGCAGAATCTCCCTCTACGATGAAAATTTCACAGTTCTTAGGGTCCTTATCAGAACAATCTGCAAGTTTACCAGGAAGTGCCATTCCTTCCAGTGCAGTTTTTCTTCTGGTAAGATCTCTTGCTTTTCTTGCTGCCTCTCTCGCACGCTGTGCAAGAATGGATTTCTCACAGATCTGCTTGGCTACAATAGGATTCTGTTCCAGATAATAGGTAAGCTGTTCACTGACAATACTGTCAACTGCTCCCCTTGCCTCAGAGTTACCAAGTTTCTGCTTGGTCTGTCCCTCAAACTGAGGATCTTCGATCTTAATGGAAACAATGGCAGTCAGACCTTCTCTGATGTCATCGCCACTTAAATTCGCTTCACTGTCTTTCAACAGCTTTGCATTTCTTGCATAATCATTGAATGTCTTAGTAATTGCATTACGAAATCCGGCAAGATGTGTACCACCCTCCGGTGTATTGATATTATTTACGAAGCTGTATGCACTTTCCGTATAGGAATCGTTATGCTGCATGGCAACTTCTACATATACGTTGTCTTTTTTGCCTTCAAAATAAAGGACATCTTCGTATAAAGGTGTCTTGCTCTTATTCAGATAAGAAACAAATTCCTTGATACCGCCTTCATAGTGGAATGTCTTCTCGATTGGCTTATCATCCGGTCTTAAATCTCTTAAAATAATCTTGAGATTCTTGGTAAGGAATGCCATTTCACGAAGACGCTGCTGTAAAATGTCATAATCATATACAGTCTCTTCAAAAATTGTATCATCCGGTAAAAAGGTAACTTTCGTACCTGTCTTACCAGGTTCACATTCACCGATCACTTTCAGAGGATAACATACATGTCCTCTCTCATATCTCTGCTTATAAATTTTGCCTTCATTGCAGATCTCTACTTCAAGCCAGTTGGACAGCGCATTTACAACAGACGCACCAACACCATGAAGACCACCGGATACCTTGTATCCTCCACCACCGAATTTACCGCCCGCATGCAGAATGGTAAATACAACTTCAACCGCAGGAATACCTGCTTTATGATTGATACCAACAGGAATACCACGTCCGTTATCAATGACTGTTATGGAATTATCCGGATTGATCGTAACATCAATCGTATCACAATATCCTCCCAGTGCTTCATCTACGGCATTGTCAACAATCTCATATACCAAATGGTGCAAGCCTCTTGATGAAGTGCTGCCGATGTACATACCTGGTCTTTTTCTGACTGCTTCAAGACCTTCCAGTATCTGAATTTGATCTGCTCCATACTCAGTACTCATTTCTAACCTCCAATTTAGTTTTCCTGCGTTACAGTTGCATTGGAAACTTTATAAACTCTATTAATTTCAAAACGGTTGTTTACGAATTCTTCAAGACCGGTACAGGTGATAATCGTCTGGATGTCACCAATACTGTTTAATAAATAATTCTGTCTGTTACTGTCAAGTTCACTCAAAACATCATCCAGTAAAAGAACCGGCGTATCCTTTGTGATTTTCTTTACAAGTTCTATCTCCGAAAGCTTTAAGGAAAGTGCTGCTGTTCTCTGTTGTCCCTGAGATCCGAACTTGCGGATATCAATATCTCCTACCTTAAAACAGAAATCATCTCTATGAGGACCGGTACTTGTCTGCTTGAGACGAATATCTCTGTCCTGACCTTCCTGTAATCTGCGTTCATAATCCTGTAACGTAACATCCGGTTCATAAATGATCCTCAGATCTTCTTTATCTCCAGATAACTTACGGTGAATATCATAAATAATGTCATTGAGCTGTTCCACAAAAGAAATCCTGCGCTCAATAACCTTGCTTCCATAGGATAACAGCTGGGAATCCCATATGGAAAGAGTGTCTTTTAATCCTGGATTAAAGGACAATTCTTTTAAAAGCTTGTTACGCTGATTTACAATTTTATTATAATTATTCAGATTGTACAGATAAAAGCTGTCCAACTGACATAATTCCATGTCCACAAAACGTCTTCTCTCTGCCGGTCCATTCTTGATAATGGATAAGTCCTCCGGAGAGAAAAAGACAACATTTAAAAGCCCAAGTAAATCTGCCGCCTTCTTAATCTTCTGACCATTGATGGCAATTCCTTTGGACTTGCTTTTTCTAAGGTGCATATCTACACGATTCTCCAAACCGTCTTTCTCGATATAAGTGCGAATATGCGCTTCCTCTGCACCAAAATGTACAATGTCTCTGTCCTTACTTCCCTTATGTGACTTGGTTGTTGCTGACAAATAGATAGCCTCTAATATATTGGTCTTACCCTGTGCATTATCCCCATAGAGGATATTCGTTCCAGAATCAAAGGTCATAGACAACGAATGATAATTTCTAAACTGATCAAGTTCCAATGATTTGATAATCATGCTTCATTCTTTCCTGAACTCTATGCCAAAATTCTGAAGGTATCGCCCGCAAATGTGACTTCATCACCATTTACAAGCTTCTTACCTCTCTGAGTACAGACTTCACCATTTACCAGAACCTTACCATCCTGTACAGCAAACTTGGCATCAACACCGGATTCTACCAGACCGGCAAGTTTCAGAGCCTGTCCAAGCTTTATAAATTCATCTTTGATTCTTACTTCTTTCATGATAAGTCCTTTCCGACTATACAAATATGAATAATAGATATAACTGTCCATAAATATAGACAGTTATATCTTACCATTTATTGATACATTATGTCAATTCTGTACAGATGTCATCAGGCAACTGTACTAAAAGTTACAGGCAGGATCAGATAAATATAACTTTCCTGTTCATCCTTGATAAAGCATGGAGCCTTTGGATTGAGAAGCTTGATCTCAATATCTTCATCATCAATGACCTTCAATGCATCAATCAGGAATTTCGGATCAAAACCGATCATCAGATCTTTACCGTTCTTTACTATATCAATTTCCTCATCCAGACTACCTACAATGGAATTCATTTTTAATTCCATGACATCATCTTTAATATCCAGAATGATAGGTTTCTTGTCTGCTTCTTTTACAAGAAGTGTAGAACGGTCAATACAGCTTAAAAATTCTCTTTTATTAATTTTTACTTTCGTTTCATAGTCTGCGGATAAAATATTATCAATCTTTAAGTATTCTCCTTCAATCAGACGAGAAACTACAGTTGTATTGTCAAACTCAAATAAGATATGTTTGTCAGTAAAAAAGAGATTGACATCCTTATCAGCATCACCGGATAAAATCTTACTGATTTCATTTAATGTTTTGCCGGGAACAATTACTTTCTTATCAGGATAGGTATTTTTCAGTTCTATTCTACGAAGAGAAATACGTAATCCGTCAGAAGAAACAACTTTTAAAAGATTACCATTGATTTCAAATAATTCTCCCGTTAAAATCTTGTTTGTAAAATTATCTGCAATTGAGAAAATTGTCTGTCTGATGACTTCTTTTAAAGTAAACTGGGAAAGAAGAATGGAATCAGATCTTTCTATCTGAGGTAAATAGGAGAAATCCTCACCGGATTTACCAATAATATTAAAGGTAGCCTTTTCACAGGTAATGATTGTTTTATAGGAAGAATCTGTTTCTATAGTGACATCATTATCAGGAAGCTTACGTACCATTTCAAGGAAAATCTTAGCATCCAGAGCAATAATACCCTTTTCGATAATCTCACCCTCAATCACCGTTTCAATACCAAGCTCCATATCGTTGGCTGTTAAAGTAATCTGACCCTTCGTTGCATCAATCAGAATACATTCCAGAATAGACATGGTTGTTTTACTGGGTACTGCTTTAGAAACAATATTAACCCCATTCAGTAAGTTAGATTTAGAACATATTAATTTCATGTGAATAACTCCCTTCGACAAAAAAGTGAAAAAAATAAAAACTGCAAAAAATATATAATAAAGATTAAATTCGTAGTATTCATAGTAATCGGCGTGGAAATGTGAATAACCGATTAGAAGCCATAAAATCCAGGGAAAACGATTCGAAAAACCTGTGAAAAAAGAACATGGAAAAAGTAAGGTTATTCAGAACCATTCACAACCTGAGAAAAGATGTATGGAGAAGAAAAAGATATCAATTGTGGATTACCCACATAATTTCTACATAGGTAACCACAAGTTATACACATAAAAATCAAACTATGATGGAGAGATCTTCTTCTTGATCGTTTCTATTTTATTACGCAGGTCTTCATCTGTTGCAAGCTTCTCATCAATCTTCTTGATTCCATGGATAATGGTAGTATGATCCTTCTTGCTGAGAAGATTGGCAATGCTCTGCTGAGACATATCAATCATATTACGGCATAGATACATGATGATCTGACGAGGAAGTACATATTCTGAATTACGCTTCTTGGAAGTAATCTCTTCCTTAGGAACATTGAAATGCTCTGCCACTACATCAATGATCAAAGCTGGTGTAATCTCACGAACCTGATCTGGATAAATGACATCTTTTAAGGCATCTTCAGCCAGAGCAAGAGTAAGCTCTTTCTTATTAAGACGGGCATTTGCCATGACTTTATTCAGAGCGCCTTCCAGCTCCCTGATATTGGATTTTATGTTCGTTGCGATGTATTTGATGATCTCATCGTCAATTTCCTTATCATAGGTCTCTGCATTTTTTCGCAGAATAGCCATTCTGGTCTCATAGTCAGGTGGCTGGATATCTGCAATCAGTCCCCATTCAAAACGGGAACGGAAACGTTCATCCAAAGTCTCCATTTCCTTAGGTGGTTTATCAGAAGACAGAATAATCTGCTTACCGGCAGAATGAAGTACATTAAAAGTATGGAAAAATTCTTCCTGCGTGGATTCCTTACCAATGATGAACTGCACATCATCAATAAGCAGTACATCTACGGTTCTGTATTTCTCACGAAGCTTGGTCATGGCAGCTGCATTACCACTACGGATAGATTCGATTACTTCGTTGGTAAACTGCTCTGAAGTAACATAGAGAACCTTCATATTAGGATTCTGTTCCAGTACGAAATGTCCAATGGAATGCATAAGGTGAGTCTTACCAAGTCCGGCACCGCCATATAAGTAAAGTGGATTATAAGCTTCTCCCGGAGATTCCGCTACAGCAAGCGCTGCAGAATGGGCAAATTTATTATTACTTCCTACAATAAAGGTGTCGAATTTATATTTACTGTTTAAGTTGGCATTTTCATAATTGATATTAGAGATACTGCCGGCAGGCTGAACTTCAGAATTGCCCATGGATGCGGTGTCTTTTTCCAAAATAAAGGTTACATCATATTCATGGTCCATAATTTCTGAAATGGTAACTTTAAAAAACAGACCGTATTTATTTGAAATATAATTAATGGTCTGTGCCTGGTCGGAAGGAATCATAATCGTTACGACATTATTCTCTACTTTATATAATTTTAACGGTGCGATCCAAGTCTCATAAGATATATTGGTTAATTCGTACTCGGTCCGAATGCTTTCCTTAATCTGATTCCATTTCTCTTGAATATCGTTCATGTTCTACCTCTGAATCATTACAATAATATATATAAAACCATAGTACCCCAAAAAAATAAAAAAATCAAATCATTTACACAGAAATGTGAATAAAGTGGAAAAGAAATACACATTTATGACCAGATAAAATCAAAATGTGTGGATAACTTATCCCCAATGTTGTGGAAATCGTAAAAAAAGAAATTTTTTAAACAGAAAATCCATTGAAATGTGGATAAGTTTGTGAATGGTTATAAACACAATCCACCCTGTAAATTTCAGTACTTGAATATTGACATAAAAAGTTTTCTACCAGTCATCTACGAGATATCCACAAGATATCAACAAAATGTGGATATCTTGTGGTTTGTGTGGATTTTTCCACATATTTCGTGGAAGAATTGTGTAAATTATGGACTGCATTTATGTAAATTCTGTCGGGTGACGTAAATTCTGTCCACAAAATTTCCACGAAATGTGAGTAAACATATAATTGCTTCAATATATATAGAAAAACTGTATGTGGAAATCAGAATATGATATACTGTAAATGTAGATACTATAACACTATGAAGTTGAGAGAAATGTTATAAGGAGAGCAGTATGAAAAATAAAACAAGACAGATAGTGGCGTTACTTGTTACAGCGGCAATGCTGACAGGTTGTGGAGCAGTACAGAATCAGGATGTGGTATCTGAACAGACAAAGACACAGGAGGAAACACAGACTGAATCTGTGGAAGAAGTACAGAGTAAAGCTGATACAGCGACAGAGTATTCTGTAATAGGGCAGCGACCAAGGTTGATTTCTACAACAGCAGACAGCAGTGAAAATATATCGCCTGCTGCTGACTCTTACATATTGGAGAAGGATTTAAGTAATGTAGATAACTTATGGCAGTTCTATCTGGATGATAAAATGACAGAGTTACTTGAAAAAAATGGTTTTGTAGTCAGGGAAGAGGCCGGAAGAGAATTTTTTGATTTATATGAAAGAAACAGATATAATATGATACCAAATTTTGTGACTGTGGATTCTCTCATGCATACATACCATGTTTATTTTGCCTATTTATTAAAAAATATTGAAAAAGAATATCTTGCGGATCAGGTCAGACAGCTTGGAATAAAAATGCTGGAAGACAGTAAGGAGCAGTATGTGCAGCTTAAAGGAAGTGAATGGGAAAGCGCTGTTGTTAGAAATGTTGCCTTTTTCACAGTGGGGGCAAAATTATTGGATGATACAGTTCAGATAGAAGATTATGTGTCAGATATCGTAGAGTCTGAGTTATCCCGTATAGAGACTGCACAGGGAATCATGATTTCAGGGATTACCGATGATGAAGAGGATTATTCCCAGTATAAGCCAAGAGGATATTATGAGGGAGATTCTGATTTAGAGGCATATTTTAAAGCCATGATGTGGTATGGAAGAATGCATTTTAAGCAGGAAACAGAAGATCTGGACAGGAGTGCGCTTCTGATTACCAAAGCACTGGATTCTGACAGTGAGGCATATGAACTGTGGCAGTCTGTATACAGTGTGACTTCTTTCTTTGCAGGAGCAAGTGATGACAATGGAGTATGTGAATATGCACCGCTTATCAGGGCTGCTTACGGTGAAAATGCCAAAGTAACAGACTTAATAGGAAATGGAGATGCTTTTTTGGATTATAGGACCAATACTGCGGCATTACCAGTACCTCAGATCAATTCTATTCCTATTGAAGACGGAGAAGAAAATGTAATACCGGGTTTTCGGTTCATGGGACAGAGATTCTCCATTGATGCAATGGTCATGCAGAAGCTGATCTACAGTAATGTTCAGAGTAACAGTGCAGGAGAGAAACGTATGTTACCTGATGTGCTGGATGTACCGGCTGCTTTGGGCAGTGATGTTGCCTTGAATCTGTTAAAAGAAAATGGAGTAGAAGATTATCCGGGATATATGGAAAATATGGAGAAGCTCAGAACCGGTATTAATGAGGCAGATGATTCTTTGTGGAATGCCAGTCTGTATGCAAGCTGGATACATACATTACGTCCTTTATTGGAGAAAAAGGGTGAAGGATATCCAATATTTATGCAGAATGAGGAATGGGCAAAGAAGAATCTGGAGTGTTTTGCAGGAAGTTATACAGAATTAAAGCATGATACAGTACTGTATTCCAAACAGGTCATGGCTGAAATGGGAGGCGGTATGGAAGAAGAGCCGGATGATCGTGGTTATGTAGAACCGGAGCCGGTTGTTTATGAGAGATTTGCCAGTCTGGCGGAACAGACAGCACAGGGATTAAAGAAATATCAGATGTTAAGTGATGCAGATGAAGATAATCTGGTTAAATTGGAGGAGCTGGCGCTTCGATTACAGACGATATCCAATAAAGAGCTTCAGAATGAAACACTGACAGACGAAGAATATGACCTAATCAGAACATATGGCGGTAATATCGAGCATTTCTGGTATGATGCCATGAGAGCAAATGCAGATTCTGATACAATATTCAGTGAGGAGTATCCTGCGGCACTGGTAGTAGATATCGCAACAGATCCCAATGGAAGTGTACTGGAAGCTGCTACAGGAGATCCATCCCAGATTATTGTTGCTGTGCAGGTAGATGGCAAGATCAAACTGGCTTCAGGAAGTGTGTATACATTCTATCAGTTTGAACAGCCATTAAATGACAGACTGACTGATACACAGTGGAGAGTCATGATGGGAATTGAAGCCAATGACGACATGGAATATCAGAAAACTACGGATATAAAACAGCCTGCATGGACTGACAGCTATCGTTACCATTATGAATGGTAAGAAAAAGGTCATAACGGCGGTATGTATAGGTATCGCCGTTATGACAGGCTTAATCTGTATATCATGTAATAAGATTCCAGGCTGGGTTACATGGGAAAAAAGACAGATAAAGGATGCAACAGGGGAATATGAAGTTACCTTATCTTCCAGAGCAGTGAGTGTAAGCAGAAGTTCTAATCAGAAAATCATCTGGAAAAGCCAAAAAGGTGTGAAAGTGCAGGATGTCTTATCCTGTGATATAGATGGTGATGGCAATGACGAGTTGATTCTTCTATGCTGGAAGAGGGGGAGATTTGGCAAATACAGACCATTCTGGATAGAACAGGATGAAAAGGAATGGTCACAGCATATTTTTGTATACAGATATACAGAAAATCAGATCACTCCCATGTGGATGTCCTCTTATATTGGACAGGATGTAGTTAAAATAAATGCAAAGCCGGATTTCAGACAGAAATACTACTTGATATTGACTGACAGAAACGGTGAAAACAGTAATTGGGCGTGGAATTACTGGGGATTTGAATTATTTGAAAAATAAGTTGATATTATAATCTGATAAGCATATAATAATTGTATCAATGAGAAAGAGGTGAAAGGATGAGAAAATAATCTACTTTTGAAAGCATGAACAGATTTTAGACAGTGCCCTGTAAAGGGTATCGTTTTCATGTTGCCAAAAGTGGATTATGATTCTCATAACCTCTTTTTTTCGTGTTTATTTATATAATATACGGCTGCTTAGTCTGGCAGTGACACAGGTTATCCGAATCAGAATCGTTTGGCAACAGACGTTTTGAGATAAGGAGGAATGTGTATGGCACAGATTTGTGTTTCTAATCTTACATTTTGTTATGAAGGCAGTTTTGATAATATCTTTGAAGATGTTTCTTTTGTAATCGACACAGACTGGAAACTGGGCTTCATAGGACGAAATGGCAAGGGTAAGACGACCTTTTTAAATATTTTATCAGGAAAGTATGCTTATCAGGGAAATATCAGTACATCTACAGTATTTGATTATTTTCCATATCAGATCACACAGCAGCAAAAGGAACAATGTGCATCAGAGTTTCTTGCAGAATTAAAGCCAGGGTGTGAGGAATGGCGTGTCATATATGAACTGGATAAGTTACAGACATCAGCGGAAATATTGTATCGTCCATTTGGAACTTTGAGCTTTGGCGAACAAACTAAGGTAATGTTGGCGGTATTGTTTGCAGGAGACAATGATTTTCTTTTAATTGATGAGCCAACGAATCATCTGGATCATGAGGCAAGACAGATCGTAAAGAAATATCTTGCAGATAAGAAGGGATTTATTCTGGTTTCCCATGACAGAGATCTGCTGGATGCATGTATTGATCATGTACTGGTGCTCAATCGTAAATCCATTGAGATTCAAAGCGGAAATTTCTCAAGTTGGTGGGAGAATAAAATGCGTAAGGATACCTTCTTACAAATGGAGAATGAGAAGCATTTAAGGCAAATAGGTCAGTTAAAAAGGGCAGCAGAGCAAAGCGCCAGATGGGCGCAGCAAAATGAAAATACCAAGATAGGATATGATCCAAAGAAAGAACCGAACAGAGATATCTCAACCAGAGCTTATATTGGGGCAAAAACCAAGAAAATGCAAAGCAGAGTCAAATCCTATGAGAAGAGAATGCAACGTGAGATAGAGGAAAAAGAAGGATTGCTGGTAGATATTGAAAATCCCGTGGATTTGAAATTATATCCTGACAAATATCATAAGGATGTACTTGTTTCTGCCAAAGATTATACCTTTACCTATGCAGATGCAAAGGAGGCAGTGATAGATCATCTCAGCTTCGAGCTGCGCCAGGGAGAAAGAATTTTCTTAAAGGGCAGTAATGGATGTGGCAAGTCTACTCTGATAAAGAACATTTTATCCCATGTAAAGGGGGAAAGTCCTTCAAATGGTAAGGAAGAAGGTCTGCTAGGAACAGGAAGCGGGCTTACAGTTTCCTATATTAATCAGGATACTGGCTTTTTAAAGGGCAGCATCAGGGAATTCTGCAAGGAGCGTGAACTGGATGAAAGCTTGTTTTGTGCACTTCTTCGCCAGCTTGATATGGACAGGGTACAATTTGAGAAAAATATGGAAGATTTCTCAGAGGGACAAAAGAAGAAGGTGTTGATAGCTTCCAGTCTTATGACACCGGCGCATCTCTATATATGGGATGAACCACTTAACTATATTGATGTATTTACCAGGATGCAGATAGAGGAATTATTGTTGAAATATCAGCCGACTATGTTACTGGTAGATCATGATGAGAGCTTTTGTAACAGAATTGCTACAAGAATAATTGAATTTAGCCTTGACGAACGTTCTTTTTTACATTATAATCTTAATGATATTTTCTAGTACATGGTATTTTTCTGCCCTTTTGAAGGGAAGATACCGATTGCATCATAAGACAGATATTTTACTGTATATAGAATGAGAAGGAGGTGTTTCTCAATGAAAATGACATTTCAGCCTAAGACAAGACAGAGAGCTAAGGTTCATGGTTTCAGAGCTAGAATGAGTACTCCAGGTGGAAGAAAAGTTTTAGCTGCAAGAAGAGCTAAAGGAAGAAAGAGATTATCAGCATAGGTCACATTTTGTGGCCTTTTTCTCTTTGATTTGGAGAGTTTATATGAAATTTTCGGAATCATTGAAAAGTAACAGCGATTTCAGGCGGGTATATCGGGGCGGTAAATCATACGCCAACAAATATCTGGTCATGTATGTACTGGAGAATGGAACAGATCAAAACAGGCTTGGAATTTCTGTCAGTAAGAAAGTCGGAAACAGTGTCGTAAGACATCGGATTACGAGATTAGTCAGAGAAAGTTACAGACTACATGAAAATATATTTAATAGTGGTTTAGATATAGTAGTCGTTGCAAGGGTCGGTGCAAAGGAAGTCGGTTATGCCGAAATAGAGAGTGCACTGCTGCATGTATCGAAGCTCCATAGAATATTAATAACCTGCTGATAAGGAGGTTATCTATGAAATATATCATGATCAGAATGATTAGATTCTACCAGAAGTATTTGTCACCGCTTAAAAGTACGAAGTGTCCATATTATCCAACCTGCTCTCAGTATGGTCTGGAAGCGATTCAGAAATATGGAGCCGTCAAGGGCGGTTTACTTGCGTTATGGAGAATTCTTCGATGCAATCCTTTTTCAAAGGGAGGATATGACCCGGTACCATAAAAGGGAGTCTTGATTAGGAGGAGACAGATGGATTTTATTTTATTGACACAGAATTCAACTCCGATATTCCAGTATGTAGTTAAGTTACTTGGCGTTATCATGAACGTTATTTTCGAGTTTCTTGATTTGATTGGTATTCCCAATATCGGTTTATCTATTATTCTTTTTACAATTGTTATTTATTTATTACTGATGCCACTTACTATTAAGCAGCAGAAGTTCTCCAAGCTTTCTGCAAAAATGAATCCTGAGATTCAGGCAATTCAAGCTAAGTATAAGGGAAAGCAGGACAATGAATCCATGCTTGCCATGAACGCAGAGACCAAGCAGGTGTATGCAAAGTATGGTGTATCTCCATCTGGAAGCTGTGTACAGCTGTTGATTCAGATGCCGATTCTGTTTGCCCTGTATCGTGTTATCTATTCCATGCCGGCATATGTTACCAAGTTAGGTGACGCTTTTGGTGTTCTGGCTGATAAGATCATGAGCGCTGCAGATGGTGTGGAATATGTAAAGGGCATGAGTGCCGCAGCATATTATGCTAAGAATTTTGATATTGCAGGCAACACAAGAAATGCAATTATTGATACTCTGAATAAGGTATCCAGTACAGATATGGCTACTTTATCAGAAAAATTTGGACTGGCTGATCTGACTTATAATGGAAGTCTGATTCTGAGTAATGGTTCTACCAGAGGTCTGATTGATACCTATAACAATTTCCTTGGTCTGAATATTGGTAATACACCAATGGATACCATCAGAAGTTCTTTTGCTTCCAATAATTATTTGCTTCTGATCGGTGCTGTTATGATCCCTGTTCTGGCAGCTCTGACACAGTGGATTAACTATAAGCTGATGCCTCAGGCTCCAAGCAATGATAACAGCAATGCCAAAAAGGGTGATATGGCTGACAGCATGCAGCAGTCTATGAAGATGATGAACACCGTTATGCCGATCATGTCAGCATGGTTCTGTTTAACACTTCCTGCAGGTATGGGTCTGTACTGGGTTATTGGTGCGGTTGTCAGAAGTATCCAGCAGATCGCGATCAATAAGCACATTGATAAAATGGATGTAGATGCAGAGATTGCAAAGAATATTGAAAAGTATAATGAAAAGATGAAGAAGAAAGGTATTGATCCTGCCAAGTTAAATGCAGCTGCAAGAACAAATACCAAGAATATCTCATCCAAAACAGTTTATAAAAATACAGCTTCAAATAAACCTGCTAAAACAGAAGAAGAGAAGGCTGCGGCAATTAAAGAATCTACAGAATATTATAATAAGAATGCAAAGCCTGGTTCTTTGGCAGCCAAGGCTAATATGGTAAAGCAATACAACGAAAAGAACAATAAGTAGGGGGTAAATGAACATGGAATTCATGGAGTTTTCAGCAAAAACCGTTAATGATGCCGTTACAGAAGCATGCAAGCACTTTACAGTGCCAAGTGATAAATTGGAATATGAAGTAATTGAAGAAGGTTCTACCGGATTTCTTGGATTCAATTCCAAACCTGCTGTTATTAAAGCAAGAATTATTGAAGAAAAGTTATCTGTTGAGGATCAGGCTAAGAAATTCCTTCAGGATGTATTCCAGGCTATGAATATGGTCGTAGTCATTGATGCTAAATTTGATGAAACAGAGAATGCACTGGATGTTGAATTAAGCGGAGACGAAATGGGTGTTCTGATCGGTAAGAGAGGTCAGACACTTGATTCCCTGCAGTATCTGATTTCATTGGTAGTAAACAAGGGTACTGACGAATACATAAGAGTAAAAGTGGATACTGAGAACTACAGACAGAGACGTAAGGAGACACTTGAGAATCTGGCTAAGAATATTTCTTACAGAGTAAAGCGTACAAAACGTCCTGTATCTTTGGAGCCTATGAATCCTTATGAAAGAAGAATCATCCATTCTGCATTACAGAATGACAGATTTGTTACAACACATAGTGAAGGCGAAGAACCTTACAGACGTGTCGTTGTTACTTTAAAACGATAGGAATCGGTATTTAAGAGTCCTCACCAATTGGGTGGGGACTTTTTCAGTATAGAGGTGATTAAGTTGAAAAAAATATTTTTTACAGACATAGATGGTACGTTATTAAATGATAAAAAAGAATTGACTCCTGAAACCAGAAAAGTGATAGAGAAAATTTCAGAAGCTGGACATTATATGGTATTAGCTTCAGGAAGACCTATGATGAGTGTAATGGAGGTAGGAGAGCAGCTTGGAATTCCTGATAATAACCTGTATTATATTGGAAGTAATGGTGGGATTGTAGTAGAAGCTGCAACCAGTCATGTTATCATGGAGAAAAGGCTTGAACTGAAGGATGTAGAATATATCTTTGATGTATGTGAAAAAATGGGTGTTCATATACATTCTTATACTGATTGTGCAATTGTATCTAAGAGGCAGACAAAGGAGCTGGATTTTTATCAGAAGGTTATTCATATGCCTACACTTCTGGTAGGACAGGCATCAGATGCCTTTAAGGATAAGCCGCCTTTAAAATGTGTTGCAATCTCCATTGATGGAAGAGGAAAGCTAGAGCAGTTAAAAGAGGTTCTAAAGCCATGGGCAGAAGGAAGAATTAACTTATTATTCTCCAATGATAATTTACTGGAAATGTTCCCTGTTCAATCCGGTAAAGGGAAAGCATTGGAGTGGCTGAGTAACCATCTTGGTATTCCAATAGAAAATACATTAGCTGCAGGGGATCAGGATAATGATATCTCCATGATAGAAGCAGCCGGTATGGGTGTAGCTATGTGTAATGGTGCAGAACACGTAAAGGAGATTGCAGACAAAGTTACGCAGAAATCAAACAATAAAGATGGACTTGTTCCTATTCTGGAGGATTTCTTTGAAGTGTAGTAGAAAGGCAGGATGTAATAAATGGGTTGGATGATGTTTGCCGCAGTATGTGCTTACTTTGTAAAAGGGCTGTGTGGATTTGCAAATACACTTGTCTTCTCCACTATATTGAGCTTCAGTACGAATAATGTAAATATATCTCCTGTAGAATTGGTTCTTGGATTGCCAAGTAATATTATGATTTCCTATAAGGAACGTAAGTCTGTACAGTGGAAGGTGTGTCTTCCATTAGCAGGTCTTGTATTATTGGGTGATATTCCAGGAATACTGCTTCTTAAAAATACAAATACACAAGTTATTAAAGGTATCTTTGGATTTGTAATCATTGCGATTGGGGTAGAGATGCTTCTGCGTGAATATATGCGAAAAACTAAAAAATCACAACTGTTATTAATAACAGTTGGTATTTTATCCGGTATTTTATGTGGATTGTATGGAATTGGCGCTTTGCTGGCAGCATATATGGGACGTGTTACAGATAACAGTAGTTCTTTTAAAGGAAATCTATGTATAGTCTTTTTGATTGATAATCTGTTTCGACTGGTAATGTATGGTGTCACCGGTATTATTACATTGGCTACGCTAAAGCAGTCTGTTGTTTTATTCCCTTTTATGGCTTTGGGATTATTTCTGGGAATGAAGGGCAGTAGTTTTCTGGATGAGAAGAAAATTAAGAAGCTGGTTATTATTATGCTGATTTTATCAGGAGTATCTTTGATTGTGACGCTGTTTTAGTGAGATATTTCATTGAAATAATCGCTAAAATAGATTATAGTTAAAGTTAAATAGGTTAAAATGAGAAAGGTATGGTCATCGGGATATGCAGACAGATACAATCGCAGCGATTGCAACAGCAGTCAGTGATTCAGGAATAGGAATTATCAGAATCAGCGGCAGTGATGCCCTGTTGGTAGCAGATAAAGTGTATCGCTCACCTAAAAATCAAAAAAAGCTGTCACAGGCAGCAAGCCATACCATTCATTATGGATATATATATGATGAAGATGAGCTGATTGACGAAGTTATGGTGGCAGTCATGCGTAGTCCTCACAGTTACACCACAGAAGATACAGTTGAGATCAACTGTCATGGTGGAATTCTTGTTATGAACCGTATATTGGAAACTGTGCTGCATCATGGGGCAAGACTGGCGCAGCCGGGTGAATTTACCAAGAGAGCTTTCTTAAATGGAAGAATTGATTTGTCCAAAGCTGAGGCGGTTATGGATCTGATTCATTCTAAAAATGAATTTGCAATGAAGGCATCCGTGAATCAGTTAAAAGGTTCTGTATCTGCAAAAGTCCGCAGCTTGCGTGAAGATATTCTGTATGAAATTGCTTTTATAGAATCTGCACTGGATGATCCGGAGCATATCAGTCTGGAAGGTTATCCAGATAAGCTTATGGCAAAAACACGGGGACTGAGTCAGGAATTAAAGAAGCTGATAGACAGTGCGGATAATGGTAAGATGTTAAAGGATGGTATTCGCACGGTTATCTTAGGTAAGCCTAATGCGGGTAAGTCCAGCCTGCTTAATGTTCTGGTAGGGGAGGATAAGGCAATTGTTACCAGTGTTGCAGGAACGACAAGAGATGTATTGGAGGAATCAATCAAACTGCATGGAATTGGACTGAATATGATTGATACAGCTGGTATTCGTGATACAGAAGATGAAGTGGAGAAAATTGGCGTAGAAAAGGCACGTAAGTATGCAAATCAGGCGGATCTTGTTATATATGTAGTAGATTCTTCAAGAGAATTAGATGAAAATGACGAAGAAATTATTGAATTAATACGTGATAAGAAAGTAATTGTCCTTTTGAATAAAACGGATCTGGATCCAGTAGTAACAGAAGAACAGATCAAAGATAAATTTCGTGAGATCTATGAGGGTGAAGAAAAGCATGATGACAGTCTGCATGTAATTCGTACTTCGACCAAAGATAATACGGGAATAGATGAGTTTGAGAAGACAATTCAGGATATGTTCTTTGCAGGCAGAATTGCAGTAAATGATGAGATATATATTACCAATCAGAGACATAAAGAGGCTTTGGTTGAAGCATATGACAGTCTGAAAATGGTGCAGAAGAGTCTGGAAGATGAAATGCCGGAGGATTTCTATTCTATTGATCTGATGAGTGCTTATGCTGCTCTTGGCAGAATTATAGGGGAAGAAGTTGGAGAAGATCTGGTTAATGAGATATTCTCAAAATTCTGTATGGGGAAATAATATGAAAGAAGGATATAAAAATGCCTGAAATTCGGGAAAAAGTTGATGTGTGTGTGATTGGTGCAGGGCATGCGGGATGTGAAGCTGCGCTGGCTTGCGCCAGAGTTGGTTTGGAGACTGTAATTTTTACAGTGAGTGTAGACAGTATTGCTCTGATGCCATGTAATCCTAATGTCGGAGGTTCCTCAAAGGGACATCTGGTAAGGGAATTGGATGCCCTTGGTGGAGAGATGGGCAAAAATATAGATAAGACTTTTATTCAATCCAAGATGTTAAATGTATCCAAAGGACCTGCGGTACATTCTCTTCGTGCACAGGCTGATAAGGCAGAATATTCCAGAGCTATGCGCAATGTTTTGGAAAATCAGGATCATTTGACAATCAAACAGGCAGAGATTGTTGAGCTTCTGGCAGAGGAGCTGGAGACACCTAATGGTCTTGCAACGAAGAAAATTACAGGTGTGAAGACTTATACCGGCGCAATCTATGAAGCAAAAGCTGTTATTTTGTGTACAGGTACTTACCTTAAAGCAAGATGTCTGTGTGGAGAAGCAATTACTTATACAGGTCCAAATGGTTTGCAGCCTGCTAATTATCTGACAGATTCATTAAAGAGTCTGGGTGTGGAAATGCGTCGTTTCAAGACTGGTACACCAGCCAGAATGGATAAGCGTTCTATTGATTTCAGTAAGATGGAAGAGCAGTTTGGCGATGAAAGAGTTGTGCCTTTTTCTTTCTCTACTAATCCGGAGGATGTACAGATTGAACAGGCTTCCTGCTGGCTGACCTACACAAATGAAAAGACGCATGAGATCATCCGTAATAATCTGGACAGATCGCCTATTTATGCGGGTGTTATTGAGGGAACAGGTCCAAGATATTGCCCATCTATAGAAGATAAGGTTGTTAAGTTCGCAGATAAAGAGAGACATCAGGTATTTATAGAACCTGAAGGATTGCATACAAATGAAATGTATATCGGGGGCATGAGTTCTTCTCTGCCTGAGGATGTTCAGCTGGCAATGTATCGTACTGTTCCAGGATTGGAGCATTGCAAGATGGTTCGTAATGCGTATGCGATTGAGTATGATTGTATTAATCCGGGACAGTTATATCCTACCTTGCAGTTTAAGGCAATTCAGGGGCTTTTCAGTGCAGGACAGTTTAATGGAAGCAGTGGATATGAGGAAGCTGCAGCGCAGGGGATTCTGGCAGGAATCAATGCAAGTCTCTTTGTACGCGACAGGGAGCAGATTGTTTTGGATCGTTCTCAGGCTTATCTGGGAGTATTGGTAGATGATTTGGTTACGAAGGAGAATTTCGAACCATATCGTATGATGACCTCAAGAGCAGAATATCGCCTTTTGCTGCGTCAGGACAATGCGGATTTGAGATTGCGTGAGATTGGATATCAGGTAGGCTTGATATCTCAGGAGCAGTATGATGCGCTTTTGAAGAAAAAGGCGCAGATCGAGGAAGAGATTATACGTCTTGAGAATACCAAAGTCGGTGCAAATAAGGAAATGCAGCATTTCCTGGAAAGCAAGGGAAGCTCTGGTCTACATACAGCTGCTTCTCTGGCTGAGTTAATCAGTCGTCCAGAGTTGTCCTATGAAGCGATTGCTGAGATTGATCCTGAGCGTAAGCCTTTGGATGAGGCGGTCATTGAGCAGATCAATATTAATATCAAGTATGATGGTTATATCAAACGCCAGCTTAAACAGGTAGAACAGTATAAGAAGATGGAAAAGAAGAAGATTCCTGTTGACATCGACTATGATGATGTGAAGAGTCTTCGTCTTGAGGCAAGACAGAAGCTGAAGCAGTTCCAGCCTGTAAGTGTTGGTCAGGCTTCAAGAATCAGCGGAGTAAGTCCTGCGGATATTTCTGTTTTGCTGGTTTATCTGGAACATTTTCATGCAGCGAATGCTGCTCATAACGAATAAGGATGAATATGAGTGATAATACAAATTTAGATATTTCTATTTTAGAACGTGCAGTAGCAGGCTTTGATCTTGTACTGACAGATACACAAAAACAGTCATTTCTTACCTATTATCAGTTACTGATTGAGTGGAATTCTTTTATGAATCTTACAGCAATTACTGATTTTGAAGAAGTCTGTATGAAACATTTCGCAGATAGTCTGTCTTTGTGTCAGGCAATTGACTGTACGAAACCGATGAAGGTCATAGATATTGGAACAGGAGCAGGATTTCCAGGAATTCCATTAAAGATCATGTATCCTGATATGGATATTGTATTGTTGGATTCTCTTGGAAAAAGAGTCAAATTCTTAAATGAGGTTATCAGTACTCTTCACTTAGATAAAATTACAGCAATCCATGGCAGGGCTGAGGACTTTGCAAAACCTGGAAGTATGAGAGAAAGCTTTGATTTATGTGTATCACGTGCTGTAGCAAATCTATCTACTTTATCGGAGTATTGTCTTCCTTATGTAAAGGTAGGCGGACACTTTATTTCTTATAAATCCGAGAAAATCAATGAAGAGAGTATTGCAGCGAAGCATGCGATTGGATTACTGGGAGGCAAGGTTACTGGACAAAGGGAATTCATGCTACCTGAATCAGATATTTACAGAAATCTTTTTATCATAGAAAAAGTAAAAGAGACACCGAAGAAATATCCTCGTAAAGCAGGTCTGCCTGCCAGGGAGCCATTGGCATGATAAGAGATAAGAACAATATGTCTTACAAAGATTTTCTTATGCTTCAGGAGACAGAAAGAAGTCGTATTGCAGAAGATCTGCATGATACTACAGTGCAGGAATTAGTTGCATTATCTCAGAAGCTGGATTTAGCGAATCTGTATTTTGACAAAGATGTCACACAGGCAAGACTGGAACTGATTTCTGCGAAAAAGCAAATTAAAGATATCATTGAGGATATCAGAAATACGATTTATGATCTCAGACCAATGTCTTTTGATGATTTTGGTTTGGATGCATCTATTGAAAGATTATATAGAGATGTTGACCAGAAAAGTGATATGAATGTTACATTTGATATTGATTCCATAAATTCTGTTGATAATGTGATTCAGATTACAGTATATAGAATTCTGCGGGAAGCTGTAACGAATGTCTATAAACATGCAAAAGCTTCCAGGCTTTATGTAACATTACATATTCAAAATAAAGAGATATATCTGGAAATACGCGATGATGGTATTGGTATACAGTCAGATATAAAAGAAAATCATTTTGGTATGCAGTTTATGAGGGAAAAGGTAAAGCTTCTGAATGGAAGTATGGCAGTTGATACAGGCAATACGGGAACTACAGTTATTGTTACAATTCCTATTGGTTAAATATATGGGTGGAGTGTCAAATTAATAGAAAGGGTACATAATGAGTATGATTCGAGTTTTAATAGCAGATGATCACAAAATGGTTCGTGAGGGATTAAGACGTATACTTGAATTTGATGGAGAGATTCAGGTTATTGATGAAGCAGACAATGGGGAGGAGTGTATCAAGAAAATCCGCTCCAGTAAACCGGATATTGTTTTATTGGATATTAATATGCCGGTTATGAATGGTATAGAAGCACTCCAGGAGATTAGAAAAAAGAAATTAAAGACCAAGGTTATTATTCTTACTGTTCATAACGAGATTGAATATTTATTAAGAGCTGTTGATATTGGAATAGATGGTTACGTCCTTAAAGATTCTGATGCACATGAATTAATAAGAGCAGTGACATCTGTATATGAAGGAGATAAATTTATTCAACCAAGTTTGATTCCACTTTTGAATTCTAAATTAATTGCCAGAGATTTGGATGCAGAAAGATTAGAACAGTTATCCAAGAGAGAAATAGAAGTATTGAAGTTGGTTGCAGTAGGTATGTTTAATAAAGAAATTGGAGTAGAATTAGGAATAAGTGAACGTACTGTAAAAAATCATCTTTCAAGTATTTTTAAAAAGATTGATTCCAGTGATAGAACACAGGCAGCGGTCTTTGCCATTAGAAATGGACTCGTTGATATAAAATAATGGTAACTATTCAGAACCCCCATGCGCAAAATCGCTGTTTTACTGCTTTTCTTTTGCTTATGTGGTTACTTCGCCATATAAATTAAGTCAAATATGCTTGTCAACAAGCATATTCTGCCTTAATTTGCATGGCTCTGAATAGTTACAAATAATGAAGATGTGAAGGCATGGTATAACAATATTATACTGTGCCTTTTATGTTTCACGTGAAACATTTTTAAGGATAAAGTATGGAATGTTTCACGTGAAACATAAAGCGTCAACATAAAAACTTATTTTACATAATTAAGTAGAAAATTCCTAGCATCTGATTTACTTTAGTGATATAATCATAAGAGAATGAAAATGTATGAAAAGTTGCAGCAAAAGAAAGGAATACAGTAGATAATGGGAAGAATCATAGCAATTGCTAATCAGAAGGGTGGAGTTGGTAAAACTACTACGTCTATCAACTTATCTTCGTGTATTGCAGCAAAAGGTAAGAAAGTATTGGTTGTTGATATCGATCCACAGGGAAATACCACCAGTGGATATGGTATTGAAAAGAATGATCTGGATAACACCATATATGAACTGATGCTGGGAGATTGTTCTATTGAAGACTGTATTATTAAAGATGTAATAGAAAATATATCTATATTACCATCAAATGTAAATTTAGCAGCAGCAGAAATAGAATTAATAGGTGTAGATAAAAAAGAGTATATTTTGAAGAATGAGATAGATTGGGTCAAAGACAGATATGATTATATCATTATTGATTGTCCCCCTTCATTAAGTTTACTTACAGTAAATGCAATGACTACAGCTGATTCTGTGTTAGTACCGATTCAATGTGAGTATTATGCATTGGAAGGTTTGAGTCAGTTGATTCATACAGTTAATTTGGTAAAAGAAAGACTGAACCCTAATCTGGAAATGGAAGGGGTTGTATTTACCATGTATGATTCAAGAACAAATCTATCTGCACAAGTGGTAGAAAATGTAAAGAGTCATTTGAATCAGAAGGTCTATCGTACGGTAATTCCAAGAAATATCAGATTAGCAGAGGCACCGAGTTATGGACAGCCTATAAATATATATGATCCGAAATCTGCAGGAGCAGAGAGTTATCTGGCTTTGGCAGAAGAAGTAATAGATAGAAAAGGAGAATAATAGATGGCTGCAAGAGGATTAGGTAAAGGTCTGGATGCATTAATTCCGGCAGGAGATAAGAAAATAACCAAGGAAGAAAATACAAAAGGTGCTGAAACAGTTGTAAAAATTACAAAAGTCGAGCCAAATAGAAGCCAGCCGAGAAAGAATTTTGATGAAGATGCATTACAGGAGCTGGCAGATTCTATCAAACAGTTTGGGCTTTTGCAGCCTATTCTGGTACAGGACAAAGGCGAATACTATGAAATTATAGCAGGGGAACGTAGATGGCGCGCAGCAAAATTAGCCGGCTTGAAAGAAGTACCTGTTATTATCCGTAATTATTCCAGTCAGGAAATTGTAGAAATATCTCTGATTGAAAATATACAAAGAGAAGACCTGAATCCCATAGAAGAAGCACAGGCGTATAAGAGATTACTGACAGAATTTAATTTAAAACAGGATGAAGTTGCAGAAAGAGTATCAAAGAGTAGAACTGCTGTAACGAATAGTATGAGACTGCTGAAGCTGTGCGATGGTGTACAGCAGATGATTATAGACGATATGTTGTCAACAGGACATGCAAGAGCGTTGATTCCTATAGAAGATCCTGAACTTCAGCTTCAGTTGGCACAGAGAATATTTGATGAAAAATTAAGTGTTCGTGAAGTGGAAAAGCTGGTAAAAAGTATATTAAAACCTGCTGAGGAAAAGCCTAAAAAGGAAGAAATACCGCAGAGTCTCATGTATATATATCAGAACATTGAAAATAAATTGAAAGATAAATTAAGCCGAAAGGTGGCAATATCACCGAAAGGGAAAAACGGTTCCGGAAAGATCGAAATAGAATTCTATTCTAATGATGATCTGGAGAAACTGATAGAAATACTTTCAAAATAAATAAAGGGAGAAACGAATGAATAGCAATTTTTTAAGCAAAATAGGGTTGTCTAATTTTGATATAGGATATTTATTTCTGATATTATTTATTGTAGCGATTGTTTTACTGGTTTTATTAATAGTTGCTCTGGTACAGATTCATTCTTTCAAAAATAAGTATCAAAAATTCATGCAGGGAAAGAATGCAAGCAGCTTGGAAAAAGATATTATGTCCTTATATGAGGATAATGTCTTTATCAAATCCAGTATGGAAAAGAATAAAAAAGATATTGAAGAATTATTTACCAAGCACCAGACAGCATTTCAAAAATTAGGTCTTGTAAAATATGATGCATTTAAGGAAATGGGTGGAAAGCTCAGTTTTACATTGGCTTTACTGGATGAGAACAATAATGGCTTTTTAATGAATTCTGTACATAGCAGTGACGGTTGTTATTCATATACGAAACGTGTAAAAAATGGGGATTCCGAGATTGCTCTGAGTAATGAAGAAAAGGTTGCAATAGAAAGAGCAATGAAAGGAACGGCATCAAACCCGGACGCAGAGTAATATAATAAAGGGGGATTTTTATGAAATTAGTAACAGTTGAAGACTTAAAAGTAGGAGATATTCTGGCAAAGGATGTGTTGCTGGAGGATTTTACAGTATTACTGAGTAAAGGGACAGTAATCAAAGAAGAATATATCAATAAACTAAGAGATTTATCTATAGTTACGGTATATATTGAAGATAATAAAGAACAGGCATCGAGAATCTCATTACAGGAGATTACAATATTAAAAGACGATGTAGAAGTAAAGATAAAAAACAAGGTAAAAGAAATATTAGAACTGCATGTATATCAACAGACTGAAGGATTACAGGAAATTGCAAAAACCGCGCAGAATATTATTTCCGATATATTGGAAGAAGATGCAGTGGTAGAGCGTGTCTATGATATTAAAGAAAGAAGTGCAGATATCTATGAGCATTCACTTACCATTTGTACAATAGCCACGCTGGTTGCTTTAAAACTGGAAATGTCTGAAAAAGATGTATATGACATAAGCGTCAGTTCATTACTTCATGATCTGGGATTACGTTACCTGGTAGTTCGGTATGAGAATCAGGATATTCATCTTCTGCCTAATAAAGACCAGGAAGAATATAAGAAGCATCCTATCTATGGTTATACAGCAGTAAAGGGTGAAGACTGGATATCAGATAATGCAAAGGATATCATACTCAATCACCATGAGCATAAGGATGGATCAGGCTATCCACTGGGAACAGATATTGTATCAAGGCAATGCCAGATTGTTGGAGTATGTGATGAATTTGATGAATGGATCTGTGGTATTGGTAAAGTAAGAGTAAGAGTCCATGAAGCAATCAACTGCATACGTAACTATAGTGGAATATGGTATGATGAAGAAATCGTACGTACGTTCCTTCAATTGATTGCAGTATATCCTGTAGGATCAAAGGTAAAGACAAATGAAGGAGAACTGGCAATTGTCATGAGACAGAATCCTCATTTTCCTGAAAGACCTGTACTTCGTGTTATTGAAGATAAATTTGGACAACCTGTAACGAAAGAGAAAATTATTGATTTGGTAAAAACTACTTCCGTAGTTATTCAGGAAGTAGTAAAATAAAATATTTGTAAAGGAAAAATATTAGGAGGTTTAACAATGATAGATATTAAATTTTTAAGAGAGAATCCAGAAGCTGTAAAGGAGAATATCCGCAAGAAATTCCAGGATCATAAATTGCCATTGGTGGATGAAGTAATTGAACTGGATGCAGAAGCAAGAAAAACACAGCAGGAAGCAGATAATCTTCGCGCAGATAGAAATAAACTTTCCAAGCAAATTGGTGCTTTGATGGGACAGGGGAAGAAGGAAGAAGCTGAAGAAGTAAAGAAGCAGGTAGCAGCAGATGCAGAACGTCTTGAAAGCCTGGCTGAGAAAGAAAAAGAATTAAATGAAAAGGTTACTAAGATCATGATGACAATTCCTAACATTATTGATCCAAGTGTACCTATTGGTAAGAATGATACAGAGAACGTAGAAGTGCAGAAATATGGAGAACCTGTAGTTCCTGATTTTGAAATTCCATATCACACAGAGATTATGGAGAAGTTCAATGGTATTGATCTGGACAGCGCCAGAAAGGTAGCAGGAAATGGCTTCTACTATCTGATGGGGGACATAGCAAGATTACATTCAGCGGTTATTTCCTATGCAAGAGATTTCATGATTGACAGAGGATTTACTTATTGTGTACCGCCTTTTATGATCAGAAGCAACGTTGTAACAGGCGTTATGAGTTTCGATGAAATGGACGCAATGATGTACAAGATTGAAGGAGAAGACCTTTATCTGATCGGTACAAGTGAACATTCCATGATTGGTAAATTTATTGATACTATTATTCCTGAAGAAGAGCTGCCTAAGACTCTGACAAGCTATTCTCCTTGTTTCAGAAAGGAAAAAGGTGCACACGGTCTGGAAGAGAGAGGTGTATACAGAATTCACCAGTTTGAGAAGCAGGAAATGATCGTTGTCTGCAAACCGGAAGATTCTAAGATGTGGTTTGATAAATTATGGCAGAATACTGTTGATCTGTTCCGTTCTATGGATATTCCAGTACGTACACTGGAATGCTGCTCCGGTGATCTGGCAGATCTGAAAGTAAAGTCTATTGACGTAGAAGCATGGTCTCCAAGACAGAAGAAGTATTTCGAGGTAGGAAGCTGTTCCAATCTTGGAGATGCTCAGGCAAGAAGATTAAAAATCCGTGTAAATGGTGAGAACGGAAAGTATTTTGCGCATACATTAAATAATACAGTAGTTGCTCCACCCAGAATGCTGATCGCATTCCTTGAGAATAATCTGCAGGCAGATGGTTCTGTAAGAATTCCTAAAGTATTACAGCCATACATGGGCGGAAAGACAGAAATTCGCTAATAACAGGAAAGGCATAAATGGCAGTGCATAGATATTTAAGGGCAGTTGGATTCAGCAATATTGAGAAAAGAGAGCAGCTAAAAGAGCTGATTGGAGAGGTTGTTACCAAAACAGTATTGCAGGAGACCAGACCAGAAATGGAACAGAATATAAAAGAGATTGGTCGGTATGCAACAAAGAATTTTGTAGCAGATCAGGAAGATCACTTATATGCAGAACTTTGTCTTGATTTTGCAAAAGATGCAGGTATCTGTGTAAGAGGGGAAGTAGACAAAAAGAATGTCTTTTTATATGAATACTATTTCCCCTATCTTCGCGGGAGTCATATCAGTTCCAGTGAGGATATTACGGTAGAGCGTCATGCAGAAAAGGAATCCTATGCCGGAGTATGTGATGATATCAAGGTAGGAGTATCTTTGATCTTCTACCTTCAAAATATTGTGCCTTATAAGAAATTAAAAGCAGAAGAAAAACTTCCAATTCAGGGAACAACATTGACTCTGAGCGGATTGTCCGTAGAAGGTACGATCATGATGCCCATTAATAAGAACGAGCAGCAGAAAGAGAAGAGTAAAAAGGCATCCTCAGAGCGAAAGCAGCTGTTAGCACAGGCAAGAATGGGAAACGAAGAGGCAATAGAGAGTCTAACCCTAGAAGATATGGATACGTATACTACCATATCAAGAAAGATACACAAGGAAGATGTCTTCAGCCTGGTAGATACGTATTTCATGCCATATGGAGTAGAGTGTGACCAATATTCTATTCTTGGTGAAATTATTGATGTCAGAGAAGAAGTCAATCGTATAACTGGTGAACAGCTGGTGATTATGTCATTAGAGTGTAACGAGCTGACTTTTGACGTATGCATCAATAGGAAAGATTTATATGGAGAACCGGCAGTTGGACGGCGTTTCAAAGGTGTAATCTGGCTGCAGGGCTATATTAATTTTCCCTAAAATACTATTGCATTCAAAGCATATTTTGATATAATAGAAAAGTACGAATCTTTGTACTTGTCTCCTTAGTTAAATGGATATAACGGGGTCCTCCTAAGACTCTATTGTAGGTTCGATTCCTATAGGAGACGCTCATTTTAAGCAGTAATGATTGAAAAAGTCATTGCTGCTTTTTTTGTATCTTGGGTGGAAATTTCCACCCGGAATTGAAAAAACGGAAGGATTTCATCCACCCAAAATAAGATTTTGCCACCCATTTGAAAATTATAATTTTCCACCTGGATGTGGGGCATATGGTGTAGGGAAGAAAAAGGGTTGTCAATGGATGCAAATTTGGTTTTCTTGTCTGTACGATTCAGACCTGAGAAAGATATATGCTCAGATTAGATGTAACAAGTCTAGTCTGGGCATTTTTTTGTCCAGAAGAAAAGGAGGATTACATGGAAGTACGAAAAGAAGATCAAAGAGATCCAGATGAGAAAGTCGTTGAGATAGAGATTGAACGGCTCAGGGACTTTAAAAATCATCCATTCAAGGTACAGGCAGACAGTCAGATGAAAGAGTTGCAGAAATCCATCAAAAAATATGGGATTCTCAATCCTCTGATTGTGAGACCGAGACCGGAAGGATTTTATGAAATCATTTCAGGTCACAGAAGAAAGTATGCAGCACAGCAACTGAAGTATACGAAGGTTCCGGTCATTATCAGATACATGCTTGAAGAGGATGCCATTATTTCAATGGTAGATGCCAATTTACAGAGGGAGCGGATCTCACCGAGCGAAAAAGCATTTGCTTATAAGATGAAATATGATGTGCTCAAGAGAAAGGCCGGCAGAAGAAAATGTAGCCAGGTTGACTATCTGACCGGAAAAAAGAGTGTGGAGGTTATAAGCGAAGAATGTGGTGACAGTCCCAAGCAGGTACAGAGATATTTAAAACTTACCAGACTGATTCCAGAGCTGCTTGAAAAAGTGGATGACGAAACAATGGGATTTACGATAGCTGTGGAACTGGCATCATTAACTGAAAGAAATCAGAGGACTGTGCTGGATGCAATGGAAAGCACATTGGGTACACCAAATCTGTCTCAGGCAATTCGGATCAAAAAATTGCAGGAAGATGGAAGATTCAGCCAGGAAAAAATAGAGGAGTTCTTAAGTGAGATCAAACAAAAAGATGCTGATCGGGTGGTTTTCAAAAATGAACAGCTATACCGATATTTTCCATCGTATTACACGGCAGAACAGATGAAAAGAGAAATACTGACACTATTAAAAATCAATATGACATTTGAATAATGGGAGGAAAAACATATGTGTAGAGTAATTGCAGTATCTAATCAAAAAGGCGGAGTTGGTAAAACTGTATCATGTGTGAATCTGGGAATAGGGCTGGCACAGGAAGGAAAAAAGGTGTTGCTGATTGATGCCGATCCACAGGGAAGCCTTACTATCAGCTTAGGATATGAGGAACCAGATGAGATGGAGTATTCGTTGGCTACATTGATGCTGAATGTTGTGAATGATGAAAAACTGAATATGGAAAAAACAATTCTTCATCATAGAGAGGGCGTGGATCTGATTCCGGCTAACATTGAATTATCAGCTATAGAGGTATCTTTGGTAAATGCTATGAGCAGGGAACTGATTCTCAGATCACTGGTTGATAAGCTGCGAGAGTTTTATGATTTCATCCTTATAGACTGTATGCCGTCTCTGGGAATGATGACAATCAACGCATTGGCATGTGCGGATTCAGTGCTGATTCCGGTACAGGCGGCTTATCTTCCAGTCAAAGGGTTACAGCAACTGATCAAGACTATTGGTAGGGTGAAGAAACAGCTGAATCCAAAGCTCAAGATAGAGGGAATTTTGCTGACAATGGTAGATTACAGGACAAATTATGCAAGGAAAATTGTTTTTTATGCGGTTCCAATCGTCCGGGAATTTTTGATTATTATAAAAAGAGTGGATGCATTGCGTTGGTGTGCCTGAATACATGGAACATTGCAGATACCAATGTATATGAATATGACGATAATGGAAAGATCGTGGAAGAACCGAACGGTTTTAGCACAAATATCAATACACATGGAGAGAATGAATGTAGCTGGATGGTGGCAGGCGATCCAGTACGCCATACTGCAACAGCCACATTGACGTATGGAGATAACTCTGTTTTAGATCCTGAAAGATTGTCTGCACAGCTCTGCCAGAACTGTCTCAAAAAAGTTGCGGATGCACTTTGGCCTACCGGTTATGAAAATGACTGGACGTATCATTGTGATGTTCTCATGAATATGGAGACGGAGGATATTTACCCGATATCATCACCAATAATAAAATGTGGAATCGATGACTTCTGGCTTCATATTGATCATGAGCAGGAAAATAACAGGGACATTGCATACTTGGTTTATAATCCACAAAAATAGTAAAAGATAGAAAATTCGTAGGAGAATGGGAACATGGATAAAAAGAATGATTACATACAGTTACCACCAATGAAAAAAGATACCTCAGCGGATATGGTCTCATTTATTTGGGAGTATATGAAACTTCCGGAGGACGTGCGCAATAAAGTAAAGTCAGAGATGGATGAGATCCATGAGCACTGCAGGGACAGTGAATTTCAGAAGCCAGATCTGTATGATATCGTTTCCAAAGAAGAGGTAGCAGGATTAGAGCAGAGTATGCAAAAGATATTCGCTGATATCATCACAGAGGTCAGCAGCATTGCCTGCTGGGTGTATGTGGAGAAATATGTGCATCATAAATCTTTGCAGGAAATGCTGGCAGAACGGAAGGATGTAGATAAGTTTATTTTTGCAGTAGATACATGGTTTGAAAAACTTTTGGGTGTGTAGAAGAAATTCTCTGATAGAAATATATTTGTCGCTTATTGTATGGTATAATTTATACAAGTATGGCTTGAATGAATTGTTGTATACATATATTTGTTATGAAAGAGATAGAGAATTTATTGTAAAGGAGATAGGTATGAAGAAACTATGTATAGGCGTTGTTGGGGTATTAGTATTTTTAACCTGTTCTTGTGCAAATAATAGCACTATAAATGAAGAACAGGTTGCAAAAAGTTCTGAAAAAACATTAGTTATTCAAAGTGAAGAAATAAATCAAGAGAATACTGCAGCGGAGGTTTTTTTTGTAAATTGGGAACAAACAGTTGAAGAATTTGAAATGTCTAATTCTTCAGGCATAATAAAAAATATATTAGATTTGGCGTGGCTTGCACCAAGAAATGGATTAAATATTGAGGAAATTTCTGGAAATGCGACAGAAAAAAATAATGCATACATTTTAGAAAGTAATACAGTTGTAAATGACGAAGAGAAAAGGAATGAAAATTATACGGATAATATTTGGTTGCGAATTGTCCGATATCCTGTTGAGAAAGACGTAGGGACAAGCGTTTTGGAATATAAAGATATTCTGATTTATGCAGAAGGTGAAGATGCGTATATAGCGATGCAGTCTTTAGAAAATACTGAATTATGGACATTATGGAAGATTCCTACATATGGAGATTGGCTATATAAGGAAATTGCACTTTTTATGCGAATAAGGACAGGCTTATAATGTGAGAGTTTTGTTTACAAATTGCCATTTGTGTTCTTTTTAATTATTAGATTTGCGCAAATCTAATAAAAATTAGGAGGAATACAAAATGGCAAAAGTAGCATTAGAATTAACTAAAGTAACATGTGCGGATGGAACAACAGATTATAACGTTGGTCTTAATCCGAACACAAATGCAGATGACAAGGTTCAGTCATTTGTCGATGCATTTAAGAGCGTAGGAAATACTGCAAGCAGTACATGTCATGGCTTACCGCTTAAATTAATTCTGGCAATGTGGGGTGGTGAGTCTGGATGGGCAACTGGCAGCACACAGAATTCAAATCAGAATTGGTCAAATATGATATATACCAGTTCTGAAAATCCAGTTGGAAACATTGGAAAAGGGAAAAATGGTTGGGCGAAATTTGAAGGTAGAAAGAAGCATGCGGTTGGCTTTGCAAATTTTTTTATAAACAATTCTCGCTATTCAGATTTGATTAAATATTTAAAAAATACAAAAACCCCGGATGTTGATACTTGTATTTCATACATTGCAAATGCCGGATATGGAGGAGCTGATCATGATGCATATGCAGAAACTGTGAAAAGTTGGGTTTCAACATTAGTTAAAAGATCGGATATAGATTGATTGTTTAAGAATCTATAATTCATAATTTGGTTACAAACAAGGTGGGAAGGAATTTTTAAGAAAACCTACCCACCTTGTTTTGTTTATGGGCTTTAGCCTGTTGAGTGCATCGGAGTTTCTCCAAACGGAGAAATGGAGATGTGCGAAACAATAAACCACCTGCTATGCGGGTGGTGGGCAGGTGCTTATAGCACAATCACCTTTCCAAGATATAATAGAGGTGTCCAAGCCACTACTACAGAAAGGAAAGGTGATTAAAATGGCCAATAAGACCAACGATTTAGCACACACAAAGTGGATGTGTAAGTACCATATCGTCTTCACTCCAAAGTATAGACGAAAAATAATTTATAATCAATACAAAGAGAGCATAGATCGGTAATCTTTACATATGAAAGAAGATTAGCTATTTAAGATGTATGATAATTTTGATAAAGTTTAAGAACAATGAAAAGTAGTATAGAATATAAAACTGCAGAATAATTTACACAAAACAATTGATGAGACAGACACAGTGAAAAAATATCTGAAAAATCTTTTGTAAGTAAGAAGATGGAACCGTGAAAAGAGATAATGGATGAATATTAAAAGACACCGAATGGTAAGAGTGATTAAAAATACATGGAAAATATAACATATAGTCTTTGAAGAGGGGCTATAAAAACTACTATTTTATAACACAAGGAAGGTTGAAATTTATGAAGAAAAAAATTTGTATAGTTATGATAATATGCTTGGTAATACTAGTATCTGCTTGTGGGTATAACGAGAATGATGAAGCAGATGAAGATATGTCCATACAAGTTAATGCAGTAAGAAAGTCTGAGGATGCAAATAGTATTGGAAATGAACCAGATGAAAAAATGCAAACTTGGCAGAGTGCGTATCTAGAAATTCTTTACCACTTGCCAGAGAATCTTGCACCGCAATATGAGCCGGATGGTACTAATTCCAGAAGCAGTTATTATTATAATCCCTTGGATATTCAGATTTATTTAGGTCTTCATGATTTTGATGATGATGGTATTTTGGAACTTATTGTTGGTGATCTTGAAGGTATGGCAGTATTTACTTACAAGGATGGTCAGGTAGAAAAAATTGCGGATTTATATTTTCCAGATATAATATGGTGTATTAATGGAGTAGATTTTAAGGACAACAGTATCAGCATAATTTGTAGTGGCGCTGGAGGAAATGACTATATAAATTTCGGCTATCTGGAGGGTGAATATGTGCTAGGGCTTTATGGTGGACTTAATGTGGATTATGGTGTAACGATTAACGGAGTCGAGGGCACACTAGAGGAAATGAATAGAATTTATACGCTGAATTATGAAGAAAGGGGTAAAGGTGAGCATAAAGAGAGATTGCGTCTTGTGTGGGAGAATGAGACATGGGTATTGAAGTATACATCAGGAAAAGAGGTTGTTTTGAATAGTAACTTTGATTTTGATTCCATTTTGTGGTAAATATAAGAAAAAAGTTTACATTTTGCTAGTGCTTTTCTTTTTTATTATTGAATTTGCAAGTTCAATAAACAGAAAAAGGAGAAAAATATGGCAAGTTATGACAATTCAAGGTACACCTATGCACAGGTATTAAGTGGAACTGGATATTACAAGCAGGATTCCAATCTTAAATACAGTTTGGGTGTGAAAACGATGCAGACAAAGTTGAACAATGCAGGTTTCTGGTGCGGTACACCGGACGGAAAATTTGGTGCAGACACGGATGCGATGGTACGAAATTTCCAAGATGCCTACGGTCTTACTGTGGATGGAGCAGCTGGACAGTCTACTCTTGCTAAGCTTGACGCAGTAAGCCCTAGTAGTTCAAGTTTCAGTAAAACCAGTGGAACATATGGCGTATATTTTGATAGCGCAAACAAACGTTTCTTGCATAATCAGCAAATCGTGTATGAGCGTTTGAAAAATGCTGGCTTGAGAGATATTGCTATTGCTGGATTTATGGGGAACTTTGAAGCTGAACATGAATTCAAGACATCCATGTCTGGAACTGGCGGTGCCGTAGGTCTTGTCCAGTGGGCAGACTCCAGAAAAACCAACCTTCAGAAATATGCCAGTGCGCTTAACAAGGATATACTTCTTATTACAGTGCAGGCAGGATTTATTTTGGAGGAGTGTAAGCAAGGTGGCACATACGCAGATAGTGTTGCAGTAAGTTGCCTTAAAAATCTTAAAAATACGTCTACAGTTAAAACGGTTCGTAATGCAGCGGATTATGTTACAGCACAGTATGAAAGATGTCACAATCATGCATCATGGACAGCTGTGCAGAACTGTAGCAGTTGTACTACTTCTCGGCACTCAGAGTCAGCAAATGATTACAACGGAAAATATTATCTTGATACTCCGAAGAGACGAGGATATGCACAGGCATATTATGATAGCATGTATTAATGATTTTGTTGGTTCTTAATAACGAAAGAAGATGTACTGTTGAACAGATTGTTGAGTTGACAAATCTGGGAGAAAATAAGATCAGATCGGCAATCGAGTTTATGATTGAATCTGGATTGGTTGACGCATCCGGAAAAGGAAAAAATCGCACTTGCATTCTGGGAAAAAAGATTTATCGTGAGAATAAGAAAGCAATACAGTATGTTAGACAAACAGACATAGACAGTATTAGATATCCTGAATTAGTAATGAAGCTGGCAAATACTCAGAACGGAATTATCACAAAGCAAGATGTAATTGAATTGTTGAAAGTATCTCCTTCACAGGCATATACAGTTATAAAAAAACTTCAAGGAGAAGGTCGTTTGAAATTGTTATGTGGGGGAAAATATTCTAAGTACAAAGTTGTTAATTCTTAACTCGTTTTAACTCAAAAAGAAACGAGTTAAAAACGAGTTAGAATTGAGAAATGTTGTTTAGTTGATGGTAAAGATATATCATTCAGAAATATTGTGACTTCTGTTGTGATTTGGATTATTACTTCACTGATTATGTATTTGGGATTTGGAAGTTTATTAGCAATATTCTCTAAAACGGTTTCACTTATAGGAAATATAAAAAACAGTAAAATGGGAATTAAGATGATGAGTAGTTATTTACTGTTAACCTTATTAAGCTTTTTTTCATTTATAGCGGAAAATGAACTGCGAGAAAATTTGGTTTATCTTTTTGCTGGGTTAGTCACTTGTTATATTTTAAATATGCAAATCATGCTTAAGATTGTTCGAAATCCATTTTGCATAGTGGAAGACAAAAATAAACAAAGAAGTGAAAATCGAGTACTGATAATATCCAGTTCGATTCTTATCGTCATTATGATAATTGTAAATTTGTATTTATTGGTATTATGGACATATTTTTCATATGATAATGCGTATACGTGTAGTAGTGTTGAGGGGATTACCAAATGGCAATTACTGTATTATACGGTCATTACATTTACTACTGTTGGATACGGAGACATATCTCCAGCAATTTTTGAAAGTCAAGCAGTAGCTATATTAATTTGCATTACCAGTGTTATGTGTTTGATTATTTTTGTTAGTTCTGTACTATCAGCGAAAGATGCTATCTTCGGAGATAATACGGAAATAGCAAAAATGGAACCAAAACAAGAAATAAAATCAAAACAAGAAATAGAAAAAAATTAAATTGTTTAGATATTGATACAAGATGGTTTGTATTGCAACAAGTCATAACATAGGCGAGGAAGTGGCTTTTATATATAATATTATTCTCTTTATCAAACACGCATCGTCCGACTTCATCAATAATCAGACATGATGGCTTTACCAGACCATTGATTGTGGAACTTTCACGTCCATATTTTCTGGCATCAGTCAGGCGCTGGTTCAGTTCAGTAGCTTTCAGAAAATACGTCTTTAAACCAAGCTGACAGCATTGACGCCCATTATGCCATTGTCAGATGTGTTTTTCCAACACCCTGCGGACCTATGAATGCAAGGTTCTTATGGATTTACAGGAAGCCGTAAGCAAGTTGTTGAGTTAAAAAAATAGAGAATACAAGAAATATAGAACAATCAAGAAACAACGCAATTGCATTGAAGAAAGCCAACTATACATGTGAATTTAACCCTACACATGAGTCTTTTATTAATCCAAATACTGGGGAAAAATTCATGAAAGCGATACATCTTATAGCAAGATGTAAACAAAATCAAATAGATGCTGATCTTAGTTGTGTTGCTAATGTTTGCTGTTTATGTTCAACATGTGCTGATCATATTAAATTTGGTACGGACGCTGACCGCCAAGAAATGTTAACGCAGTTGTATCTTAAGCATAAAAATGATTTAGAAACAGCAGGTATCAACTTAACATTAATGCAAGTGTTTAAGTATAATGATATGGAATAAGGATGGTATTGCTGATATTCCTGAATTGTGCGAATTAAAGAAACTGTTTAAAAAGGCATTGG
>ERZ827126.619-NODE-619-length-46882-cov-4.625174_pt1 | contig 46882 bp, 30 predicted proteins | sample MGYA00519780_ERZ827126 | MGnify/ENA primary metagenome ERZ827126 (study PRJEB31778, sample SAMEA3449262) | human gut metagenome | biome: human gut; feature: human-associated habitat; material: faeces | place: United Kingdom | collected 2010/2012 ...
CTGCACAATGAGAAAATACGAAAAGTCTAGTAAGGGCGAAATGGCGTCCGCTATGAAAAAAATAATAGAGTATATGAAAGGCAGTGTAGGTATCGTTGCCGTGGCATTGGTTCTTGCGGCGCTTGGTGCGGTGCTGACTATCATAGGGCCTGACAAGGTGGGCGAGATAACCGACCTTATAGCAGACGGACTTATGACAGGCATTGACCTTAAAGCGGTGGCAAGGGTAGGAATATTCCTTGGAGCGATATATATTTCAAGCTCGCTTTTTACCTTTATTCAGCAGTATATAATGGCAACTGTCACGCTGAAAATGTCATACAGAATGAGAAGCGACCTTTCAAGGAAGATAAACTGCGTTCCTCAGAAGTATTTCAACTCACATTCACAGGGCGATATACTCAGCCGTATCACAAATGATGTATCAACGTTACAACAGGGTCTTACAAACAGTCTTCCGACCATAATCAGTGCAGCGGCACAGTTTGTGGGCTGTCTTATAATGATGTTCGTTACAGAATGGCGACTTGCACTCATCTCACTGTTCATCACATTCTTGGGACTTTTCCTGATAGTTTTCATAATGTCAAAATCACAGAAGTTCTTCCTCGACAGACAGGAAAGCCTTGGTAAGCTCAACGGCTATGTTGAGGAGATGTATTCAGGTCACGAGGTAGTAAGGATATCCCGTGGAGCAGATAATGTAAAGGAACATTTTGGTGGACTTAACGAGGCGGTATACAACGCAAACTGGAAGTCACAGTTTCTTTCAGGCATGATGCAGCCGCTTATGAACGTTATCGGAAATATTGCATACGTTGCAGTATGCGTGTTCGGCTCAGTGCTTGCACTTAACGGCACTATAAAGTTCGGCGTTATAATCTCATTTATACTTTATGTAAGACTTTTCACATCTCCTCTTGGTCAGATAGCTCAGGGCATGACAAATATGCAGACAGCTTCCGCCTCGGCTCAGAGAATATTTGACTTTATCGAAAGCGAGGAACTTTCAGACGAGAGCGACAAGAGCAGTGAAGTCCCTGAGGTAAAGGGCAATGTAAGCTTTGAAAATGTTCGTTTCAGCTATCCTGATACTCCTGACAAGGTGATAATAAAGAACTTCTCCGCAGAGGTAAAGGCAGGTCAGAAGGTGGCTATCGTCGGACCTACCGGTGCAGGTAAGACCACAATGGTAAATCTGCTTATGAGATTTTTCGAGATAAATAGTGGAAGTATCTCCATAGACGGCACGCCTATATCACAGCTCAGCCGTGAAACGGTGCACAATATGTTCAGCATGGTTTTGCAGGACACATGGCTTTTTGAGGGCACTGTAAGAGAAAACCTTGTTTACAACATGGAGGGCATAAGCGACGAGTCCCTTGAAAGAGTGTGCAAAGCCTGCGGTCTGGATAAGTTCGTTCACACTCTGCCAAATGGCTTTGATACAGTGCTTTCTGAAAGCGTGGCTATATCAGCAGGACAGAAACAGCTTCTCACTATCGCAAGGGCAATGCTCCAGAATGCGCCTATGCTCATACTTGATGAAGCAACATCTTCTGTCGATACGAGAACGGAGCTTCTTATCCAAAGGGCAATGGATAAGCTCACAAAGGGCAGAACGAGCTTTGTTATCGCACACAGACTTTCGACTATCAAAAACGCAGACCTGATACTTGTTATGCGTGACGGCGACGTTATCGAAAGCGGAAACCATGAAACTCTTATGGCAAAGGGCGGATTTTATGCCGAACTTTATAACAGCCAGTTTGATCAGGCTTCATAAAGCAGGCTTTTATATGCAAAGCACACGGCTTTTACGACTGTGTGCTTTGTGCTTTTTTTACTAAAATGGGTGTGACAGTGGTGTGGCTGTATTGAAAAATGACAATAAAGTGTATTTTATTTCTTAAAATCAGATATTTCACTTGACTAATCCGTATTAAAATGGTATGATAAATATGTATTTTTATAAAATATATTATTTGCAGAAGGATTGATATATAATGAAAACACCATTTATAACCAAGGAAAAGGCTGAGGAGATAATCAAGCAGTATCCTACGCCTTTTCATATCTACGACGAAAAGGGTATCAGACAGAGAGCCAGAGATCTTTACAAGGCATTTAGCTGGAACAAAGGCTTCAAAGAGTATTTCGCTGTAAAGGCTACTCCTAACCCATTCATTTTGAAAATACTCAAGGAAGAGGGCTGCGGCGTTGACTGTTCTTCTCTTACTGAGCTTATGATGAGCGACTGCTGCGGATTCAGCGGAAGCGACATTATGTTTTCTTCAAACGTAACTCCAAAGGCGGATTTTCTCAAGGCAAGAGAGCTTGGCGCTTATATCAACCTTGACGATTTCACTCACATAGATTATCTTGACGACCTTTGCGGTATTCCTGAAACTATCTGCTGCCGTTTCAATCCGGGCGGACATTTCGAGATAGAAACTCAGATAATGGACAACCCTGGTGAGGCTAAGTACGGCTTCACAAGAGAGCAGCTTTTTGAGGGCTTCAAGATACTTCAGCAGAAAGGCGCAAAGCATTTCGGACTTCACGCTTTCCTTGCTTCAAACACTGTTTCAAACGCTTATTATCCAAAGCTTGCAAGAATACTTTTCGAGCTTGCTGTTGAACTTCATGAAAAGACGGGTGCAGACATCAAGTTCGTAAACCTTTCAGGCGGTGTTGGCATAGCATATGAGCCTGACAAGCCACAGAACGATATCTTCGCTATCGGCGAGGGCGTTCGCAAGGCATTTGAGGATATAATGGTTCCTGCTGGTCTTGGGGACGTTGCTATCTTCACAGAGCTTGGCAGATATATGCTCGCTCCGTTTGGTCATCTCGTTGCTACCTGCACACATCATAAGCATACTTATAAGGAGTATGTTGGACTTGATGCTTGTGCCTGCAACCTTATGCGTCCTGCTATGTACGGTTCATATCATCACATTACAGTTCTTGGCAAGGAGAATGCTCCGTGCGACCACAAGTATGACGTGACTGGCGGTCTTTGCGAGAACAACGATAAGTTTGCGATCGACAGAATGTTGCCTGAGATAGACACAGGCGACATCATCGTTATCCACGACACAGGCGCACACGGCTTCTCAATGGGTTATAACTACAACGGAAAGCTCCGCTCAGCAGAGATACTTCTCCACGAGGACGGCTCATTCGATATGATAAGACGTGCCGAAACTCCAGCTGACTATTTCGCAACATTTGATTTCACTGATATTTTCGATAAATATACAAAGAATAATAAGTAATGACGCTTAGATCCACAGGGAATTTCTCTGTGGGTCTTGCTGTTTTCAGGGCGTTTGGTGAGCAAATATTAAAAAAATCGGAATTTATGTGATTTTTGCTTGCAAAATAGTATGAGATGTAGTATAATATTAAATTGAATTGGTGTATTTTTGCACCTAAGGCGTTGCCTTAATATTAAGAAAGGTCAGGGATTATATATGGATTTGAACATGGTCAAGTATCTGGCAGAGCTTAGCAAGCTGGAATATTCCGATAAAGAGCTTGCAGCCACAGCCGAGCAGATGACTGATATTATTGATCTTATGGATACCGTAAAGGAAATCGACATTACCTATGACGATCTCAAGGACAATCATGATGTTTACCTCAACGATCTGAGAAAAGACGAGGTCATCGAATCTATGCCTACTTCAAAGGTCCTTTCAAATGCAGTGAATACAAATAACTGCTTTGTAGTGCCTAAGGTCGTAGAGTAAATTTAACAGGAAGGTAGTGTGAAATTTGGACGTTTCTTCAATGAAAATCCGTGATATGCGTAAGGCTCTTGACAGCAAGGAAATCTCCGCTAAAGAGCTTGCACAGACATATTTTGAGAGAATAAAGAAATATGACGATAAGGTAAAGAGCTTTATCACTGTTACTGAGGAAAAGGCTCTGGAGCAGGCTGAAAAGGCTCAGGGCGTTATCGATAAGGGCGAGGCAAAGGCTCTCACAGGAATACCTGTGGCAGTAAAGGACAATATTTGTACAGAGGGCGTAAAGACCACCTGTGCGTCAAAAATGCTTGAAAACTTTGTTCCGCCTTATAATGCGACCGTTATGGAAAAGCTCGACGCTGAGAATATCGTAATGCTCGGCAAGACTTCTATGGACGAGTTCGCAATGGGAGGTTCTACACAGACCTCCGCTTTTGCAAAGACAAAGAATCCTTATGATCTTGACCGTGTACCTGGCGGCTCATCAGGCGGATCTGCTGCGGCTGTCGCTGCGGGACTTGCACCTGTTGCTCTTGGTACTGATACAGGCGGATCTATCAGACAGCCTGCTGCTTTCTGCGGCGTAACAGGTATCAAGCCAACTTACAGCAGAGTTTCAAGATTTGGTCTTGTGGCTTTCGCTTCATCTCTTGACCAGATAGGCTCTATCGGTCTTGACGCTCATGACTGTGCTATACTCCTTAACGAGATATGCGGCTATGACTTCCATGACGGCACAAGCTCAAAGCTTGAAGTGCCTGACTTCACCGCAAAGATAGGCGAGTCAATGAAGGGCATGAAGATAGCACTCCCTAAGGAGTTCTATGCAGAGGGCATCAATGATGAGGTAAAGGCTGCCGTTTTAAAGGCTGCTGAGGAATATAAGGCAATGGGTGCTGAGCTTATCGAGTGTTCAATGCCGTCGCTTAAGTATGCTGTTCCTTGTTATTATCTCCTTGCCTGTGCTGAGGCTGCATCTAACCTGTCAAGATATGACGGTATTAAGTACGGTCACAGAACGCTCACAGCCGACAGCTATGAAGAGCTTATAATCAAGTCACGTTCAGAGGGCTTCGGCGAGGAAGTAAAGAGAAGAATACTTCTCGGAAACTACTGCCTGTCAAGCGGATATTATGACGCTTACTATAGAAAAGCAATGGCTCTCAGACAGCTTATAAGAAAAGAATACAACGATATATTCGAGAAGTGCGACGTTATCCTTACGCCGACAACTCCTGCTGTTGCATACAGCCCTGAGATGACTTCCGACCCTGTTCAGATGTATCAGGCTGATATATGCACAGTTACAGTAAATATCGCAGGTCTGCCTGCAATATCAACTCCTTGCGGCTATGACAGCAAGGGTATGCCTATCGGTATGTCTGTTATAGGCAGAAAGTTCGACGAGGCAACTATCATCAAGACTGCCGACGCATACGAAAAGGGCTTCAAGCCTGTTGCGCCAAAGCTTTAAGGGAGGTAAGACAAATGGAAAAATGGAGAACGGTCATCGGCCTTGAGATCCACGCCGAGCTGCTTACCAAAACTAAGATCTTTTGTAACTGCTCCGCTGAGTTCGGAGGTGCGCCAAATACAAGATGCTGCCCTGTATGTACAGGTATGCCTGGTACTCTGCCTATCATCAATCAGCAGGCTGTAGAGTATGCTGTAAAGGCAGGATATGCACTTAACTGCGGCATCAACAAGTTTTCAGTATTCGACAGAAAGAACTACTTCTATCCTGACCTGCCAAAGGCATATCAGATATCACAGCTTTACAGACCTATCGTAGGTCCTGGATATGTGCCTATCGAGGTGAACGGTCAGAAGAAGAACATCAGAATAAACCATATCCACCTTGAGGAAGATGCCGGTAAGCTCGTTCATGACGCTTTCAACGGAATCTCAATGGCTGACTATAACAGATGCGGAATCCCGCTTATCGAGATAGTTACTGAGCCTGATATAGCGTCAGCAGAAGAAGCTATGGCTTTCGTTGAGCAGATATCTCTGCTTTTACAGTATGCAGGCGTTTGCGACTGTAAAATGGAGCAGGGCTCACTGAGATGTGACGTTAATATCTCTCTTATGCGTCCTGACGCTACTGAGTTCGGTACTCGTGCGGAGATAAAGAACATCAACTCTATCAAGTCTGTTGGCAGAGCTATCAAGTATGAGGAAAAAAGGCAGGTGCTTCTTCTTGAAGCTGGCAAAAAGGTCGTTCAGGAAACAAGACGTTACAACGCAAACAGAGATAAGACAACTTCAATGCGTACAAAGGAAAACGCTAACGATTATCGTTATTTCCCAGAGCCTGATATTCTTCAGGTAAACCTTACAGACGCTCAGCTTGATGAGATAAAGGCTAAGCTGCCTGAAATGCCAAGCAGCAGATTCAAGAGATACACTGAGGAATACGGTATTTCTGAGATAGACGCAAAAACGCTTATCCAAACAAAGATAATCTCAGATTTCTTTGAGAATGCACTTAAGAGATATAACAATCCTAAGAGCGTGGCTGTGTTCATTCTCGGCGAGTTTATGAGAAGAGTAAATCTGGGCGAGATAGATATAAACAATATCAGCTTCACACCTGAGGAGTTTGCAGAGCTTGTTGAAATGGCTGATACAGAGAAGGTATCAAAGAACGACGCTAAGACCGTGTTCAGAGCAATGGTAGAAGAGGGCGGCAAGCCTATGGACATTGCAAAGAGCAAGGGTATGATAATCACTGTAGATACTGCAAAGGTTGAGGCAGGCGTTGACGAGATACTCGCCGCAAATGCCGCACAGGTAGAGCAGTATAAGAACGGTGAAACAAAGGTATTCGGCTTTATCATGGGTCAGTGTACAAAGGCTCTAAAGGGCGTTGCAACACCTAAGATAATCAAGGAAATTCTTGAAAGCAAGCTGAAAGCTGCTGCTGCAAGCGCTGCTTCTGACGCAGAGAAGAAAGAGGACGTTAAGGACAACGTTATAGATACTTCAAAGCTCACAAAGTATGAGAATGCTGATAAGTATGTTCCTGAAAATGACGGCAAAATGCTTATGATAGATACGGCTGACGTCAAGAAAGAGTTTATGCTTGCTGACGCTAAGGCTAACATGGGCAAGGAAGTTGAGTTCTCAGGCTGTGTTCATAGAATAAAGAACATGGGAAGCATTGCGTTTATCGTAGTAAGAACTTCAAGAGATGTTATACAGACAGTTTACTCTGCCGACAACTGCAAGGATTCTATCGAGGGTCTGAGAGAGGGCTTCTTTGTAAACGTAAAGGGTACCGTTAAGGAAAACCCTAAGGATTTCAATGGTCTTGAAATAGAACTTGATTCTATCAAGCTTATCTCCACAAACGCCGCTGAACTGCCTTTGAAGATATCACAGGGCAGACTTAACTGCACAATAGAGGTAAATCTTGACAACCGTGCCGCATCACTGAGAAACCCTTATGAGAGGGCTATATTCAAGCTCCAGGAGGGTCTTGTTCAGGGTATGCACAAGTTCATGCAGGCAAACAACTTCACTGAGATACACTCGCCAAAGATAGTTGCTCAGGGTGCAGAGGGCGGCGCTAACATCTTCCGTCTTGACTACTTCGGCAAGTCTGCGTTCCTTAACCAGTCACCGCAGTTCTATAAGCAAATGGCTGTGGCATTCTTTGACAGAGTTTATGAGATAGCACCTGTATACAGAGCTGAAAAGCACGCTACTTCACGTCATATCAACGAGTATATCGGTCTTGACTTTGAAATGGGCTATATCGACAGTATGTATGACGTTATGAAAATGGAGATTGCAATGCTCAAGTCCATTTTCGAGTATATCAAGGAGAACTATCAGAACGAGTTGAAGATACTTGACGCTGACGTTCCTGAGATAAAGGAAGTTCCGTCTATTAAGTTTGCTGACGCTATCGAACTGCTGAGAGGCGGCGAGGGCAGCGGCAAGAAGTTCGATCTTGACCCAGAGGACGAGGTAAACCTCGGCAAGTATGCAAAGGAAAAGTACGATTCAGACTTTATCTTTGTTACACACTTCCCATCTTCAAAGCCTCCGTTCTATGCAATGAACTCCAGAGAAGACCCAAGAGAAGCATACAAGTTTGATTTGTTGTTCAGAGGACTTGAAATTACTTCGGGCGGTCAGAGAATACACGATTATAACGAGCAGGTAGAGAAGATGAAGGCTCAGGGACTTGACCCTGCTGACTTCAAGAACTATCTTGAGGCTCACAAGTATGGTCTGCCACCTCACGGTGGACTTGGTATCGGTCTTGAAAGACTTCTCATGAAGCTTCTTAACAAGAACAACATCAGGGAAACATCACTGTTCCCAAGAGATATCAACAGACTTCTTCCATAGTCTGCAAATATGTTTATCAAAGAACGGACGGTTTTTCTGTCCGTTCTTTTTTTCTTTTGAATACTGATTGAATATTTGTCCAATAAGAATAGTATAATTCAATGATACTGATTCGGAGGACTGATATTCTTGAAAAAAATTCTTACTTTACTTATTTGTTTTTTGACCCTTTGCTCCTGCGAAGGTGAGGTAAATTCCCAGAGGGACAGGCTTGTGACTATGGAAAAAGCATCGGTGATACCTGTGTGCGGAGAGAAAAACTACACTGATGTGGAAACGTCACACAAGCTTAATTATACTGTGCAGAAAGCTATATGGATATCCTATATTGACCTTGCTGATATGCTCACCGGGAAAAGTGCCGAGGAGTTTCGTGTGAATTTTTCGCAGGCGTGCGACAATGCTTTGAGCATAGGTTGTAATACGCTGTATGTTCACGTCAGACCTTTCGGGGACGCTATATATGATTCGGAACTTTATCCTGCATCAAGATATATAACAGGCATGGCAGGTGAGCAGGGCGGCTTCGACCCGCTTGATATAATGATACAGACCGCACATGACAAGGGGCTTTCTTTTCACGCATGGATAAACCCTCTCAGGTGTGAGAATGAGGACTGTTTTCAGAATTATGACGATAGCTTTCTTCTGAAAAAGTGGTATGACGAGGACAACGGCTATCTTGAAAGTGTTGAGGGCGACAGCCATTTGTGGCTTGATCCTGCTTATGATGAGGTAAGACAGCTTATCGCAGAGGGTGCGGCGGAGCTTGCAGAAAATTATGATATTGACGGCTTGCACTTTGACGATTATTTTTATCCCACAACGGCTGAGGACTTTGACGCACAGTGCTTTGCGGCTCAGACGGAGTTTGACGATCTAGCAAAATGGCGGCTGAACAATATCTCACTTATGGTGGGTGAGATATACAGTGCGGTAAAAGCAGTGGATAAGGATATCCTCGTGGGAGTTTCACCTCAGGGAAATATGGAAAATAACTATGAGTATATGTACGCTGATGTGAAAAAGTGGTGTAGTGAGGAGGGGTATATAGACTATATCTGTCCGCAGATATACTTTGGTTATGAAAATTCTGTCAAGCCTTATAAGGATACCCTACAGCAGTGGGCTGATATCTGCACAACTGATGTTACGCTGGTGGCAGGTCTGGGAGTATATAAGATAGACAGCGAGAGTGAATTTTCTGAAAATATCGGCATTATCGGCAGGCAGATAAATGACGCTGTAGTTAGTTATAACTACGCAGGAGCGGCGGTCTACGGCTATGCAAGCTTGTTTGGTGGCAGTGATAGAGGTGTTCAGGAGCAGGAGTTTATCGAAATTGCTTTTGATAAACTTGATACATCTGTAAAATGATATGCGATATATAAATTATGGTATGTTAAATGTAAACAAATTGTGATATATTATTATAAAATTTATGGAAGTAAACAAAAAACTATTGAAATTTCTTTTTAAATATAGTATAATGTTATATGCTGTAAGGCGATAATAGAAAATGTTTTTGTATTATTTGCCTAAAACAATATTATTTTGTTAATTATTCAGGGAGGGATTTTAGTGTACAAAATCGTAACAAGAAGACAGCTCAACGACGCTGTTGTTCTTATGGAGATCGACGCACCTTACATTGCCGCTAAGGCTGAGGCTGGTCAGTTCATCATCTACAGAGTTGATGAGAAGGGCGAGCGTGTTCCGCTTACTATCGCTGACTATGATAGAGAAAAGGGCACGATCACAATTATTTTCCAGGTAGTAGGTGCATCTACAACTGAGCTTGCAAGACTTAATGAGGGCGACTATATCCATGACGTTGTTGGTCCTCTCGGCGTTGCTACAGAGTATGACGAGGGTATCAAGAGAGTTGCAGTAGTAGGCGGAGGCGTTGGTTGTGCTATCGCTTATCCACAGGCTAAGAAGCTCCATAACATGGGCGTTGAAGTTGATCTTATCGCAGGCTTCAGAAGCAAGGATATCGTTATCCTCGAGGACGAAATGGGCAAGGCTTCTTCACATCTTCATATCTGTACAGACGACGGTTCATACGGCTATCACGGATTTGTTACAAACAAGCTTCAGGAGCTTATTGACGGTGGTGCTAAGTTTGACGAAGTTATCGCTATCGGACCAGTTCCAATGATGAAGTTCGTTTGCAAGGTAACAAAGCCTTATGACATCAAGACTCTCGTTTCACTTAACCCTATCATGATCGACGGCACAGGAATGTGCGGCGGATGTCGTGTAACTGTTGACGGCAAGATCAAGTATGCTTGCGTTGACGGCCCTGACTTTGACGGTCAGAAGGTAGATTTTGACGAGCTTATGAGAAGAAACTCAACTTATAAGGAGCAGGAAAAGGCTCACTTGTGCAGACTTACTGGAGGTGTAAGATAATGGCTAATATGAGTTTGACAAAGACTCCTATCGCAGAGCAGGAGCCAAAGGTAAGAGCTAGAAACTTCAAGGAAGTTACTTTGGGTTACACCCCTGAGCAGGCTATAGAAGAAGCTCAGAGATGTCTTAACTGCAAGCACAAGCCTTGTATGACAGGATGTCCTGTAAGCGTTAGGATTCCTGAGTTTATCGCAAAGGTAGCAGAGGGCAAGTTTGAAGAAGCTTATGCTATCATCAAAACAACAAACGCTCTGCCGGCTGTTTGCGGACGTGTATGTCCACAGGAGCATCAGTGTGAGGGCAAGTGTGTAAGAGGTATCAAGGGTGAGCCTGTTGGTATAGGCAGACTTGAGAGATTCTGTGCAGACTATATGATGGACAAGGCAGTTGCCGTAGAAAAGGCTGAACCAAACGGTCACAAGGTAGCTGTTGTCGGCGGCGGTCCTTCAAGCCTTACAGTTGCAGGCGACCTTGCTAAGCTTGGTTATGACGTAACTATCTATGAGGCATTCCATACAGCAGGCGGCGTTCTTATGTATGGTATCCCTGAGTTCAGACTTCCAAAGGCTATCGTTCAGCACGAGATAGACAATCTGACAAACATGGGCGTACATATCATGACAAACATGGTTATCGGCAGAGTTCTTTCTATCGACGAGCTTATGGGCATGGGCTATGAGGCTGTATTCGTAGGCTCAGGCGCAGGTCTTCCAAGATTCATGGGTATCGAGGGCGAAGGTCTTGTAGGCGTTTACTCTGCTAACGAGTACCTTACAAGAATCAACCTTATGAAGGCATACAAGGACGATTATGAGACTCCTATCATGAAGTCTAAGAACGTAGCTGTAGTAGGTGGTGGTAACGTTGCTATGGACGCTGCTCGTTCTGCAATGAGACTTGGCGCTGAGCACGTTTATATCGTATACAGACGTTCAATGGACGAGCTTCCTGCAAGAAAGGAAGAAGTTCATCACGCTCAGGAAGAGGGCATCGAGTTCCTCGTTCTTAACAACCCTGTTAAGATAGTTGGCGACGAGAACGGTCATGTAAACGGCATGGAGTGCATCAAAATGGAGCTGGGCGAGCCTGACGCAAGCGGCAGAAGACGTCCTATCCCTATCGAGGGTTCAAACTTCATTCTTGACGTTGATACAGCTATCATGTCTATCGGTACATCACCTAACCCACTTATCAGAAGTACAACTCCTGGTCTTGAAACAAACGATCACGGCTGCCTTATCGTTGACGAGAACGAGTCAACAACTAAGGAAGGTGTTTACGCAGGCGGTGACGCTGTTACAGGCGCTGCTACTGTTATCCTCGCTATGGGCGCAGGCAAAAAGGCTGCTGCCGCTATCGACGAGTATATCAAGAACAAGAAATAATTTCTTGTAAATGAAAATTATTTGTTAAAAGGCTTGAAGTTTGTGCAAATATCTGATATACTAATATAGTATTATTAGATTTGGAGGTCTTTTGATGAATTTGTCAGCAATTATTTCAGTTTTGGCAGCTGAGCAGAGTTCACCTGCATCACTTGCCATGACTTTTATCCCACTGGTACTCATAATCGTGTTCTTCTATTTCTTTATTATCCGTCCGCAGAAAAAGCAGGATAAGAAAGACGCTGAGATGAGAGATAACCTTGAGATAGGTGACGAGGTCGTTACAAACGGCGGAATCGTTGGTATCGTGTTCTCTATCAAGGACGACACTGTTGTTATCGAAACAGGCGGCGACAGAAGTAAGATACGTGTTAAAAAGTGGGCTATCGCTAAGAACGAAACAATTCATGATGGTGACGCAAAGTAAATATCGCTTTTAAGGGACGGGTAGTTTTATCCGTCCCTTTTTGTGTTCTTATTGTCCGTGGCTTTGAATATAATTTCTTTAGGATATTCAGTGTGGGGGTGCGGATATGAAAAATAACAGGCTTTTTGGGGGCAGAAAGCTTTCTGTGCTGTCATCTACGGCAATTTCTGCCTGCGTGGGGTGCGGTGCGATATTTGTTGCTGTGCTTGCTTTTGCGTATGTTATCACTAAGATAGATGCCACCGATCTTATGCTGTCGGTGATGTCAACAGCGGCACTTGGTATCGGAGCGTATGCAGGGGGATATGTCTGCGGAAAAAGGCAACGTAGAAACGGTCTGCTGTCAGGTGTGCTGTGCGGAGTGTTCATTTTTCTTATCATTGTTATTCTCAGTGCACTGTTTTCAAAAGCTGCCGAAAGCTTTTCCGTGCCTGCAAAGCTTGTGCTTACCCTTGCGTGTGCAGGCGTAGGTGGAGTTGTAGGGGTAAATTCTAAAAGCAGCCGTTTTTGATAAGGATAAATATTTATACTGCATTAACTATTCGTTCATAAAACATAGTGGGATATGTGGTATAATTAGTGTAAATCAATTATTGGAGGTAAAATCCTATGAAACATATCAAGACGATCAATAAGGCTAATCTCAAGAAGACTGCTGCTAAGGGTGGCTGCGGCAAGTGTCAGGCATCATGTCAGTCAGCTTGCAAGACCTCCTGCACAGTTGCTAACCAGAAGTGCGAGAGAGAGGCTTAATATTCCGATCTTTCTGAGGCGTGCGAGCGTACACACGCCTTGCTAAAGGGACATTTTTATGTCCCTTTATTTTTGTATAAATTTGTATATGAATATAAATGCGAAAGGTGATTTTTAAATGATACACAAGTTTAAGCTTGGCGGCTTTAATGCACTGCTTGACGTGAACAGTGGCGGAGTACATATTATAGACGATCTGACATATGATTTGTTAGACAATGTTGAGCCGCCTTTTGAGGAGAAATGTCCTGAGGACGTTGTAAGAAAGCTGTCAAAGATGTATGACAGCAAGGATATCGAGGATTGCTATGAGGAGATAGTTTCTCTTTATAATGACAAGATATTGTTCAGCGAGGACGATTACGAGAAGTATGCCCTGTCTGCTGTGGCTTCACCTATCAAGGCAATGTGTCTGCATATCGCTCACGACTGTAACCTGAGATGTAAATATTGCTTTGCGTCAACAGGTGATTTCGGTCAGGGCAGAATGCTCATGGACTATGAAACTGGCAAGCGTGCTATAGATTTTCTTATAGAGCGTTCAGGAGACAGAAAATTTCTTGAGGTGGACTTCTTCGGCGGTGAGCCGTCACTGAATTTCGGTACGGTAGAAAAGCTTGTTGAGTATGCACGTTCACAGGAGGAGCCTCACAATAAAAAGTTCAGATTTACTGTTACCACAAATGGTGTACACCTCACTGACGAGATGATAGACTTTATCAACAAGGAAATGTACAACGTTGTTCTGTCTATCGACGGAAGAAAAGAAGTCAATGACAGAATGAGAGTGCGTGTTGACGGTTCAGGAAGCTATGACAGGATCATCCCTAACTTTAAGAAGCTTGTTGAGAAACGTCCTAAGAACAAGGATTGGTATGTAAGAGGCACTTACACAAAGTATAATCTTGACTTCTCAAATGATGTAATGCACCTTTATGATTTGGGATTTGATCAGATATCTGTTGAGCCTGTTATGGCAGACCCTAGCGAGCCTTATGCTATAACTGAGGCTGACCTGCCGAGGATTTTCAAGGAGTATGAGATACTTTCCGAGAAGATACAGAAGATAAGGGACGAGGGCAAGTTCATAAACTTCTTCCATTTTATGATAGACCTCGATCAGGGTCCTTGTGCGATAAAGAGACTTAGGGGCTGTGGAAGCGGAAACGAGTATGTTTCTGTCACTCCTGACGGCGATATTTACCCATGTCATCAGTTCGTTGGTATCACCGAGTTCAAAATGGGCAATCTCTATGACGGCACATTTAACGAGGAAATGAAAGATATGTTTGCTCACGCACACGTTTACAACAAGCCAGAGTGCAAAAAGTGCTGGGCAAAGTTCTATTGCAGTGGCGGTTGCAATGCAAACAACTACATTTACGCAGGTGATATCCACAATGCACACAAGCTGTCATGTCAGATACAGAAGAAGCGTCTTGAATGTGCTATCATGATGAAGGCTGTTAAAATGCTCGACAGCGCAGAATGAATATAAATATTTTGTAAATTTCACGCATGGTAGCTTTTATGTACATTTATAAACTTAATATGTACAAAAACGTTTGAAGTTTAACAAAAAAATTTATTGAATAATCGGTTTAAAAAGCACGGAATAACAAATGACGTTATTTCGTGCTTTCTGCTGTTATTACATAGTATGATCATGTCGAAAATTAGCAAAATATGTCTGACATGTTAATAAGTATTAAGATAAATATAATGTATACTAAGCTGGTAGCTTATTGACAAAGCGGGTCGAATTTAGTATAAGATTGACATAAACAAAAGGTGCTTGGCGGTCATGTTACCGCAAATCGGCTATAACGAGCGCCCTCTGTATCGGACAGTATAAACCGACAAATTATTATGAAAAGGACGAAGAGATATGAAAACTAATGAAAAGAAGAATACTTCTGCTAAGAAGAAACTTATACCTGCAGTTGCAATGCTCACAACTTCCGCTGTAATGCTTTCTACTGCTACTTACGCTTGGTTTACTATGAGTAGAGAAGTTGAAGTAACAGGCATTAAGCTTACTGCTACAACTCCACAGACAATTGAAATTTCACTTGGTAAAGCTACAACTGGCAACACGCTGACTGCTGGACAAGAGGCAACTGCACCTGGTGCTGATGAAACACTTTGGTCACACACTGCTGCTATGGGTTCTGTATATAAAGATTTTGGTAAGCTTATTCCTGCATCTTCTGTTAATGGTTTTGATATGTTCTATACTGTAAAAGCAACAGAAAATGGTAAGAAAGTTTCTGATGTTGACAATCCTTTCAACAAGGCAACTACTGCTGCTGGCTGGGAATTTCAGGATGACGGTAAATCTTCTGAAAAAGGTGATGCTGTTACAGCTGTTGATAAGGAAGGCTCAGGATATTATCTTGACATTCCGGTTTGGTTCAGAACAACAAGCACTAGTGCTGTAAACCTTGGTCTTGACGTTGAAGTTAAACAGGGTAGTGATAGTGATACAACTACAGAACTTTACAAGGCTGCTCGTGTTGCAATACTCCCTGACACTAAGGCAGCACAGAGTGTGTTCCTTGGTGCAGAGGGAAATGCTACTACAAATTATTACACAGACGGTAAGGCTGTTTCGACCGCGGCAGCAACTTTAACTGCTTCATATGGTGAAGTTTCTGTTGCAACAGAGGTTAAAGCTACTGACGGAAAGGTTACTAATGCTGCTAATGCAACACATGTTGCTACTGTAACAAAATCAACGGGTACAGGTTATGGTGGCGCTGTTAAGTATTACATTCGTGTATGGCTTGAGGGAGAAGATGAGGCTTGTTGGAATGCTAATGCAGGTCAGGACTTCCAGATTAATCTTAAATTCTATGACCTTTCAAACACAGGCACAGGTGTTTAATCCATAACAATAAAACAAAAAAGACGCCGAAGAAATTCGGCGTTTTTTGGTAAATGGGCATAAAAAATAATTTTCCATATTTGGGGAAATCTCCCGATTTTTCTTTGTTTTTTGTCGAAAATATGCTATAATAATACATTGGAGCAGAAAGGAAGTGGCTTTGCTTTGGGCGAAAATTCTACAGTTGACGGCGTTCGTGCCGTGGAGCTTTTCTATAGACCTATAAAAAATACCGACAGCGGCAGGGTCACTTTTTTGCAGTCGCAAACAAGGCTCAATTCTCCTGCTATGGGTACGCTCATGCCTGCGGATTATCTCCCTGTGGCTCAGCTTTCCGACCGATGTGTTAGCATTTTCAAGCTTGCTTTCGTTCAGCTTTTGCAGGCTTTGGGCAAGTTTCACGAAAGAGAAGTTGACGTTGATTGGGCAAGCGTGTTCATGCCTGCAAGATTTTTAAGGAAGACGGAAGCTCCGAGAGTTGTGGCAGATTATTGCGATAAGTTTGGCATGAAGTATGAGCGTGTCTGCTTTGAGTTGTCGCCTGATGTGCTTGATGAAGCTGACAGCACAGCGGCAGATAACGTGGCTCTTATGAGAAGACAGGGCTTTCATTTTCTGCTCACAGGCTTCGGCACTGAGGGCTTTAAAATGCTTAAGACCGCTGAGTTCAAGGTAGATAATATCATGCTTGACGGCTCAGTGGCTCAGGTTCTTGGTAAGAGCGACAGGTATGATACCTGCGTGAACTCTCTGCTGAATTTCGTTTTTGACCTTAATGCTGAGGTCATAGCTGACGGCATTACTGATGATAAGCAGGTGAAACAGCTCAGCGGTATGCAGTGCCTTTACTATTCGGGAGAAAATGCAGGAAAATATATTGCGGAAAGATACGTTCGCAATAGAAATGAGTAATAAACGGGTGATACGGTTTTGGACGGTAAAAATATAGATAAAAATACAAGAGTAGTCGATACCCTTGCACTTCGCAGGACCGCCAAGGAAGCTAAACGCTATGTGGTATTGATGAGATTGCTTAAAATTCTTGCCATTATACTTATCGCTATCGTGGCGGCGGCCTATGCGGTGTCTTATTTTTACGACAAGTATGGTAGCTTTACAGTTAAGATAAGTAAGTATGATATGATAAATCAGGGGCTTACTCTTTCGGAAACTCCTGACTATACCACGAGCAATTCAAGGCTCAATGCGGATATCCTCTATGATATGACAAATATCAGTGGCGAAGATCTCCCTGATAATATCGACAAGATAAACGGCAGCCATAATGGCGAGGGGTATATAGCTTATACTTTCTATCTCATAAATTCCGGTAAAGACACACTTAGCTATGACAGCGAAATGACTATCGAGAACGTCACGAACGGTGTTGATGAAGCTATCAGAGTGGAGCTTTTCGTGAATGGCGAGAAAACCGTTTATGGTAAAACAAAGTCTGACGGCAGCGGTAAGGAAAGCGATTGCGACAAGGAGTTCGCCTCCTCTACTGAGGTCATGAAGGATCGACGTGAAATGCTTGGTCCTGGTGAGAAAGACAAGTATACAGTGGTCATATGGCTTGAGGGAAATGACCCTGATTGTGTTGACAAAATAATCGGTGGCACAATGAAGCTTGGTATGAATTTCAAGATCGTTGAAACAACTTAAAAAATTAGAAGGGAGGAAGCCTCGGGTTTCCGAGGTTTTGAATTATGAAAAAAGCTTTGAAGATCGTTTTTAATGTTATCGCATGGGTGGTGCTTATCTTTGCACTGCTTATAACAATTCTCGTGTTCTCGTCTGATAAGAATAATGGTACGGCAAGTCTGCTGGGATATGTCCCGCTCACAGTTGAATCTGACTCAATGAAGCCAACTTTCAAAAAAGGCGACCTTATTATCTCAAAGGAAACAGACGATATCAATTCTCTGAAAAAGGGCGACGTTATCACTTTCTGGACTCTTATAGAGGGCAAAAAAGAGAAGAATACCCACCGTATCGCAGAGGTACTCAATGATAACGGCTCTGTAGGCTTTATCACACGAGGCGATGCTAATAACGTAGATGATACATACACTGTTTATGCAGGTGATATAATCGGTCAGTGGAACGGTGCAAAAATAGGCGGTTTCGGCAAGGTAATGGATTTTCTCAGAACAAAAACGGGATTTTTCATTTGCATACTTTTGCCGATAGCACTGTTTTTCCTCTTTGAGCTTTATAAGCTTATCGCAACCATAATCGAGATAAAGCGTCCTGCTATCACAGAGAGCGATGAGGAAGAAATAAAAAGACGTGCAGTTGAGGAATACCTTGCACAGCAGAAGAAAAAGGAAGAGGAAAATGCACAGCAGGAGAAAAATGACAAATAACTGCTGCTTGGGTGATACATTATGAATGGATTTCTGAAATGGTTTTTTGTTTTCATGTCGTCAATGCTTGCAGGCTTTGGGCAGATCTTCAAGGGTCTGTGGAACGGCATAAAACAGATCTTTAATATAAAAAACTACATAAGGATATTCAAGACCTACTCGGCAGACTTTGGTGCGTTGGGCTGGATACTTTCTGTGCTTGCAATTATCGTTGTTGCGGCTATCTTTGTGCTTATTATTTTTATGATAGTGCTTGCTGTGAGAAAGTACATAAGATTCAGACACTCTATCGTCAGCAACGAGGATCTTATCGAAGAAATATCTGACCTGCAGCGTCAGGTGGTCAAAATGACTAAGGAAAAAGATGAGATCATGGCAATGAAGGTGGCTCAGCTTGGCGTATATGATAACACCGCTCTTGCAGAGGGTGAAACAAAGCTTGCAGAGGGCGAGCAGATGCCTGCACAGGGCGAAGTTCAAACCATTGTGGACGGCGTTGTTCAGACAGCAGATTGCCGTTTTTCAAAGCTTATCGAGGTGGACAATTTCTACAAGACATACGAGCCGCCTGCTTACAATAATGACATCACCCTTAGTGGTATCTGCGAAGCATACAGAAACTTTGCCTGCTCAAGAATGCACCTTTATTATGACATAAAAACTATCCGACTTTTCATTGCAGGCATGGCTTCAACAAAGCTCATTATCCTGCAAGGTATCTCTGGTACAGGTAAAACATCATTGCCATATTCATTCGGTAAGTTCTTGCAGAAAGATACCACTATTGCTTCTGTTCAGCCGTCATGGCGTGACAGAACTGAGCTTTTCTGCTACTTCAACGAGTTCACGAAGAACTTTAATGAAACAGAAGTCCTAAAAAGAATTTATTCTTCTGAATACAATGACGATGTAAACTTCATACTTCTCGACGAGATGAACATTGCGAGAGTAGAATATTACTTTGCAGAAATGCTCTCGATTCTTGAAATGCCTGATCCTGCCGAGTGGGAGCTTGATCTTGTTCCTAACGTGTGGAGTACCGACCCTGTTCGCCTGGATAAGGGCAAACTGCGTATTCCGCAGAACATTTGGTATATCGGTACTGCAAATAACGACGATTCCACGTTCACTATCTCAGATAAGGTATACGATCGTGCACAGCCTATCAATCTTGACGCAAAGGGAGTTGCCTTTGACGCACCTGACACGCCGCCTATGAATTTAAGCTTTGAACATCTTGATACACTCTTCAAGGAAGCTTTTCAAATGTATCCTGTTTCACAGGACAGTCTGAAAAAGATCCAGCAGCTTGACCTGTGGGTAATTGAAAAGCTGAGAGTGGCTTTCGGTAACCGTATACTTAAACAGATGAACTTGTTTGTTCCTGTATATGTTGCCTGCGGCGGCGAGGAGCTTGACGGCATTGACTATGTGCTTGCCACAAAGATATTCAGAAAATTTGAGTCGCTTAACTTGGCAATGCTAAGAGAAGAGCTGAAAGAGCTTTGCACCTATATGCAGAAGCTTTTTGGCAGAAACACTATGAAAGAATCTATAGCATATCTTGAAAGATTGCAAAAGCTGTACTAAAATTTGTACTCATAAGCTTTGAGAGGAGGGACGGGCATGAGCGAATACAACGAACAGCGTGCAGCTTTTGACAAAGCTGTAAAGACGTTTGACGGCAATAACAGCTTTGCGGCAGCCCGTGCCTTGCTTCTTTCGGGCGAAAAAACTGTATCTTTTAATCGTAAGATAATCGAGAAGAATATAGATTCGTCCTGGCTCACAGAGATAGAAAAAGCTTTGCCACATATTGATACGGTAATAAGAAATCCAAGAAACACCATTAAAGAAGTGGAAGAGATCGTGCCTATCGCTATGTCAAGGAAGATAACGGTAGAGTCCATAAAACATCTGGGACAGCACACCGATCTTATTCAGGATATCGACAAAAAGACTGGAAAGATAACTCCGTCAAAGATACTCAACATTCATAAAGAGGAAACTCTCGATACATATGAAAATAGATTTGTAAATACCCTTATCGACAGGCTATACATTTTTATAAATATAAGATACAATAAGCTTGTCCAGACCGCAGAGGCGCAGGAGGCTTATTCTTTTAATTACGATACCGTGGCTGACAGCGGCGACGGCAGAAAGGTCAACATTAGTTTTAAGATAGAAACTGTTGACAGTCTTGTCAGCGGCAGCAAGGATACTGACGTTTGGGCAAGGCTTGAAAGGGTCAAAAAGGCTATCGAGGGCTATAAAGGCTCAGTTCTTTGTACCACTCTTGGCAACGCTTTTATCAGACCGCCTGTTATGAGAACAAACGCTATCACTAAAAATGTGGACCTTATGGCGTGTCTTACCCTTTGGCAGTTTATCGAAAGCTACGATAAGGCAGGCTACGAGGTCAACGTTTCTGATACTGCACAAAGACCTGATGATTCTTATATCGAGGATATATATGGTCTGACCGCAATGAACTATATGCTTTTCCGCTCCTATACCCATGGGGCAGATAAGTCGGAGGAGCTTAAAACCATAAAGAGCAAGACCCTTGCACCAAAGGTTGTCAGGCGTTTTGATAAGCAGACGTCTGATAAATATGATGTCATAGTTGGCGAGGGTGAACAAAGTAGTGCAGGTAAGACAGATATGGGTATGTCTGCCGAAGAGGCAGGAAACCTTACGGCAGAGCTTGACCGTATAGTTGAGATAGAAAAGCAGTTTCTCAAAGACGAGGAAGACCGTAAGAGGGCTGAGGAGCTTGCGGCTGCAGAAGCTGAAAGAAAGCGTGCCGAGCAGGAGAAACTTGAGCGTCAGCGGCGTGAGGAAGAAGAGCGCATAAGGCTGGAGCATGAGGAAGCTGAACGCAGAAGATTGGAGCTTATCCAAAAACAGCAGGCGGAGCAGGCTGCAAGAGAAAAGGCGGAGCGTGAGGAACGTGAACGCCGTGAAAAAGAGGAAGAGATCAAGCATATCGCAAGACGCAAAAGGCAAATGGAAGAGCGTAAGCGCCGTGAAGAGGAGCAGCGTGTCCGTGAGGAAAGAGCTAGGATCCGAGAGGAGAAAAAGCTCGTCCGCAGCAGCCTTGGATCTGCTATGGATCAGCAGATCAGCACGAATGAAGAAGCCGTGTCTTCAAGCTTTGTGTCAGAGTATGAGTCCCCTGAGATCGCTGCAAAAAAGGCGAAAGAAGCACAACAGCAGCGTGAGCAGGAACGCCGTGAGCGTGAACGTGCTGAGCGTCTTAAAGCTGAACGTGAAAGCTTTGAAAATAAAAATATCAATGAGATATTTAAAGAATATTCCAAAAATCCATATTATATGGCAAAACGTGGCATAACATATGTTCTGGCTCACGCATTTGGGATCATACCTGTTGTGACAGATAATCCAGACTATATCAGGATGCTCAAAGTCAAGAAGGAAAAAGAACTGGCTGAGGCAGAGAGAAAACGTGCAGAGCGTGAAATTGAGATCATCTATGAAAAATATGCTCCGTATCTGAAATATGATGTAAAGAGGCATATCAAAAACAGGCAGTTTAAAAAGAGAAAACGTCTTGAGCGAAAGAACAGACCGCCAAGACCATATATTCCGCCACAGCGCACCGCTGAGGAGCAGAAAGCTATCGACACTGAAATGAAACGACTCTATAAGGAGTATCATGTTTCAGCAGTTGGCAGAATGGCAAGGCATTTGAAAGAGAAATATAGGAAACAATAACACGGAGGGAGCGTCGGTATCATCGGCAAGGCGTTGAGGATAGTAAAAATAGCTTTGACAATACTTGGCTCTGCTGTGTTTGCGGCACTGCTGAGTGTGACGGTGTACATAATGGTCTGCGGCTGTATCGGCAAAACAGCAAGCATTTTTGGTTACAGCGTACTGAAAGTCGTGAGCGGAAGTATGGAGCCGTCTATACATGAGGGTGACTATATTTACATCAAAAGGACGGATACTGACAGCTTAAAGGCAGGGGATATCATTTCGTTCTACTCTCAAGATGATAGTATTAAAGGCGAGATAAATACTCACAGGATATCTGAGGTTTTGAGCGACGGCACTTTTGTTACTAAAGGCGATGCTAACAAAATAGAGGACAGCGTGACGGTGCAAAAAGTCAGCATTATTGGAAAATACTATGGAAAGCTCAGATTTTTCAAGTGGCTTGGGTCATTTGCATCAACAAAGAAGCTCCTCATACTGTTTGTGATAATCCCAACAGTTTGCATGGCGGTGTATGAGGTAAAAACTATCGCTGAGATAAAAATATATTCAAACCGTGAGGAAGCTTTGAAAGCGGCTGAGGAAGAAAAGGAAAAGCTTATGCGTGAGGCTGTTGAAAAGGAAGTTCAGCGGCTGAAAATGCAGGAAAACGAGAAAAAGGAGGCGAACAGCTTTGAATCAGGAAAAGATAATGAAGGCTAAAATGATAACGGCTATCGTTATTTGTATTGCGGCACTTGCAGGGCTGTTCGTTTTTATCGGGCTTTATATGGACAAGTCCGAGGAAGTCAGAAAGACTTACATTGCTAAGTATATGGAAAATCTGTCTGCCGCCTCTGAGGAGATAGACACTTATCTTGAAAGCGGCAAGGATCTTCAAACGAGATATAACATGATACTTTCGGACATGGGTGCGGCAAGGTCGCTGGTGTTTCTTATCGACGATTACACTGATGAGCAGAAGGCTATAAATGAGCTTCATTATTGCTTTGTGAAGTATCCCGAACAAATGCAGGGCAAGCTTGAGGACGTAAAAAAAGCACTTGACCATATCACCGAAAATCTTGACAAAGGCTATAGGGAAGTCAACGAGATAGTTGATTCGGTTGATAAAATGGGAAATTAATGCAAGGAGGACAATAACGTGAGCAGTAAAGGGCAGCTTAAAAGAGAAATAAAGAAATGCAGACTTACTATTGAGGAAATAGAGCGTAAGAGATCACGTTCACAATCAGCGCTGGTTCAGGCAATTCTTTTGCAGGAAGAGCCTAACGAAATGGACGTTGAGTGGTTCAACAAATACACAGGCGAGATAACCGCTTGCAGAAACCACATGATAGAATTGCAGAAAGAGCTTGACTCGATGAAATAATGGAGGTCGCCAAAGTGGCTGAGCATAAAGTGATAGAGAAAGCAGACAGCGAGGAAGAAAAGAAGAAACGCAAACTGCTTATTATAAAAATAATACCAGTTGCAGTGCTGGCATTTATACTTATTGCGGTCAGTCTGGCTTGGTTTACCATTGATAAAGCCCTTGATCTTGATTCATTTGGAATGAAGAGCGTAGATTCGCCATTTGAACTGAAAACAGTAGGCAGTGCCAATGTGCTTAAAGCTGAGATACTTGACAGCAATGACTACTCTAAGGTGTCTGATGGGAGCAACATCACTTCTGACGAGAACGACAAGATCTACTGGCTTCTTGATGAAGAAAGCGGTATGACGAATGGTATTAATCCTGGTAGTCATGGAAAGCTTACTTTTTATGTTGTCCCAAACCAGTCGGGGGAAATGGAGATACAGTTCAAGTTGAGTATCACGGGGTATGCAGAGAATAAAAACGAAGACGCTGTTTCTTATGAAAAGGTTACTGAAGAAGAAGTAACTAGATTTATGAATGGACATATCATGTTTTTTGAGAAATATGATGAGAACAATCACACATATTCCGATTTTCTTCATGATGAAACATTCACAAGGACGCTTAAAGATTGTAAAGTAGACGTTCCGCAGGAAGTGAACGTATATTGGGTGTGGCCGAACACGCTTGGTCAGATACTAATGAAAAGCACAGATGAAAATCTGGCAGAGAAAAATGTGCTGTTTGATGATGACAGTGAAGAACGTTTGAATTTTGCGGAATATATAAATGGTAATTTAAGCTTGTTCTTGTCAGGTGATGCCGATAAAGAACAGAATAAAACAGTTATTGAGAAAATACTTAATGGTGATAAATACAGCACAGCACAGTTATCATCACTAAGCTCCATGTATAATGACGCTGACGAAAAGATAGGTACAAAGGTGCAATATATCCTTGTTGAACTAAACGTATAGATAAGAATATTAACTTTGCACGGAGGCAGTTGAAAGTGAAAGCTAATAGAAATCAGAAAATTAATAGAATATGCCACAAGCTTTACAGCAAGTATCGCAAGAATGTTATTTCTTTAGTTACCGCTGCCGTATTGCTTGTCACGAGTATGCCGCTTGCAGACATTTCAGGTGTTGTGTCTAAAATGGTATCAACTGTCACCAATGTTATTACGGCTATGGCGGCAGATACATATACTGACATTTCTAATGACATCAAAAATGGCGTTTTTACGATACAGAATGCAGATGATTTTAAAAAGCTTCTTAATGCAGATCCTGCTGACTATCAGAAAATCACAATATTGTTTTCAAACAACCAATCTCAGTTTAAGGCTTCTGATTTTACAGGAATAGAAAAAGGACTAGGCAATGAAGAATATCCTTTCATGGGAACAGTCAAAGCAAATGAGGGTTCAGCTATTAATCTTCCTATTAATTTTGCTCTGTTTGAATATCTTAGTGACAGTGCAAATTTAGATACTATTATTTTTGTCAGACCCGAAGATAAAAATTCAGCTTTGCTTGCTGAGAATGTTATACACGGTGATGTGGCTTCAGCTAATAAGTGGAAAATAAAAGCTGATCCTGTAGATGATTCAGGTGCTACAATTTATAAATCCTTCACGTCTGTTATAGGCAATATGAAAAATGGAGCAAATGTCGATCTGGATATCACTCTAAGTAATGGTGTCCAGGTGGAAGTATCAGGCGGAGATAATGCAGGTCTTGCTTGCGGCACTATGGGCGAAAACACAAGTCTTGCTGTAAGCTTGTCAAGTAATTTGCTTGACATTTCTGGTAAATCGAACGCAGGTGTATTTGTCGGAAAAATGAGTGCTGATGCAACGCTGAACATTGACAAGTGCAACACCTTGACAGATGTAAATATATCCGCAAACAACGCAGGCGGACTTGTGGGTAGTGCAGAGAATGCAGAAATAAATGTCGGCGAAGGTGTCACCCTTACCATGACCGGAAGCGTTACAGGCTCTGTAACTGCGGGCGGTCTTTTCGGCTCTTATACATATAGTAAAGCCGACGAAAAGACATTTGACATTTCAAAATTCAGTGGCATGAAAATGGCACTTGCTTGTTCATCAGGAGATACCGCTGACAGTGCGGCTGTTGGCTCTGTTTTCGGAGTGCTGATAAACAGCGCAGATAGTGCAAAAATTAGTATCACAGGCACCGCTAATGATACTATTACTTCAAACTTCAATGGCACTGTCAGGGCAGGCTTTTATGGTGGTATTGTCGGAAGATATTCTGCCAATGCTCTTAGCTCTGAACTAGCACTAAGTGATATCATTGTAAAAGTGACTGGCTCATGCAATGCCCTTGATTTTGGCGGCCTTATTGGTAAGATAGGTGATAACAGCAAGGCTTATGTAAGCGTCAAGAATACCACTATAAGTATTAATAATCCCACATCATCACAAAATAATTATGGCGGACTTGTGGGCTATGCAGATCAGGCTTTTATTGATGTTGGCGGAAAAGTCACAGTTACGGCAAATGATGTTTCTGCAAACCAGAGCGTAGGTGGCATTGTTGGCAAATTTAATAAAAATGGCGTTGTAAGGCTTGGCGGTGAAACAGACCTTTCAGGCTTTTATCCTAAAGACCCTAACAAAAACGGATGTCAGATAGTAGGAAATAGAGGCAATGCTTTGATCTATAGCTTAAGCGGCTGGTCATTTGCAAGGACATCTTCAAAAGTCATAGACAATATGGATTGGGGCGGAGTGCTTCGCCTTAACGATTCCGATCTGCTTGAGAGTGCTGACGGTGTTCTGTCTTTTGATGGATCTGGGCATACTGTTACAATAAATGGATTTACTACTAATAATATAACCATAAGCAATAGGGCAGATTTTGCCCGTGCGGCTTTGATCATGCAGCACGATAGCAATGATTTTGTTAAGTATAGCGAAAATTCTATAGATAAATCAGCAATACTTAAGGCGAACTTTACTCTTAGTGCAGATGTTGATATAAGCGACACAGGTCTAACCGGCTTTATGCGTGATAATGGTGAGGATAAATTCACAGGCACACTGAATGGCAATAGTCATAAACTTACCATGACAGTGGGAACAGAAAATGATAAGATAGTTTTCCATACTCACAACGGACTTTTTGCAAAGACAAGCGGTGCAAAAATAAGCAATATAATGCTTGTTTCAAACTTTAATATTGTCGGTGATAATGTTTCTGGCGGTGATGCTTGTTATATTGGTTCTGTATCTGCATACAACAGCGGAGCTTTGACTATTGACAAAGTGACCGCTGATGTGACCGCATCTCCAAGTGGTGCGTATACTAATTTTGTCGGAGGTCTGGTTGGATATGTTGCTGACGCCACAAGTGAAGTTTCGTTCACTAATTCTGCTGTAACAGCAAATCTTACATACAATAATAGCACAACAAAGGTAGATTGTACTTGTCTTGGCGGAGTTATCGGAATGGTAGGAGCTGTTACATCAAAACCTACAACTGGTATTAAGTTTAATAATGTCACTGTTGACGGAAATATAACTGACAAACACACAGGAAGTAACTCCAGAGTTGGTGGACTCATTGCAGAGGTCGGTGCTAAGGATAATTCAGCTTCTGTTGTACCTAATAAGGTATCTATCACCAATGTTAATATTAATGCTTTAACAATAAATTCTAGTGGTAAATCAAATAGCGGTGGATTTTTAGGGCATAACTGGTATAGAGTAGAAATTGATCTGAATAGTTTGAATGTAAACAATTCAAGATTAACAGTGAACAATGGCACAGAACTGGGCGGTCTTGTACTTTCCACAACAGGTTATTGGAGCATAAAAGAGGTTAGCTTTGACGGTGTGACAGTGAAAGCAACAAAATGTATAAATTTCGGCATGCTTGCCTCAACTCTTTTTGGTAGAGATTATGACTCTTATGGCTTTGACTATTTTAAAGGTGAAAATGTCAATAATTACAGAAGCTCACGAGATGCAACTTATTTTGAACTTACTAAACCTAATGGATATAAGATCTCACAAGATACTAAGATAAATATAAGCCCAAGCTATTCGTATTTTGATGAGATAGCTCGTTGTAGTATTTATTATTCTTCTTCAGCTAGTTTTATGTCTAATCGTCAAGCCATAATTTCAATTCCTGCTGTTACAGCGGACGGAGAGCGTTTGCTGTATATGGACGGAAAGAACTGCAATACCTATCAAAATCAAACAACAAATAATGGTGCTGTGTGGAAAAATAATTCTTGGGCAAGATATTATTATAACCTTGATGTATATAAAAACGGTAAAGCCACCACAGGCGGAGCTAAGGCTGTTGAGTGGAGCGCAAAGCTTTTTGCGGCAAATAATATAAAAGCATATATTAATAGCACAAATATAGATTTTCCAACAGATCCAGAAATAGATTTGACAGGATATTCATTTTATCCAGTTGATACAAATGGTTGTAATATAAAATCAAATTCAACTATTACTTTTGAAAATAATGGCTTTAATCAGTCTGAAATGGTATCAAGCAGTAATAGTGACAATTATGCCCGTACAACTGACGGAATAGATGGAACAAATTTAACTAATGACCATAATCAACATTACATGATGCAATGCGGACTTTTCAGGAATGAAAATGGAGCTGTTACCATAAGTGGTAAACTGACCTTTAAGGGAAATATCGGTAAGGTGAATGGTGGTTCAGGTGCATTGGTTTGCGGCTCGGTTGCTGACGACACCAATACTACAAAAAAATCTGTCAAAATTACCGGCAGTATCGTTCTTGATGATCTGTATGTGAATGATACTTCTTTAAGTTTAAATGGTGAAAATTCTTATGCCCCTTTGCTTATAAATAAGATAGGCAACATGACAGAGATCACTATACAGAATGTGTCACAGAAAAAACACAGTATGACTGCTGAAAAATATTACAAAGGCGATCAGAATTATGCTGCAACAAGCCTTATAGGCAATGTAGGAAGCGAAAAGGGTCAAAATATATCTCTGACTTTCTCAAATATCAAGCTTGACGCAAGTAATAAAAATTCAATTTTCAAAAATGCTACTTTGCTTGAGAGTTTTCAGCATTCTGACGGAGCAGGCTCTTCTGCAATATACAATTATAAATGGGACGACGATTGGGGTACAGAAGAAAAGCATAATGTAACCTACGGAAAAGAAGTGTCTGACACCATAAAGAATAGTCTAGATAATGTGAGCAGGCAGAATAAGTATCATGGTGATTGGAGTAGGGATGACAGGTATACTTCTCCTGACCAAAATAACGCAACAGAGGAATATAGCTTTACTGAATACAAGCCATATGTTGCTATATCGTATGATACCACCCAAAACTATGATGAGATAGACGTAAACCTTGAGCGACCATATTTGGACGAGGGTTGCGGAACATACTCTGATCCATATATCCTTGACGCTTCCACACTTGCAGAGGTCGCACGAGTTATCAGTACAGCCGCACCTACAAATGGCTGGGAAGTAAACTATAATGCAAATGTTTCTGCCGATAAATCGACTATTAATGCTAATAGTGCTTTTTGTAAAGGCACTAATCATAAAACTTATACTTATGATGGAACAGGCAATTTCGTAAGCGGAAAGGAAAAAGTTTCAAAAGATAACATGATCAAATATCTTTGCGAGGCTTATTACAAGATAAATGATGATATAGTTCTCGGCAGTTCTTTTGCAGGTCTTGGCGGAACATCAAACAGTTACGTTTTCAGGGGCGTTATAGTTGGACAGCAGAGATCCGACGGAACATATCCAACTATCACCAATAATTCTGCAAGCCCGCTCATCAGGTTCAGCAGCGGAAGTGTTGTAAAAGATATCAATATAGAATATACCAAAGAAGTAACGCTTTCAAAAAACAATAATAATAAATTAAACTATAGTACCGGAAAGACGGAGTATTATGGTGGTGTTATGGGCGTTGTGTTCGGTGGAGATAATATCATTGATAATGTCAAGGTAACAAATCCTAAGATAACATTTGCAAATAACGATAACAGCAAACAACATCTCATTACTGCAGGTGGATATGTTGGTGCCATAGTTTACGGCGGCGTTATTTTCAGAAATATGAACAACGTTGCCAAATATAGTGCGCTTACAACCAACAATACTGAGGCAGTGGGTGAAGACGTATATACCAATCTTTTTATCAATCCATATATAGGCAGAGTTGTAAACGGCTTTGCTATCGAAGAGGGAACAACGTTTGGTAAGTCAACTAACCTTAACAATGGCAGGAAAAATTATCTCATCACGCAGTTTAAGAGTAAGCTAAGTGATGATGAGAAATTAAATGTTATTGCCGGCACGACCAATATTATTGAAGTACCTAATGCACAGGCGTTGTTTATGCTGTCTATCATATCACAGTCCGGTATGGGATATACAGACCGTAATAAAAATACTTGCGGCTATGGTCATTATACTTTTACTCGAAATGCAGACTATTCAAAAGTTGGCACAGCTACATTGACTTCTGATGATAAAGATTACAAAACTGCTATCTCAGATTATCAAAGACTTGAAAAGGCTACAAGCAGGGAATATGAAAAGAAAAATTCTGTAATGCTAAAAAAATATACAAAGCCAAGTGAAAAAGGTCTTTATGAAGCAAAGTGGGCACACGAATTAAATAAGAACTTTACTGTTAAACTCACAGGAAATGGAACCTATGACCTCACCGGAACCGGTTTTCGTGGTATAAATCAGTTGTTTGATGCAAAGGATAGTAACCTTGGCGACATTAAATGTGATTATACTTTATCTTTGACAACTATCCAGGGAAATGATCAGACTATAAAGCTCGATACAGATATAAAAGCCTATGCTGTGAAAATAACAGACAACAAGAGCGGTAGCGCTATTGAAATCCAAGATATGGATAACTATAAATATCGTACCGCATTTGCCTCCGTAAAAGGAGTTGGGTTGATAAACTGTTCAACGTATGCTTTAACTGTAAATAACCTTAAGCTTTCCGGCAAGATCAGCGTTAAGACGTATAACAACGATGGACAATCGTATGTTAATGAAGACCTTTCTACAGGTGGTATTGTTGGCGGAGTACAGAGTTCTTGCACGTTTAGCGGAATAACATTGACCGATCTTGAAATATATGGTGCATATACTGTGGGAGGACTTATAGGAAAGTCAACAAATAATATCAATATAAGTAACGTTAAGTCTGAAAACAGTGGCGTTTATGTGTATGGCGGATTTGAAACAGGCGGTCTTGTGGGAAATTCTCAGAAAGGCAACGAATTCGCTGTTAAGGATTCTAAGATAAGAATTAATAAAGTTGAATTTGCTAATCTTGATAAAGGCACAAAAACTTGGTTTGGCGTAGGTGGAATCGCAGGTTCTGCAAATATCAAAACGACAATAAGCAATGTTCAGCTTACAGCCTATAATAAAGATAGCTTTATCGGTTCAAAAAAAGACAATAAACCCCTTGCAACCCAGACAATGAACGAGGGCGGTCTTATAGGACTGTCTAACGGAGCATGCACAATAACAAACACAAGCGTCAGCGTCGATGTTTATGGTAGTAATGCTGGTGGATTCGTTGGAATAAACAAAAACCAGTTGTCTATCAATGACTGTTACTATGGAGAAACATCTGAAACATCAGCTTGCGGTGTTTATGGCTATACAAGTTCAGGCGGAATGGTCGGCACACAGAATGCGGCTGTGACCATATCAAAGTCTGCTGTAAAAAATGCAACGATAGGTATACCAGCTGCTAAAAATGGTGATGCAGGTATCGGAGGTTATGTTGGTATAAAAGCTAATGGTGATCTGAAGATATCTGATTGTGAAGTCAACAATGTTACTCTTTCAGCAGAAGATAAGTCCAATGGTGCAGGTGTAGGCGGCGTGATCGGTCATAATGACGGCGGCAGCACTTATGCTTATGATATTCTCATAAATAAATTAGGCTATGTAAGAGGCAACAATAGCGTATCTGTTTCTAACTTGATAGGTTGGAACAAGGATGAAAATCTATCATCTAAATTTATTGGAGTATCGGTAAATAACACGGATTGTTTACCTGATATACAGTATAATAATTCAGAAGCACCTACCAACTTTACCGCAGTTCACTCCGACTACAACGGTACTCAGGACAATACCAAAAATATCGGCGAGGGAAGCGGCACGCACGTTGATATCTATTCACCTTATGTCAATATAAATCCAAGCAGAACCATTGGAGATAAAATTTTCACAGGCGATCTTGTTGGCGGAAATATGCAGACTATCATCAGTGACGCTGCTTCTTATACGAATGGCACAAAGACAAAATCCTATGGCATAAACAGTACCATAAAGACATATGCAGAGAATTTGGCTAATTCAAAGCTTACAACATTCGGCAAAGCTTCTGAGCTTAACGTTGAGCAGCTGAATGATCTTCCAGTTTTGCTTATAGATGATAACTCATCGTTGAATATCACACAAATGCTCGCAAAGTATATCTCAGTTCTGACAAATTGTGATGTTTGCGACAGCAGTTCAAATAAGCTGAAAACAACAGATCTTATGAATGTAAGCACAGCGACTTATGTGTATGATAACGATGTTTTGAAAAAATCAGACAAAAGCACTCTTACGTTTAACAGCAAGACAGGATATTTCAAGGTCACAGACGGTCAGTATGACAATGACGGCACAAACAGATTTACTGTCATTACTCTCGATTATATCGACCCAACGGGAAGTGGCAAAACTGCTCTTAGACTTCATATTCCTGTTTTTGTAAGAAAGGTGCTTGATTTCAGCTTCCAATCTTACGTTATCTCAGGCACAGACTATAACCATTCTCACTATACGGATAAAACAAAGCTTGCTTTTGAGAGCTTTGATGCACCTGTTACTACTTATTTTAAGTATTCTTATTACAAATCCGCTAACGAATGGGAAAAAATGCTCAATAACGGTGACAGTCTGCTTTGGAGCTTTGATAAAAAGCTTTATATTATTGGTGATAGTGCCACTGACAGTGGTGTGCTTACCGATGATACAAAGCTAACTCTTGTTGATGCAAATAACAATGACAAGACTTATCATTCTACCGCAAGTGATGCTAAGTTTAATAAAACAACTGGTGAGCTTGACTTGACAAATATAAGTGGCTTTAAACCGGTTACAATGAATGATGTACTGTTAAGATATGCGTCGGTAACAGCTAAAGAATCATCTGACGGAACACTTGTTGAGGCAGATGATGAAGCTACAGCTACTGTAAAAACAAGCGACGGCAAGTATTATAGACCTGCTGGTGAGAATGAAACAGGCGCTTATAAGATAACTGTTTCAGCGAATAGTGATACACCAAAAAATGATAATGACGAAATGATAATAAGCGAGAACTATTATCTCACTATCAGTATTCCCGAAAATGAAGGTTCAAAAAAGGTCATCAAGAACTTTGTGAATTATTATAGCGGTAATAAGCCAAGAAAGCTCAATGGCAATATTCCTACAAACCTTGTCCAAGTGACAAATAATGACACTGGCGCATATGTTATTGCAAACTTTTTTACACAGCTAGTAAGTGTGACGGCTCATGACCCAGAGGAGATAACAGCGTCAAATAATTTTGTTCGTGCGACAATGACGTCAAAGATAAGCATTGATCCGAGCCTTAGAGATACATTTAATGGCTATAAGAGTGACGATTTCAATATGTATCAGGCGTTTAAATTCTCTATGAAGAACTTTGATGAAAACGATGCGGGAGCTAATGCAAAGATCATTGCAGGAACTTCGGTGAATGTTGATTACAGCATTTTAAACAGTTCAGACACAGAGTTATCAAACGCAAAAATAAGCAAGACTGAGACACTTTCAGAAGCTAAAGACAGCTATATGCTGATGTATCCCGATTCGGTCTACGATTATATCAATAGTGACACAAATGGTTCTATAACTGTCAAGGCTGATATCAGCTTAACTTATGGTACTGCAGGGATCATAGATCAGTTTCCTGAGCGTAAGGACGGGGATGCAAAAACCGGTATTGGTGTAAATGCGGCGTCTTATGTTGCATATAGCCAGAACAATATTGAGAACAGCTCTATCTCAAAAAGTGGAGATATGCCTGCCAGACGCTACTATAGAAAGGCAATGACGGTGGCACAGCTAAACTATAACGTTGCAGAGTCAACGGTTCTTGAGTCGAAGGATTCACCATTTTCGCAGCTTGGTATCAATGCCAAAGATATGACTACAGAAGAAATGGCAATAACAGCAAATGCTATCTATGATCTGTCTGCTTTGAGTCGATCAACAAAGGACAGTGGCAAAAAAATACAGTATACAATGAGGTTGTATGTTAAGGACAATAGTGGTGATTATAAGCAGACGAACGATATTAGCAAATATCTCAGTAGCTTTACTTTGGAAAACGCCACATCAAGCAGTGGTCTGAATGGCAAGGAGTGCGTTTTTACCACTGACTATAATGGCGAAGAACAAAACACAGCCGTTACGAAATTTACAGTAAAAACAGGCAAGGCTTTTGAGGAGCAGGGACTTACCTATGCAAACTACAGAGTTGAGCTTACCGCAGTATTGCTTAATGACAACAACTCAGTTGTTAATGGAACTACCTCAAGCGACTATGTTGTTTACACAAACGCAAAAATAGAAACAGGCTTTATAAATTCATAATAAGCAGGCATTTTCAGGAGAAAATTATGACAAAAAGCATTTTTGGAAAATTCAGAAAATTAGAAAAAAAGAAGAAGCTCCAGCTAGTCATAGCAGTATCCATCTCGGTGGTACTGCTTGTGGCACTGCCTGTTTATGCGTGGTTTACTCACAAACGTTCTATTGCTCTTACAACAAAAATAAATGCCCCTACTCAGCTTTATATCACCGCAGGAAACAAAGAATCTGTGGCAAATCTTGAAATGGCAGATATAGACGTTGAGAACGGCAGTTATAAAGACTTTGTTTTCGGCATAGGCGGGGCAGACGTGCAACAATATCAAATACAGCTTGCACATACAACGAATATCCCTTTTGAGTATGAGATATATCGTGCGAAAAGCGTCAGTGAAACTGAAAAATCTGAAGCTGTCGTTTATGTTTCAGATGAAGAGAATAAAACGTTTTATTACAAAATAGACGGCAATAAGATCTCGGGACGTTATCTCAATCAGCAAGGCTCGGAGATACTTGCTAACAGCACACTTCACGAAAAGTCTTATGACACTTATAGCAATGTTCAGAAAAATGCCGAGGCGCTTTATTGGCAGTCTGATGGTCTAAGTGTAAATGATGCAGAAAACCCGTTTTGCGATTATTTTATAATCAGAGTAAAATGGAATAAAAACGTCCAAAACAATAAAGAAACTGATATGGTCTACCTGACAGTTCAGAGAAAGTAATAAATCACCAAATAGAGAGGAGGGTGGCTGTTATGAAAGACAAATTTATAAAAAAGCTTAAAAGATCGTGGCTTGCAATATGGATAGCTTTTGCGGCAGCCGCACTCAGTACTATTGGCGTCCTGGCGGCTTATACCAGCGTTTCAAGTGTAAAGCGAGTTGTTTCCACACAAAAGGGAGCTGGCATGCTGTTTTCATCTAATTATCTTACAACAGATGAAAATGATCTTCCAAGGACGATAACTTTTAGCAGTATGGAAAACTCGCCTTGTGTGACAGTCAATGTGTGCAACTATCCGCAAACATTGATAAAGCATAATGACAAGGATATCACATACACTTTGACAGTCGAGCTTGTGGACAGCAACGGAAATGCCGTTACCGGAGAAAACACTGCAAAATATTCAGTTGAATATAACGGTGAAAAAAAGACTTTTGGAAGCAATTCAAAAATAGAGTTTTCACTTCTGAAACTTATGGCTGACGATTTCAACAAGCATGAATTTGTGCTGACTTTTGATAAGTCACAGCTCACAAAGTCTGACATATACATGAGAGTGACAGCCACTCCTACAAATCAGGCAGAGTTGAAACCGCTCTCCGCAAAGCTTGGCGTTATCTATATAAATAATAACACATCAGCAACATGGACAGGCACATTCATCGACAATGCTACCTCGCCTAAAGATCTTGACGGCTTCAACTACCGACTGTCAGGCAGTGGCGAGGGTACTGTCACCCTGACTTGGAATACGAACTATGTTGATATCAGCCCATGGTTTAAGAATACTTATGTTCTGACTATTTCAAAGGACAGTTCTGGCATATCCACTGCAACTTTGAAAGTCAATTCTGCCGAGAAAAATCAATATGACATTCAATTCTATCGAACGAACGGCATTAACAGTGCAGAGCAGTGGTCTGACGGTAATCATACCAATATTACGGTGACTGGTACGGGATTTGTTTCAATGAGTTTCACTCAAAGCACAGCGACAGAAAATTAGAATATGTACAAAAAAACGGACTGCACACAAAATGCAGTCCGTGTATTTTTTCTGTAGGGGCGAACAGTGTTCGCCCGTTATTATATCCGTGTTATGTTAAGTACGAAAGCTTAGAGTGCAGACTTCAAAGCCTCAGCAAGCTGAGCAGGACATGATGTGCCACGTCCATTGCAGTCGATACCCTCAAGTCTGTCAATAACGTCTTGAACCTTCATGCCCTCAACAAGCTTTGATACACCCTGTGTGTTGCCGTTACAGCCACCTGTGAAATGCACTTTCTTTACGATACCGTCTTCGACCTCGATATCAATTTTTCTTGAACATACTCCCTTTGGAGTGTAGCTGATCGTTGCCATTTGAAAAACCTCCTAAATTCTTGCTACGCCTGTTTCTCTTGCAGCCTTTGCCACAGCCTCAGCAACAGCGACCGGTACTGATCTGTCAAAAGAGTTCGGCAGAATAAATTCCGCATTGAGCTTGTCCTCAGGCACACAGCCTGCGATAGCCTTTGCGGCAGCCATTTTCATTTCCTCGTTGATGTCAGAAGCCCTTACTGCAAGTGCACCCTTGAAAATGCCAGGGAAAGCGATAACGTTGTTTATCTGGTTAGGGAAGTCTGAACGTCCTGTGCCAACGATAAACGCACCTGCCGCCTTTGCTTCGTCAGGCATTATCTCAGGAGTCGGGTTAGCCATTGCGAAAAGTATAGGCTTATCATTCATGGATTTAACCATTTCAGCGGTCACAAGCTTTGGCTTGGAAACACCTACGAAAGCGTCTGCACCCTTGAGTGCGTCAGCAAGAGAGCCGTGGAGCTTGTTCTTGTTTGTGACCTTAGCCATTTCAGCGTGAGCCTCGTTAAGATAATTGTCGCCCTCGCAGATTATTCCCTCACGGTCTACCATGATAAGATTGCCGATACCAAGAGAAAGCAAAAGCTTTCCGATAGCACAGCCGGCTGCGCCTGCACCGTTTATAACAAGTGTAATATCCTCTATCTTCTTGTTAGCCACCTTGCAGGCATTCATAAGTGCCGCACCAACAACGATAGCAGTTCCGTGCTGATCGTCATGGAAAACAGGGATATCAACTTTTTCTTTAAGCTTAGCCTCTATCTCAAAGCACCTTGGAGCAGCGATATCTTCAAGATTTATGCCGCCGAAGCTGTCTGATATCATAGCGATGGTGTTTACTATTTCGTCAACGTCATTGGACTTTATGCAAAGTGGAAAAGCGTCAACGTCTGCGAACTCCTTGAAAAGTGCACATTTTCCCTCCATAACAGGCATACCTGCCAGACCGCCAATATTGCCAAGACCAAGCACAGCAGAGCCGTCTGTGATAACAGCTACAAGATTTGCACGTCTTGTAAGCTCATATGAAAGGTCAGGATCTTTCTGTATCTCAAGGCAAGGCTGAGCAACGCCAGGTGTGTAAGCCAGCGTCAGGTCTTTTGCATTGTTTACCTTTGCTCTTGAGCAGACCTCTATCTTGCCTTTCCATTCTCTGTGTTTCTGTAGGGATTCTTCCATTACGTTCATTTTATACAGTCCTCTCTATTACAGCCAAACTAGGCTTTGTTACGCATTAAAGGAACATTACCGCATGATAATGTCCCTTTATTATACCATATTATTTCTCTACTTTCACAGCCGCTTTGTTAGCTTTTTGTGAATTTATATGAATGAGCTTGAACAGCTTATCAAGATTTTCCTTGTCTGTGGTCATGCTTCCGATATGTGTCATGGTCTCATTATACAGACCGTGGAAGTCAGAGCCACCAGTCACTATCAGGTCATGTTCCTTTGCGATATCCACAAGTTTCTGCTGTTGAGTTGGAGTAGCAGAGTAATGATAAGCTTCAATTCCGTCAAGCTTGCCTGCCTCAATAAGTTCAAGAAGCAGCTCCGTGTTGTTGAACATAACAGGGTGTGCCATAACAGCAATGCCCTTTGCGGAATGGATAAGGTCAAGCACAAAGTTTACGTCAGGATATTCACGGGTAACAAGACATTCACCGTTTGGATATGCAAAAAGCTTGTCGTTCACAGAGCCGTAAAGCTCTGTTGCATAGCCGTAATTTACCAGTGCTCTCATGATATGCTGTTTAAAAATGCTCTTTGAACTTTTCGTGTAGTGCAGTACAGCATCGGCAGGAATAGGATATCTTGCCATTACCTTTTCTATCATTTCCTTTGCACAGTCTTTTCTTATCTGGCATGACTTCAGGCAAAGACCCTCGAGCCTGTCTGGCTTCTGCGGTGCATAGCAAAGAATGTGTACTTTTGAATTGCGCTTCTTGTCCCATGCGGAAAGTTCTACCGCAGGAATGACCTTGACCCCATAACGTTCGCCAAGTATTTGCGCTCTGTTTGATGATGAAAGAGTGTCATGGTCTGTTATCGCAAGAAAGTCAAGTCCCATTCTTTTTGCCTGAACAATGACCTCTTCTATACCCAGCGAGCCGTCAGACAGTGTTGTGTGACAATGCAGATCTCCTGTCATACCTTTGTTCCTCCAAATCTATAAAATATATCTGTCATTTTCTGTATATATAGTACAGCCGTTAAATTTGACTAAATAATTATAACATATTTTATATACATTTGCAAGCACTTTTGAACAATTTACACAAAATTTGCATGAAAATTATATTATTTTGTCGTATATGACAAATCCGCAGTGTCAAAATAGTGCGATTTAACGAAATATCAGAGCTTATATCCGAAGAATTTTTCGCAAAACCATACGTCTTTAACCTGAAAGCTCTTGCCGTTTAGATATTCAAGTGTACCTGCGTCAGTGGTGAATTTAAAGGTGAGCTTGTACGAATAAAGCGCCTGCGTTTTCACATTGTATGCACGATTGACTTTATTTATTCCGTATTTGCCGTCACCGAGAAGTGGATAGCCGATGTGTGCAAGGTGTGCCCTTATCTGATGCGTTCTGCCTGTGATGAGGTCAACTTCAAGAAGTGCAAGGTCATCAGCCTTGTTTTCCGCAAGCACACGATAAGATGTTATCATGGTGCGGCTGCCCTCAAATTTCTTGTCAGATACCCTGACGGTCTTTGTCGCCTCGTCCTTTTGATGATAAGCCATGAGCCGTGCAGACTTTTCCTTTGGTATGCCCACTGTCACACAAAGATAAAGCTTTTCAAGTTCTCTGTCTTTAACTTTCTGATTAAGCACACGCAAACTTTCAGCATTTTTCGCACATATTACAATGCCGCCTGTGTTGCGGTCTATCCTGTTGCAAAGGGCAGGAGCAAAAGACAGCTCCTCCTCAGGACGATATTCACCCTTGTCATATAAATAGTGCTGTATCCTGTTTATGAGCGTGTCCGCCGAACCGCTTTCGTCCTCATGTACCACAAGTCCGCACTTTTTGTCGCAAAGGATAATATTCTCGTCCTCGTAAATAATATTCAAAGACGTTGGCGCACTGAGAAAAGCTGGTCTGTCAGCAACTTCGCCCTCGAAAAATTCGTCATTGATGTAAAGCTGCATAACGTCACCGCAAGCAAGCCGTGTGGATATCTCACAGCGTTTGCCGTTGACCTTGATACGCTTTAGGCGCAGATATTTGTACAGCAGATTTTTAGGCAGTTTCGGCACAGCCTTTGTGAGAAACTTGTCAACACGCTGACCTGCGTCATTCTGATTTATTATAAATTCTCTCATGCTATACCTCAGAGCTTCACACGAGCGGAGAATCCTCCGTCAATAAGCTCGTCAAGACCCGTGCTGTCAGCACCGCTTTCACGGAGAAGCAGAAGAATTTCTGACATATCGCAGGCTTTGCCTTTACGGCGAGATATCTCCTCTTCACATTTGATAGCATATTGTAAAGGCTTTTTGTCAGCAGGGAAGTTCACATCTGAGCCTTGAGCGATGAGCCATTTGATGAAATCAACACTTCGTTTGTCGGGCTTGAGAACGCCGTCCTGCTCAACAAAGTCAGCACTTTCGATTGCAGTGAGCAGGAAAGTAAGCCCATTGCTGTCAGTGTCGTTGTAGTCCACATCATCAGAGATGAATAAGAATTTAAGCTCTTCCAGTTCACGCTTTGAGAGGGTGTAGTTGTATTCGTCATATGATCTATTCATGTTACGTCCTCCTGAAATTATTACTATAGTGATATTATAACCTAAAGTGTGGGAGAATGCAAGAGGGGAGCGGTATTAAGTGAGGAATGAGGAGTGAGGAATGAGCAAAGCTGACCAAAGTTGTGCCCCCTGCACCGAGCGTAGCGAGCACTTAAACGCAGGCTCAAGCCCGGCGTTAGAGGGCTTGTGGGTTCTTAGGGCAAAGCCCTGAGCGGAGTTTGAGGCAGAGCCTCAATAGGCGTAAGCCTACTAGGTGCAGATTGAATTATAAAAAGCAGAATAAGGTTGTGCTCTATTATAAAGTAATATCGGAGCAAAAATCTGCACCGCTTACCCTTTCCCTAATCAAATGTAACCCCGCAAAGAGCGTAGCGATTTTGCGGCAGAAGAACCTCTCCAGAACAATCTGTAGGGGCGAACAGTGTTCGCCCGTGCTCAGGATTTGCTGTAAATTCAGAATTGTCGGGGAGAATTTTTTTTGCTGCCGAACCTTATTGTTGCCGTGGGCTTATTACTTCGACGAGCGAACAGCGTTCGCCCGTGCTCAGGATTTGCCGTAAATTCTGAATTGTAGGGGTGCGGTGGGATAATTTTGTTTCTATATCAAAATGTTGTTACCGTGGGTTTGTTTCTTCGACGGGCGAACGGTGTTCGCCCCTACACATACATCGAGCTGATACCGCAGGTTGAGTAACAATACCAGTCCGAAAAATCGTATATATACGCAAATTCAAAAAATATTGATAAAAAAGCCTTTACAATTAAAAATAATTGTAATATAATGATTAAAACAACTGTTCGATTGAGGAGGCATTTATGGATAAGTTTCAGCTTGTTTCAGATTATAAGCTTTCGGGCGACCAGCCTGAGGCTGTGGACGCTCTGGTAAAGGGTATCGAAAGCGGCATGAGAGAGCAGACCCTTATGGGCGTTACTGGTTCCGGCAAGACCTTTACTATGGCAAACGTTATTGCTAGGATAAACCGTCCAACGCTCGTGCTTGCCCATAATAAGATACTTGCCGCTCAGCTTTGCTCTGAGTTCAAGGAGTTTTTTCCGAACAATGCCGTGGAATATTTCGTGTCCTACTATGACTATTATCAGCCTGAAGCCTATGTGCCTAGCAAGGACGTTTATATCGAAAAGGACAGCTCCGTTAATGACGAGATAGATAAGCTCCGCCATTCCGCTACCTCCGCTATCGCTGAACGCCGCGACGTTATTATCGTTGCCAGCGTTTCTTGTATCTACTCCCTCGGCGACCCTGAGGAGTATAAGTCCATGGTGGTGTCTATACGTCGTGGTATGGAGAAATCCCGTGACAGGCTTATCGCTGACCTTGTGGGTATCCAGTATGAGCGTAACGATATAAATTTCGTGAGAAATAAGTTTCGTGTCAGGGGAGATGTGGTGGAGATATTCCCTGCAAATTCTACTGATACAGCTATCAGAGTGGAGTTCTTCGGAGATGAGATAGACCGTATCACTGAAATAAACGTAGTGACTGGCGAGGTGGTTTGCTCACTTGCCCACGCTGCTATTTTCCCTGCTTCCCATTATATTGTCAGCCGTGATAAAATGCACGACGCTATCGAAGAGATCAAGCAGGAGCTTGACGAGAGGATAAAGTATTTTAAGGATAACGATATGCTTATCGAAGCTCAGCGTATCGCACAGCGCACCAACTATGATATTGAGATGTTGGAGGAGATAGGCTTTTGCAGCGGTATCGAGAACTATTCCCGTGTGCTTGCAAGACGTCCCGCAGGCTCTACGCCGTTCACTTTGCTTGACTTTTTGCCTGAGGATTTTGTGCTTTTCGTGGACGAATCACACGTTTCTCTGCCGCAGGTAAGAGGTATGTATGCAGGCGACAGGGCAAGAAAACAGACCCTTGTTGACTACGGTTTCAGACTGCCGTCAGCAATGGATAACAGACCGCTGACCTTTGATGAGTTTTATTCTCATATCAATCAGGCGGTGTTCGTGTCAGCTACCCCAGGACCTATCGAGCAGGAAAGGTCACAGCAGATAGTTGAGCAGGTAATAAGACCGACAGGTCTGCTTGACCCTGAGATAATCGTAAAGCCCACTGAGGGTCAGATAGAGGACTTGCTCAGCGAGATAAATATGCGCACAGCTAAAAATCAGCGTGTGCTTGTTACTACTCTTACAAAGAAAATGGCTGAGGATCTCACAAATTATCTCAAGAGCTTTGATGTAAAGGTGAGATATATGCACCACGATATCGACACTATCGAGCGTATGGAAATAATCCGTGACCTGCGTCTGGGCGAGTTCGATGTGCTTGTGGGTATCAACCTTTTGCGTGAGGGTCTTGATCTGCCTGAGGTAACTCTTGTGGCTATACTTGATGCTGATAAAGAGGGCTTCCTGCGTTCTGAAAGCGCACTTATACAGACCATAGGCAGAGCCGCACGAAACGCTGAGGGCAAGGTAATAATGTATGCCGACACGGTAACACGTTCAATGGAAAAGGCTATCACCGAAACGGAGCGCCGTCGTGCGATACAGATGAAGTTCAACGAAGAGCACGGCATAGTTCCGAAAACTATCGTCAAGGATATAAGAGATGTAATAGAGATATCCACCAAGGAAGAGGTGGAATACGAGGCAAGGCAGAAAACAAAGCTTTCAAAGCAGGAAACTGCAAAGCTCATAGAAAAGCTCACCAAGGAAATGAAAGAGGCGGCAAAGCTGCTTGAATTTGAGCACGCCGCATTCTTGCGTGATAAAATTGCGGAGTTAAAGGGTGAGAAGAAATAAAAAGCCTTGTGAAACATAAAACGGATATACCCCCACAAAACGTGTGTAGGGGCGAACACCGTTCGCCCGCCTGCATATCAATATGTGATTTTTCAATACCAAAAGGAGAGTAAAGAATACCAATGCCAATTAACGAGATAGTTATAAAAGGTGCAAGAGAGCATAATCTCAAAAATGTTGATGTTACCATACCGAGAGATAAGCTTGTTGTTATGACAGGCCTTTCGGGTTCGGGTAAATCTTCTCTTGCATTCGATACCATATACGCTGACGGACAAAGACGTTATGTTGAGTCGCTGTCATCTTATGCGAGAATGTTTTTGGGTCAAATGGACAAGCCTGATGTTGACAGCATAGAGGGACTTTCCCCTGCTATATCCATAGACCAGAAAACTACTTCCAAAAACCCTCGTTCAACTGTTGGAACAGTCACCGAGATATACGATTATCTCAGACTGCTTTACGCCCGTATAGGCGTGCCCCACTGTCCTGTCTGCGGAAGAGAGATACGTCAGCAGACAGTGGATCAGATCGTGGATAAGATAATGGAGCTTGACGAGGGTACAAAGATTCAGCTTTTAGCTCCTATCATCAGAGGACGTAAGGGCGAGCATACAAAAGAGCTTGACCGTGCAAGAAAGTCGGGCTATGTGAGAGTGCGTATCGACGGCATAACCTATGACCTTTCGGAAGAGATAAAAATAGAGAAAAATAAAAAGCATACTATCGAGATAGTCGTTGACCGACTTGTTATCAAGGAGGGCATAAAGTCCCGACTGACCGATAGTATCGAAACTGTTTCTTCGCTTACAGGCGGGCTTGTGGGTGTTGACGTTATCGGCGGAGAGGAAATGCTTTTTTCACAGAATTATGCCTGCCCTGAGCATGGTGTTTCTATCGACGAGCTGACACCGAGAATGTTCTCATTCAACAATCCTTTCGGTGCTTGCGAAAAGTGTACAGGTCTTGGCGTGTTCAAGAAGATAGACACTGAGCTTATTATCCCTAACAAGGACCTTTCCATAAGGCAGGGTGCGATAAAGGCAAGCGGCTGGAACAGCCTTGAAGAAGGCTCTATCGCCATGATGTATTTCAACGCCATTTCCGAGACCTACGGCATATCCCTTGACGAGCCTGTGAAAAACCTCGACAAGGACGCTATAGACATTTTCCTTTATGGAACTCAAGGTCAGAAGCTTCACCTAAAGCGTGGCAATAAGTTCTATAAGGCTGACTATCAGGCTGAATTTGAGGGCGTTATACCAAACCTTGAAAGGCGTTACAAGGAATCCAACAGCGATTGGGCAAAGGCTGATATAGAAGCTTATATGAGCGATGAAAAGTGTCCTGCCTGCCATGGTGAAAGGCTTAAAAAAGAGAGCCTGAGCGTTACAGTTGGTGGAATAAATATCGCAGAGCTTTGTCACAAGTCGGTGGCAAAGGCACTGGAGTTTTTTGAAAACCTTGAGATAAGCGACCGTGACAAGCTTATCGGTGAGCAGATAATAAAAGAGATAAAGTCACGTCTTGGCTTTCTCAAAAGCGTGGGACTTGAATATCTCACCCTGTCACGTTCCGCAGGCACTCTCTCAGGCGGTGAGAGCCAGCGTATAAGGCTTGCAACGCAGATAGGCTCATCACTGGTGGGCGTGCTGTATATCCTAGACGAGCCGTCTATCGGTCTGCACCAGCGTGACAATGATAAGCTTATCGCAACCTTAAAAAGGCTTCGTGACCTTGGCAATACCCTCATAGTGGTAGAGCATGACGAGGACACAATGCGTGCGGCAGATTTCGTGGTTGACGTTGGACCGGGAGCAGGCATTCACGGCGGCGAGATAGTCTGCGCAGGAACTGTTGACGATATAATGAAGTGCAAGCGTTCTATCACAGGACAGTATCTCAGCGGTGCAAAGAAAATACCTGTCCCTGAAACACGCAGACAGGGCAACGGCAAGTATCTGAAAGTTATCGGTGCAACACAGAACAATCTGAAAAACATAGATGTTGAGATACCTCTCGGCACTTTCACCTGCGTAACAGGTGTGTCAGGCTCGGGCAAATCATCGCTTGTGAACGAGATAATCTATAAGGAGCTTGCGGGCAGATTAAACCGTGCGAAAATACGCTCTGGAGCGTTCAAGGAAATGCAGGGGATAGAGCATCTTGATAAGGTAATAGATATCGACCAGTCGCCAATAGGCAGAACGCCAAGGTCTAACCCTGCCACCTACACTGGGGTGTTCACGGATATCAGAGAACTTTTCGCTCAGACCGCTGATGCAAAGATGAAAGGCTACGGTGCAGGACGTTTCTCATTCAATGTCAAGGGCGGAAGATGTGAAGCCTGCGAGGGCGACGGTATAATCAAAATAGAAATGCACTTTTTGCCTGACGTGTATGTGCCATGCGAAGTCTGCGGTGGTATGAGATATAACCGTGAAACGCTGGAAGTTAGATATAAGGGCAAGAACATCTATGACGTGCTTGAAATGACAGTGGAAGAGGGCGTTGAGTTTTTCAGTGCTATCCCTAAAATAAGCCGTAAGCTTGAAACACTGTATGAAGTTGGTCTTGGCTATGTGAAGATAGGGCAGGCGGCTACAACCCTTTCAGGCGGTGAAGCGCAGAGAGTTAAGCTTGCCACAGAGCTTTCAAAAAGAGCCACAGGCAGGACGATATACATTCTTGACGAGCCGACTACAGGACTTCATACTGCTGACGTGCATAAGCTTATAGAGGTATTGCAGAAGCTTGCAGACGGGGGAAATACAGTGCTTGTTATAGAGCATAATCTTGATGTAATAAAGACCGCAGACCATATCATAGACTTAGGACCTGAGGGTGGCGACGGCGGTGGAACTATCGTTTGCACAGGAACGCCTGAGGAAATTGCGGCTTGCGACAGGTCTTATACGGGACAGTATTTGAGGAAGATGCTGTAACAAATGAGGAGTGAGGAATTGGCATAGCTGACCCTTGAGGCTCTTCAGCACGAGGTAAATGTATGCACTTTGTTTGTTCTGCTATATGGTGCAGAGGGGTGCAGAAATGAAACTACCAAACAAAAAATAATCAAAGCGGTGTCGAGAAATAAAACTCGCACCGCTTTTTCTATAACTCAAACAAAGCACCAGCAAAGAGCGTAGCGATTTTGCGGCAGTAGAACCTTTCCCGAATAAAATGTAGGGGACGACGCCCTCGGCGTCCCGCTATCCCTCGCCTGCGGAATTATTGGCAAACGTCACAATAATGTATCCCGAATAATTCGGCATCAGGGGTGTGATAATCACAGCGTTGCCCCTCCATTTAGCAACCAAAAAATCCCAATATCGAAGATATAACAGTTATGGTGTTATCTCTCCGAGCGGGACGTCGAGGGCGCCGTCCCCTACACATTATTTTAGCAAATACCGAATATAAATATCTCGGTGATGAACTTGTTTAAAATAAAGATAAAAAATACCACCTACGGCGTGTCGTTCAGTTTCTTTTTCGTCGTCGCACTTGTGTCTGTCTGCTCAGGTACGCAGGCGGATATGCTCTTTGTTACGCTTATGTGCTGCGCACTACACGAACTTGGTCACCTCGTACTCATGACCGCTTTCGGAAGCTCACCGCAAGAAATTGTTGTCTATGGAGGCGGTATCCGCATTACTCCTGATAATAAACAGCTGTCTAAATACCACGAGCTTGCTGTGCTTTTCGCAGGGCCTGCCGTGAACTTTATGCTCTGCCTGCTGTCATATATGGCAAATGGCGGCGGCTTTTTCTGTCAGGTGAACCTGCTGCTGGGTACGCTTAATCTCTTGCCCTTTCGCTATTTTGACGGCGGCAGGATACTCGCCTTGCTTGCCAATGGCAAGGTCTGCGAGTTTTTCAGAGCGGTGTTTATACTACTCTCAGCGGCGGCTATGATACATATGATACTCCACGGCACTGTGAGCGTTTCTTTTGCCGCAACTTTTTGTTTTATCGTCCTCTCTGAAGTCATATATTAACACTTTATGTAGGTTTGTCAATCATATTGGACACTATTATTAAGAAATTCGATAGGCGAAAA
>ERZ827126.632-NODE-632-length-46193-cov-4.801183_pt1 | contig 46193 bp, 53 predicted proteins | sample MGYA00519780_ERZ827126 | MGnify/ENA primary metagenome ERZ827126 (study PRJEB31778, sample SAMEA3449262) | human gut metagenome | biome: human gut; feature: human-associated habitat; material: faeces | place: United Kingdom | collected 2010/2012 ...
GGTTGTGGGGGAACTAATCGAATGATTTAATATCTGTTCATCAATTCCAGTATAATAATAACATAGCAAAAATATAAATATTATAAATCTTTCAATATCTGAGATATCCTCGCCTGCGTATATCCCACGCATTCCGCTGCTTCTCTTTGCGTCATTCCATCCAAGAATACCATTTCAAATATATCCTTGGTCGTTCCATCAGGCATTGCAGTTATGTACTTCTCTACTTTCTCGTTCTCCCGGATCAGCTGATCTTTTCTCTTCTCCTTCTCATAGATCCGCATCTTCAATGCAGTTGCTGCCTTTGGCTCTTCCACTCTCACCTGCACATGCTCCTCGATGTAAGGGAAATCATCCGAACTCTTTGTAACCTTCCCCGATACAACCGGTACTGCATCCAGTCTTTCCTGAAGCTTGGCAATGATCCCGTCCAGATTCTCAATATCTCGCTTATTCTTCTTGTATTTATTTAACTGCTCTCTGTTCATTATACTCCCGCCTTACTCTTTCCTGAATCCCTTTAATCAGCACTTCTCCATCCATATCACTGTACGTCTCAATGCCTTTACGAAAAAACAGCTCGCATTCGATTTTAGTATGAATTGCATTCGTGTCCTTTGGATGTCGCCTTAGCCTGATCAATGCCCGCCGGTAATCATCCGCTGCCAGCTTTACAACTGCTGCTTTTAAGTTTTCATAGCACTCGACATATTCACTCATCGCCGGTCACCTCTTTTATGTCTACTCCCCTCTTCCGCAAGTAATCCTCCACTGAATAGCTCTGATAAGCTGCTGGTGTATGGAATCTCTCACTTGCCTTCGCATCATGACTTTCTTCCAACTCCTTATAGTGTTGCTGATCATCCAGCTTTACCTGTCTTCTGTCTCTTCCTCTGTTCAATCATTTCTCAGCTCCTTCGTCGTTTTGTTTGTATGGCTCTGGCAATGGCATCCAGGCATTCACAAATATTCCATAGCTTGAATAAGATTTTTCATCATCTCCCGGATAGAATGTACCGCCTTCATCATTTTCTTCATATCTTGCGATATCTAGCATTGTTGCATTCTCGAACGATACCAATATATAACTTTCATCCTCCGGCATCCGCTCATTGATTGGAATCCATCTGCCTTTCTCTTCCCGGTCCTCATACATCGCCAGTCTATCCACCAACTCCTGTTTCTTATTCGGGGACCAGTATCCTCGCTTTATACCGTTCTCTCTTTTATGTGTTAATCTCTCCATGATCGTTTCTCCTATTTCATAAACAATATCCACCGTGTCTTACCTCTCTGATCTCCGAGAAGCGGTTTCTTTCCAAATTCTTTCAACACGTCATTCAGTTTTATTTGTTCCTCGTTCCACTTAAAAACCAATATTCCGTCCGGCTCTAACACTCTCATGCATTCCAGAAATCCTGCTTTGATGTACGGTTTCCATTCTTTTGGGAGAATCCCGTATTTCTTAGCAAGCCATGATTCACTGCCGGCTTGTATTAAATGAGGTGGGTCAAACACCACAATCTTAAATGTATTGTCCGGAAATGGCATCTCCCGGAAGTCCATTTTTATATCTGGCTTAACTAGAAGTGCTCGCCCATCACTCAATGTTGTTTCAAGCTCTCTATTGTCTGCAAATAGGACATCTTGATTCTCTCTATCAAACCAAAACATACGACTTCCACAACATGCATCAAGTATTTTTTTCATTTCGTCCCTTTCTTGACAACCAACTACCGTGGGATAATCGGTTGTCTGTTTAACTAACCTTTATAATTTTCAAACCGTTCACACGCCATAAATGCGTATCTGGAATTTACCCATCTCTGCATTCTTTTTAGTTGATCACGCTTCTTTAATTTGTATTTGTCATAAATCATCACGTAGGGTGCATATCCCAAATCTCTGAGTGTGTATATCCGGTCAAGGTCTTGTTCTAATGTTGTATCGAATCCGCACAAGACATACACTGTCATTTTCCGCCTATCCCATCCGGTAGTCTCTTTAAATGCTTTGAATTTTGGTACAATGATGTCTTTATCCTGGTATCTATCCCATGCAAAATGTATCTGCTTAATCTTCATCCGCTTGATATATTCAGCTTTCTCTTCTGTCATAATTCTGATGTCGCACCCTTGTGAGAAATCTACCCAAGCCTTGCTATCAATAAGCTGTTGACTCAGATTTTTCCAGTCCTTGCAAGCGAACATATTTGGATCCAGCAAAACGATATTCTTCTGACCATTCCAGAATTCAGACAAATCAGCTACCTTACGGCTTTTCTGTCCCTCTTTTTCTTTCACGACGCAGAAATCGCAACCTCTTGGACATCCTCTTGTCAAGAATCCATATGCCATATTTCTGCATAATTCTGGATACAGGCTGTAATCTGGATAGATGTGTTCAATTTTGTCCGGCAATGACTTGCCACCAGATGGATATTCATACCCTGTACCGCCTTTGATTATCTCTCCGGCGCACACTGGATGAGGATAATCCGGTGTAAAGGTAAATACCTTGCTCATATATACCCTGTCTGGTGGATTCAGCCATGCTGTAAGTGGGTCATACCACTCGACTTGATCTCCGTTCTGCTTATGCCATGCAGACAGCTTCATCAGCGGAAGATTCGGAAAATTATGACCGTCTACGTCGATTAGTGATATCCTCATCTTTCTATTCACCGTAATAATAATTTTCGAGAAATTCTTTTAGCATCATTCGATTTTCATTCCTTTCTCTATCCAAACAATGCCGATGCTACATCCGTCTGCTGTGACTGTGCCGGTTCTGGGGCCGGCTGATTATCCGGAACAGCTTCTGATACTTCCACATCCATAACCGGTTCTGTGTCCTGATCTGGGTAGTTAACCTTTCCCTGATCATCTGTAAAGGTCATATCATTCTCAAATGCGTTCTGAAGGTCAATGCTCATGATTCCCCATTTACTGATCAACTGTCTCAGCATAGTCTTATAGGCCATTCCGTCAAAGTTCTTATACCAGAATGAAGAATACATCCAGGAATCTTTCTGATCGTATTTTCCAGCTTCATAGTCTTCGAAAGACACCTTCTCTTTTGTTCCGTATTTCGTTTTGATCTGTGTCGCATCTTTTGAGAATGCCGGTGAATACTTGTCCGCATGTGCCATCATCTGTTTCTTTGACCAGTAAATTGCTTTCTTGAATCCATTGGTCAGCTCAAACATTGCATAATATCCAATGGTCGGTGCTTCTTCTCTCTCATCCCATTTATCAACCATCAGATTGATTTTAATTTCCTCATTCAGAGGATCAAAATATTCAAGCTCCCCTTCTTTTACTGCCAGAACATTCAGCTTTTTATACTGCCCGGAACGAATTGCAAGCTGGATATATCCCTTGTATCCAAGCTGGAACTGCGCTACCTTCCCCTGTTCCTTGTCATTGAACGGGACCAGATAATAATGACCAAGCTGCGGTGATGGGGAAAGCTTCAACGATTCCCCAAGCAATGCACCGGAAAGAATCGATTTATTGGTGCATTCCTGAAGCGCTGCATTATTATTCACTGCCGAAATCACACCTGTAATAAAACGCTGCCTGTTATCTTTTCCAAGTGCCTGATCAATGTTTGCAGCCACCGCCATGCTGTTTAAAAATGTTGTAATTCCTGTTTTTGCCGGCTGTCCCGGATGTGCCTGTTTTGTGTTTGCTAAACTGTTATTAACTGCCATTGTCATAATCTCCTTCCTAAATTGCTTCAAATTTAATCTGTCTATCCTCAAAGAATTTCTTGAGTGCTAAAGCATCCTCTCTTGACAGATATGCTCTAAAACCAATCCAATCACGCTGCGGCTCTTCCTCAACCACTGCTGTCGTTTCTGCCGGTGCTGGCTGATCTGCTGCAACACTTGTTTGCACTACTTCCTGTTCTTTCTTCAGACGCTCCGCTTCTTCCTTGCGCTTCTGGATATCAGCAAGCTCCTGACCTTTCTGAATCGCCTGAGACAGGTTCAGTGTCTTCTTATACACTTCCATGGCTTCAAAGCTAAACTCTGGTAATCCGCTGATTGTTCCAACATCTTCACCGATTCTATACATGGTCTCTTTCATCTGATTTTCTACTTTTGACAGTGATACCGATGCATTCAACCACTTCTCATCCCAGATCATCTCAAGTGTCACAAACTTCTGGAAGCCGATAGATTCAAACAGTTCCTGAACCGTCTTTCTCTTTTCCTCTCTCTTGATCTGCTCGACTTCTTTGATCTGAACATCAATTGCATTAATCTGTTCATCAACCAGTCCAAGAACTTCTTTGACTTCTTTTTCAAATTTGTCATATGGCTCCATGCACATCTTTTTGATACGTTTCCGCTCATTATCAATTGCTCCACGGAGTTTGTTCAGATCAGCTCTGTCTTTCTTACCATCTGCAATTGTTTCCTCTGTAAAGACCAGCCCCTTATAGTCTTCCATCTTCTTGGCAATTGCTGTTTTCAATTCTTCGTTGTTCCACTCAATTTCCTGAACAAACCCGTTCTCTTGTGGACTAATGATTCTTAACTCAAGCATATTAAAATACCTCCTATATTTCTGGAAGAATGCAACCTGGCATCTTCCGATTTTCCACACACTTCCAAAATCTCATCTCTGCTTCCAGTAGATACTCAAGATCAGCTTCTACATTGCATCTGTCGATGCGATAATCCCTTTCTCTGGCAACATCATCCCACCAGTCGCACCGTAGCCGAGCTCTCAATACTACAAAGTCCCAACCGGTTACCAGCAAATAATGAAGAATCTGAGCATAATAGTTATCAGGAATCTGATCTTTCCATTTCGCATACTGCATGGATTGATTGATGCTGCTTGTCTTGATCTCCAAAATACCCTTGCGTCCATCCTGATCAGTCAACTCACCGTCCAAGGATGCTTGCATGAATGGGTATTTCTTGCTCTGCAGAATCCGAAATTCATGGTAATCAACCTTATACTCAGGATGATCAGCCTGGAACAGCTCGCGAATCGGTTCTTCTGCTTTATTCCCATAGATCACACAAGGCTTGTCCGATATATCTTCTGGTACTGCCTTACCAATCTTTTCTTCATACAACTCAACATTGCTTTTATATGGATTTCTGCCAATGGTCACGCTCGCATCACTGCCGCCGATCCCGTTCATTCTGCCTTTCAGCCACTGCTGTTCATTTTCAAAATCATGAATTGTAAAAATATCGCTCATTGCAATTACTCCATTACAGCTCGAAGAATCTGTTCGCAAGCTTCTCCAAGCTCATCAACAAAATTATTTATTTTTTTTGCATAAATTAACTCGTCCGTTGGGAATGGATCTGAACCATCCAAATGTTTAGCGATTTTGTCATAAATACGTGCAGCTACTGTGTTATACATATCCACAACTTCTGGTGTTGCATCTTTTGGAAGTGCTTCAAATGATGCGATTCCTATGTATACCTGCAGATCGGATAATGTTAATTCATATTTCTTTTCGTTACGCATTTGTTTTTTCTCCTTTTTCTGTTATAATTGAATTGGTTTTTTATCTGAGTGCCCGAAGCTTGCCGGCTTATACGGGTGCTCTTTTTTAATTTCTTGCAATGTCCTCACCCCCTTCACCTGATTGCATAAAAGTTGATCACACACGCTCCTAATACCGTGATCAGTATCAGCTCTATCGCAATCGTTAATATCCAACGCCACAGTCTTAATTTTTCACATTCGTCTTCCAGGCGCTTGATCTGCAGCTTCGCCACCAGTGGTGTTTCCGGTTTTAAGTTCATACTGCTTGTCCACTCCTTTCTACCGCCTAAGCGGTTTTCTCAATGGTATAGGTGATTTCCACCTTTTCCTGTTCTTCCAACAGAGATATCAACACCTCAATGATTTTTTCCATATCCGGTTTCATACTCGCCACCTGCTTTCTATCTCCTTGGTTTATGTTTATGTACTATGGTTTGTACTTGTTGCGGTGAACTCTCTTGATCCTGATTTTTTCTTCCGGTTCTTTCTTGGATCACCGCTCTTGGTCTTTCCTGTGAAATGATTTGAATTATGTCCTGGCATTTCTATTTACCTTCCCATAATCTTGGCTGACCATTTTTATCCACAAGTTCTGTAAAAATTCCTCTGCTTTCAGCACCATCAGATACTGCATACATAACTTTTGTATTCTTGTCATAAACCACATCCCAAAGCTCGCACCGTTCTACAACAACAAACATTGATTGTAGATTCTTTGACTCCGTATCATAGTCGCTTTCTATATCAGCCACTCCTGAACATCCCGTCAAAATAGATGCTGCCATAACTGTTGCTGCTAAAATTGTTAAAGCTCTTTTCTTCATGATTCATTTCTCCTATTTTTGATAAAAACAGATGGAATAAAAGGCACTATATAGTACTTCTATTCTTTATCTTATTCTTATTCTTTATCTTATTCTGTTGCGTGACCGTCACGTGACATCACGTTCCTGTCATTTTTCGAGTGGTTCTCAATAATATTCTGCAATCGCTTTGACTCCCATATAACCTGATCGGAAAGCAATTGCGGGTCTGGATCTCTTTCAGCAAGAAGATTTCCCTTCATATCCCAGTACTGAGTTACCACACGTACTGGGTCTTTTTCTATTCCAAGACCTCTATTTGCTTTTACTTCGATCACACTGATTACCCTTACACTTTTAGGACCATCCGCTCTAACCATTCCATCACTCTCCTTTCTCTGAACCTGAATCATCTGTTGCAAATAAGTAATCATCACGCAGCCTGTTCAATCACCGGAACATATCCGTGCTTTTTCAGTTCCTCATATAAGAAAAGTCTGCCTTTCTGTGTCCATTCTGTCTGCATCGTGACATCTGCTCTGCCATCAGTTCTTGTAATATCAATGGTCCGGCTATGCACATATCCACCATTCTGATATTTTGAGTACAGCACCCACTGCCCGCCGACCTTATACTGAATCTTCAATTCCTTAAGAATCTTGTTCAGTTTTCTCCCGCTCATTCCATAGTCTTTGGCGATCTGTGTAATAGTTACCAGAGACTTTGACTGTAGAATCATATCCACATAATTGGCTTTGGGTTGCAGTTCTGTGATAATCTGCTGTTGCTCAACTACCTGCTCACCAAGGAATTTACATCTGCCTTTCAAAGACTCGATCGAACGGTTCGCCATCTTTAAGGCTCTTGCCATGATCTGCTCTGGTGTGTTCCAGGCTTTCTCAAGATCTATGAAATACTGACGGATCTGCTTTCCTTCCGGCGATCTCTGGATCATACAGATCTGTTTTGCCATATCTACGGAAACATTAAATTCTTTTGATGGTCTACCACCTGTACTTTCTTCCATTTTTGGAAAAAAGTCTCTTCCTTCCTCAAAGCCATATTCGCACATACGCTTAAACCATGTCGTGAAATTACTCTCGATGTTCAGCTGTTCATGCAAATCTCTTGCCGATACCGTTGGCTGTTCTGCTTCATAATTAATTTTTAATAATTCGTTCATTTTAATTACCTTCTTTCTCTGTCCCCGCAGTTACCTCCGGTTTATCCATTAAGTCTCTGGCTTTGAGAACCTCTGCATTGCTTTTCATCAGCAACAAACTTTCTTTGTCCATATGCTTCATGTTTCCAACCACCTCAGTGATTAACTTCTTCTGTTCTTCACTCATATTTTTCACTTCCTTCCTGACCTGCCATCATCAGACACCGGGCGGTCATTCCCGGCATGACGGTCATTACTGACCGTTTCGGCTATTTACTCTCATCTGTTTACATTTGTTTTACACTTTGATATACTCTCTTTAAAAAGGAGGCCTTAATCATGTATGATTTCAACGAAATTCACTTAACTCTCTCAGAGCGTTTCAAGCTATTTTGTCTACGCATTAAAAAATCTGTTTCTGAAAGCTTTCTAGGCTCCGATTTAGATTATTTATTATCGGTATGTTTCATAAAATCAAACTACCTTTTGAACACCACTGACGCAATAGGCTGTCCAGTTCCAGATGGTACATATTCGTTGACTGAAAAATATCGACGTTATTTAATATTCCGGCGTGAAAAACTGTTTTTTTCTATCCTGAATTCTGTCGTTACGCCTATTGTTGTTTCTGTCATTACTTCAGTAATAACAGTGCTAGTATTACGAAAATTAGGACTGCAATCGTAATTCTGTATCTTCGTTCTTTTTTATATAAATAATTAAAGAACTCTTCTTCGTTCTCTGTGACTCCCCAAAATTCTTTAAAACCAGCACTTAGTTTGTTGCGCTTTTCTACTTTCTTCATCTCCATCACTCCTTTCATCTGTGTTTGTTTTGTTGACTGTAAAACCATTATATGTTTTATTAAAACTTTTGTCAATAGTTTTGATGTTGATTTTTTCAACATTTTCTATTGAATTAATATTTGTCCTATGATATGATGAATTCAGAACGAAAGGAGGTGCGATAATGAACGAACGTATCAAACGTCTGAGAAAAGAATTAAAACTTACCCAGCAACAATTTGCTGACAAAATAAAAGTAAAACGTAATACAGTAGCAACTTACGAAATGGGTCGCAGTGTTCCTAGTGACTCTGCTATTGCCCTTATATGTAAAACTTTTCATGTAAATGAGGATTGGTTGCGAAATGGCAATGGAGAAATGTTTGAAGAACTTCCCGAAGATGATGAAAAGGTTGCGTTTGTATCCAGCCTGTTGGATGCTGACAATGATCCTTTTTATAATATAATCCAGGAGATCATGAGGACATTCGATGAATTATCTCCGAAATCTCAAGAAGTGATCCGGGAATTTAGTGCGAAACTCGTGGAGAATTTGCAAAAAGAAAAGGAAAGCTAATGCTTTCCCGTTCTCTCTAAATGCTTTTTTATGATGGTGTAGAGCTGACGTAAGAATTTTTCATCTTCGTCCGGTATCCTCTGCACCCACTCAATAACAAAGTCTTTAGATACCTTCTTCATATGTACGCACCTCCGCTCTGTAGCAGAACAGTTGTTCGAAATTCCTTTACATAAAATATACACCATGTAAATGATGAAATCAATATTTTTCGAACATTTGTTCTCAATGTGTATATTTACATTATATACCAACACTTTACTGAAATGAAGCGGAACAGAGCAATCGTACACTATAGTATACACTTTTTCAATCATCGACAGAGAACAAATCGGTGATTGGAATTTTTAAGCCTTTTGATATTTTGTGCAATGTTCGTATAGTCGGGTTGCTATCCTCTCTCATTGTTTTCTCGATAGTAGACGGAGGAACACCAGTAAGTACGGACACCTGCCGAACAGATAATTCATGTTCAAACATTATTTTAGCAAGAAGAATTTTCATGCTGTTATTATGTTTAATTTACACTTTATTACGCTGGCAATTTTAGGCAATTAAATTTTAATATAATAACGATTCATCCAGTATCTCTAACCATAAATACACTGCCCTCTTGATACGAAAGTATTTGTATGGCGGAGATACTGATTGAATAAATAAACTCTGGAAAATACGAAACGAAACATTTTGAAACAAATAACACGAAAGGAAAAAACATATGAAAAAGAAAATTGTAGCAATGATGATTGCTGGAACTATGGCGCTTTCATTATCAGCTTGTGGTGGTGGATCTTCTTCCTCTGATGATAAATCATCTAAATCAACAGAGCAGACAACAAAAGAAAGCAAGGATGATTCTTCATCGGATGAATCTACTGCAAAAGACAATACTACAAAAGAAACCGCAACAAAAGATTTACCTGATGGAGATTATCAGGATACTGGAAGTGGAAGTATCATAATTGCAACTGCAGGCGGAACTTCAGAAAATGGTAATGTTCCGGTTATTTATGAATCAGCGGATACAATGCTGGATCAGATTGAACTGGATTCAACTGAATTTGACGGTTCAAAGCTGTCTTTCATCTATATTGATGGTATGCTTGTTTCAAAAGAGCAGCTTGCAGACAGTCAGGTATCTCTTGATCTGCAAGATCAGTCACTTTCAGCAGGTACTCATCTTGTAGAAGTTCTTCAGTATGATGGTGATTCACCTGACAACTCTTACGTCACATACAAATCAGCATCTTATGAAGTTAAAGAAAAATAATTTGAAATAAAATAAAAAGCCCCGGTGCTACCAACACCAGGACTCTTTGATAAGTACTATACAGTGCTGAAGCACGTACAATAATCATCGGCAATGATATTGTACCACAAATTTCCAGCACCTGTATAGGTGTTATTTTTGTACCCATTTTTGCGTAACATAAAAAAGGAAAGGTGATATGATATGACGACTAAAGTTGAACGCTGTGCAATCTATATCCGTGTATCCACTACCGAACAAATGATGCACGGCAAATCGCTTGAAGCACAAAAAGAATATCTTACCAATTATGCCCGAGAACACAATATGGCTGTCGTTGGTGTATATGCTGATGAGGGAAAAACTGCCCGTAAAGAGCTAAAAAAGCGTAAGGCTATACATTCTCTACTGCAAGATGTAGAAGCCGGGAAGATCGATGTTATAATCTTCTGGCGTATCGATAGATGGTTTCGTAATCTATCTGATTTCTATAAGGTGCAGGATATTCTTGACAGTCACAACGTCCGCTGGATCAGTACCAGTGAACCAGGCATTAATATGGAAACCAGAGATGGGAGGCTGCAGCTTAATGTGGTTCTGTCGATTGGCCAGAACGAAGTCGATACCACCAGTGAGCGTATCAAATTTGTAAATGAATCATCGATCAGAAGCGGTAAATTAATTTTTGGCGATGCAAATATGGGATATGGCTATAAGTCAGGTATCGTTGATGGACAGAAGCGCATGGTTAAGGATCCTGATCGAGAACATGTCGTGGATGCATTTTATAAATATTTCTTCAAGCATCAAAATAAGTGCGCTACGCTCAGATACATACAAGAAACCTATGATCCTGATTTCAGTTTCGGAATCATGAGGACGCTTCTTTCCAGCGAATTCTACAAGGGCACCTATCGAGGATTCCCTTACTGCCCTGCCTATCTTAGTGAAGATGAGTGGAGCACATTGCAGAAGATACAAAAACGAAATGTTAAAGCTACGCCTTCCGGCCGCATCTATCTGTTTGCAGGAATGATTCGATGTCCCGTGTGTGGTCAATTGCTATGCGGTACCGGGTGTTCGTCCATCATCAACAGGAAAACTGGTGCCAAAAGAACTTACTGCTATTACCGATGTAACAGAGCTATGATCGATCACATATGTTCTTACAGACACAGATTGAGCCAGAACCTTGTTGAGAATTATCTACTTGATAACTTAGAGGATGAATATAAAAATTATAAAGTAAAGTGTGAGAAAATCGAAAAAGAGAAAGAGAAGCAAAAGAAAAAGCAATCCCCCGAGAAGTTAAGAAAAGAATTGGACCGTCTTAATTTTCTATTCCAGAAAGGACGGATTGAATGGGATTATTACAATGAAGAGTACAGTCGTGTCGAAAGCGAATTAAATGATCTGCAGAACTCTCTTCCAGAACCAGCTCCAAACTACAGCTATCTTGAAGAACTGTTGAATACAGATTTCAGAACGATGTATAGTCAATTATCACAGGAAAACCGCAGAGCGTTCTGGCGGTCTATCATTCAGGAAATCCATATAAATGAAGACAGTACCATAACCTCCGTCGATTTTCTGTGATGCGTCTTGTACTAACTATACTGTTCCATTCGGAGCCGACAAAACTATGACGGCCGTCCTCTCCGGAACTGCCGACATCGGCTTTATGGGTTCGGAAGCTTCTATCTACACATATAACGAGGGGGCGAATGATTATGTTGTAAACTTTGCCCAGCTCACCCAGCGCGCCGGGAACTTCCTGGTTGCCAGGGAAGATATTAAGGATTTCAAATGGGAAGATCTGAAAGGCAAGAAGGTCATCGGCGGTAGAAAAGGCGGCATGCCTGAAATGGTATTTGAGTATATCTTAAACCAGAACCATATCGATCCGGCTACAGATCTCACCATCGACCAGAATATTGATTTCGGTTCTACTGCGGCTGCCTTCGCAGAAGACAAATCCGATTACGACTTCACCGTAGAATTCGAACCTGGTGCAACCAATCTTGAAAAACAGGGTAAGGGATACGTTGTCGCCTCTCTTGGAACGGACAGCGGCTATGTTCCGTACACTGCTTTCTCTGCAAAGAAGAGTTACATCAACAAACATCCGGAAGTCGTTCAGGGATTCACCAATGCACTGCAAAAAGGTATGGACTACGTGGCATCCCACACACCGGAAGACATTGCCCAGGCAATCGCTCCTCAGTTCAAAGAGACCACACTGGATACGATCACAACCATCATTTCCCGCTATTATGAGCAGGATACATGGAAAAAAGATCTGATCTTCCGGCAGGAAAGCTTTGATCTTCTTCAGGATATCTTAGAAGAAGCAGGCGAGCTTAAGGAACGCGCACCTTACAAGGATCTCGTAACTACTACTTATGCAGAAAAGGCAGCAAAAGCAAGCAACGATACCCAGAAAACCAATTAATTCTATACTCCGATATCTACAAAACCGGCAACTTCTCTTGCTTACTATGGTATAAAAAATAATGCTGCAAACTTTTCTTCGTTCTGCAGCATTATTTTTAAATTATCATATATTCGTAAGAACCTGCTATCAGCAGTTTTCTTTTTCTTCCTATATTCGCCTATGCCAGCTCCGCATCCAGGTGCTCTTTCACATAACCGCTGACTTTATCTCTCGGAATCTCCATCACCACTGCCAGTTCTCCATACAGGAACTTCTCGGCGCTGGACATATATCTCTCATCAACGTTGATCGTCTTTTTTCCCGCCAGTAATCTCTTCTTATTTCTTCCATATGAAGTCTTGATCAGTGAGATCCACTCCCGGCACTGATTGTGTAACAATGCGTTCTTGTACATTCCTTCCCGCTGTTTTTCATTTGTCACACCAATGATATCGATCTTTGGCATCTCTTTAATCAAATTCTCCGCCTCTTCTTTTGTGATCAGTTTTCTGATCTGATCCCGCTTATTATCGACTGGTGTGTATACCGTTCCACCTGCATCATATACCGGTTTTAACGTATAATACTCTTTGTCCGAACTGCCCATGTCAATCTTGCCAATATTTACTACTTCGCAGACGCCCTCCTTATAATGCGCCACATAATCTCCTATTTTGAACATTTCTGCCTCCTGTTCTAACACTTCTCTCATGGTAACCTGCAGATGTATGACAACGCTAAAAGAGCGCACAATCCGAAGTTATATCGAACTGCACGCCATCTTTTCTGGTATCGTATTATGAAATTTGTAAACGCGCTGACATAAACTCTTGATATACCTATTATATCACAACCATTTCACGGATGTAAGATTTTTTTAAGAATTTCTCTCAAAATCAACCCTGCACCGCACAAAGCCACCAATATTTTCCTTTGTATCAGTATCAGCCAACGTGGAATTTTTTATGCATTTCTTCTTTAAATTCTTTTCGTTTGAATAAAATTAATCCGATCAACAGCAGAAAACTGCACCCGATACAGATAACCGATGGAGTCTTGTAATGGATTACTCCTGTCACTAAAAGAATCAATGGAAGAATCATCGAATAGACAGCGGCCATCACATAATAGATCATATATTCTCTCGGTGACAGGGAACGTATTCTTGATATGATCAACATTACAACCTGGATCAGCAGGCAGATATCCGGAATTCCGATATTCACAGACCAGCCTCTCCATCCGGTTCCGAGATCCCACAATACACAGATCCCTGACATGATCAGAAGCTGCCATGCCGCATTCTTCAGCAGATTGAACCGTTTCACATAACCGACTGCCATTGTAAGCCACATCGTCGCACACCCGGCTGCCACGAACACCGACCAGTGCACGCCGGGCGATATAATGATATCCGTCATCATACTGATCACGATCGCTGCAATACAGCAAAATGTAAAGATCTGTAATACTTTCTTTCCTTCATAATTTGGTCTTGCATCCTCCGGGAAATCCGGTTCTGCCACTTTGACCGAAGCCCCCAGTTCTTTCAATATCCGGTAGAAATTCCGCTGGATATTCGTGCTGTCGTATCTCGATGTAAAGCCAAGTGATAACGTATCTTGAAAAGAACAGATACATAATTCTGTCCGGTTCGTACTTGTATACACGCCAAACTTTTCAATATATTGCGCATAATCTTCCGGCATCTTTACCACACTCATGTTCGAAAGCACGGCGGTTACTTCCTGCTCCGCCATCTTGGCACCCGCACGGATACAGCGGTTTTTCAGTTCCAGCGGTGCCCATTTTAAGATCTTATGCTTTTCTATTGCAATCAGTTCATTCATCCGTCCTGCCATATGCTCTTTGGACAGATTCTCCTGAAAATATAACTTTACTGCCTCCAGTACATCTTCAAAAGAATCTTTTCCCCCTCCGAACTGATACCCCGGCTCTATATAACCGAAGAAATTCAGCATCGAATCCGATGGAAAAATCTTTCTTAAATTCACCGGAACCATCAGGATAACCGGCTTCTTCTCCTGCATCCGGCTCATTTCTTCATGGATTGCACAGATAAATGCAGCCGTCAGGAGCACCGACATGGAAACTTTCTTTTCTCTGGCAATCCCCAGCAGTTCTTTTACCGACATGGAAGCTTCATTGATCTGCAGCTCTTCATATCCTTTTCCACCCTTTTTGATCTGAACCGCCCTGATCTTTTTCTTTTTCTTTCTTGGAAAATCCGGATCATAATATCGGCTGAAACTGTCATCTTCCTGATCTTTTACCGTCAGATACTGGTTTGACAGCTCCACCGGCTCCAGATCTTCTTCGTGGATCAGATACAGATAATTCTTCACCAGTTCTCTTAGGAATTCTGTTGCACCGGTTCCATCTGTCAGCGCATGGAATACTTCAAAATTAATCCGTTTTTTATAATATGTCACTTCAAATAAAAGTGTCTTTTTATCCCGTACATACAGGCTGCTGCAAGGTTCTTTATATTCTTCCCTTACCACCGGTCTTAATTCACTTTTCTCCAGATAATGCCAGAAAAGCCCCTTTCTCATAACCGACAAAAATACGGGATACTTTTGTATCGTCTGATTCAGAGCTTCCTGTAATATCTCTTCTTTTACTTCTTCTTTCAGCTCACAATAGAACCGGAACACTCTGGTATCTTTCGGGCTGCTGGCTGCGGAAAATAACTTTGCCGCATTATCCAGACTTCTCCAGTAAGCACGTTTTTGCTCAAACACCGGCTTTCTCCTCCCCCTTTACTTTCCCGCTTTATTCTTCGTTTGCAGGACTAACCTTCCGGCTGTTTTCATCAAATGTATAGCCGCTCAGGAAACGGTTAATAATAGCAAAGCTCTCCTGTACATGATAATATTTTACTCCCAGTGCAAAGAATCCGTGAAGTGCATCCTGTATTCTGTGCACCTCCACCTTATTGCCCGCTTCTTTTAACCTTCTTCCATACTCTTCCCCCTCATCTCTGAGAGGATCACATTCCGCCGTTAAGATCAGTGTATCCGGCTGGTTGCTGTAATCGGTCTCCATGAGAGGTGCAAGATATTTACTTTTCTTATCTTCTTCTGCCGATGCATAGAAATTAATATAATCCCGCATCTTTCCCGCAGTCAGAAGATATTCCGTCCCGTAACGTCTTACCGACAAATATGGGGACTCCTCACTGTAATCATTATTTACCGCAGGATAGATCAGTATCTGTCTCTTCGGCAGGAATTCTCCCTGATCTCTTGCCATCAGTGAAACAGCTGCTGCCAGATTCCCACCGGCACTGTCTCCAATCAGTGTAATCTTATCCGGATCTGTATTCAAGATAAACTGGTTCGTGTACATAGCCTTTGCCGCCATATAACAATCGTAAAAACCAATGGGAAATGGATACTCCGGCGCCAGCCGGTACTCTACCGATACAACGATATGATCTGTTGCCGAAGCAAGACGGGCACAGATTCTTTCATAATTATCAATACTTTCCGTTACCCATCCTCCCCCGTGAAAGAACAGAAATACCGGCAGATCATCCTCCATCTTTTCCCCTGGAAGGAATATCCTTACAGGGATCTGATGATTGCCGTTATAAATCTTATAGTCAATCGTCTTATGAAATATCTTCATCGGATCAATTGCTTTTAAATTCGCCAGGTGTCTTGAAGCCTCCACTTCAATGCCGTCGAAGGACAGCGCTTTTAATACCCGCCTCATTGATTTGTTGATCGCCATTATCTGATATATCCTTCCTCATATGCTTTTGCTTTATTAAATGCATATAACTCTGCAAAAGTTGCCTGCTTGTATGGAGAAGCGTAGAAAATCCCCACCATTCCACATGTGATAACCGTAAGAATATCCCATCCAAGGAATGACAGATCCAGAATAAACGTCTCCATCTTCTGTCCGTCCATCATACGCTTACTGATCTGGAATGCTTCTTTTCTGTCCATTCCCGGATTCTCTGCAAGAATGTAAGGAATCATTAGGTATTCATAATGCTTCACGATTCCTGGAATCACCAGCAGTAATGTCCATAAGGATGTAAAAAGTTCTCTTAAGAACATGGTCAGTACAATATTCACATAATGTCCGGAACGGAATGCATCAAACATCGTTCCAACCGTTGGATTCTCTGTCTTATTCAATACGAAGAAACGTTTTCCACCTACTTCCAGAAGATTTCCCACGAATATCTTCAGTGCCCATATTACAATCATTAATATAATCGCAGCCATTGCAATTGCCAGCCCTGCAAATGGGAATCCCCATCCGTAATGATATGAGAATGAAAACCCGTCATTCCCATACAGACTGTTCTGTGAAGCACCACTTCCGGTTCTTCCTCCGCTTATGCTGCTAAGTCCCGTGATGATTCCCATGATCACTGCTACAGCCACACATGCCCAGTAATTCTTCTTAAATGCAATCTTACCATTTGTTTTCAGTCTTTCTCTTGTCCAGTTCATATACTTTTTCTCCTTGTTTATCCCTGTTGCTTTGTATTTTGAATCTTTTCATTTAAATCATTCAGATATACCCATCGGTCCATCTTCTCATCCAGTGCATTCTCAGTCTCTTCTTTTTTCTCCATAAGTTCCCGCAATTTCACCGAATTAGTCGCATTGGCTGCAATCTGTGCATCCAGTGTCTCAATCTTTTCTTCCAGTTTTGCAATGTCATCATCGATCGACTCGAACTCCCGCTGCTCTTTGAATGTGAATTTCAGCTTTGGTTCCCGCTGTTTCCAGGTGTCTTTCGAAGAGCTCTCTGCCTTCTTCGGCTGTTCCTCTGTCCCGGCAGCATGTCCTTTCAATGACATCTCTGTATCCAGACCTTCCAGTTCTTTGCGGATCAGATAATCCGAATAACCACCCTCGAACTGTCGTACTTTTCCGTCTCCTTCAAATGAGAAGATACGGTTCACAATACGATCCAGGAAATAACGGTCATGTGATACCGTGATGATAATTCCGTCAAAGTGATCCAGATAATCTTCCAGGATCGTCAGCGTCTGGATATCCAGATCGTTGGTCGGCTCATCCAGGATCAGTACATTCGGTGCACTCATCAAAACGCGCATCAGGTACAGTCTTCTCTTTTCTCCCCCGGAAAGCTTCTCAATCTTTGACCACTGCATGGCTCCGTCAAATAAGAAGCGCTCCAGCATCTGGGATGCCGTGATCTTTCCGTCTGATGTCGTAACATATTCTCCCACTTCTTTGACATAATCAATCACTTTCATGGATGCATCCATATATTCATTCTCCTGAGAGAAATATCCGATCCGGATCGTCTGCCCAATCTCGATCGTGCCATTATCCGGTTTTACAATCCCATTAATAATCTTAAGAAGTGTCGTCTTTCCACAGCCATTCGGTCCGATGATTCCGATTCTGTCATTTTTTAGGAAAATGTAACTGTAGTCATCGATCAGCTTTCTTGCTCCATAAGATTTACTGATGTTCTGAAGCTCGATCGTCTTATTTCCCATACGGGACGCTACGGAATCCAGTACCACTTTCTTTTCTTCCTGAATGTCCTTGATCTCCTGCATTGCCTTGATGCGGTCAATGTGTGCTTTCTGCTTCGTACTTCTGGCTCTTGCACCTCTTCCCAGCCATTCGAGTTCTGTACGCAGAAGACTCTTTCTCTTTCTTTCTGTCGCCAGTGCCATATCCTGACGTTCTGCTTTTAACTTGACAAACTCCGAATAATTCCCAGGGTAGCTGTATAATTTCCCCTGATCTACTTCCACGATCCTGGTTGCCACACGATCCAGAAAATAACGGTCATGGGTAACCATCAGGATTGCCCCGCGAAATCCGATCAGATATTCCTCCAGCCACTCAGACATCGCATTATCCAGGTGGTTGGTCGGTTCATCCAGTACCAGGATATTTGCCGGTGTAAGCAATGCATTGACCAGTGCAATTCTCTTCTTCTGACCGCCGGACATATGCTCTACTTTCTCGTCATAGTCATAGAAGCCAAGCTTGTTCAGCATGGATCTGGCATCTGCTTCAATTGTCCACTGATTCAGCTCATTCACATTGTCTGCGATTGCCGCACGCAACACCGTTGTTCCCTCTTCAAATTCCGGTGTCTGCGGCAGATAACAGATCTTGACCTGATTTCCTATACTGATCTTACCTTCATCGTATGGTTCTATCCCGGCTGCCACTTTTAAAAGCGTAGATTTTCCCATTCCGTTAATTCCGATCACACCAATCTTTTCATTCTCATTGATGCTGAATGCAACATCATTCAGAAGGACACGGTCAGTATAAGCCTTCGTAATATGCTCCATCGTAAGTAAATTCATACTTTAGTTCTCCTTCATAAGCCTTTCGGATCTTCCCATCGGCAGTCCCTGTAAAATGCCTGACAGGCCAGAAAAGAGACCGGAAACTCCGATCTCTTTTCGTTCTCCTCTTTCTATTATATTTTACAGAAAGACATATTTCAATATGAATAATACCGTAAGTACATACATTAATGCGCTGATCTTCTTTTCTTTTGCTTTTCCAGTCATCAGATTCAGGATCACATAAGAGATAACTCCCATAGAGATACCTTCTGAAATGCTGTAGAAGAATGGCATAGCCAGAATACAGATGTAGCATGGCAGTGCCTCTGAAAAATCATCAAAATCAATGTGTGTCACATTTGTCAGCATGTAGAATCCAACCACGATCAGGGCCGGTGCTGTTGCAAATGAAGGAATTGCAAGGAAGATTGGTGACAGGAACAGTGACAGGCCGAATAAAATAGCTGTCGTTGCAGAAGTCAGTCCCGTTCTTCCTCCTTCGGATACACCGGAAGCACTCTCTACAAATGTCGTAGTCGTTGTTGTTCCAAGCACTGCTCCAACGGTTGTTGCAACCGCATCTGCCATCAGCGCACCTTTGATATTCGGAAGACGTCCCTCCTCATCTAACATACCTGCCTTTGTAGACACACCGATCAGTGTTCCGATCGTATCAAACATATCTACAAATAAGAATGCAAAGATGACAACGATAAAGTTCAAAGAGAATATTCCGCTGAAGTCAAGCTTTCCAAATACCGGCATGATGCTTGGAATTGTGAATCCCTTGCTGAAATCCGGAAGCAGGCTGTAAAATCCAATTTCTGGATTCGCTACATAGATACCCGCCATCTGACAGATGATTCCAAGAATCCATGTAATCAGGATTCCCCATAAGATATTTCCCTTTACATTCTTTATTACCAGAATTCCTGTAATTCCCACACCGATCAGTGCAAGAATGACCGTGATTCCTACGTTACTCATAGAAGCTTCCACACCTTTGGCACTGTTATATCCATCAATGGAGAATAACTGCAGAAGTGTAGAACCTCCTACTACGATATTCGCATTCTGAAGTCCGATAAATGCAATGAATAATCCGATACCGACACTTACTGCCGACTTCAGATTCTTCGGAATTGCATTGAAGATTGCCTCACGGATATTCGTAAGTGAAAGTACGATGAAAACGATACCTTCTACAAATACTGCCGTTAATGCAACTTCCCACTTATAACCCATTCCAAGAACAACAGTATAGGCAAAGTATGCATTCAGTCCCATTCCAGGTGCCAGTGCGAACGGGTAATTGGCGAAGAACGCCATCAAGAATGTACCGATCATTGCAGCCAGCGCTGTCGATGTAAAGATTGCACCGGAATCCATCCCTGTTGCAGACAGGATACTCGGATTGACTGCAAGTATGTACGCCATAGTCATGAACGTAGTGATACCTGCCATAACCTCTGTTTTGGCATCGGTTCCGTTCTCACGAAGCTTAAATAATTTTTCCAACATGTTTCTCTTTTCCTCCTTATACTCTCAAAAAATAAGATAACGACAACAAAATTACTGTATCTCTCTTATTTTTTTTCTTAAAGCAAGTACCTGATTTGGTGCTACGGATAACTCATCGATTCCCATCTGCAGGAATTGTTCTGTCATGTCCAGATCTGCTGCCAGATCACCACATATGCTGATTGTTTTTCCCTCCAGATGTACATTATTCGCAATAATACGTATCATTTTAAGCAATGCCGGATGATGCGGATTATAAAAATGATCCAGTTTAGAATTTGTTCTGTCCATTCCCAGTGTAAGCTGCGTCAGATCATTCGTTCCTATACTGAAAAAATCAGCCTCCCGTGCCAGTTCACCGCTTATCATAACCGCTGCCGGTGTTTCAATCATAACTCCGATCTGTATTTCTTCATTAAACGGAATCTTCTCATCTTTTAACTCTTTTTTTATCTTTTCCAGAAGCAGTTTTGCCTGCTGTACTTCTTTTACATCTGTAACCATCGGGAACATAATAGACATCTTTCCATAAGCAGATGCACGTAAAATTGCACGTAACTGCGTCTTGAATATCTCGTCTTTATCCAGTGACACACGGATTCCCCTGTATCCCATCTCAGGATTATTCTCTTCTCCCAGGTCCAGACACTCTGCTGTCTTTTCACCGCCCAGATCTGCTGTACGGATCACAACCTTTTTCATTCCCATCGCTTCTGCTGCCAGACGATATACCTGAAACTGCTGTTCTTCTGTCGGAAGTTTCGGACCATTTTCCATATAAATAAATTCACTTCTGAATAATCCGATTCCACCCGCATCACTGCGCAGAACGCTTTCAATGTCTTCCCTGCTTCCGATATTCGCGCACACATCAATTTTTTGTCCGCTCTGCGTAATATTTTCTTTTCCCTTCAGACGTTCCAGACTCTGTACCTGCGTATGATTCTCATCTTGTCTCTGTTTCATCTTTGAAATCGTTGTATAATCAGGTTCGATATATACTTTTCCCTCAAAACCATCGATAATAATGGTCTTGCCTTCGTATTCTTTCTTTAAAGACTCTCCCAGTCCGATCACAGATGGAATTCCTTTTGTTCTTGCAAGCACTGCCGTATGAGAATTAATTGTTCCGTATCTGGTAACAAACCCAAGAATCTTGCTCTTATCAAGCTTTACTGCCTCACTTGGATATAATTCACCGGCTGCCAGTATAAACGGTTCATCTGTCAGCATCTTATCTTTCCATGCCCTTGCAAGAATCCGAAGTACCCTTGTCGACACATCTTTAATATCTGCTTCGTGTCCCTGTACATAACTTTTATTACTTTTTGCCGCACTTGCCAGTACATTTTCCACCGCATTTTTTACAGCATACTCTGCATTCAACTTATGCTCTACGATAATATTTGTAATCTGCCTGATGATTTCCTGATCTTCAAGGATCATCTGCTGCATCTCAAATATAGCTGCATTCGCTTCACCTACTTCCTTAGAAGCCGAATCATACAGATCCCTCAGTTCCTGCAACGCTTTCTGCCTTGCTTTCTGAAAACGCATAACCTCTTTTTCTACATCTTTTACATAGATTCTGCGAATCTCTTTTGTATCCCGCTTATAAAAGGAAAGTTTTCCGATTGCAATTCCTTCTGATATTTTTTTTCCAGTCAATGTAATCATAGTTTTCCAACCCTTTTAAACCTTTATTAGTATGAACAATAATACTTTACACGTTTGCCGTTCATTCGTCAAGTAGATTACTTTTTTGTATAAAAACACAAAAACATTCCTTAAATTCATTGACGTCTTTATCAATATATGCTAATCTGACAACAGTGTAATTCATAGAATACTTTTATAAATTGCACGATTTAATAATTTTTATGGAGGTATAATCATGAAAGGTACTGTAAAATGGTTTAACAACCAAAAAGGCTACGGTTTCATTTCTGACGCTGAGGGTCATGATGTATTCGTTCATTATTCAGGACTGAATATGGAAGGATTCAAGACACTTGAAGAAGGTCAGGAATTGGAATACGAAGTTACAGAAGGTGCTAAGGGCCCACAGGCTGTTAACGTAACACCACTCTAATCGCAACAATCTAAGTTTTTAATGTACCTTTTATATATTAAAATATATCTATTTCGGATTTAAATATTTAAAAGTAATACATGACTTAACGAGAGAGGATTATGAGAAAAAGCCAGATAACTGCAGTTATCTGGCTTTTATCATATCTGCCAAACCGGTCATCTGAAGATACACAGATGACCGGTTCTTCTGTATTATTCAGTATTATTTCTGTGGTCTTGAAACATTCAGCTGAAGATCAATTCCAAATGGATTAACCACAACTCCCGTAACTTCCGGGCCCATTGCTTCCGGAATTCTGGCTGCTTCGACAACTCCCATTGTATACTTCATATCTCTGTTCTCATTCTGGAATTTCAGGAATTCCTGAACGTCTGTAAAGATCGGCATCAGTACCTGTCCGTCATCTTTATTCAAAATCGGCATTTTTTTATCTTCACTGATTGCCGTGATATATCTGCCCCTCTGATAATGTGCCATCAGTTCTTCCTGCAGTTCCTTTGTTTCATCCGTGAGTTTTAATTCTTTCTGGCTTCTTACCTTCTGCATAAAATACATTGCAGTAATCTGAAGTTCCGGATTCTCAATCGGTTCTTCGCCCGGCTTCTGTTCCGGTCTTCTAACCAGTTCCCCTAACTGAATCGCAATCTCTTCTTCTGTTCCTTTACCGATTACCATACAGTTCACCCCGATTGGGAATAAACTGCTATAGAAAGGAAGCAGGTATTTTTTTTCAATATTAAAAATTTTTAACGGATTATTCGCCTTCAGGAATTCCTGTCCTCCGCGCATTGCATCTTCTTCTGAAAAGAATACAAACACTTCATCATCATACGTCTCCGGATCACATACCACAAAAGGCATTCTTGTACAATCAGACATCAATACATAGATGGCATCCGATTCCCGTAACTTTTTTAAAACGCTGTTTTTGTCTACACTCATACTGTTCCTCTTTCACTTCTATTGATTAGCACGATATGCCTCGTCCGCGCTATACACGTCGAAACCACTACCTTTAAGAATATCGATCACCCTTCCAGGATCATCACTCTTTAATACAGCTGCTGCATCTGCTCCATTTGCAAATGCATACATATATTCAATATTCACTTCTCCATCTACAATCTGATGCATTGCTTTATTCAATGAACCGGTTGCATGTGGTACACGAAGTGCTACAACATCTGTCAGCATTGCTGTAATTCCAGCTTCTTTCAATGCTGCACGTCCTTTGTGCGGGTCAGAAACGATCAGACGAAGCATTCCATAATCTGATGTATCCGCAAGACTCAGTGCAACAATATTCACACCTTTTTTTGCCAGTACATCCAATACTTCTTCCAGACGTCCTTCTCTGTTTTCCAAAAAAACTGATAACTGTTGTACAGTATTACTTACGCCCATGTTATTCCCTCCTGTTTATAAACCTCTGTTATCAATGACACGTTTTGCCTTGCCTTCGCTTCTTTCGATTGTCTTAGGCTCTACAAGTTTTACTCTTACTGCAACACCAAGTGCCTGTTTCAGTACTGCAGCAACTTTGTTCTTCAGTTCATCCAGCTTACGGATCTCATCTGAAAAATATTTTTCATCTACTTCTACCATTACAGTCAGTACATCCAGGTTATTTTCACGATCTACGATCATCATATAATGTGGTGCAACACCGCCTCCGATAGAAAGCAGGGCTGTCTCTACCTGTGTCGGGAATACGTTGACTCCGCGGATAACCTTCATATCATCTGTACGGCCTTTGAACTTGGAAATTCTAGGAAGCGTTCTTCCACACTCACACGTAGAATGATCAATACTTGTAAGATCCTTTGTTCTGTAACGAAGTAACGGCATACCTTCTTTTACAAGTGTGGTAAATACAAGTTCTCCTGTCTCCCCGTCTGCACATGGTGTATGATCTGCCGGATTCAATACTTCCGGATAGAAATAATCTTCATATATATGCATTCCTTTATGATGGATACATTCCAGTGCAACACCCGGACCTGTAATCTCACACAATCCATAGATATCAAAACAGTTAACATTTAACAGTTCTTCAATCTTCAGACGCATCTCTTCTGTCCATGGCTCTGCGCCATTGATTCCTACTTTTAACCGAAGCTTATCTACGATGCCTGCCTCGTTGGCAGCTTCTGCCAGATATAAAGCATAAGATGGAGTACATGCAAATGCAGTCGCACCAAAATCTTCCATACACATCAACTGTCTTTTTGTATTACCTGCTGACATCGGAATAGCCATTGCTCCAAGCTTTCTTGCTCCGAAATCCAGTCCCATTCCTCCTGTAAACAAGCCATATCCATAGCAGATATGCAGACGATCCTCTGCAGTAAGTCCTGCCATCGTAAGCCCTCTTGCCACACATTCTCCCCATACATCTATATCTTTCTGTGTATAAGAAGCAAGAGTCAGCTTACCGGTTGTTCCTGATGTTCCCTGCACTCTGACGATCTTTTCCTGTGGAACAGCCAGAAGTCCGAATGGATAATTCGCTCTTAAATCTTCTTTTGTCGTAAATGGAAGTTTCCCGATATCTTCAATCCCCTTGATATCTCCCGGTTCGATTCCCATATCATCCATTTTCTTGCGATAAAATTCTACGTGATCATATACATTCTTAACCTGTTTTACCAGACGTTCACTCTGAAGTGCAGTCATCTCATCCCTGCTCATGCATTCAATCTTAGGATCTCTGATCTGTTCTTTCCAGTCCTTTAATGCTACCTTTGCCATAACCTCTTATGTACCTCCTTATAAATGATAACCAACATCAAATGCCTTTTTATTTATCTCAATAGTTTTCGGAGGAACTGTCTTTTCAATCACCTCATACCATTGTTCTTTTGTAAAGTCCATGTGCTGTGCTGCAACTCCAAGCACAATCAGATTGAATACTCTGGAATTACCGATTTTTTTTGCTTCTTCTGTTGCATTTACTGTATATACTTTGTGATCTTTCCCCAGTGTTTCAATAATGTCTTCCGGGTATTCTGCTGCCCCGATCACAACCGGCATCGGATCAATTCTCCAGTCATTGATGATCAATGCTCCGTCTTTTTTCAGGAAATGTGCATATCTCAGTGCTTCCAGACGTTCAAATGCGATAATCACATCTGCCTGCCCTTCTTCTACGATTGGTTCTGCCACCTGTTCTCCGTACCTTACAAATGTTACAACGCTTCCTCCACGCTGAGCCATTCCATGTACTTCGGAAAGTTTTACGTCATATCCGCCGGTAATGGCAAGTCCTCCTAAGATTCTGCTGGTAAGCAGTGTTCCCTGTCCGCCGACTCCGACGATCATAATATTCTTTGTTGCCATTATCTGTCACCTTCCTTTACTAACTCAATCGCATCGAATTTACACAGACTTGCACAAAGTCCGCATCCAGTACACATCGTATCATCGATGGACACTGTTCCGTCAGCATTTTTTGTCATTGCAGGACATCCAGGTTTCATGCACATACCACACTTCTTACATTTATCTGTATGCGTCTGATATAACGGTTTCTTTGATTTGTCCAGAAGTACACATGGTGTCTTCGTAATGATCACGGATACTTCATCTTTGGCAATCTCTTCTTTTACAGCCTTTTCCACAGCCTGAATATCTCTTGCATTGACTTCTACCACATTCTTAACGCCTATTGCACGACATAATGCCGGAATATCAATTGCATATGTCGGATCTCCCTGCAGTGTCTTTCCTGTTGCCGCATGATCCTGATGTCCGGTCATACCGGTTGTAGAGTTATCCAAGATGATGACGGTTCCTGTTGCTTTGTTATACATCATATTCATCAGAGAATTGACACCCGTATGTAAAAATGTAGAATCGCCGATCACAGCAACCCAGTTCTTAATATATTCTTTTCCTTTTGCCTTTTCCATACCATGAAGGCTTGAAATACTTGCTCCCATACAGATGGTTGTATCCACAACACTAAGTGGTGCTACTGCGCCCAGTGTATAACAGCCAATGTCACCTGCCGCATGAATCTTTAACTTGTTCAATACATAGTACACACCTCTGTGTGGACATCCCGGACATAAGATTGGTGGTCTTCCCGGTGCCTGCGCAGGCTTACTGATATCAAGTTCTTCTTTCAGAATTGCCTCACGGAGCATATTGGCACTGTATTCCCCCTGTACCGTGAAGATTTCTTTTCCGATTGCTTTGATGCCCCAGGATTTAACCTGTGTCTCAATCACCGGGTCCAGTTCTTCTACAACATATAAGGTATCTACTTTTGAAGCAAATTCTTCGATCAGCTTTCTTGGAAGCGGATTTACCATACCAAGTTTTAATACAGATGCTTCCGGAAGTGCTTCCTTTACATACTGGTATGGAATACCGCTGGTGATTACACCGATCTTTGTGTCATTCATCTCTACTTTGTTGATTGGAAGTGTATTAGCAGCTTCCGCAAGTTCGAGATTGCGCTTTTCAATCTCTACGTGGCGGAGTTTTGCATTTCCCGGCATCATAACATTCTTGCGGATATTCTTCTCATATGGTTTATCTTCTATTTCTTTGCGTTCGTTTAATTCTACAAGTCCCTGGGAATGTGCCAGTCTTGTTGTTGTACGGTAAACAAACGGACGGTCATATTTCTCACTCAGATCAAATGCTACTTTGATAAATTCTTTTGCTTCTGAACTGTCTGAAGGCTCGATAACAGGGAGCTGTGCCGCACGTGCTACCATTCTTGTATCCTGCTCATTCTGAGAACTATAAAGTCCCGGATCATCCGCAACAACAATGACAAGTCCTCCGTTTACACCCATATAAGAAACTGTATATGTAGGGTCTGCTGCCACATTAAATCCAACGTGCTTCATACAGGACATCGCACGTACCCCCGCTACAGATGCACCGATCGCTACTTCTGTCGCAACTTTTTCATTCGGTGACCACTCGCAGTATAAACTGTCTTTATATTTGACCAGGTTCTCACTGATCTCTGTACTAGGCGTACCTGGATATGCTGCCGAAACCTTTACTCCGGCCTCATATGCACCTCTGGCAATCGCCTCGTTTCCAAGCATAATTACTTTTTCTGACATACTTCTTTTCCATCCTTTCGTGTAAGCGGCATTCCATTTACGCCACCTTGTAATAGTATAACACAATACTTTCGCGAGTTAAAGCATTAATTTGGCAGAAACATGGTTTTTTATATATGTTTCTTGCAGCTATACTCATTCAGGTCTATACGAATGATTGCTACCGCTTTTTCAAGATTTGGATTTTTCTGGAATTCATCAAATGTTCTGCCGGTCTGGTGCTTCATGATAACATTCAGGGCCTTTAGCTTTTCTCTTGGATTATCGATAATACTTGCAGCTCCTTTTCCGATGATACTTGCATAGTAATAACTGTACTGACATGCGGTATCTCCTTCCACCAGTTCATGTCTGTAATCAATTTCAACTCCGACATTTGCATTTTTTCTGATCAGATCGATCTTTTTTCCTTCTCTTGCACCATGGATATAAAGGATCACTTTTCCTTCTTCCCTTACGTATCCATAGTTCACCGGCACAATATACGGCCCGTTCTCATCCATGATCCCGATTCTGCACACCTTGCATTCATCAAAAATCTGTTGGATTTCTTCCATCTCTGTTACTTCTCTGTCTTTTCTTCTCATCCGCATACCCTCATTTCTGATTTATTCTTTTCCGATTCCTGTCATCATCCGACTTATTCCTTGAAGATAAATACCGGCATCGGCGGACAGTTCTTCCGGTTATAGTATTCATTGACGATCACGGTATACTCTTTTCCCGGAAGTGCTTTCACATATTCCAGGATTTTTTCTTTCTCTTCAAACCCGGTATCTCCGCCGCTGTAAATGCACAGGCTCATCATACCACCGTGTTTCAATATGCCAAGGCCTTTTCCGATTGCCTCAATACTGGTCCTGTATGTGGTTGCAAGATTATGATCGCCTCCCGGAAGATATCCGAAATTAAAGCAGATCACGTCTGCACTCTCTTTTCCGGCATACCGGTCCATATGTTCATGACCATCCAGAATTAATTCTGCCTGCATTTCTTTTCCATGCGTTTTCAGTAATTCTTTCGTCACATCAAGAGCTTCCTGTTGAATATCAAATGCAAGTACCTTTCCTTTTTCTCCGGCAAGCTCACACAGGAACAGGGTATCATTCCCCTTTCCCATGGTCGCATCGATATAATATCCGCCTTCTTCTGCCTGCGAGCGAATGATCTCGTGACACCAGTATGTGATCTGTGACTGTTTCATTCTTCCCATCTGTTATCTTTCTCCTGCTTTTTTGCTATCTGGCACTCTAAAAATCAAACAATGACAGCTGGTTCGATGCCGGAAGATCTGCAAGGATCCCAAGCTCTACCATCGTGTCAATAACGGTCTTACTTGCTTTTGTTCTCTGTCTGAAGTCATCCAGTGACAGATAAGTTCCGTCTTTAGATGCTTCTGCAACTGCCTCGGCAGCTTTTTCTCCCATACCGTCGATACTCGAAAGTGGCGGCATCAACTTGCCGTTTACGATCAGGAACTTTGTCGCCTGTGCTTTGTAGATATCAAGCGGCTCAAATTCGAATCCTCTTGCATACATCTCCTGCACAATCTTCATATCCTTCATCGTATCCTGTTCTTTTTTACTGAGTGTCGCAGAACGGCGGTTGTAATCATCAATATAGTACTGAAGCTTTTCCTTCCCCTGGCACATGATCTCGTAAGAAAATGCATCTGCACGGATTCCAAAATACGCCCCATAATATGCCAGTGGATAGTTGATCTTACAGTATGCGATACGGTATGCCATCATAACGTATGCTGCCGCATGCGCTTTCGGGAACATGTATTTGATCTTCTGACAGGACCAGATATACCAGTCGGGTACATTGTGTTCTGCCATGTCTTTTTTGAACTCCGGCCATTCTTTACATTTTCCTTTTGCAACGGTTCCCTTACGGACACGCTCCATAATGGTAAATGATTCCTCACTGTCCATCCCCTTGTTGATCAGATAGGTCATGATATCATCACGGGTACAGATTGCCGTGGAAATGGTTGCCTTTCCGCTCCGGATCAGTTCCTGTGCATTATTCAGCCACACGTCCGTTCCATGTGACAGACCGGAGATACGGATCAGATCCGAAATTGTATTCGGCTTTGTATCCACTACCATCTGGATAACGAAATCAGTTCCAAATTCCGGGATTCCAAGGCATCCGACCGGACATCCGCCGATATCATCCGGCTTGATACCAAGTGCCGATGTATCATGAAACAAAGAAATTACCCCCGGATCATCCAGTGGGATCTTCGTAGCATCAAAACGGTTATCCGTCTCATTGTATTCGTTGTCCATCGCCGGGGAACTGATATATTCCTCCAGTGTCTTGATCATAGTCGGATCATCATGTCCGAGAATATCAAGCTTTAACAGGTTGTGGTCTATCGAATGGTAATCGAAATGTGTGGTGACGATATCCGTCGTCATATCATTCGCCGGATGCTGTACCGGTGTAAAAGAGTTGATCTCTTCGCCAAGCGGAAGTACAATGATTCCTCCCGGATGCTGTCCGGTACTTCGGCGGATTCCCGTACACCCCTGTACGATACGGTCAATCTCACATTTTCTTTTACCCTGTCCATGTTCTTCGTAATAATTCTTTACATAACCGAATGCGGTCTTGTCCGCCAGTGTACCTACCGTTCCGGCACGGAATGTCTGACCCGCACCAAAGATAACCTCTGTATACTTATGCGCATTACTCTGATAATCTCCCGAGAAGTTTAGGTCAATATCCGGCTCTTTATTTCCCTTGAATCCAAGGAAAGTCTCGAACGGAATATCAAATCCATCTTTTATAAGCTTCTCTCCACATACCGGACATACACGGTCCGGCATATCCCATCCGCAGCCTCCGGCAAATTTCCTGACTTCTTCCGAATCAAAATCACTGTAATGACATTTCTTACAGTAATAGTGCGGACTTAATGGGTTAACCTCTGTGATTCCCGCCATGGTCGCTACAAAAGAAGATCCTACGGAACCACGTGAACCTACCAGATATCCGTCTTCCACTGATTTCCATACCAGTTTCTGTGCAATAATATACATAACGGCAAAACCATTGGATATGATTGAATTCAGTTCTCGCTCCAGACGCTCGGTAACAATCTCCGGAAGATTCTCTCCGTACATAGAATGTGCTTTATTATAACAGATATCACGGAGCATCTTGTCCGAATCCGGGATAACCGGCGGACACTTGTCCGGACGCACCGGCGTGATCTTTTCGACCATCTCCGCGATCTTCACCGGATTCTCGATGACAATCTCTCTTGCCTTTGCAGACCCCAGATATTCGAATTCTTCCAGCATCTCATCCGTGGTCCTAAGATACAGCGGCGGCTGATTGTCCGCATCACCAAAGCCCTTTCCTGCCATGATGATTCTTCTGTATACCTCATCTTCCGGATTCATGAAATGCACGTCACAAGTTCCGACAACCGGCTTATTGAACCGTTCACCAAGTGCGACGATCTTCCTGTTGATTTCTTTTAAGTCTTCCTCTTTCTGTACCTTCGTGATCTTCGGGCTTTCAATCATAAACTGGTTGTTTCCAAGCGGCTGAATCTCCAGATAATCATAAAAGTTGGCGATCTTTGCAATGCGTTCTTCTGATTTGTCATTCAGTATTGCCTGATAAAGTTCTCCTGCCTCACAGGCACTTCCCACCAGAAGTCCTTCTCTGTATTTCGACAGTTCACTCTTTGGAATTCTCGGTCTTCTCGCATAATATTTCAGATGTGACATCGAGATCAGCGTATACAGATTCACGCGTCCCACTTCATTCAGTGCCAGAATGATCACATGGTATGATGGAAGCTTGCGGACAGCATCCGCATTATTTTCGCCGAACTGGTTCAGTTTTGCCAGGTCATAAATCCCCCTGTCTTTTAACATTTCTACAAATTTCACAAATATCTCTGCTGTTGCCCCGGCATCATCAACAGCCCTGTGATGATTTTCCAGCGAAATATGCAGTGCATTCGCCACTACATTCAGCTTGTACTTTGAAAGTGTCGGCAGAAGAATACGCGCCATCGCCACGGTGTCCACCGATGTGAAATCCGGCTGGATATCCTGATATCTGCAATTTTGTTCAATAAAGCTTACATCAAAGGATGCATTGTGTGCGACCAGTGCCGCATCACCGATAAATTCCAGGAATTGTGGAAGAACTGTCTCGATATCCGGTGCTCCTATAACCATCTGATCTGTAATACTGGTAAGCTGTGTGATCTGAAATGGAATCGGTACTTTCGGATTAACGAATGTGCTGAACTTATCAGTAATCTCTCCATGTTCTACCTTCACCGCACCAATCTCAATAATCTTATCCTTAATTGGACTGAACCCTGTCGTCTCAAGGTCAAATACTACATAAGTATCATCCAGTGGCTGTCCCTTTTCATTCACTGCCACATCAGTCAGGTCGTCCACCAGGTAGCCTTCCACACCGTAAATCACTTTAAACGGATCATCCTTATCCAGCGACTCAATATAATGGTTCGCATCTGTAAACGCCTGAACGACACCGTGATCTGTAATCGCCATCGCCGGATGCCCCCAGTCATGCGCCTGTTTCAGCAATGTTGTTACATCAGTTACCGCATCCATATCGCTCATCTTTGTATGGCAGTGAAGCTCCACACGCTTTTCCGGTGCCGTATCCACTCTGGATTCTGTAAAATCACTGATCTTTTTGATTCCGACTACCGACTGGATATTCAGTTCCGAATCAAAACGGTCAACCGTTGTCACACCTTTTAATTTCAGAAATGCGCCATTCTTAATATCCCCCAGGATATCTGCCAGCTGATCATTCCGCACAAACATTTTCACCATAATAGAATCCGTAAAATCCGTAACTGCAAACATAATGATCGTCTTCTCGTTACGTATCTCTCTGGTCTCCATGCTGATGACTTTTCCGCGGATGGTAATCTCTCCCATCTCTCCCAGGACATTCTTAAGTTCTATCGTCTCATCGTCAAAATCACGTCCGTAGATAAGGTTTGGATCATCGGTAGCTTTACGTACAAAGGAATATCCACCTTTTCCGAATGAGCCGCCCTTCTTAAATCCACCTGAACTTCTTCCGCCACTTTTGGTATTGTTCCCGCTTTCTCCTGCTGAGTTGCTTTTTGCTTTGGTCTTTTCGTCTTTCTTCTCTTCTTTTTGTTCCAGTTCCTGTGCTTTCTTTGCTTTTACGGCCTGCGACTGTTCTCTGATTGCTTCGATTTCCTGCTCTAATTTCGCCTCGTTGTATTTCAGCTTGCTGTCTTTTGCTTTTTCATAAAGAACACGGATCTCCACAGGCCTGTGAAACCGTTCTTCAAACACATCTGAAAGATATGTAGATAGCGAATCCTTTTTTCCCTGTGCAACAATGGTATCAGTCAGTGTCAGACAGAGGATATTTCCGTTTTCAAATTCATAACTTGCATTCTGCAGCATATTCCGCTCTACTACGCTTCTTTGATCCAGTTCCATCAGGAAGCTGTCATAATATTCATTCATCAGATTTTCCGGTGTATACTGTTCTGAAAGATCATACTGCTCTTTTACCGACACCTGGATATGACTTCTGGCAAACAGCTGCTGTTTTAGCAGGCGTTCTACTTCGTAAATATGTTTTTTCTGGATCAGATGTCTGCTGTAAAGGCTGACACGGATAAAATCCCTTGTTGAATTGGTAGAAACTTTCGTCACTTCCACACCCTGAAGCATCATCTGTATATCATCTTTTACTTTTAATGTCGGAAATACCTCAAAAAACGGTTTACTCATTCCAGTGTAACAACTCCTGTCTTAACGTTTCCAATAATTCTTCTTCTTTTACTTTTTTGACAATTTCACCTTTCTTGATCAAAAGACCTTCTCCGCATCCTCCGGCAATTCCGATATCTGCTTCTTTTGCTTCTCCAGGTCCGTTTACCACACATCCCATAACAGCAACTTTAATATCCAGTGGAATATCCGCCACCATATCCTGCACCTGATTTGCGAGTCCGATCAGATCAATCTTGGTTCTTCCACAGGTCGGGCAGGATACTACTTCTATTCCACCCTTTCTAAGTCCCAGTGTCTTTAAGATCAGCTTGGCCGATTTGATCTCTTCTACCGGGTCTCCGGTAAGAGATACACGAATCGTATCTCCAATCCCCTGACTTAAGATCAGTCCGAGTCCGATCGATGATTTTATATTTCCTGCAAGTAATGTTCCTGACTCTGTAATACCGACATGCAGCGGGTATGGACATTGCGGTGCAAGCAATTCATGCGCTTTTACACACATCATCACATCTGAAGATTTGATACTTACTACAAGATTATCATATCCCATATTTTCGATCAGATGCACTTTATCCAGTGCACTTTCTACCAGTCCTTCTGCTGTCACTCCATGGTATTTCTCTACCAGATGTTTTTCAAGCGATCCACTGTTCACTCCGACACGTATCGGTATATGATATTCTTTTGCTTTTTCTACCACTGCTCTGACTCTTTTTTCATCTCCGATATTTCCCGGATTGATACGGATCTTATCCGCTCCGTTTTCGATTGCTGCAATTGCCAGGCGATAATCAAAATGTATATCCGCCACCAGTGGAATATGGATATGCTTTTTAATCTTGCTGATACTTTCTGCCGCTTCCATCGTTGGCACTGCCACACGAATGATATCACATCCTGCTTTTTCAAGTCTTAAAATCTGTGCCACACATGCTTCTACATCTTCCGTCTTTGTATTTGTCATAGACTGGATCGCAATTTTTTCTCCACCACCGATGCATACATCCCCAATTTGTACTTTTCTGGTTTTATTCCTGTAGTTATCCATTTATTTTCCTCCTTTTTCCATATCCATGCAGAGAACTTGCCACTGGCAACTTCTCTTGCATACTTTGGTATCTACATAACCTGCCACTGGCAGCTTCTATTTCATACTTTGGTATGTATAACAAACACCCCTCTATACACTGCATAGAGGGGCCCTCATCTATTTTTTATTGAACATCATCTGCTCACCATATTCACGTTCTGTCAATGTCATTGTTCCGCCATCAATACTGTATTCAAATGTCGTTCCTATCGACTGCACTGCATTCTTTAACGTCTCTTCTGTATACTGACCATTTGATTTTTCTGCAATTTCCTGAATCTTATTATCATCCTCCTGAATGGATATCGTCTTGGATTCCTTACTGAGCGTATATGTCATCGGGACTTGCGTTTCTTCTCCATCCCCGGATGCCGGAAGTATAACTGTCATCTGTCCGTTCCGACCGATCTTAAGATCCATATTACCGTCTTCATCTGTCCATGATCCCTCCAGTGGGTTTCCTGTAAACATCTTCATTAAAAGAAAGATTGCTATAATTACGATCAGGACAGATGTAACAGCCGTAACGACTGTCCATATCTTACTTCTTTTTGCCTCATCATTGTTTGCTATCATCTATCCATTTCCTTTCTTTAATAATTCTATTTTTTAGTATTACCATCATATTAAATTATATGTGGTTTTTACTTTCATGTCAACGACGGGGTGATCGTTTGTTTCTTCTTTCATTACTCATCAATCTCTACTAACAGATAAAATCCTCTGTCTGTCTGTTCGATTTTCTGTATTTTTCCCTTTCTTGACTTTATTCTCTGTCTTGTACGATAAATTCCTGACATCGCAATGGATGGCTCTACAAGATAAGTGTACTGACCTGTCACAGCACTTCTTTCACTGATCTCAACTTCCTGTCCTTCCGTTACCAGTCCTTCTCTTTCCATTTTAAAACGTTCTACTCTCACTTTATCTGCTCCCTTCTCTTAATATTCACTTCAATCTGTTTATTCTCCACTTATGCACTTTCGCCTCTTTTTGTTCCATTTCGGCACATCTGCGACACATTTCGTTGAGAATCGACACTTTCCGTGTTCCGAAGTGCAACCCTTGGTAAAATATACCAATCAATTTAGGAGGTATCCGACATGCCATTTTCTGAAAAACTAAAAAAATTACGTGAAGAAAATCATTATACCCAGAAATATGTTGCAAAACATCTCAATGTTGCACGTTCTACCATTGCCGGGTATGAAACAAAGAATCGTCAGCCTTCTCACGAAAAACTGACGATTCTTGCTGAGCTTTTTCATGTTTCAGTTGATTATCTGCTGGACGATGATATCAGTGAAATCACACTTTCCGATAAATCAACGGCTCAAAAATCAGAGCACTATCTTCTCACCCATTTTCACCGCTTATCTAATTCTTCTAAAAAAGAATTGTTAAACTTTCTTCAATACCTGGAACAGCGGGATGAATCCGCACGCAGCAAATCAGCTCTTTAATCCTGCATTATTTCACAAAACGGTGATAAATATAATCATTTGCTTCTTTTTCCTGACTGTCATCCAGAGGCATTAACTGAACTTCCCCGTACTTTCTTTCGAGCGCTTTCTGGATCAGATAGTCACTCACCTGTGGATTCTTTGGAAGCAACGGACCATGCAGATAGGTACCGATTACATTTTTGTAAACTACGCCTTCATAGCCGCTTTTCCCGTCATTTCCCGCTCCGTATAATACTTTTCCAAATGGTTTATTTCCATTGAGGTATGTTCTTCCCCCATGATTTTCAAATCCAACCACCGGCATATCTACAAGATCACTGTCCAGTACAATATTATCTATGAGACGTCCCTCTTCCTGTTCCGTATAAATGTCAACCAGATTCAGTCCCTCGATCATTCCGGCATCTGTCTTATAATATTTTCCAAGAAGCTGATATCCTCCGCATACTGCAATAACAACTCCTCCGTCTTCCACATAATCCTTGAATTCACTTTGAATCTCAAGAAGACTTTTACATACGATTGCCTGTTCACGGTCTGAACCTCCGCCTAACAGTACAATATCCAATTTTGAAAAATCAATCTGATCCCCTGTATTAAACTCTATCGTCTCTGCTTCAATTCCACGCCAGATACATCGTTTCATCAGACATGCGATATTCCCTCTGTCGCCGTACAGATTCAAAAGATCTGGATACAGATGCCCTATCGTAATTTTCATATCTTTTGTATCCATTATCTTTCTTCCTCCATCTTTTTCAATACATTTCTGGTACTGAACAGAGCCGTATAATTCACCAGTACATACAGGTTGCCACAGCCATCTTCAACCCTTTCCCGGATTGCCTTTTCAACATCTGCTTCCAGCATAGATGGGATGTCCACATATTTCATACGAAGTCTCATATCCTGACAACGGATACCGCTTACTGTAATCGAATTCACATTAGCACCCTTAAATCTGTCAAAGTCCACATCCCAAAGCCACGAAACATCCGTTCCATCCTGTGCATTGTCATTGATCACAATGATCACATCCTTCATGGAATCATCCTGCATAACCGCTGAGATATTCTGATTGAATCCAGCCGGATTCTTCGCAAGATTCAGCACGATCTTTGTGCCTTTTACCTCAAACTGCTCCATACGTCCGTTTTCCGGGTTGAAATCTGTAAGCATATCCTGAAAATGCTCCAGCCCAAGCCCTCCGGTTCTTCCAGCCGCGTAGGCTGCCAGAATATTATATACATTATAGAAGCCTTTATAATTGGCCTCCAGGCGTCTGCCATCTACCGTAAACGCAAGATGGTCGCTGACTGCCACATCCGATGCATCATATTCAATTGCCGGACGCTTAAAATCACAGCCTGTACATGCATAATCGCCAAGCTGGCTGTAGTGATAGAAATTATATTTTAACGGTGCTCCGCATTTCTTACAGAAACGTCCCTCTCTGATCTCATGGGAATCCTTATCATCCACTACCTTTTCACTGATTCCGTAAGTTACATACGGATTACCGCTTTCCATTGCAAGGTAAGCAGACAATGCATCATCCCCGTTCACGATCACCTTCATCTTTGGTGCACTCTGCATCACTTCTTTTAAGATATTCATTGTAATGTCGATCTCACCGTAACGGTCAAGCTGGTCACGGAACAGATTCGTCAGTACCATATAATCCGGCTTAAAGTGTGGAAATACCCTTCTTGTCGAAGCTTCATCAATCTCGATACATGCATAATCCGCATCCAGATTACCACTTAAACCCGCACCTAATACAAAGGCTGCCACAACACCATTCAACATGTTGGAACCGGTATGGTTACAGATTACTTTATAACCTTCCTTCTCGATTGCTGCACAGAGCATATTGTTGGTTGTCGTCTTTCCATTGGTTCCACATACAATAAAAATGTCTTTTCTGACTTGTCCCGCAAGATCATGCAGGATGCTTGGATCAATCTTCAGTGCAATCTTTCCCGCCCAGGTCACGCCCTGGCGGTGAAAGATATGTACACTTGCTTTTTCACTTATCTTCGCTGCCCATACGGCCAGCATTCTGCGTACTCCCATAATTACCTATTTCCCGATCAGTTCTTTGATATTTTCCGGTTCCGGCATCGAACGGATCGCACCTTTTTTCATTGTGATCAGTGCTGCACCTGCATTCGCATATGTCAGAATCTCTTTTAATTTTGCCTCATCCAGATTATCCAGACCGTACTTTAATACACCGTTGATCGAACATCCGCAGAATGTATCTCCTGCTCCTGTTGTCTCAATTGCTTTCACAGTAAATCCCGGCTGCTCTACACGAAAGTTTTTATAGTAGGCTCTGCTTCCTTCTTTTCCCATCGTCAGGAAGATAAGAGGAATCTGATACTTTTCCTGAAGATACTTAATTCCTTCATCATAATCTTCTTTTCCTGATACAAACTGGATCTCATTGTCAGAGATCTTCAGTACGTCACAATTTTCGAAGCCATATTCCATCTGTGCTTTCGCTTCATCCAGAGTCTTCCACAGCGGCGGACGTAAGTTCGGATCAAATGTGATCATGCAGCCTGCTTCTTTAGCGACTGCAAGTGCCTTCTTTGTTGCACTCTTCACCGGCTCATCTGTCATAGAAAGTGTTCCAAAGTGAAATACCTTTGACTGGCGGATCAGATCATAATCTACTTCCTCTTCCTTCAGCATCATATCAGCTCCCGGTTTGCGGTAAAAAGAAAATTCTCTGTCACCATCCGGGAAAGTATGTACAAAAGCCAGTGTCGTGTGGATATCCTGATCCATCACAAGTCCTTTTGCTTCTATTCCGATATTTGTAATCGTATCTCTTAACAGTTTACCAAACTGGTCATCCCCAACTTTTCCAATGAATGCGGTTTTTCTTCCAAGTTTGTTCAACATTGCAAGCACATTACACGGCGCACCACCCGGGCAGGCTTCAAACAACTGATTTCCCTGCTCACTTTCCCCATTCACCGCAAAGTCGATCAGCATTTCTCCAAGTGCTGTTACGTCATATATCTTTTCCATCCTGAAATCTCCTTATCCTAAATCTTACACTTGTTTCATATTTTATTTTATCATAGAATTTTACATTTTTAAAGGCACAGGCTCTTAAAGTGCATATTTGCCAATTCTTACAAAAATTTCGTTATTTTTTTGTCATTTTGCCTATTTACGAATTCGAAAATGATTGATAAAATAATAACAAATAATACAGTTACCTGATGTATTATTTTATTATGTGAAACGACGATTTCGCAAATTGTTCGTGTTTGGATGGTACTACCCCTCCCACGAACCCTCTCTTGATAGCGTTTTGTAAGAAAGTCACATGAGAAGTTTCCGCCAAAACTTTTCATGTGACTTTCTTCATTTATTGTCTACAGAACTTGCCACTGGCAGGTTCTGTAGATAATTCTTCTGTTTTTATTTTAACATTCTTCAGCAATTTTATAGATCAGCTTTTCTGTATCTTCCCATCCAATACATGGATCTGTGATCGATTTTCCATAGATCATATCAGCCGATATATCCTGTCTGCCTTCTTCCAGGTAACTTTCTACCATAACTCCTTTAATCATCTTCTTAAGATCCGGGTTATATCTGCGCGAATGCAGTACCTCACTTACAATACGGATCTGTTCTTTATATTTCTTGTTTGAATTCGAATGATTCACATCAATCACTGCTGCCGGATTCTTAAGATCTTTTTTCTGATATAATTCCCAGAGTCTTACACATTCTTCATAATGGTAATTTGGTATGCACTGTCCGTACTTGTCAACTCCGCCACGAAGGATCGTGTGTGCAAGCGGATTACCAGACGTCGTTACATCCATCGTTCTGTAAATGAACCGGTGTCCCATCTGTGCTGCTACGATCGAGTTGAGCATTACAGAAAGATCTCCACTGGTCGGATTTTTCATTCCAACCGGAATATCCATACCACTTGCCGTCAGCCGGTGCTGCTGATTCTCCACCGATCTTGCACCCACTGCCTCATAGGAAAGGATATCATCCAGATAACTTCTGTTTTCCGGATATAACATTTCATCCGCTGCTGTCAGTCCGCTTTCTTTCATTGCACGAATATGCATCTTACGGATTGCCATAATTCCAGCATACAGATCCGGAGCTTTATCCGGATCCGGCTGATGGAGCATTCCCTTATATCCTTCACCGGTCGTCCTTGGCTTATTGGTATAGATTCTCGGAATCAATACCAGGCGGTCTTTTACCTTTTCATTTACCTTCGCCAGACGGCATACATATTCACATACAGAATCTTCATTATCTGCCGAACAAGGTCCGATGATCACTGCGAATTTATCGGATTTTCCGGTAAAAATATCACGTATTTCTGCGTCTCGTTCTTTCTTTAACTGAATCAGTTTCTCTGACAGCGGATATTCTTCTTTCAGTTCTTCTGCTGCCAGACGTACACTGTTATAACTGCCACTCAGCCCGGAAGAAAATGCCAGATGCAGTACATCATTTCCGGCCTCCAGAAGCGGTCGCAGAACGTCTTTCGCTTCCTCACTGTTGACCTGGGACGTGGTCGGCATGGATCCTGCTCGCATCCGACTGTAAAACGCTTTAAAATCCAGCTCATTTTCTTTATTATAAGTGATTCCATCCAGCTGGTATGTCAGATACATATATTCTACCTGATGTTCTTTATAGTAAGAATAAGGCAGATCTGCTGTATTCTCTGTCGTAATTACATATTTTTCCATACTCTGTCCTCCCCGCACTTTTATGTATTACCGGAAAGCTCCCGAAATACATTTTTTTTCATTTTACCATCACTGTTCTGCCTGTGCAACCTTTTCCGAAAGAACCTCTCTTGCTTTTTTCATCTGTGCATCCTTACTCTCCCATTCCTCCTGAGAAAGCTCGTTAAACTGATTCGGATTGGTAAATTCTTCTGCATTCTCCGGCCAGTCACTCTCCACATCCGGAGTGATTCCGGTTCCCTGGATATTCACACCGTTTGGGGTATAATATCTGGAAGTGGTCAGTTTTACTGCACTGCCATCTCCCAGTGAAAAAGTCTGCTGAACAATTCCTTTCCCAAATGTCGTGGTGCCCACCAGCGTTCCCACACCGTGATCTTTCACCGCTCCGGAAAAGATCTCTGCAGCACTGGCACTGTTTTCATTGACCAGAACCACCAGCGGAATATCGATCGGTGTTTTTCCTTTACAGGTATGCTCCGTCCGATGTCCGCTCTTATCTTCGGTATACACGATCATACCTTTCGGAAGAATCTGTTCCAGCGTATCACATACCGCTGTCAGAAGTCCCCCCGGATTTTCCCGCAGATCAACCAGAAGTCCTTTCATTCCCTGTTCATTCAGTTCACTGTAGGCTTTCTTAAACTGTTCCGAAGTGCCATCGGTAAATTCTGTAATCTGAATATATCCAAGGGAATCGTCAAGCATCCGGCTCTTTACTACCGTTACTTCCACCTTTTCCAGAGATACTGTGATATCGGCAGTCGTTCCATCCCGTTCCACAGTCAAAACCACCTGCTTTTTGTTATCTTCCCGGATGATTGTGGAAATCTCTGACAGTTCTTTTTCAGTAATATCCTTTCCATCCACTGCCGTCAGGATATCTCCTTTCTGAATCCCTGCCTGCTCTGCCGGGCCGCCTTCTGCCAGATCCACCACACTGACAACTCCGCTGTCCGGATCCTTGGACATCGTAAGTCCCACACCTGTATACGCCCCCTGTGTGGACTCCTGCAACAGCTTGTAGGCATCTTCGGAATAGTAGCTGGAATAAGGATCCTGCAAACTGGCTACCAGTCCACTGTACATACCTTCTTCCATCGTATACTGGCTGTCTTCATCACCTTCTTTGTAATCCAGATAATATGTATCCACTAATTTTGCTATTTTGGATGCTTTACCAAGATCACTGAGGCTCAGACCCTGTTCTCCGATCATTGGAACGGATCCAAAGCAGATAAAGTATCCGATACCACCCACAATCACGGTTACTGCCACACCCCCGGCAAATCCTTTGATCCAGGTTTTCATTCTTTCTGTCATCTCTGTTGTCTCCTGTCTGTTACTGTCTTCTCCTGCAATTTCTCAGTTTTTGCAGAAACTCATTCATATACAAAGGGGGCTGCCGCTTTCCTGCTGCATCCCCCTTTGTATTATTTCCAATCACCTTCGGTGATGGCATTTTGATTTCTCTTTCGTTATTTATCAGACTCTCAGATGTTTGCGGATCGTGATCACACTTCCGAACAGTCCGATACCCATACCAAGGATCAGCGCCACCGGAGTCAGTACTTCGAATACCTGTGTAACACTCATAAACTGTACCACACTGCTCAGCATACTGAACTTTGTAAGAACATATTCGATCACTTTCTTGTACATGACAAAAAGTAATACCAGCGGAATGATGGCTCCGATCAGACCGATGATCATACCTTCGATCAGAAATGGTGCTCTTACAAAGAAGTTTGTCGCACCGATAAGTTTCATGATACCTATCTCTTCTTTACGAATGGAAATACCAATCGCTACCGTATTACTGATCAGGAAGACCGCCACACAAAGCAGGATCAGAATGATTGCCACGGATATGTAGGTCAATAAGGTGTTAAAGGAAGACAAGGTCTGTGTCGCGCCCTTTAACTGATTCACTTCCCGGACACCATCAAGCCCCTCGATATATTTTACCAGCGCATCCTGATGCTCGATCTTATCCACATAGACGGAATAACTGGAAGAATTCGCCAGCGGATTATCATTCTTAAATCCTTCTGCCATCTCAGATTCCAGTTCTGTATCCCCAAAATACTGTTTTGACCATTCATCCCATGCCTCTTCAGCGGATACATATTCAACCTTCGTTACGCCTTTATACGCCTTGATCTGCTCCCCGATACTGTTGATCGTCGCCTGATCCACACCATCATCAAAAAGAACGGTAACCGCAACGCCTTCCTCTGCATTCTTTACAATATACCGAAAGTTGATCAACAGCGAGAAGAACAGACCAAATAAGAAGATACATGCTGTCATAGTGGCTATGGAAGCCGCGGAGAACATGATATTTCTCCATATATTTTTGATTCCCTGTTTGGCACTGTAGCCGATTGTACTAATCCTCAAGATATCCACCTTCCTCTTCGTCGCTGACAATTACACCTTTTCTCATGGTAATTACACGCTTTCTGAATGAATTGACGATTTCTCTGTTATGGGTTACTACCAGAACTGTAGTTCCTCTCTCGTTGATCTCTTCGAGCAGTTTCATAATCTCCAGTGAATTCTTCGGATCCAGATTACCGGTAGGTTCATCTGCCAGAAGAATATTCGGACGGTTGACCAGTGCACGGGCCAGTGCCACACGCTGCTGTTCACCACCGGATAATTCTCTCGGAAATGATTTGTACTTTTCTGCCAGTCCTACCAGTGTGAGAATCTCCGGCACACGCTTTTTGATCACCCGGTTCGGCCTCTCGATCACGCGCTGTGCAAATGCTACATTCTCATATACATTTCTATCTTTCAACAACCGGAAATCCTGAAATACAACGCCTACCCCACGACGGTATTTCGGAACCTTTCTGCGTTTCATCTTGCCGAGATTCTGATCGTTAACAATGATTGTTCCGGAAGTCGGTTCCAGTTCCTTCAACAGTAATTTAATCAGCGTAGATTTCCCGGAACCGCTGTTTCCTACTATAAATACAAATTCCCCTTTATCAATGTGCAACGATACGTCGTTTAAAGCCGGTTGGCCCTTGGCGTAAGATTTGCTTACATTTTCCAACGTAATCATATACTCCTCCTGTTTCTATTCTTTAATAGTCTAAGGTTTCCATATACTTCATATATCGTACAACCATAAGAGCAATCTTGAAGGTGATTGCATCTTCAAACACTCTCAGATCAAGACCGGTGCTCTTCTGGAGCTTATCCAGCCGATATACCAATGTGTTTCTGTGAATGTACAGCTGACGTGATGTCTCAGATACATTCAGACTGTTCTCAAAGAATTTGTTGATGGTCGTGATGGTTTCCTCGTCGAAATCATCCGGCGATTTATTCTCGAAGATCTCCTTTATAAACATCTTGCACAGCGGAATAGGAAGCTGATAGATCAGCCGGCCGATTCCCAGTGAACTGTAGGCAATAATTTCTTTTTCATCAAAGAAAATCTTTCCGACATCCAGGGCCATCCTTGCTTCTTTGTAAGAACGTGAGACCTCCTTAAGTTCTTTTACAATGGTTCCGTATGCAATATGCACAAGTTCATCCTTCTCGCGTACCGCCTGCAGAATCGATTCTGCGATCTTTTGCATCTCTGCATAACCGTCGCCGGGATTTACTTCCTTCACCACGATAATACTCTTCTCATCCACAGCGGTGATAAAATCACCCTTTTTCCCCTGAAAAATATTTTTTACATTTTCAAGAGCCGTATAATCTTTTCCCTGACCGGTTTCCAGGATAAACACCACACGTTTTGTTTCCACATCAATGTGCAGTTTTTTTGCTCTGTTATAAATATCCACCAGAAGCAGGTTATCCAGTAACAGATTTTTGATAAAATTGTCTTTATCAAAGCGCTCTTTGTAGGCCACCAACAGATTCTGGATCTGAAATGCTGCCATCTGACCGATCATATAAGTATCTTCACTACCCCCGCTGACAACCAGTACATATTCCAGCCGATTTTCATCATATACTTTGAAAAACTGGTTTTCCTGTACCACCTGACTGTCCGCAGGAGACGCGGCAAATCCTAAAATATCACTGCTGCTTATTTCCGAATTCTGTGCTGTGAATGCCAGGATTTTCCCCTCTGTATCGGCCACACAGAAATCACTTCTGGAAATATTTTTCAAACCATCCAGTGTGTTTTGCAGTATCTGATTTGAAATCATAATCATACCCTCTTTCAGTACATAGTTTATTTAGAATCTGCTATCCACCCCTGATAAGCAAAGTCTCTTAAATCATATTCTAATATAAAATATACAAAAAATAAAGAGAAAAACATGAAAAAGTAACAATCACAGCAGATTTTCACATTTTGTTCACACCTTATATTCCTGAAATCCTTCTCCCAGAACCTCCCTGGCATCTGTAACGATCATGAATGCTTTCGGATCCACCTGTGCAACCACTTCTTTCAGCTGCACGATCTGTTTTTTACCTACAACGGAAAAAAGCATCAGCCGTTCTGTACCGGCATACATACCCTGTGCATGGACGCCGGTCACCCCACGGTCCAGATCTTCGAGAATTCTTCTCGATACCTCTTCCTGATGATCCGTAATAATATATACTGCTTTCGCATAATTCAGTCCTTCCTGAAGACCGTCGGTTACTTTTCCCACGATATAAATTGCCACGATGGCATACATTGCTTTGGTCGGTCCGAAAACAAAGGCTCCGATCACCACTATCATCCCGTCGATCACCTGCATGATCCGCGCAATCGAGATGTGTTTTACATACCGGTGTATCAGAGATGCCACCAGATCCGTTCCCCCGGTGGTTCCACGCCCTAAAAATACCAGGCCGATACCGGTTCCCTGGATAACACCACCGATCAATACTGCAAGCACCATATCCCCCTCCACCAGTGGAATCACCGGGATCACGGTCAGCCAGAAAGACAGACTGACCGTACCCCAGATGGTTTTTGCCATAAAGCCGAAGCCCATAATTTTGATACCAAGGAAAAACATGGGGATATTCAGCAACAGGTTGGTCACCCCCAGCGGAATACCACCCGGAAGCAGCGGTTCCGTCACCGATTTTACAATAATTGCGATGCCGCTGAACCCTCCGTCTACGATCCCGTTGGTATCAAATGCGGATTTCAATGCGATCGACATAAGTGCCGTACCGATAAAAATCAGCAGATAATCTCTGATCCATGGTTTTTGTTTGATCATACTCTTCATTTCTTCACCACGCCTTTTCTTTACCTCAAAAAAGTATCCTGAAAACCAAAATTGGTCCACTGAACCACATTATGCCCGCTGTCTGAAAGCTCTGTCCTCCCGGTTATTCTACCCGAAATACAGGTTTTCATTATTTTGCATAGTAATGATTCAGTGAACCAATTTCAGTTATTTTTTATAAGTGATATATTTGTTCTCTGCCAGAATGCGGAAAAACGTTGTCAGCCGTTCATAAAGAGGTTCTGCCTCTTTGCCGAAATGTTCTTTCACTTTCTGTCCGATCTCATAGATGTTCTGTTC
>ERZ827126.636-NODE-636-length-46038-cov-9.464780_pt1 | contig 46038 bp, 37 predicted proteins | sample MGYA00519780_ERZ827126 | MGnify/ENA primary metagenome ERZ827126 (study PRJEB31778, sample SAMEA3449262) | human gut metagenome | biome: human gut; feature: human-associated habitat; material: faeces | place: United Kingdom | collected 2010/2012 ...
TGGAAGTTTCAGAAGCATCTTTACTTGGAGAAACAGCAGCAACTAGTGGTTCAAGCTCATGCGGAAGTTGTTCTACATGCGGTTCAACATCATGTATTAGTTGCGGTTCAGGCACTACAACTGCTGGTAAATAAAGTAGTTGAATTGTAACTGATATGATTTATTAAATATAATTTTAAGGGGGATTATCGATGGAAGAATTATTCGATTCATTAAAAGATATAGAAATAATGGAAGTTTCAGAAGCATCTTTACTTGGAGAAACAGCAGCAACTAGTGGTTCAAGTTCATGCGGAAGTTGTTCTACATGTGGTTCAACATCATGTATTAGTTGTGGTTCAGGCACTACAACTACTGGTAAATAAAATTATTATATTTTCTATGATTAAGAAGTTACTATAACAAATAAATAAGAAACTATATATATTTAATAAAAAAATATTCATACATTTTAGTATATAATTACAAAATGCTCAATTTTTAATTTGCTGAAAGGAGTATAGATGAAAGTAATAAGTGTAAAAGAATTAACTAAATCTTATGGAAAAAAAGTTGTTTTAGATAATATCAGCTTTAATATCAATCAAGGTGAAATAGTTGCAATAGTAGGACCAAATGGTACTGGTAAAACTACTTTGTTAGAAACCTTAATGACTTTAAGAAATTATAGTACAGGAAACATTTCAGTTTTAGGGCAAGATATAAGTACTCAAAAGGGAAAAGATATTGTCAGAAGTAAGATAGGTGTTATGCTTCAAGAAGGTGGAATGTATAATTTTATAAAATTAAAAGAAGCATTAGATTTATTTGCATCATTTTATGATGTTTCTAAAGAAGAAATAAATAAAATGATAGATGAGTTTGAATTAAGACCATATTTAAATACTAAATATCAAAAATTATCAGGAGGATGGAAACAAAGATTTTTGCTTGCTATTGCATTCTTACATAATCCAGAACTTGTTTTTCTTGATGAACCTACAACGGGTCTTGATCCTAAAGCTACTAAAATTGTTTGGGATCGTATAAGAGATTGTAATGAAACGAAAAAAACAATAGTTTTGTCTACTCATTCTATGGAAGAAGTAGATAAATATTGCAGTAAGGTTATAGTATTAAACAAAGGAAAAATAGTGGAAAATGATTCTCCAGAAAATATAAAGAAAAAATTAAAATGTGATTTTTTTACAGATGCATATTTTGAATTAGTGGGAAAAGGAGAAGAAAAATGAAGACAACTTTAAGAAGTATATCAAAACAATTTAAGTATGATTTAATTATCTTTTTTAGAGAGCCTTTTTTTGCATTACCTATTTTATTATTGCCAGGATTATTTTTTATTATTTATGCAGGCTCTATGATTAAACAAACAACAGATACAGCGTATTTTGCACAATATTTACCTATGTATATGATATTAATATCATTTTTAACATTATTCTTTAATATTGGAACACAATATGTAACAGATAAAGAAGGAGGAATATTTAAAAGAATGATATTATCTCCTATTAGTATTTACAATTTAGTTCTTACATATGCTATGAGGGGCACATTAATATCAATACTTGGTTTTATTGAAATGATTCTTATTGCTAAAATATTATTTAAAATTCCACTTTCAAATAATATGTTTATGTTTTTAGTTGCTTTTATCATTATTGTAGGAATAATGATGCTTATAAGTTTGGCTTTTCATGGATTTTTTAAGAATTCAAGACAGGTTATGCCATTTACTATAATAGGATTTCAATATGTACTATTTGCTTCAGGAATGATTATGCCAGTAGAATCAATGCCTAAAATAATGAGATATTTAGTTTACATAAATCCAATATATCATATGAATCTTATTTTAACAGATGTATGGTATGAAAAAACTTTAAATATTACTAATATTTTAGCTCTTGTAGTTTGTGTGATAATATGTTTTGTGATTTTGAAATTCCAAAAAGGATTTACTACTGATAAATAATGATAGAATCCCCAATTTTTAAGTTTAGTTAGCTTATTTAGTGTTTTTTAATAATTATATTGATAGATTAAAAAGTTATAATAACCAACTAAAAGTAAAAAAAGTATAAAAAATAGGGTCATCTTAATTTACATAACACTTAATGAACAAAGATAGATTTTTTGTAAGAACTACAACTATTTATGTAAGTTTGTTTATAGTTAAAATTATTAACAAATAGTTTAATAACAGGAATGGTTGTTAAAGCATATTAGAAATTGCAGTATTTGACATATATTTAATCCACTACCTTTAACGTATAAGGTGTTTGTTTTATTGAAAGCTTTAAATTCACATTATATTAGAAAACAAGTCCTATTCTATTATATGAGTATTAAATTTTTTTAAATTTAAACGAAGGATATGTTTTGAAATTGTAAATATATTTATTTTAAAGAAGTTTATATTAAGTTTTTGCTAAATGTAATGAAACTTATATTTATAATTTTTAGATTGTGTAATGCCTTTAGTAATTTATTAATATTTTTCAAATAGTAATAGTATTTTTTTTGTTAGTCCATTTGTGTACAAAAAAAGTGTTTATACTTTTATTCGACAAATGTACTGACACAATAAGGATACTTAAAGACTAATAGTTTAGTTTCAAAGTCGTACCCTTCAAATGTAGGACCACAAACTTTACATTGTAATTGTGCTTTACCAATATTATTAGCATAAATATATTCATGAGGAACACAACATTTAAGATATATAATTTTAATAAATATAGATTTAATATTACATCTCCTTGCTTATAGATTTACCATATTTATATTTGTAATAACCTAAAAGAAGTTTATGCTCTACTTTTTGAAATTTAATAATTTTAGGTAGCTTGTCTACATTGAATTTTTGCTATTTTGGACTATTTCAGTCATCAAGTGCTAATTGCTTTAATGGAATATGCTTTAAGATAGATATAAGTAATTAAAAAATAATATTAAGTATAAGTAGTTAAATAAGTTGTAATTGAATCCATAATAACAACAACCTTTTATGTTATATTTATTTTTACGTGATTTGATTTTAACATAAAATTACAGAGTTTGTTATTTTTTTATATAAAAAACTTTTGAAACTTTGATATATAAAGAAAAAATATAAGAGAATAGTGTATAAACTTTAAACTAGCTATATATGAGGAGAATGTTATGAAGAGAATTTTGTTTCCATATTATTTGGAAAGAAGTACAAATATAGAAAAAAAAGAATTATCAAATATAAGTGATTCTATGCTTATTGAAAGTGTATATAAGATTATTGATGAAGAAGAAAAATTAAATAACATTATTATTGAGTCTATTTCTATTATGGAAAAGCAATATTCAATTTCTATGAATCCAGCTATATTAAAAGCTAAAAGAAAAGTAGCAAGTAAGAAAGCTATTTTAAATTTAGATGAATCTTTAGATGACGAATGTAAAGAAGCTATAAATAAGTATATGGTGTTATATAATAATGTTTGCAACATAAAAACACAATATTACGAATTTTACAAAAAATGCAATGATATAAACCGTGAAAATCTTAGTATATTTTTTAAAAAAAATTTTGATGCTTTAAGAGTATTACCTCTTATTAATAAAGATTTAATTTATAAAATAGAAAAGTTTTTTAATACTCCAACAGCTCAACATAAAGCGCAAATAAGAAAATTTGATCATCAACTTGTAAAAATAATGAGTAGAGTTTTGATGAGGACAAGTCCTTTTAGTTATTTTACTTCAATATGTCTTGCAAAAATAAATAAAAATGAAATAAGTTATCATAAGCAATTAAAATCTTTTTGTGAGATAAACAATTATCTTATTAAGGCTATATATGATTATATTATTTTACAAAAACAATTTGCAATACAAATTAATTATAAAATAACTTCTTTTAATGAATATGAAGATGGCTACTTATTTTTGGGACAAAAAGATTTTGAAAAAGGTAAAGTATATAAAACTGTTGATTTTAGTAAACTAATAAGAAAAAATATTCTTATTTCAAAGATTCTTAAAGAATATAAGTATAAAAGTTTTTCATTTTATGAAATTGTAAATTTTATTAGTAACCTAGGAATTGACAAAGAAGAAGCAGAAAAATATGTTTTTAAATTAATAAGTAACAACATTATTACACCAAATAAAACTATAGATGAAACAAAAGGTGATATATTTAAAGATTTTTTTGAAAAGATTGATTATTTAAAAGATGATTCAAATAATACATTAAGTTTAATCAAACAACAAGTAACTATTTTAAAGAAAAATGTAATAATTTTTCAAGAGGCTGATTGGAAAGAAAGATTTAGGATAATAAATAATAGTGATTTATGCATTAATAATATAGAAAAAATAGTAAATCGTGAATTTGTACATAACATTCTTATGTATGAAGATACTTATTATGATAAGCCAGTAAAAAAAATTGAATTTAAAGAAGAGTTTCTTGAAGATATAGGAGTTTTACAAAGATATTTTAAAATATTTGATCAATCATTGATAACTCTTTGGATTTTCAGTGAAAACTTTCATAAAATTTATGGTGATAAAAAAGTTAAAGCAGATAATTTAGATGTCTATCAATTGTTTGCAAATTCAGCAAATTCTTTATCAAATATATGGAAAGATAATTTTGGTGAGTTAGAAATTGAAACTATAGATAAAATAAAAAAAATAACAGAGTTAAAGAAAAATATTTATGATTTAATAAAAAGTTACAAGGGAAATGAAAAAAAAATAGATATTACATTTTTTATAGATAAAGAAATGTTAGAGAATAATGAATTACTTACTTCTGAGATTGATTCAGCTACAGTATTTTTTCAAAAAGATGATAATGATAACTTTGTATTAAATAAGATTTATAAGGGGCAATTATTGTTCTTTTCAAGATTTATAAAGTTATATAAAGAGGCTGTTAATGATGATAATATAAAATATTATGTAGCAAACGCTTTTGGTAAGAATCCAGTAGAAATAACAGAATCTTTTGGATTTAATGCTAATGTTCATAATCAGGTTATGGATAAGCGATTAGTACTTAATATGACAGATAGTAATGATGTTAGTGAAAAAGATATTAATATCAAAGATTGTTATTTCTATTATTGTAATGAAACTGAAACAATAAAATTAGGAAATGACAAATATGGGGAGATTAATGGTTCATATTTAGGAAGTTTGGCTTACAACCTTATGCCAATACAGCTTAGAACCATAGTAGCAATGCAACCATCTACAAGATTTGATATAAGCTATCTTAATTTTTGGGATAAGAAAGATATTGACCATAATAAATTTATTATAGACCATATTCCACGCATATATTATAAAAATATTATTATTATTAGAGAACAATATCTTATTAATAATATTTATGATACTAAAAAAAATATAGAAGAATTGTATATAGAAGTAATAAAGAACTTTAAAGAGAATAATCTTCCAACAAGATTTTTCTTAAGACCATATATTAATGAAGAACACTTTGATTTTTACAATATGGGTAGGACATCTTTAAAACCTCAATATATTGATTTATCAAGTACTTTATTATTTAAAGAAATGATATCAAGATTTAAAAAAAATAATTTATTGATTTTAGAAGAAGTCTTTCCTAACAATAAAGAAGATGAGTTTATATATGAATATCAAATTGAGCAGACTATTATTAAATAATAATGTTTAAAGGCGAAAAATGAATAAAAGTACCTAATATAAAAAATTTAGTCCAAGTTTAAATAATAACATAAAAAATAATATTTAAAGATATTTATCTGTAGATTTAAGTTTTGGTAATATTATCAGAACTATAGGAAAAATAATAAGTATTGACAATTTTTTCAGAAATATAAACATAAATAACAATTATTAATTTTAGAGAAAAACTCATTAGTTTTGAATTTTGTTGTAAACCTAAATTAGAGTTATTTTGTATAGTATTTAATTTAACAAAATCTAATGTTATATTGGAGGAATATGTTATGGTGGATTTAAGTTGTTATAAAAAAATAAATATATATTTTTTTGGAAATGAAGAACAAAAAAGAGATTTTATAAAAAATTTAATATTTCCCTATTTTTCAGCTAAGTATTTTGGAAGATATTTTGTTACAAGAGAATGGAACGGGGGACCTAACATTGAAATAGTTTTTTCTGGTAATGATATATTAAAAGAAGATATAGAGAAGTCCATTAATGAATATTGCAAAGATATTGGGCTGTTTTTAAGTAGAGATGAAATAGAAAAGAACATTTCTATTTATAAAAAAAATCAGAAAACATTACTTAGTATGGAAAAAAAGAAAAAAATAGAAATAGATAGTAGTAATCATTTAAAAGTTAAAATAAGTTCTCTTTATATGGAATATTATAAAAAGTTATATAATTCTTCAGAACATGTTAAATTGCATTTTGAAAGTAGATTTATTCTTGAACCTTGTATAGAAAAGGCAATATATAAAATAAATAACAAGGTTGATATGTTATTTTTAGTTATGCAGTTATTTAGACAAACTATGAATTTGTTTGAGTATGGTGAAAAATATGCAAGTATGATGTATTATTCTAATATAGCTGGTGTTTTTGCTATTGCAAAGCAGTATAATAAATATGATGTATTTAAAAATAATTATGAAAAGTTATATAATAAATATGATATTAAAAATTTTGATTATAAAGAAAAAGATGAAGAAGTAGTAACTTGTTTTAAAAATGCTTGGGATAAAATATATGAAAATTGCAAGAAGTTGGTTAAGAATAATGTATTAAGTGAAGAAGGATATTACAATCTATCAGAACAGGAAAAACAAATGATTTATAATGTTTCCAATATTAATAGTGAATTTCATACAGCATTCATAAATGATGAAAAGTTACATGATATTGTTACAGGAGATATTCATTTAACTTTTAGGTCTATAGTAAATATATTATATAATATTCTTCCAATTTTAAATATTACATTTGTTGAAAAAAATTTTTGTTGTTATTCAATTGTAAGATATGTTATGGCAAAATACAATACATCTTGGAAAGAGATTTTCGAAGAAAGGAGTTTATCTTAATGAAAATTTGTTATAAAAAAAATTGTAGTATTTATTATGATGAGGAAAAATCAGCAACAATAATTATAAAAAGAAATAATAGATTTATGATAAAGAATAACAAAGAAGAATATTATATTATAAAAAACATAATATACTTAACAAATGATGGAATAAATTTTGAAGATTTGCTAAAAAAAATTCCTATGGAAGAAAAAGAAACATATTTACAATATCTTAAATTATTAATGAAACAAAACATAATTTGTGAGTGTTTAACAAATAAGGTTAGTTTAAATGAAGATTTTTATGAATATATTTTTAGTACATATGATAATTGTAATGATATTTTTAAATTTTTTGAAAATGAAATTATAGGGGTATACAGAAATAATTTTATTAAAGAGGAACTTGAAAAATTTGGACTAAAAGTAGTTAATTTTAATAATCAAATAGAGTATGATTCTGTAAAAATTGTAATAGGAAACATAGATAATAGTACATGCAAAAAAATTATTGAAAGAGATAAAAAAGTTATCTTGTGTTATGAAAAAGAGAAATCTATATATATGTTATATATAAATAAGTATGATGAAAATCAAATTAATATGTTTAGAGAATTTTCTTTAAATAGCAATATTCATGCAAATGTTAAAGAAATAGTTATTCCAATAAATTTAATAGTTTTATTTATAAAAAATTATTTTGAAAAGGAAACTGTAAATATGTGTTGTATTACTGATGATGCAGCAGTGTATTCTTTTGAAATATCAAATTTAAATGATGAAAGTTTGAAATACTATAATCGTGAAAGAATAAAAAAAATAGGTGATAATTTAGAATTATTGATGAGGATTGAAAGTATGGTTCATAATAATCCTTTTATAGTAAAAAAAATAAATAAAACTAATGCAGAATCTGATCAAACTATTGTATTTAGTTATGAAATATGTTTTGGAGAATTTTTATATAATGAAAGATATGTATGTTTTGGAGAAGATTATGTAGAGAGTGGAATAAATGCATTTATTAATGGGATAGAAAAGATACTTAATAATAATTCAAGTTCTTATAATTGGGTTTGTGCTAGAACTTTAGAAGAATATTACATAAAAGGATACATAAGTTTAATTAAAAAAGAAAAATTCAGCTATAAAAGAGTGAGTAATTTTAGTAAAAAGAATACTGAAATTATTAGATATATTCAAGAAATACTTAATATCGATATTAATATTACTTATTCAGATGTATTTAATAATAAGATAGGTATAATTACTATAAGTGATAAAAATGATTACATACTATACAGAAGTGGAATTACATATAATTTTGAAAAAAGCATAACAGAAGGACTATATGAAATTATAGGCAATTATTTTAATATAGAAAAAAATAAAAAAATAACAAATATAGAGGGAAAAATAATTTTACACAATAGTGAAACTAATATTTTATTACAAGAATTAAAAGAGTATTTTACAGACAACTATCTTATAGTAGATGAAGAACCATGGGTATATCAAGGTCAATTAGAATCTGTTGGGGTTCATGTAGGACATTTTATGTTAGTTTAAATAAAGAATATTTGAAGGAGTATATTGAATATTATGGAGTTTATACAAATAAAATCTATAGAATATTATAATGCATTAAAAAAGAATAAGGAAAGTTTTATTCCTGTAATTTTTGATTCAAATTATGTTTTTGTTGGTCCAATTTCAGGGAAAAATGTATCAGGTAACTGTTTAAATTGCTTTTTTAATAATTTAAAGGAAAATAATAGCGAATTCTATTATATTTTAAAAGCAATATTTGAGGAAAACAGAGAATGTGTTGATAGAATTTTTAAACCTATTATAGATATAATAAGTGCTCTTTCTCATGATTTATTAAGTAATGTGGTAATAATAGAAAGAAAAAATCTTAGTATAAAAAAATTATTTGTACACAAAGCTCCTAATTGCGAATGTAGCACAAAAGAAACAAGAAATTTCTTATTATCTAATTTAAAGTATGATTATAAATTTAATCCTAATAAACGTTGCAAAAATGGTAAAGACATTTTTACAGAGGATGTATTAAAGAAAATACTAAATAAGCATAGTGGTATAGGACAAGGTGTAGTTAGAGATGCAGATTCAAAAGTAATTCCAATGTATTATATTAAGTCAAGTATTGTAGGAAAGCAATATTATTCTTATGGGAGAACTGAAAATATTAATACTGCTAAAATGGCTGCAATTTTTGAAATGTTAGAAAGATATACCTCCATGGTTCCACATACTAAACCAGATGTAGTAGATTCTTATTATAATTTAAAGGCAAAGGGATATTCTATTGTCCATGCAAAAGAACTAATTTTAAATCAGTTTTCAAAAAATAGTATGGATACAGGAATTTTTGGTGCTTATAGCGATGAAAAAATATATAGATGGAAGAAGGTATTTGATTTATGTTCTGAGAAATTTGTTTATATCCCAGAACAAGTAGTCTATTATGATAGCCAACTAATAAGTAATGAAAAACGATTTATATATGAAACTTCAAATGGGTGCGCATTAGGAGGAACATTAGAAGAAGCCATTTTATATGCAATGTTTGAAGTTATTGAACGAGATGCATTTTTAGTACATTGGTACAATTCAATAGCACCTAAAAAATTAGATATATCTAATATTGATAATACTAATATATTTAATGTAATAAAATATGTAGAAAATAAAGGGTTTAAGATAAATATTTTTGATATAACTATGGAATCTAATATACCTACTATTTGGGTAGCTATAATAGATGAAAGCTTTAATGGAAAAGTTAAATGTTATAACGCAGCAGGCACTAATATAAATCCAGAAAAAGCATTAGAATCAGCATTAATAGAAGTTATTACCTCTGTTTTTGTATATAATAGTATATTAGAAAAGGATGAAAAATCAAAGTTAATAAAAATGTTAACTGAAAATACTGACAGAGTATTAGAGATGGAGGATCATGTTTATTTTTATGCTAATAAGAATAACTTTAAATACATACAAAAGCACTATTCTAATCAAGAAATAGTAGATTTTAGAAAAAATTTTTCAAAGTGGTATGAAAATAAAGATATTACCTATACTTTTGAAGAAATAATTAAAAAAGTATCTAAGTATCATAAAAATATTTATATATCGCTATTAGATAGTGAAGTTACAGAAAGTTTAGGATTATTCTCTGTTAAGGTTATCATTCCTTCTATGTTGACTATGACATTTGGCAATAATAATAGACGAATAAATTATGATAGGGTTGTAAATGGTCCTATTATATCAGGGATAAGGAAGAAGAAAATAAAAAAAGAGGATATAAATCTTAATCCGCATCCATTTCCTTAATAAAGTATAAAAAGAAAAGAGGAACATATATGAAGTTATTTAATAGGTTTACAAAAGATAGATATAAGTATAAAAATAATATTTCATCATTTAAATTTATTGATTTTATGATTACCGATTTAGATAATAGCATAAATTATAAAGTTTCAGAAGAAGCTAAAAATTTATTTGAAATAGTAAGATATATTTTTAAATATAATCGTTATGAACCAACAAATCCATATGTTTTTCATAAATGTGTACCATCAGCAAGAAATATTCATACTAGTGAACCTTATATCATTTTTAATGGAGACATAGTAAGATACAATTGTAAATTAGATAATTTTGAGTATATTAAATATGATGAATCAATGAAAAATAGATGTGAAATTATTATGCTTGCAGAGTTGTGGAGAGTTATGAAGTTCTATGGAGAATTTGGAATGGTATTACCATTAATTGATGCTGGACATATATTAGGACAATTAAAAATAGAACTTGAAAAAAATAATTATCATTGTTCTTATATACAATATGCAGCATCATCTGAGGAAGATTATTATAATATAAATGCATCAAGTAAATCCACATTAATAACTTTTAAGGTTGATTTATCAAGTAACTTTTTATATAAAGATATAGAAGTTAATATTGATAATAATAGAAGAATCAATAATAGAAGAAGTATTAATTATGATGATGAAATTAATAGCTATATGAACGTGAAAGATTTTTTGAATATAACAAGTTCTTTTAAACATAGAAAAATGATTTGTGATAAAAATAAATTAAGGAATATATGCACTAAAAATATAAGAGAATCTGCACATAATACTGTAGGAATATGTAGTGTTACAGATTTTATCAAGGAAAAAAATGTAAAATCAATTTTTGATAATATACAACAATATATTAGGCATTACATAATTGATTATTACAATTATAATATTTATATTATATATAAAAATGAAGAAAAGATTACTAAATTATTAAGTTTAAAGAATGAAAAAATTAAAGAATCAATACTAAAAGATATTAATAAAAGAGAATTGCTTCATGACACTAAAACTATGATAATTATGGACAGTATGCCAATGATTATTTATATATCTTACAATTATGATAAAGAAATTTCAGAAAGAGAGAATATTTATAATTCACATATTGGAGCAGGAGAAATTAATCAATACTTAAGTATCTTTGTGACAAATGAAGGATTGTTTGCGAGACCTGTTAGAAATTTTGAAGATGACAATGTAAAAAAGTTGTTACAAATTGAGTCTGATAATGAATATCTTATATATAGTCTTATTTGTGGGGTAAATAATACAAGGAACTATATTATTAGTTTATAGTTTATAAAAATTTTAGGAGGAACTTATGGAGTGGAATTCATTACATTTATTTATTCATGATTTAACTTATCATAATAATTTTCTTATAACTAAACTAAAACCTTTAATAGAAATTTTGAAACAAAAAGATTTACTAGAAAAATATTTTTTTATAATTTATTGGCAAGGTGGAAACCATATAAGATTTAGATTTAAGTCTAAGAACCCAGAAATAGTAGAAGAGAAATTAAAAGAATGCTTTAATCAATATTTAATGACATATGAGCCAAAGCATGTTATGAGTGAAAAAGTTTATTTGGATACATATAAAAAAAACAAAGAAAATGTGATAGATTTAGAAATGATTAAAGATGGAAATATAAAGAAATTTAAGTATGAACCAGAATACGATAGATATGGAGGAAAGGAAGCAATTGAATATTCCGAGAATATATTTGAATGTTCAAGTGAATATGCTTTGAAAATAAGAGAGATTACTGCTGGTAATTTCAATCAAAGAATTATTATAGCATTAGATCTTTTTGCAGTAGCAATATCTAACTTATCTAATAAAGGGAAGTTTTTAACTTATTATAAAAAATATTGGGAAGACTTCTCGGAAAATGTAAAATATAACATTATTTCAGAGGACAAACTATTTGATTTTTATTTCAATAGATATCAGAAAATTATATCTAATACGCCAGAGTTTTACAATGATTGGAAGGAAAGTATAAATATTAATTTATCAAAAGCTATTTCAGTTAATAATGTTTTTGAAAATAAAGAATTAGCTAACATTATGCTATTAGCATCACATATACATATGAATAATAATAGATTGTCTATTATGCCACAACTTGAATCAATATTAGCAAATGTTTTGTTAAGATGTGAAAGGATGTAATTATATGGAAAAAGAATTATGGAATTTTACTGAAGATATAAAAGATAAAAGTGCAATATTCAAATTTTATCATTTGAATTCAAAGCACACTATAAGAACTCAATGTTTTAATGCACCTAAGCTTGATTATGAAATTATTCAAGAGGAAGAAGAATATCCTATTATCACACAAATTCCATTTTTGTGTGATATTAAAGATGATGGTTTTACTTTGTATAATGCTTTGATGGAAAGAAAGACTTCTTGGGATTTTAAAAAAGAAACTTTAAATGATTTAGAAATAGAAAAGTTTTTAGCATATTCTTTTGGAAACAAATCACAAGAGAATCAACTTAAAACTTATCCTTCAGGAGGAAGATTGTATCCTATAGAAATATATTTAATTCCTTCTGTCAAGATTATAGGTTCAAACAAAGTCTTTAAAGAAGATAATATTGTTAGATATAATGTAAATACTAGAAATATAGAATTCATAAAAAAAGGTAATGCAAATCAAATAGATAAGCTTATTTCAGCAACAGATATTGGCAGATTTTCTTTTAGTCAATCTCAATTTTTAATTTGTTTAGTGGGCAATTATAAAATGATGAGTAAAAAATATCATTCATTGACATATAGATTAATGCAAAATGAAGCAGGACATATAGGACAAAATATTATGCTTACAGCTGCTGCACTAGGGTTAAATAGTGTGCCTTTGGGAGGATTTTTCGAAGATAGAATTAATTCATTAATTGGAATAAAAGAAACTAATAAACAAACTTTATATGTTTTTGCTATAGGATAAAGAAGGAGTAATTATGGATGTTAATACAGTTATAAAATTAAAAAAAAATTATTTATTATTTATAGATAATGAATATTTATGTATTTATAATAGAGAAAAAAAAGTTATTAATTTTAAATTGAGAATAGATAACAATACATTTGATAAAAAAGTAGAAGAAGAACTAAAGAGATGTCATTCAATAAGGTGGTTTTCTAAGCAAAGGTATTGGAATTGGTTAGGAATATTAATTATGAAATATTCATTTCTATTTGATGTTTTGGTAGAAGAAGATTGTATTAAAGAGATAGAAGAGGATAATTATTTATCTGTTGTTAAAAGAGAAAACTTTTCAGAAACATTTATACCTAATAGTAATTTTAGTAATACTACTATAGTTCTATATGGCATGTCACATTTTAATATTAGATTATTAAGTCAATTAAAAAGTTACAACTTTAAATCAATTGTTTTAATTGATAGAGATGAGGTTGTAGAAGTTGAAGACATTGGTAATAAAGGCGGCATTTTCTGTTTTCAAGACCTAGGAAAAAATAAATCTAAAATTTTACGAGAAAAGTTAAATTTTAATAATTTGGAGATAGTATCAAATAGAAACATTAATAATTTACTAAATAAAGAGAATAGTATTTATTTAATTGGTAAAAGTGATATTCCAAAAGAAGAATTATTAATTATAAATAAATTTATAATTGACAATTCACAAGTAGCATTATTTTTTAATATTAATAAAAAAAATGACTTTGTTTTTGGACCTCTTGTTATTGGTGGAGAAAGTACATGTCTTGAATGTTTAAAGAGAAATGATATTTTAGATAAGTATTATGATGATGATTTTGTTTGTTTTGAATCAACTTTTTCTTATTTAGCAGAATTTTTTATAATTAGAACTTTGTTATATATAAAAGAAAACAATCTAATATATTTATTAAAAGATTCACAATTACCATTAAATAAAATTTTTCTTATTAACAAAGATAATTTGCAAGCTAAAATGGTTTATTCTTATAGAAATGAAGAGTGTAGTTGTATTTGAGGGCAAATAATTAGGGCTTTCTGAACAAACCTTAATTAAATTAAGAGTAAAAGATTAATACATAATATAAGTGTTAAAAAATATGTATGGCACAAATAAAATGTTTTGTGTTAAAGCCTCATATATAAGAAAATTGCATATAGCTGAGTTAAATATTAAATCTATGTTAAATATGTTAACAATAGATTTAAAATGTTAACAACAATTTATAAATAAAGTAAACTTAGATATGAAGAAAATATTTATATCGAAGGAGAAAAACGATATGGAATCGATGATGACTATCATAACATTACTTGGTGGTCTAGGCTTATTTGTATATGGAATGAAACTCATGGGAGATGGCCTAGAAAATGCAGCAGGAGATGGATTAAAGAAAATACTTGAAAAGGTAACAAGTAATCCAATTACAGCAGTTTTAATAGGAGCAGCTGTAACAGCAGTAATACAAAGTAGTAGTGCTACTACTGTAATGGTTGTAGGATTTGTTAACGCTGGTTTAATGAATTTAACTCAAGCAGTAGGAATAATAATGGGTGCTAACATAGGAACAACAATTACAGCTCAGTTAGTAGCATTCAAATTAGATGAAATTGCTCCACTTTTTGTTTTTATAGGTGCAGCAATAGTTATGTTTGCAAAAGGTAAGAAGAGAAAAGAGATAGGAAATATTATACTTGGTTTTGGTATATTATTTACTGGAATGGGTATAATGAGTTCTTCAATGGAACCTCTTACAAACTCAGAAGTTTTTAAAGAAGTATTAGTTACAATAGGTGATAATTGGCCGATTGGTATTTTAGCAGGGGCTGTAATAACAGCAGTTCTTCAAAGTTCATCAGCTACTACTGGTATTTTAGTTGGACTTGCAACAGCTGGAGCCATAGATATAAAAATAGCATTACCAATTGTTTTTGGATGTAATATAGGAACTTGTGTAACAGCAATATTATCAAGTGTAGGAGCAAATAAAACCGCTCACAAGGCAGCAGCAATGCACTTAATATTTAATATTTTAGGAACAATTATATTCATACCATTTTTAGGAATACTAGGAGATTTTGTTTATAAATTAAGTCCTAATGATGTACAAAGACAAATAGCAAATGCACATACTGTATTTAATATAGTTAATACAATGATTATGCTTCCTTTTAGTAAATATTTAATTGTTATAGTAAATAAAATAATCCCAGGTGATGATGAAGAAGAAAAGATGGGAGTAAAATACATAGATGATAGATTACTTGAAACTCCAGTAATTGCAGAGGCTCAAGTAATAAAAGAAACAGTAAGAATGGCAAATAAATCTAAAAAAGCTCTTGAATTGTCAATGAAAGCCTTTATGGAAGGTGATGAATCAATCATAAAAAAAGCTTATGATAATGAAGATTTAATAAATTTATTAGAAGAAGAAATAACTAAATTCTTAGTAAAATTGTCAAAAAGAGATATAGCTGAAAATGAAAAGACAATTCTTGCATCAACTTTTCATGTAATAACTGATATTGAAAGAATAGGGGACCATGCAAAAAACATAGTAGAATTAGCTACAGAAAAAATGGAAAAGAATTTAAAGTATACTGATGATGCTATAAAAGAATTAAATGAAATTTATAATTACACAGCTAAGGCATTAGATATTGCTATAAGTAGTTATGAAAATAAAGACCCAGAAAAAGCAAAGACAATAGAGGAAGTAGAGGCAAGTATTGATTCTGCACAAGAAAGATTTAGAACAGAACATATTAAAAGATTGTATGAAGATAGATGTACAGCCTATACAGGTGCTATATTCTTAGATTTAATAAGTAACTTTGAAAGAATAGGAGACCATTCAACTAATATTGCTCAAAGTGTTATAGATAACTATTAAGATAGTAAAGACTGCGAAAAATCGTGGTCTTTATTTTAATGTTAAAAAGTCATATCAATTTCTAGAACATGAATAACAAGCTAAGTTTAATAGCTGAAATAAATTTAAAAATTTTATTTCTTTTTGAATAAAAAATTATAAAAGGGTTAATAATATTTATATAAAGCATTACGGAGGCATGCATATGAGGTTAAAAAAATATTATATTACTCTTATTATGATTATATTAGCAATTGTAAGCATTCCTATAAATATTTCTGCTAAAAATACTAATACAAAAAAAGATAAAAAAGAAGAGATAAAGGGAATAATATTAATTGATCCAGGTCATGGAGGAATAGATGGAGGAGCTAAATCTTCTAATGGAACAATTGAAAAAGATATAAATTTACAAATAAGCAATAGACTAAAAGAAAAACTAGAAACAGAAGGGTATAAAGTGTATTTAACTAGAGAAGATGATAAAGAATTATCCACTAGAAAAGTTGAAGATTTAGATAGTCGTTGTAAAATGAAAAAAGAGGTTAATTGTGATATTTTTATATCAATACATCAAAATAAATTTACAAATCCAAGATGCTATGGAGCACAAGTATGGTATGCAGATAATGAAAAAAGTACAAAATTAGGTGAATTAATACAAGAAGGATTAAAAGAAAAAGTTAAAGATGGAAATACAAGACTTGCAAAAAATGCAAAAAATCAATATAGAATTTTAAGAGATGGTTATGATGGTGCTTCAGTAATAGTTGAATGTGGTTTTATTTCAAATTCTGAAGAAGAGAAGAGATTAAAAACAGAAGAACATCAAAGTCAGATTGTAGATGGAATTATAGAAGGTGTAAAAAATTATTTTAAATAAAAAAACTACTCCACCTTACTTGTATATAAAATTAAAAATTACTTGTAAACTATACAAAAAAGAAATACACTATTATTAGATTATGGAGGTGGAGAGTTTGAGAGAAATTAATGTTAAAGAGATAGAAAATGCTGTTAGAAATTTAAGTATAGAAGCTAACTATTATGTTGGTGAAGATATAAAGGATGCTTTAATTGAGTTTAAGAAAAATGAACCATTTAAAATTGCAGAAGAAGTTCTTGATAAAATTATTTTAAATGATGAAATAGCTTGCAAAGAACAAATGCCTATGTGTCAAGATACAGGTATGGCTTGTGTCTTTTTAGAAATTGGACAAGATGTTCATTTTGTTGGAGGACTATTAGAGGATGCTATTAATGAAGGTGTAAGAAGAGGTTATGAAGAAGGATATTTAAGAAAATCTGTAGTTAAAGACCCTATTGATAGAGTAAATACAAAAGATAATACACCAGCAATAATATATTATGATATAGTTCCTGGTGATAAAGTTAAAATTACTTTAGCACCTAAAGGCTTTGGTTCTGAAAATATGAGTAGAATAGGAATGCTTAAACCAGCAGATGGATTAGAAGGAGTTAAAAAGTTTATAATAGACACAGTAGAACAAGCAGGGCCAAATCCATGTCCTCCTATGGTTATTGGAGTTGGTATAGGTGGCACTTTTGATAAGGCTGCATATTTAGCTAAAAAAGCTTTACTTAGACCTATAAATGTTAGAAATTCAAATGAGTTTTATAAGAATTTAGAAGAAGAATTATTAGAAAAAATAAATAAACTTGGTATAGGGCCACAAGGCTTTGGAGGAAGAACTACTGCATTGGGATTAAATATAGAAACTTATCCAACACATATAGCAGGTCTTCCAGTAGCAGTAAATATAAATTGTCATGCTACAAGACATAAAGATATAACTTTATAGGAGGAATTTTGTTATGGAAATTAAGCTTACAACACCACTAACAGAAGAGAAAACTAAGAATTTAAAAGCTGGAGATAGTGTTTTATTATCTGGTGTTTTATATACAGGAAGAGATGCAGCTCATAAAAGACTTATAGATTTATTAGACCAAGGAAAAGAATTACCTATAAACGTAAAGGATGAAGTAATATATTATGTTGGTCCAAGCCCAGCTAAGCCAGGAATGGTAATAGGTTCTGCAGGCCCTACAACTAGTTACAGAATGGACCCATATGCACCAAGATTATTAGATTTAGGATTAAAAGGAATGATTGGAAAAGGTGCAAGAAATCAAGAAGTAATTGATGCTATTGTAAGAAATAAAGCTGTTTACTTTGGAGCCATTGGAGGAGCTGCTGCACTTATTGGAAAGAGTATAGTTAGTTCAGAAATAATAGCATATGAAGATTTAGGTGCAGAAGCTATAAGAAAAATAGAAGTAAAGGATATGCCTTTAGTTGTTATTATAGATAGTGAAGGAACAAATCTTTATGAAACTGGAAAGAAAGAATATCTAAATTCTCAAAAATAAGTATATTTTAAGTGAAATGATGGAGCTGTGGTATTAAAAATTTTTATGCCACAGCTTTAGTTTTAATATAAAAAATTATTTAAGAAATATTCTAAGGTTTTTAATATAATTTTTTGCAAATATAATGTAACTTGAAAAAGTCATTTAACTTTAGCATAATAAATAATAGAAGAGGTGAAAATTATGAAGAAAAAATCTAGAATTGAATTGCCAGGTAATTTAAGAGCAAAGAAAATAATATTAATTTTACTTGTAATATTAGTAATTCTTATATTGATAATTAATGGCATGGAAAATAGAAAAGATGAATCAAATTTATCAAATAAATCTAATTCACAAATAATAAAATCTCAAGAAAGTAGTGATACAGAAACTAATAAAGAAGAAAGTAATAAAGAAGAAAGTAATACAATAGAAGAATCTTTATATGAGGAAGCAAGAAATTTATTTTTTAATGAAAGAAATTATGAAAAAACTATAGAAAAAGCTAATGAAATAATAAATCAGTTTCCAGAAAGTTATAAAGCTTATAATATAAGAGGGATAGCTAAGGCATATAATGGTGATTTTCATGAGGGAATGAAAGATATAGATAAAGCTTTAGATTTAAATTCGGAATTTGGATATGCAAGGTTTAATAAAGCTTTAAATTATGAGCTTTATGGAGAATATGATAATGCTTTAACATGGTATGATAAAGCTTTAGAAGTTGAAGATTATGTTTGGAGCTATTATGGAAAGGCTTCTATTTATGGTAGAAGAGGAGATGTAGAAAACACAATTAAATATTTAAAAATAGCAATATCAATGGATAGTTCTGTAAAAGATGAAGCAAAAACAGAATCAGATTTTGATAATGTAAGGGATTCTAAAGAATTTCAAGATTTAATAAATAACTAAGGAGTGAACTTATTATGTTTAATGTTTTAGTAGTAGATGATGAAAAAGAAATAAGAGATGCTATAGAAATATATTTAAGAGGAGAAAACTTAAATATAATAAAAGCTGGAGATGGAGTTGAAGCATTAGAATTATTAGAAAGTAATAATATACATTTGATAATTTTAGATGTAATGATGCCAAAGCTTGATGGAATAAAAACATGTCTTGAAATAAGAAAAAATAGAAATATTCCTATAATAATGCTATCAGCAAAGGGAGAAGATTCTGATAAAATATTAGGATTAAATGTTGGTGCAGATGATTATATGACAAAGCCATTTAACAATATGGAGCTTGTTGCAAGAGTAAAATCTCAATTAAGAAGATATGATAAACCTCTTAATATAGGCGGAGATGGAATAATAAAGGTTAGAGATTTAGTTATAGATGAAGTAGCTAAAAAGGTAATTGTAAGAGGTGTTGATGTAAAAGCTACAGCAACAGAATATAAGATTTTACATTTACTTGCATCTAATTTAGGAAAAACTTTTTCTATAAAAGAAATATATGAAAAGGTATGGGAAGAAAATTTTTATAAAAGTGAGAACACAGTAACTGTACACATAAGAAGAATAAGAGAAAAAATAGAAATAAATACTAAAGAGCCAGAATATATTAAGGTGGTGTGGGGTATTGGCTACAAAATTGAAAAATAGCATAAAAAAATACTTTACAGAAGTTTGGTTTATAGAAATTATAATTGTTTTATTTATTGGTGGATATTTTCTTAATGAATTATATAATAGTCAAAAATCAACTTCTTATTTAGTTAATTTAATAAAAGAAGTCAAAAATCCAGAAAAGGTATATAAAGAAAAGTTAAAAGATGAAGCTGCCCTTACAAGTGCAATTATATATGATAAAACTAATTCCTTAAAAAATATTTATTATGGAACTGATAAAGAAAAACAAGAAATAGAATCTTATTTTAAGTATAATCAAAACACTATGAATACTACAATTACAAATAAATCTGAAAGATTTATAACTATTCCTAAAAATATATATTTTATTATTAGAGATAAAAGAACAAATGAGATAATATCAAATGATATATATTTATCCAAAAATAAATATACTAAAGATGAAATTATTCAATATATAAATAATAAATATGAAGGAAAAGGGATATATATTTTTTATAATAATAGCACCAATTTTAATGAAGTAGTATCAAAAGATAAATTAATAGAAACAGATGATGTTATAAGTTATTATGAAGAATATTATTATACAGATTCAAGTAGATATAATAATTTAGATGATGTAAAAATTTTAAAAGTTATAATTTTTATTGGCATTATTGGAATGTTATTAATGCTAAAAATTCTTATGGTATTAATTTTTAATGGCAAGAAGGTTAATACAAAATTCATGAAAAATATTAAATATATAGTAAACAATGCATTAAAGTATAGAGAAACTAAAAAGATTATTATAACAACTATAATAGGCTTAGTGGTATTTTATATTTTTTATTTGTATTTAATAGCAGAAGGTGGACGTGAAAAGAATATATTAGTAAACTTTTTTACTATGTATCCTTTTAAAGGAAGTTTACTATTAATATTTTGTCCTCTTATAGTACTTTTTTATTATGTAAAGAAAATAATAGAAGTAAAAAAAGTAACAGAGGCTTTAGAATGTATAAATCATGGAAACTTAGAATGTGAATTACCAAAGGGTGAATCAAGGGAAATAATTGAACTAGTAGAAAATATAAAAGAATTAAAAACAGGATATGAATTAGCTGTTGAAGATACACTAAAAAATGAAAGAATAAAAACAGAATTAATATCAAATGTTTCTCATGATTTAAGAACTCCTCTTACATCAATAATTAATTATGTAAATATACTTCAACAAAATAATATAACTGAAGAGGAAGAAAAGGAATATCTTTCTATATTAGAAAAAAAATCTAAAAAATTAAAGGTATTAATAGATGACCTTTTTGAAATGTCAAAAATCAATAGTGGAAAGATGAAATTAAATAAAGAAAATATAGATATAATGTCATTAATACATCAAGCTATAGGAGAATATTCATTTTTATATGAAGATAAGGGGATTGAATTTAAAGTAGAAAGCAATTATGAAGAAATAATAATGCAGTTAGATGGAAAAATGATATCCCGTGCTATTGAAAATATAGTAATTAACTCATTAAAATATTCACTAGAAAAAACTAGAGTTTATGTTCAGGTAGAGAAAACAGAAAAAGAAGTGAAAATAGCCTTTAAAAATATAGCAAATTATGATATGGACTTTGATGATAATGAAATATTTGAAAGGTTTGTAAGAGCAGATAAATCTAGAAATTCCAATATAGAAGGTTCAGGATTAGGTCTTGCAATAACAAAAAGCATAATTGAACTTCATGAAGGAAGTGTTAATGTTCAACGTGAAGGAGATATGTTTAAGATATGTATAATACTTCCTATATAAAAGCGTATATAATTTGTAGTTTATTGTGAAAAGTCATAAAAAAATGTACAAATTTTAGTTCAAAATAACTAAAATATATTAACATTTTGATATATGTATGATAAAATTAAAATAGTGTAAGTATTAAAAGAGTTTTGAAAGAAAAAAATGACAGAAAAACAATATTCTATAAATAATTTAGGAGGAAAAAGTATGAAAAAGGGAATAGCAGCATCAAAAGGCTATGCAATAGGAAAAGTTTTTTTACAAGTTAATGAGGAAATAGTTATAACAGATGAAAAAATTTCTGATATAGAAGGAGAAAAAGCAAAATTACAAAAGGCACTTGATGATTCAAGAGCTCAATTAGAAAAAATAAAAGAAAAAGCATTAACAGAAATGGGAGTAGAAAAAGCTCAAGTTTTTGAAGCACATATAACATTATTAGATGACCCAGAATTTACTGGTGCAATGCAAATGGAAATAGAATCTAACAGCACAAACTCAATGAAAGCGGTTCAGTCTGTTACAGATATGTTTGTATCAATTTTTGATGCAATGGAAGATGCTTATATGAGAGAAAGAGCAGCAGATATAAAAGACGTTTCAAAGAGAATAATTTCAAATTTAGCAGGTAAAGGTGGAGATGCTTTTGCTATAACAGAAGAAAATACAATAGTTGTAGCACATGATTTAACACCATCAGATACAGCTCAATTAGATAGAAGCAAAGTTGTTGGATTTATAACAGATATTGGAGGAAGAACTTCTCATGCTGCTATTATGGCTAGAACATTAGAAATTCCTGCAGTATTAGGACTTGGAGATATAACTACTTCTGTTAAAACTGGAGATAAGGTAATTGTTGATGGTATAACTGGAGATGTAATAATAAACCCTTCAGAAGAAGTAATTGCAGAATACACTGAAAAGAAAGCAAAATTCCAAGCTGAACAAGAAGAATTAAAGAAATTAATAGATGTAAAAACTACTACTAAATCTGGTAGAAGAATAGAAGTTTGTGGAAACATAGGTAAGCCAGAAGATGTTCTTGGTGTTATAGCAAATGGTGGAGATGGTGTAGGATTATTTAGAACAGAATTCTTATATATGGATAGAGAAAGTGCTCCAACTGAAGAAGAACAATTTGAAAGCTATAAATTTGTTTTAGAAAAGATGGAAGGAAAGCAAGTTGTTATAAGAACTCTTGATATTGGTGGAGATAAGACTCTTCCTTATTTACCATTACCTCAAGAAATGAATCCATTCTTAGGATATAGAGCAATAAGACTTTGCTTAGATAAAAAAGAAATATTTAAAGTGCAATTAAGAGCATTACTTAGAGCATCTGTATTTGGTAAGCTTTGTGTTATGTTCCCAATGATTTCAGGAATACAAGAATTCCGTCAAGCTAAAGAAGTTGTTGAAGAATGTAAGGCAGAACTTAGAACAGAAGGAAAAGAATACTCAGACAATATCCAATGGGGTATAATGGTTGAAATCCCAGCAGCTGCAGTTATGGCTGATGAATTAGCTAAGGAAGTAGATTTCTTCTCAATAGGAACAAATGATTTAATTCAATACACATTAGCAGCAGATAGAATGAGTGAAAAAGTATCATACCTTTACAACCCAATGCATCCTGCAGTATTAAGATTAATAAAAATGACTATAGATGGTGCACATTCTCAAGGTAAATGGGTTGGAATGTGTGGTGAAATGGCTGGAGATGAAACAGCTATTCCAACATTAGTTGAATATGGATTAGATGAATTCTCAATGAGTGCTACATCAATTCTTCCAGCTAAAAAGATAATGTTAGAACAAGAATAGAATAATTTAAATAAAATTAGGAGCTATTTTATAGCTCCTTTTTTTATAAAATTTTTACACTATACACATATTATTATTTGGTTTTGGAAAAAGTAACAAATATAAAATATTAAAAAGGAAGTGTTATATTGGTTACTATTCTAGAAAATGTCCATGTATATGCACCAGAAGATAAAGGAATAAAAAATGTATTAATTTTAGAAGATAAATTTGAAGGATTATATGATAATTTAGATTTAAATTCAGATACCATTAAGATAAATAAAATAAATTGTGAAGGAAAGCTTATGTTTCCAGGATTTATTGATAATCATGTACATATATTAGGTGGTGGTGGAGAAGGGGGATTTAATACAAGAACACCAGAAATAAAGTTTACTGACTTAATTAAAGCTGGAATAACTTCTGTTGTTGGATGTATTGGAACAGATGATGTGTGCAGAAATATAAAAACATTAATAGCAAAGGTAAAAGAATTAGAGCTAAATGGCATATCAGCATATTGTTATACAGGTTCTTATAGTGTTCCTGTAAAAACAGCTACAAGTAGCATAAAAGAGGACTTAATGTTATTAAATAATGTAATAGGTGTTGGTGAAATAGCACTATCTGACCATAGAAGCTCACAACCTACCTATGATTCTTTTGTTAATTTAGTATCTCAAGGAAGGGTAGGAGGACTTTTATCTGGAAAGTCTGGAGTTGTTAATGTTCATATTGGTGGTGGTGCAAGAAGAATGGATATGTTATTTTCACTTATAAAAAATACAGAAATTCCACCAACACAGCTTTTACCAACTCATGTAAATAGAACAGAAAATTTGTTTAATATGGGAGTTGAGTATATTAAAGAAGGTGGATATGTTGATTTTACAACAAGTAGTGATGAAGAATTTTTAGAAGAAGGAGAATTAACAGCAAGTGAAGCTTTAAAAAAAATAGTAGATATGAATTTACCTATAAGTCATGTTACATTTTCTTCTGATGGAAATGGAAGTATGCCTAATTTTAATGAAAAAAGAGAGCTTATAGGATTAAAGATTTGTAATGTTAATTCATTATATAAAGAGGTTAAAAAAGCAATTTTAAATAAAAAAATACCTATAGAAATAGCGTTAAGCACAATAACTTCAAATGTAGCAAAAATTTTAAAACTAGAAGATAAAGGAGAAATAAAAGCTGGAAAAACAGCTGATTTTGTTATTGTTAATAAAGAAAGTTTTGATATAGAAGATGTTTATGCAAAAGGAGTGCAAGTTGTTAAAAATAAAATTCCTATTAAAAAAGGAATGTTTGAATAAGTTAAGAGAAGAGGGCATAAAAGCCCTCTAAATTAGTTTTTGAAAAAAACATGATTTCCAATTGTTTTCACATCAGTTTTTTCTGTAGATTTCATCCAAGAACAAGTAGATATTTTTGGGTTATAAAAAAATATAGCATTATTTGTTGGGTCTACACCTTTTATTGCTTCATAAACAGCATTATAACAATCTTCATCTGGATTAGCTATAATTTCATTGTCTTTTACACAAGAAAAAGCATTTTTTTGAAAAATCACTTCTTTAATGCTGTTTGGGAATTCAGGGTTTATAACTCTGTTTAAAACCACAGAGGCAACAGCTACTTTTCCTTCAAAAGGTTCACCACGACTTTCTGCATATACTAATTTTGCCATAAGGTCTATGTCAGATTGAACAATATATAACTGTTTTTGTTTGATATTGAATACCTGAACAACCTCCTCTGAATTTATATAATTACTTTCTTGCCCTTCTAAATAGTTATTTCCTTCAATGGAAGTAGTATCAGCTTTAACAAGTGAAGCTGGATACAATAAAATAATTAAGACTAAGTAAAACAAAAATTGATTAAAAAATTTTTTCATGTATAACCTCCTATTTCTAACCCAGTCAAAAAATAGTATGACCAAGAAAATTTTTATTATGCAAAAATTTTTTTAGAGGTAAAAATTAAAATTTGATTAATATATTTTTGCTTTGTGCCAAAAGGAATAAATTTGTTGTATAATTTAAATAAAGAAATGTGAGGTGAGATATGTGCAAGATATTATAAATTTTTTAGTAACTTCTATTAAAAATATATCTATTTGGTCAGTATTAGATATTTTAGTTGTAGCATTTATATTTTATAAAGGTTATATGTTAGTAAAAGAAACAAGAGCAGAGCAATTATTAAAAGGAATATTTCTTATTATAGCTCTTTTTCCTATTAGTTATTTATTAAAGCTTGATATGCTTTATTTTATTTTAAATAAAACAATAACAATAGGGGTATTAGCTGTTGTAATAATTTTTCAACCTGAAATAAGAAGAGCCTTAGAACATATAGGAAGGTCAACTTTTGAGGATATACACAATAGTCAAACAATAGAAGAAAGAACTAAAGTTATTACAGAAATAGTAAATGCCATGTCAAACCTAGCTGAGACTAAAACAGGAGCTCTTGTAGCAATAGAACAAGGCACTGGTCTTGGAGATGTTTTTGAATCAGGGACTATATTAGATGCAGAGGTAAGTGCAAATTTACTTGAAAATATATTTGTTGTAAATACTCCATTACATGATGGGGCAACAATTATAAAAAATGGAAGAATATATGCAGCAGGCTGTGTACTTCCATTAACAAATAATAATTCTATAAATAAAAAATTAGGAACAAGACATAGAGCAGCCATAGGTTTATCTGAGAATTCAGATGCATTAGTAATTGTTGTTTCAGAAGAAACAGGAGTAATATCATTAGCTGTAAATGGAAGATTAACAAGAAATTATGACAAGGAAAAATTAAAATCCATACTACTAAAGATAATGGAAAAAAGAGATGGAAAAAAGGTTAAAAGCGCTAGTGAGAAGGTGATGACATGGATAAAAGGAAAGAAAAAATAATTACCATAATGGTATGTGTATTATTATCATTTGCATTGTGGGTATATATATCCAATGTTGAAAATGTGAACAGGTCATTAGAACTAAAGAATGTAAGTGTTACTCTTGAAAATGAATCTGCACTTTCAGAATCTAAATTAGTATTATTACCAGACCAAACATTTGAAGTTAATTTAAGAATAGAAGGGCCATCAAAAGAAGTTTATTCTATATCAAAAGAAGATTTTAATCTTAAAGTTGACTTAAGTGCATACGCATTAAAAAGTGGAGTAAATAATATACCAGTTAAAGTTGTAGATTATCCAGAAGGAATAAATATTAAAAATACGGGAAACCTAACTATAAAGGTTGTGTTAGAAAACTTAGAAGAAAAAGATATTAATATATCATCTAAAATAGATACAACATTTGAAAGTGGAATATCAGAGGTTTCATCTGAAATATCTCCACAAAAAGTTACAATATCAGGACCATCAAGTTTTATAGATAAAGTAAGTGAAGTGGTTCTTGATGGAAGTGCAAATAATATATCAAGAAATTTTTCTAAAACATTTAATTTAAAGGCAGTAGATGCAAATGGTGATAAAGTTGATGGAATAGAAATTTCAACTGAAAAAGCAACATATTCAATGAAAGTTAAAAAGCAAAAAGAAGTACCAATAAAAATTAATTACCAAGGTTCATTACCTAATGGAATAAGTAAGGATTCAGAAGAACAATCTATAGATAAAATAATTATATCAGGAGATGTAGATGATGTTGATAAAATAGAAAACATAGAAACAGAACCAGTATATTTATCAAATATAACAGAAAATAAAGAAATAACATTAAATTTAATTATTCCAGAAGGTATTAAAATTGAAAGTAATGATACATTTGTAATTTTAAATTATAATGTAAAAGATAATAATACATCTGAAAATACTAACGATGAACAAATAACTAAAACTATAGAAGGAGTAAAAATAAGTTATATAGAAGAAGATACAACAAAATATGATTATGAGTATCCAACACAAACAGTAGATATTCAAATAAAGGGAACAAAAGCTGATGTAGAAAAGATTACAAAAGATGATATAAAGATAGAAGCCTCAGTTAAAGACTTATCAACAGAAGGAGAAAATTCTATTAATTGGACTGCAACATTTAAAAATGAAACAAGCAATATAAGTATTGTAAATAACACAGGTTCAGTAACTGTAAGTTTAACTTTAAAACAATAAAAAATATTTGTTTTAAATTAAGAAGTATTAAAGTGTGAGTTATTAATAATTTCACACTTTTTTACTTTGTGTTAAAATAATAATACTTAATATAAGAAAAGAGTGGTAAATAAATATGAGTATAAGAATAAATAACATAGCATTAAAGCTTGATGAACCTATGGAATTACTTGAAAAAAAGGTTAGTAAAAAACTAAAGATAGATAAAAAAGAAATAGAAGAATTTAAAATATTAAAAGAAAGTATTGATGCAAGAAAAAAGCATGATATTAAATTTAATTACATATTAGAAGTTAAGTGTAAAAATGAAAAAAAACTTGTTCAAAAGCTTAAAGATAAGGATATAAAGTTAGAGGAAGAAGTTAAAGAGGAATTTGTTTATGGTACAAAAGAAATGAAATCAAGACCTATAGTTATAGGTCTTGGACCAGCAGGATTATTTGCAGCTTTAACATTAGCAAAACATGGATATAAACCAGTTGTGTATGAACGTGGAGAAGATGTGGATAATAGAACAAAAACTGTGGAAAAGTTTTGGAGGGGAGAAACTTCATTAAATTTAGAATCAAATGTACAATTTGGAGAAGGTGGTGCAGGAGCTTTTTCTGATGGAAAACTTACCACAAGAATTAAAGATAGAAAATGTACCTATGTTTTAGAAGAATTAGTTAAAGCGGGAGCACCAAAGGAAATAATATATTCAGGAAAACCTCATGTTGGAACAGATATTTTAAAAGATGTTGTTAAAAACATAAGAGAAGAAATAAAAAAACTTGGTGGAGAAGTTAATTTTAATTCAAAATTAGAAAAAATAAATATTAAAGATGGAAAACTTAAATCTATAATAGTTAATGGAAAAGAAGTTAGCTGCGAAACATTAATACTAGCTATAGGACATAGCTCTAGAGATACATATGAAATGCTTTATAAGGAAGGAGTTTGTATGGAGTCTAAAGCTTTTGCAATAGGAGTAAGAATTGAGCATCCTCAAAAAATGATAAATGAAAGTCAATATGGAGAGTATGCAAATCATCCAAGACTTAAAGCAGCAGATTATAAATTAACTTATCAAAGTAAAAAACTAGATAGAGGAGTATATTCTTTTTGTATGTGTCCTGGAGGGGTTGTTGTTGCAGCTGCCTCAGAGGAAGGAAGATTAGTTTCTAATGGAATGAGTTATCATGCAAGAGATTTAGAAAATGCTAATTCTGCTTTAGTTGTAACTGTAAAGCCAGATGATTTTGAAGGAAATTCACCATTAAAGGGAATGGAATTTCAAAGAAAATATGAAGAAATGGCATATAAATTAGGTGGCGGAAATTATAAAGCTCCAATTCAATTAGTTGGAGATTTTCTAAAGGATAAACCAAGTGAAAAGTTAGGAAGTGTTAAACCTTCTTATAGACCAGGATTTGAATTTAGAGAATTAAAAAATTGTCTTCCTAGCTATGTTATAGAAGCTTTAAGGGAAGGAATAGTCTATTTTGATAAAAAAATAAAAGGATATGGCATGGATGATGCAGTTTTAACAGGAATAGAAACAAGAACATCAGCACCTTTAAGAATTAATAGAAATGAAAATTTAGAAAGCATAAATGTAAATGGAGTATATCCTACAGGAGAAGGTGCTGGATTTGCAGGTGGAATAATATCAGCAGCAGTAGATGGAATAAAGGTTGCAGAGAGAATTATGGCAGAATTTAAATAAATTTCATAGGAATTTTCTGAAAACTTATGTTTTCAGAAAATTTTTTGTTACAATATAACCATTAGGTATTATAGTTATATTTAAGATTGTCACAAATTTAACATAGTGACTTTAAACCATATTAAAATTTTCAAGAGGTGCATAAAATGAGTAGAAATTTTGATGAATTATTATCAAAGGTTAAAGATTGTAGAAGAAAAAAGGTTGCAGTAGCAGTAGCTCAAGATGAACCAGTTTTAGAAGCAATTTTAGAAGCTAAAGAAAGAAAGATAGCAGATGCTATATTAGTTGGAGACGAAGGAAAAATAAAAGAAATCGCAGCTAAAATAGGAATGGATTTATCTCAATTTGAAATAATCCATGAACCAAATGTAAAAAAAGCTGCTTTATTAGCAGTTGAATTAGTACATGATAGAAAAGCTGATATGGTAATGAAGGGATTAGTAGATACAGCTACTTTCTTAAGAAGTGTATTAAATAAGGAAGTTGGATTAAGAACTGGAAAAACTATGTCTCACGTAGCAGTATTTGAAATTGAAGGATTTGATAGATTAATATTCTTAACAGATGCAGCCTTCAATACATATCCAGATTTAAAGGCTAAAGTTCAAATTATAGAAAACTCAGTATATGTAGCTCATGCTTGTGGATTAGAATGTCCAAAGGTAGCAGCAATAGGTGCAGTTGAAGTTGTAAATCCAGATATGCCTGCTACAGTAGATGCAGCATTATTAGCTAAGATGAGTGATAGAGGACAAATAAAAGGTTGTGTAGTAGATGGACCTCTTGCATTAGATAATGCTTGGTCAGAAGAAGCTGCTCATCATAAGGGAGTTAAAGGAGAAGTTGCAGGAAAGGCAGATATAATAATGTTACCAAACATAGAAACAGGAAATGTTATGTATAAAACTTTAACTTATGCATCAAATTCAAGAAATGGTGGATTATTAGTTGGAACATCTGCTCCAGTTATCTTAACTTCAAGAGCAGATAGCTTTGAAACAAAGGTAAATTCAATTGCTCTTGCAGCTGTAGTTGCAGAAGCAGGTAAATAATAAATTTTTGGAGGGCTAGTTAAATGGCATATAAATTATTAATTATAAACCCAGGTTCAACATCAACTAAAATTGGTGTGTTTGAAGATGAAAAAGAATTATTTGAAGAAACTTTAAGACATACAAATGAAGAGTTAAAGCAATATGATACAATATTTGACCAATTCCAATTTAGAAAAGATGTAATATTAAATGTTCTTAAAGAAAAGAATTTTGATATAAAAACTTTAAGTGCTGTTGTTGGAAGAGGTGGAATGCTTAAGCCAATCGAAGGTGGTACTTATGCAGTTAATGATGCTATGTTAGAAGACTTAAAAGTAGGAGTTCAAGGACCACATGCATCAAACTTAGGAGGAATTTTAGCAAAATCAATTGCAGATGAAGTAGGAGTTCCTTCATATATAGTTGACCCAGTTGTTACTGATGAATTAGCAGATGTTGCTAGAATGTCAGGAACACCAGATATTCCAAGAGTAAGTAAGTTCCATGCTTTAAATCAAAAAGCTGTTGCTAAGAGATATGGAAAAGAATCTGGAAAAGGATATGAAAACCTAAATTTGGTAGTTGTTCATATGGGTGGAGGAGTTTCAGTTGGAGCTCATAACCATGGAAAGGTTGTAGATGTAAATAACGCTTTAGATGGAGATGGTCCATTTTCACCAGAAAGAGCAGGTTCAGTACCAGCTGGTGATTTAATAAAGTTATGCTTTAGTGGAAAATATAGTGAAGCAGAAGTTTATAGCAAGATAGTTGGAAAAGGTGGATTTGTTGCTTACTTAAACACTAATGATGTTAAGGGAACAATAGATAAGATGGAAGAAGGAGACAAGGCTTGCACAGAAGTTTACAATGCTTTTGTTTATCAAATAGCTAAGGCTGTAGGAGAAATGTCAGCTGCATTATCAGGTAAGGTTGACCAAATAATCTTAACTGGAGGAGTTGCATATTCACCAGTACTTGTACCAGATTTAAAATCAAGAATTGATTGGATAGCACCAGTAACTGTATATCCAGGAGAAGATGAATTATTAGCTTTAGCACAAGGAGCTATAAGAGTTCTTAATGGAGAAGAAGAAGCTAAAGTTTATTAATCTAAAAAATAAATAAATTTTTAATGGCTGTTGTACTTTTTTAGTACTTCAGCCTATTTTTTTCTTAAAGTATATTTTCTCTTTAACTTATTAAAGTTGTAGATTGCTAAAGTTTTATGTATAATAAAGATATATTCATTTAAGGAGTGTAAATTGTTTATGGATAAAATAGATTCAAAAATACAAAGTAAAGATATGGACTTGTTTTGTAGGGCAATTCTTCAATTAAAAAATATGGAGGAATGTTATAAATTTTTTGAAGACATTGCAACAATTAATGAGGTTAAAGCATTAGCACAAAGAATGCATGTTGCAAAGTTACTAAGTGAAAAGAAAACCTATGCAGAAATTTCAGAGATAACAAGAGCTAGTACTGCTACTATAAGCAGAGTAAATAGATGTCTTAACTATGGTAGTGATGGTTACAATATTGTATTAAATAGGTTAAAGGATAAATAGTTGTCAAGAATAGATGTAAGGATTATACTTATATTTGTAAGTATATTTTAATTAGGAGAGAGGAAAAATTATGGGTAGAATGTTTGGAACAGATGGAGTTAGAGGTATAGCAAATAAGGAACTAACTTCCCAAATGGCATATAACCTTGGAAGAGCAGGTGCATATGTATTAACTGAAGGAGCACATAAACCAAAAATATTAGTAGGAAAAGATACTAGAATTTCAGGTGATATGCTTGAAGCAGCTTTAGTAGCAGGAATATTATCAGTTGGAGCAGAGGCAATTATTTTAGGAGTAATCCCAACTCCAGCAGTAGCACATTTAACAAGAAAATACGGAGCTGATGCAGGAGTAATGATTTCAGCATCTCATAATCCAGTAGAATACAATGGAATTAAATTTTTTGATAATAAAGGGTATAAACTTCCAGATGAACTAGAAGATGAAATTCAAAGAGTAATAGAAAGTGGATTTGAAGGAGTTCCAAGTCCAGTAGGAGCAGATATAGGAAGTTCTCAAGTTGAAGTTGGGGCATTAGATGACTATATAGATTTTGCAAAGGAAACTATTGCAGTTAATTTAAAAGGATTAAAAGTAGCATTAGACTGTGCAAATGGAGCAGTATATAAAGCTGCTGTAAGAGCTTTTAGAGAGCTTGGAGCAGAAGTTTATATAATAAATGATAATCCAGATGGAACAAATATTAATGAAAAATGTGGTTCAACACATCCAGAAGAATTAATGGATTATGTTGTAAGAAAGGGATGTCAAGTAGGATTTGCCTTTGATGGAGATGCAGATAGATGTTTAGCTGTAGATGAAAAAGGAAACTTAGTAAATGGAGACTTTATATTAGCTCTTTGTGGAAAACATTTAAAAGAAATTAATAGACTTAAAGATGATACTGTTGTTGTTACAGTAATGAGTAATTTAGGACTTGATATAGCCTTTAAAGAAATGGGAATAAACTGTTTAAAGACTAAGGTTGGAGATAGATATGTTCTTGAAGAAATGATAAAAGGAAATTATGTTCTTGGTGGAGAACAATCAGGACATATTATATTCTCAAAATATAATTCAACAGGAGACGGATTAGTTACTGCTTTACAAATTGCATCAATTGTAAAGAAAAATACAAAGCCATTAAGTGAATTATGTTCAATAATGAAGGAATTACCACAAGTTTTAGTTAATGCAGTAGTTCCAAATGAAAAGAAGAATATATATTTAGAAGATAAAGAAATTGTTGATGAAATACACAGAATAGAAAGTGTTTTAGATGGAAGAGGAAGAGTTCTTATAAGACCTTCTGGAACAGAACCATTAGTAAGAGTAATGCTTGAAGGTGAAAATCAAGAAGAAATAGATAAGCTTGCACATAATCTTGCTAATATGATTTTAGAAAAAGTAAAATAGTTTATATTTAGAATAATCTTAGATTTCTTATTTTATGAGCAATAACATAAGAAACCTAAGATTTTTTTAGTTGTAGAGAACTTACTAAACTAATTTTTATTTAAGATTTATATAAATAGAAAGTGCAATAATTATTTGTAAAATTAAAATAGCTGGAATTCCATATTTAAATTTATTATGTTTAGTTTTGTGTCTAAAAGTATTCATTCCAAGAAGAGAACCAATACTTCCACCTAAAACAGCAGACATAATAAGAGTACTTTCTTTTATTCTCCATTTATTTTTTTTAGCTTTTTGTTTGTCTATATACATTAAACAAAATGCAATAATATTAATAATAAGTAAATAAAAAACAAAATATTTCATATCAAAATCCTCCAAACAAATTTATTATATCATAAAAATAAATGGGAAAAGTTTAACAACTTCGTAAAATTATCAAATAATATTGACAAATAAATTTATTGAGAGTAAAATCTTAACAAACGCATAAAAATAAAATAACATCCCACTTCTTGTGATGTATATCAATAAGGGTGGGATTTTTTATTCTATAATTAATTATATTAAGTATTGTAATATTTATAGTTAATAATAAAGATTTAATGTAATGGGAGGAAATATTTTATGAAAGAAAGATATGTATTATCAGTTTTAGCCAAAAACTCATCTGGGGTTTTAAGCAGAGTTGCAGGTATGTTTTCAAGAAGAGGTTTTAATATTGATAGTTTAACAGCAGGAAGAACTGAAACTGATGGAATATCAAGAATGACTATCACTTTAGTTGGGGATAATGATGACTTAGAACAAGTAAAAAAACAACTTAACAAACTTGAAGATGTTATAAAAGTAATGGTTCTTAAACCAAGCGAATCTGTTTATAGAGAATTAGTGCTTATAAAAGTAAAGGCACCAGAAGATAAGAGAGCAGCAATAAGTGGTATAGCTCAAGTATTTAGAGGAAAAATAGTAGATATTTCTTCAGATACACTAACAATTGAGGTTACAGGTGATGAAAATAAAATTGCAGCAATAATAAATCTTTTAGATGAATATGGTGTTGAAGAATTAGTAAGAACAGGACTAACAGCACTTCAAAGAGGAAATCAAATAATAAGCAAGTATAATAAGTGCTTTGAGGAATTAAAATAAAGCCTAAACTTGCTAGGAGGTGTTTTTTTTGGAACAAAGAAGTATAAGTATTTTTGATTCCACTTTAAGAGATGGAGCTCAAGGGCAAGGAATATCATTTTCTTTACAAGATAAAATAAAGATAGTTAAAGTGCTAGATGATATGGGAATAACATATATTGAAGCTGGAAATCCAGGTTCTAATCCTAAGGATATGGAATTTTTTAAACAAATAAAAAATGTAGAACTTAAAAATTCCAAAATAGCAGCTTTTGGTTCTACTAGAAGACCTAAAATAAAAGTAGAAGAAGATAAAAACTTAAAAAATTTATTATCAGCAGATACAAAGGTAACTGTAATCTTTGGAAAGTCATGGGATTTTCAAGTGACAGACATATTAAAGACAACATTAGAAGAAAATTTACATATGATTAAGGATACAATAAAATATCTATATGATAAAGAAAAGGAAGTAATATTTGATGCAGAACATTTTTTTGATGGCTATAAAGAAAATAGAGATTATGCTATTGAAACAATAAAAGTTGCAGAAGAAGCTGGAGCATCTACTATAGTCTTATGTGATACTAATGGAGGAACTCTTCCAAATGAAATTAAAGACATTGTAAAAGATGCTTGTGAAAATGTAAAATGTAACATAGGAATACATTGCCATGATGATATAGGAATGGCAGTAGCTAATTCTGTTATTGCAGTACAAGCTGGGGCAAGTCATGTTCAAGGTACTTTTATAGGACTTGGAGAAAGATGTGGAAATGCAAATTTAAGTGCAATAATTCCAACATTAATGTTAAAGAGTGGATATAATGTTATTGAAGAAGAAAATCTTACTAAACTTACTATGGTGGCTAGATTTATTGCAGAAATATCAAATATAGTATTAAAAGATGCAACTCCTTATGTAGGAGGTGCTGCTTTTGCTCATAAAGGAGGTATGCATATAGATGCAGTTTGTAAAAAACCAAAATCTTATGAGCATATAGTTCCTGAAAAGGTAGGAAACAAGAGAAGGTTTTTAATATCTGAAGTAAGCGGAAAAAGTACAATATACTCACAAGTGAAAAAAATATTTCCTAACATATCAAAAGACAGTGAAGAAATTCAAAAAATTACTGATAAATTAAAAGAACTTGAATATGAAGGATATCAATTTGAAGGAGCAGAGGGTACTGTAGAGCTTGTAATAAGAAAAATTATAGGTAAATATAGACCATTCTTTGATTTAAAACATTTTAAAGTATTTGCAGAGCAATATTCTGAGGAAAGAGACCACACTTCATCAGTTATGATAAATATAACTGTTGATGGAAAAGAGCAAATTACAGCAGCAGAAGGGGATGGACCTGTAAATGCTTTAGATAAAGCTTTAAGAAAAGCTTTAGAAGTATTTTATCCTCAATTAAAAGATGTAAGACTTGTAGATTATAAAGTTAGAGTTTTAGATTCTGAAAGTGCCACAAAAGCAAAGGTTAGAGTATTAATAGAATCTACAGATGGTGTTGAAAATTGGAGCACAGTTGGAGTATCTAGAGACGTTATTCAAGCAAGTTGGATAGCTTTAGTAGACTCAATAGAATATAAATTATTAAAAGACATAGAAAAGAAGGTAAGAACATATTTTTAGGGAGATGATTATTAAATGTTGTTAACAGGATCAGAAATATTAATCAAGACATTGCTTGATGAAGGGGTAGATACAATATTTGGGTATCCAGGTGGAGCAGTATTAAATATTTATGATGAACTATATAAATATTCAGATAAAATTCATCATGTATTAACTTGTCATGAACAAGCAGCTGCTCATGCAGCAGATGGATATGCAAGAGCTACTGGAAAAGTTGGAGTATGTTTAGCTACATCAGGACCAGGGGCAACTAATTTAGTAACAGGAATTGCAACAGCATATATGGATTCAATTCCTATGGTTGCTATTACAGGAAATGTTGCTGTACCTTTATTAGGAAAAGATAGTTTCCAAGAAGTTGATATTACAGGAATAACTATGCCTATTACAAAGCATAATTATATAGTTAAAGATGTTAAGGATCTTCAAAAAGTTATTAGAGAAGCCTTTCATATAGCACAATCTGGAAGACCAGGCCCTGTTTTAATTGATATACCTAAAGATGTAACAGCAAATAAAGCAGAATATGAAAAGCTTGATCCAATTCCAATAGAAAAGAAAATAAGATATATAAAAGATGAAGCTTTAAATAAAGTTTTAGATTTAATAAAAGATTCTAAACGTCCATTTATATATGCAGGTGGAGGAATAATAGCAGCAGATGCTTCAGAGGAGTTAGTAAAATTTGCAGAAAAAATAGGAGCACCTGTTTCTAATACTCTTATGGGAAAAGGAAACATAGATAGCAATCATCCTCTTTATACAGGAATGATTGGAATGCATGGAACAAAAGCATCAAATATTGCAGCAACTAAATGTGATTTATTTATTGCAATTGGTGCAAGATTTTCAGATAGAGTTTTAGGTAAAAAAGAACATATAAAAAATGCAAAAGTAATTCATATAGATGTTGACCCAGCTGAAATAAATAAAAATATTAAAGTAGATGCATTCTTAATAGGTGATGCAAAGCTTGTATTACAAAGATTAATAGAAGCTGTTGATGAAAAGAGAAATGAAGAATGGATTGAAGATATAAGGAAAATTAAAAAAGAAGGAGATGTTATAAAAGATTCTCCAAATTTAACTCCAGAATTCTTATTCCAAAAGTTAAATCAATTAGATAATGGAAATTTAATAATAAGTACTGAAGTTGGACAACATCAAATGTGGGCAGCTCAATATTTTAACTTTAAAAAACCAAGAACATTTATATCTTCAGGTGGACTTGGAACAATGGGATATGGACTTGGTGCTTGTATAGGAGCACAAGTAGGAAAGCCAGAATGTAAGGTTATAAATATAGCTGGTGATGGTAGCTTTGGAATGAACTGTAATGAAATAGCAACAGCTGTTTCAAATCACCTTCCAATAGTTATGATTATAATGAATAACAATGTATTGGGAATGGTTAGACAATGGCAACAACTTTTCTATGAAGGAAGATATTCTCAGACAACACTAAATAGAAAAACTGATTTTGTTAAACTTGCAGAAGCCTTTGGAGCAAAAGGATTTAGAGTTACTGAAAAAGACCAATTAGAAGGAGTTCTTAAAGAAGCTTTAGAAAGCAAAGAACCAGTTTTAATAGACTATAGAATTAATTGTGACAAAAAGGTATTTCCTATGGTTGCACCTGGAGCACCAATTAGTGAAATAATTACAGAAGAAGATTTAGAAAAATAATAATTGTGAAGTTTTGATGTTAAAGAGTTTTAAATTCTTTAACATCAAAACTTTTTTTGTTTGTTCACAAATAATTATAAAGATGACTATAATAAAAATTAAAAGCATAAAAGATTAGCAGACTAAATATTTTAAACCTTTACAAAAAAATAAATATCAATATTGTATTTGATTTTTACAAAATTTTAGGTAAATACAGTTAAAAAACAGGGAGAATTTAAAAAAAATAATATATAACTATTGAAAAATAATAGAAAAATATATAATATAATAGTTAGTCGGCTAACTAATCAATGGAGGATGCAAATGGAAAAGGTATCAGAAGAATCAATTCAGAAAGTTTTTTTACAAATGGCACGTGTATATTTTTTAATATCTCAAAGTAGTTTGGAAAAAATGGAATTATATCCTGGTCAACCCCAAATGCTTTTAGCACTTGATAAAAAAAATGGAAGAAGTCAAAGGGAGTTATCAGATTGCTTAATGGTAAAACCAGCTACTATTACAGTTATGATAAAAAGATTAGAAAAAACAGGCTTTGTAGAAAGAAAAAATGATGAGAAAGATCAAAGAATTAGTAGAGTTTTTTTAACAAAAAAAGGGGAGAATATATGTGAAGCTTTAAAAGAAATGCATGCAAATATAGAAAAACAAAGTTTTAATAATTTCACATTAGAAGAAAAAGTATTACTACGAAGACTTTTAATTCAAGTAAGAGATAACCTTAATAAAGCTTATGATGATATTAAGGGCAGTAAGTAATATAAAAATAATAAAAGGAGATAATAGCAATGTTTAAATTGATTAAATATTTAAAAAAGTCAACAGGAGCTATATTAGTTATAATAGCACTATTAGTAGTTCAAGCTACTTGTGACTTAGCTTTGCCAGATTACACTTCTAAGATAGTTAATGTTGGTATACAACAGGGTGGAGTAGAAAATGCAGTCCCTGATGTTATAAGAAAAAGCGAAATGGATAAAATACTATTATTTATATCCTCTCAGGATAAAGATGAAGTATTAAGTAATTATAAGTTAGTAGAAAAGAAAGATTTAACTGAAGAAGATAAAGAAAACTATTCTAAGTTAGATGAAGATATTTATAAACTTGATACAAAAGATGATGATACTATAGAAAAACTTAATGATATATTAGGAAAGCCAATGTTAACTGTTTCAGGATTAGAAACTGATAGTAGCGAAACAAAAGCTATGAAAGAACAAATGATGTCTAATCTTCCAAAAGAAATGACTCAAAATGGAGATATTGATATATTTCAAGTATTTTCAATGATGCCAAAGGAACAATTAACACAAGTTAAAGCTGAATTTGATGAACAATTTAGTGAAATGCCAGATAGTATTATAAGTCAAGCAGCTGTATCTTATGTTAAAGGTGAATATGAAGCTATAGGAATTGACATGGATAAAACTCAAATAAATTATATTTTCTTATCTGGAGCTAAAATGCTTGGAGTAGCCCTTTTATCTGCAGCATTATCTGTTGTAGTAGGATTTATGGCATCAAAGGTTGCAGCAAAAACTTCAATGAATCTTAGAAGTAAAGTTTTTAAGAAAGTAATGAGTTTTTCACATACAGAAATGGATAAGTTTTCTACAGCCTCTTTAATTACACGTAGTACAAATGATATACAACAAATTCAAATGGTTACTGTAATGATGTTAAGAATGATATTATATGCACCAATTTTAGGTATTGGAGCTGTAATTAAAGTTTTAAATACTAATACATCAATGACTTGGATTATAGCATTAGCAGTAGTTGTAATATTAGCAATAGTAGGAGTTTTATTTGTTACTGTAATGCCTAGATTTAAAATGCTTCAAAAGCTTGTAGATAAAGTAAATCTAGTAACCCGTGAAATATTAACAGGACTTCCAGTAATACGTGCATTTAGTACACAAAAACATGAAGAAGAAAGATTTGATAAAGCTAATAATGAATTAACTAAAACTAATCTTTTTGTAAATAGAGTTATGTCTGGAATGATGCCACTTATGATGTTTGTAATGAATGGAGTTACCCTTCTTATAGTTTGGAATGGTGGAAAGGGTATAGATTCAGGTGCAATGCAAGTAGGAGATATGATGGCATTTATACAATATGCAATGCAAATAATAATGGCATTTTTAATGATAACAATGATGTCTATTATGCTTCCAAGAGCAGCTGTATCAGCAGTCCGTGTAGATGAAGTTTTAAATACTGAAATAAGCATTAAAGATAATGAAAAGGTAGAAGAATTTGATAACAATAAAAAGGGTGTTGTAGAATTTAATAATGTATCATTTAAATATCCAGATGCTGATGAAGATATATTAACTAATATTTCATTTACTGCAAAGCCAGGTGAAACTACAGCATTTATAGGAAGTACTGGTAGTGGTAAGTCAACATTAATTAATCTAATTCCTCGTTTCTTTGATGTAACAGAAGGAGAGATATTAGTTGATGGTGTAAATATTAAAAATGTTTCACAACATGAATTAAGAGAAAGAATAGGATATGTTCCTCAAAAGGGAGTTTTATTCTCAGGAACAATAGATTCAAACTTAAGATATGGAAGAGAAAATGCAACTGAAAAGGAAATAGAAAAAGCAGCACAAATAGCACAAGCAACTGAGTTTATAGAAACAAAACCTGAAAAATATAATACTGAAATTGCTCAAGGTGGGTCAAATGTATCAGGTGGACAAAAACAAAGACTTTCAATAGCAAGAGCAATAGCTAAAAAACCTGAAATATACATTTTTGATGATAGTTTTTCAGCACTTGATTTTAAAACAGATGCAGCTTTACGTAAGGCATTAAAATCTGAAACTGGAAATAGTACAGTTTTAATAGTTGCTCAAAGAATAAGTACAATATTAAATGCAGAACAAATTATAGTTCTTGATGAAGGTAAGATTGTTGGTAAGGGTACACATAAAGAGCTTTTAAAGGATTGCGAAGTATATAAGCAAATAGCTCTATCACAACTTTCAAAGGAGGAGCTAGAAAATGAGTAATCAAAATAAAAGAAGAGGCCCAATGGGCGGAAGAGGAATGGGTGCTCCTGTAGAAAAGGCAAAAGATTTTAAAGGAACAATGAAAAAACTTTTAGGTGAATTAAGTGCCTTTAAAATATCTTTAATTGGAGTAATAATTTTTGCAATTGGAAGTGCAATATTTTCAATTGTAGGACCAAAGATTTTAGCAAAAGCTACAAATGAACTTTTTAATGGATTAGTTAGAAAAATATCAGGTAATGGTGCTGGTATAGATTTTGATAAAATAGCAAAAATACTTTTATTCCTTTTAGGACTTTATATTATAAGTGCAGTATTTTCATTCCTTCAAGGATTTTTAATGAGTAATGTTTCACAAAAAATGTGTTATAACTTAAGAAAAGAATTATGTGAAAAAGTAAATAGAATGCCTATGAAATACTTTGACACAAAAACACATGGTGAAGTATTATCAAGATTTACTAATGATATTGATACATTAGGACAAAGTTTAAACCAAAGTTTAACTCAACTTATTACATCTGTTACAACAATAATAGGTACACTTGTAATGATGCTTTCAATAAGCTGGCAAATGACTTTAGTGGCATTAGTAATATTACCTATATCAATGATGCTTATTTCACTTATTGTTAAAAAGTCACAAAAATACTTTAAATCTCAACAAGAATATTTAGGACATGTAAATGGTCAAGTAGAAGAGTTATATGGTGGCCATAGTGTTGTTAAAGTATTTAATGGTGAAGAAAAAGCTATAGAAGAATTTGATAAAGCTAATGGAGTTTTATATGAATCTGCTTGGAAATCACAATTTTTATCAGGTATGATGATGCCTATTATGCAATTTGTTGGTAACTTAGGATATGTAGGAGTATCAATATTAGGAGGATATTTAGCTATAAAGAAAACAATAGGAGTTGGAGACATTCAAGCATTTATCCAATATGTTAAGACATTTACTCAACCAATTGCTCAAGTAGCTCAAGTAGCTAATATGCTTCAATCTACAGCAGCAGCTTCTGAAAGAGTTTTTGAATTTTTAGAAGAAGAGGAAGAAGACCAATTTGTTGAAAATCCAGTTCATATAGATGGATTAGAAGGAAGTGTAGAATTTAAAGATGTTCACTTTGGATATAATCCAGATAAGATAATAATAAATGACTTTACAGCAAAAGTTAAACCAGGACAAAAAGTTGCTATAGTTGGACCAACTGGTGCAGGTAAAACTACTATGATAAAACTTCTTATGAGATTTTATGATGTAAATAGTGGAGCAATTTTAGTAGATGGTCATAATGTAAAAGACTTTAATAGAACAGAATTAAGAGATATGTTTGGAATGGTTCTTCAAGATACATGGTTATTTAATGGAAGTATAAAAGAAAATATAAGATATGGTAAACTTAATGCTACTGATGAACAAGTAGTAGAAGCTGCTAAGGCTGCTCATATTGACCACTTTATAAGAACACTTCCAGGTGGATATGATATGGAATTAAATGAAGAAGCAAGTAATGTTTCTCAAGGACAAAAACAATTATTAACAATTGCTCGTGCAATTTTAGCAGACCCTAAAATATTAATTCTAGATGAAGCAACAAGTTCAGTTGATACAAGAACAGAAGTTTTAATTCAAAAAGCTATGGATAATCTTATGGAAGGAAGAACAAGCTTTGTTATAGCACATAGATTATCAACAATAAAAGATGCTGATTTAATACTAGTTATGAAAGATGGAGATATAGTAGAACAAGGAAACCATGAAGAATTATTAAAGAAAAATGGATTCTATGCAAATCTTTATAATTCACAATTTGAAAAGGCTGTATAATTAGAAATTAGCTTGATTCAAAACTATTTGCTTCCTTATGTTATTCGTGGGTTCCGTCGACAGGCTCCAAGTCACCCCCTTCATAAAATAAGGAATCAAATAGTTTAATAAACAAAGATAATACTTTTAAAATTAAAGATAATGTATAAAAAATAATGTGATAAGGCTGAATATGATAATTTTTATTATTGTATTTGGCTTTATCATGTTATTTTTATGTTAGTATAGTTTTAAGTATGTTGAAAAAATAGCATAAAAAATAATTATGAGGATATATTTAAAGTAAGGATAAATAATAATGAATTATGTGTATATGATAAGGTGTAAAGATGGAAGTCTTTATACGGGATGGACTAATAATTTAGAGAAGAGGTTTAGAAATCATTGTGAAGGAAAGGGGGCAAAGTATACTCGTGGAAGAGGTCCTTTAGAGCTTGTTTATTATGAAGTTTTTGAGGATAAGAAAGATGCTATGAAAAGAGAGTATGCAATAAAACAATTGAAAAAGAGTGAAAAAGAGAAGCTTATTAACTATAAAAGTGACAAAAATTTAACAAATTTCGAGAAAAATATTATAGACAATTGAAAATAATGTGATAGAATTATTAAATAAGGCATAAAGTATAAAACAAGGAAGGTGATTTAGAAGATAAAAATATAATAAAAAGTAGTTAATAAAAGCGCCAGAACTAAAAGTATGTTTTTAGTTGACGAGGATGGGGAGTATCGAATTTTCGGCGGATGCCCCACGGTATAACACTACCGTAAACAGCTGGTAAAACTGAGAAGTGATTTTCAGTACAGATTCAGCTAGGTGTAAACCTTCATATTAATTTTTAAGTAATTCTAGGACTATTATGCCTTTTTTAATAAGAACTATCATTAAGTTCGGCTAGAATAGAAATTTTCAGTGAAGAAAAATTATATAAAAGGAAGGTTAATAAAATATGTGTGGAATAGTTGGTTATGTAGGAAATAGTAATGCTAAGGATTTTTTAGTAGAGGGTTTATCAAAGTTAGAGTACAGAGGATATGATTCTGCAGGAATAGCAGTAGTTAACAAGGGAAAGGTTACTGTTGTTAAGCATAAAGGACGTCTTGCAAACTTAGAAAAAGATTTAACAGTTATAGATGCAGATGGAACTGTAGGAATAGGTCATACAAGATGGGCAACTCATGGAGAACCTTCAGATGTAAATTCTCACCCACATCAAAGTTCTAAAGGAGATATTACAGTTGTTCATAATGGAATAATAGAAAATTATCTAGAACTAAGAGAATGGCTTAAAGGTGAAGGATATAAATTCTTCTCAGAAACAGATACAGAAGTTATTCCAAATTTAATAGACTATTATTATGAGGGAGATTTATATAAGGCAGTAGTTAAAGCAACTAAAAAATTAGAAGGAAGCTATGCACTTGGAGTTGTATGCGGAAGCGAACCTGATAAATTAGTTGCAGTAAGAAAGGACAGCCCATTAATAGTTGGTGTTGGAGAAGGAGAATATTTTATAGCATCAGATATTCCAGCAGTTATAAATAAAACAAGAAATATATATCTTTTAGAAGATAAAGAATTTGTTGTAATTACAAAGAGTGGAGTAGAAATCTTTGATGATAAAAATAATAAAATTAACAAAGAAATATACAAAGTAACATGGAATCAAGATGCTGCTGAAAAAGGTGGATTTGATTCATTTATGTTAAAAGAAATCCATGAACAACCAAAGGCTATAAAAGAAACTATGTTATCTAGAATATCAATGGACCATGGAATAACTTTTGATGATTTTAAATTAACAAAGGAAGAATTAGAAGCTATAGATAGAATTTATATAGTTGCTTGTGGAACTGCTTATCATGCAGGATTAATGGGAAAAGTAGTTATAGAAAAACATGCAAAAATTCCAGTAGAAGTAGATATAGCTTCAGAATTTAGATATAGAGACCCATTAATAACAGATAAATCATTAATAATTTCTGTAAGCCAATCAGGAGAAACAGCAGATACTTTAGCTGTACTTAGAGCAGCTAAAAAAGTTGGAGCAAGAACTTTAGCTGTAACAAATGTTGTTGGTAGTACAATTTCAAGAGAAGCTGATAATGTAATTTATACTATGGCAGGACCAGAAATTGCAGTTGCTTCAACAAAAGCATATACAACTCAAGTTGTAATAATGTATGCATTAGGATTATACTTTGGAGAATTAAGAGGAACATTAGATAAAAATATTGAAGACTTAATAAAAGAAGGATTACTACAAACTCCAGATAAAGTACAAGAGTTATTAGAAAATAAAGAAGAATTTGAAAATGTAGCTAAGCTTTTAAAGGATGAAAAAGATGTATTCTTCTTAGGAAGAGGAATAGATTATGCTTTAGCATTAGAAGGTTCATTAAAACTAAAGGAAGTATCATATATCCATTCAGAAGCATATGCAGGTGGAGAACTTAAACATGGAACAATAGCATTAATAGAACCAGGAACAAAGGTTATAGCATTACTTACTCAAGAAAAATTAAGAGAAAAAATGGTAAGCAATGTTGTTGAAGTAAAAGCTAGAGGAGCATATGTTATAGGACTTGCATATGAAGGAGATCAACTTGATTCTTCAGTATTTGATAAAGTTATAACAATACCAAGAGTATCAAATAGAGTAGCTACAATTCCAGCAGCAGTTGCATTACAACTACTTGCATACTACACAGCTAAAGAAAAGGGATGCGATATAGATAAACCTAGAAACTTAGCTAAAAGTGTTACAGTAGAATAAAAATTTTACAACAAAGATTGAATAAAATATATAAGGCTAGACATTTTTTAAGATGAAATGTTTAGCCTTTTTCTTATTGTAGTATTAAGAACCCTTCCATAGGACAGAAGGAAAGCTATAAGTATGATAATAATGGAAATCTTATAGAAGTAAC
>ERZ827126.671-NODE-671-length-44079-cov-8.858600_pt1 | contig 44079 bp, 28 predicted proteins | sample MGYA00519780_ERZ827126 | MGnify/ENA primary metagenome ERZ827126 (study PRJEB31778, sample SAMEA3449262) | human gut metagenome | biome: human gut; feature: human-associated habitat; material: faeces | place: United Kingdom | collected 2010/2012 ...
CTGCGTAACAGTGGGAGAGTAGGTAGCCGCCGTTTTTAAGAAGCCCCTTGATTCAAAATGAATCAAGGGGCTTTCTGTTTTTTTATCACTTCTGAATTAGGGCCTTCTCTAAGGCCGGATAAAAGATAACCTCTTCTCTTCTTCTGCAAATAAAATAGCTGTATTTACTAATGCTAGATGTGAATATGCCTGCGGGAAGTTGCCCAACTGTTCTTTGGTTTCGAAATCAATATCTTCACTAAACAATCCGAGGTGATTGGAATATTTCAGAACTTCGTCAAACAGGCAGCGTGCTTCTTCTTTATGGCCGGTTACAAACAATGCCCGTATAAGCCAGAATGTACAAATCGTAAAAGCAGAAGTAGGCAACCCAAAATCGTCTTTGCTGTTATAGCGATACATAAGTCCTTTATGGAAAAGGGCTTTCTTGACTGCTTCTACTGTTTTATGATAGCGTATATCATCTGCTTCTATAAATCCATAGGGTTCCATCAATAGTAATGAGGAATCCATTGCTTGATTATTATATGTCTGTGTGAAGCTTTGAAGTTCCTTATTCCAGCCATATTTCATCACATCTTTCTTTATTTTTTCGGCTTCCAGTTGCCAACGTTCGCTATAATTATATTTGTTAAGCATTTGAGCGATTTTAGCTCCGCGATCTAAAGCTACCCAACACATCACTTTGGAAGAAACAAAGTGTTGTCCTTCTCCCCGGATCTCCCAGATTCCCTTATCGGGCTTTCTCCAGTTTTCTACTACTTTTGCTAAAATGGTCTTTACCATTTCCCACATGTCTTCAATTTCATCCAGTGTGCCGGGCATGAGGCGATAATATTGGTAAATCAGGTCCATCAGGTAACCAAAAGAGTCGTTTTGTTTCTGATGGTATGCATCATTTCCTATTCGTACAGGTTTGGAGTTCTTATAACCGGATAGATGGTCGAGTATCACTTCGGTTAGTTGGTGCTCGCCCCGGATGCCATACATAATTTGATAATCATGTTTGGAAACGAATGTGGATTGGATAAATTTCATAAAGCGTTTGGCTGCACCGGTATGTCCGATTTGAAACATGGTTTCGATGGACATGGAAGCATCCCGAAGCCAGCAGAAACGATAATCCCAGTTGCGCACTTCTCCTACAGCTTCTGGAAGGCTTGTCGTTAGTGCTGCCAGCACAGCTCCGTTGTGGTAGGACATTAGTTTCAGAACCAATAAACTCCGTTCGATTACGTCATTATATAGAGTGTATTTCTTGCTTCTGTCTGTCCAGTTCAGCCAATATACCAGCGTACGGCAATATTCTATTTTCTCCCTTTCTATGTCGATTGGGATCACTTTCTCGTTATAGGAGAGCAGGAGAAATTCGTCTTTCTCAAGAATGATTTCTTTTTTCTCTTTGATGTCCTGAAGAGACAGGGAAGCATATAAATATTGTCTGTCCTTGTTGTCAAAGGAGCAGTAGGATTCGATATACTGTGGAGTGATATTAAGGATCACTTGTCCCTGCGCATAGTTCGGGGCCGGATGATAGTTGATCTTGAAACGCGGTTTCCCTTTTATCCAATGTATGTAGCGGTATAATTCGGCAGGTAAATAATGCCCTGTTTCGTCTTGTGAACGATAGCAGGGCATATAGTCGAGCACTACGAATTCTCCTTCATCGGAGGAGAATTGGGTAGAAAGAATATTGGTGTGGGGGACATAATTTTGTGTGATGCGATAGTCTCCGGAAACTTCGAATCCGAAAGCTCCTCCTTTCTCCCGGTCGAGCATACTGGCAAAAATAGAAGGAGAATCGAAATCGGGAAAACAGAGCCATTCGATATTTCCGTTCTGCGAAATGAGAGCTGCCGTTCGGCAGTTACCTATCACTCCATAATTTAAATTATTCATATTGATTGCTTTTTATTGAGTTTTTAATAGATCTTTGAGAAAGTCGAAAGCGAAAGTCAGGCGATTCTTAATACTTCCTTCTTTTGTGGCAGTTTTTTGTTTGCCTAGTAAAGACCGTAAGAAAGGAAGTACGTCAGATTGGGCAGACAGGTGATAGTTGGCGGCTTCGGATACGCTACCTATTTTAATGGTGATAGCGCTCATCGGCAATGCCTGAAACATATCTTCATCTGTAGTGTCGTCTCCCATCGCTATAACAAAATCATAACGTCTGTTGGCTAGCAGACGCCCCACCTCCGAACCTTTATTGCAATCCGGTGATTTGATTTCGATCACTTTATTTCCTTGTAGAATTTGTAGTTTCTGCCGGGTACAGAGCGAAATCAGCGTGTTGACGAGTTGTTGGGCTCTTAATGTGCCGAGCCATGCGTCACTTTCACGATAATGCCATGCCAGGGCAGTTTCCTTCACTTCCAGATGGGAACGGGGAGTACGGTCTACAAACATTTGAAGAATAGAGAGAATACCTGCTCCCCATTCTATCTTCTTTATGTTTTTATGCCAAACCCCGTTCTCTTTGTAGAAAGCCCCATGTTCGGCAGCCATAGACACAGGAAGGGAGCCAAGCCATTTTTCTAATGTAAAGTGATCCCGCCCGCTATTGATAACAATATGATTGGCGGGATCGCTAGCCAGTTGTTGTAGAATAGAAATGAGTTCCGGTGTAGGTTGTGCATCCTCGGGACGTGGTTTGAGAGCCGTCAGTGTACCATCATAGTCCAGCAGAATCAGGCGTTGTTTGGCTTGGTTATACTTGAGCTTGATTTGTGCGATGGTGGCAGCTACGATGCGTTTTTTCCGTAACATATCATTTTTCATACATGTCGCGTTCAGTTCATTGACAAAGTCGGCTGCCCATTTGTTGACTGTCTGTACGGACAGAATGCTTTGCATACGTTGCAGGCGTTGTTTTTGTTCCTCTTCGGGCATTTCAAGTGCCTGGCAAATAGCATTTTCTATTTGTTCTGTATCGTTCGGGTTGATTTGGATAGCGTCCGTCAATTCTACGGCGGCACCTGCCATTTCGCTAAGGATAAGTACACCGGGATTGTCGCATTTGGTAGCTACGTATTCTTTGGCTACCAGATTCATTCCGTCCCGAAGTGGAGTGACGAGGGCTATGTCGGCCACATAGTACATGGCAGTCAGTTCTTCCAGTGAAAAGCCATGATAGAAATAACAGACGGGAGTCCAGTTCATTGTGGAGTAACGTCCGTTGATAGAGCCGATTTCTTCGTCAATTTTTGTTTTTAGTTCCGCATAACTGCCTACATGGTCGCGTGAAGGGACAATGACCATTGCCAATGTAACTTTACCGTGATATTCAGCATGATGTTCGAGGAAGGTGGCAAAGCCACGAAGACGGTGCAATATGCCTTTGCTGTAATCCAGTCTGTCTACTGACAGGATCAGTTTATGCTCACCGAAAAGTTTCCGGGTACGTTCAATAGCTTGGTGCACTTCTTTATTTTCCGAGGCCTTATGATAAGATTCATAGTTGATTCCCATTGGTAATGCCTCTACTCTGGTCACCCGGTTGTTGATCTGTACTTCATCCAATTTAAAATCGAGATGTAATACACGTTCTACAGCACTGATGAAATGACGCATATAGTCGTGGGTGTGGAAAGCAATGAAGTCGGCTCCTAATAAGCCTTTCAGTATCTCGGCGCGCTCCGGCAGAATACGAAAAAGTTCGTAGGAAGGGAACGGGATATGATGGAAATATCCGATACAGAGTTCCGGATATATTTTCCTCAACATTCCCGGAAGTAGCATCAACTGATAATCCTGTATCCATACTTTGTCGCCGGGACGTACCAGTCGGCAAATCTCCTCACAGAAAAGACGGTTGACTTGCTGGTAGGATTGCCAAAAACAGTTCTTATATAAGGTATAAGCATAAAAGTAATGGCATAAAGGCCAGATAGTACTGTTACTGTATCCTTCGTAGTAATTTTCAATTTGCTTTTCCGACAAGAAGACCGGATGAAAATTCATTTCCTGTAGTTTCTCGTTAATCTCCTGTTGGTCCTTTTCTTCATTGGCACATATTCCGGGCCAACCTATCCAGTGCTTCTCATAAGAAGTCTGAAGAGAATCCAAACCTGTTGCCAGTCCGCCTTCGCTACGCGAAAATGCGAATTTACCGTTTGTGCCGGCTACTTTGACAGGTAATCTGTTTGCAATAATATAAAGTTTCATATCTATCTCTTTGCAAAGCATATACCAATAGACCTATATTAGTTGTTAATCTCTTATTATCAGTGTATTATAAGTATTATGTTTCCTTCTCTTGCCTTTTCAAAATGAAAATCCCTCCTTTCAAAGTGATAATTTGCTTATTTTTTCTCTTCTGAAATTCTGGAAAAGTACAAAGCTTTTCAAAATAGAACCCTTTTTTCAAAATGGAAGGGTATGTTGGATGGATAGAAAGTTTCTTGTGATGTGTATTTTGTTGAATATTAGTCTGTTATCTGTTGTGTGTTTTTTGTGGCACGCATTTGGCATGAAGGGTGGCGAGTAAAAAAATAATAGTAATCATTTAAAAGGTAAAAACATGGGAATAACACTATCATTTATTTTCTGCCTGTTAAGCGGTTTCGCTTGTTTCTGGCTATTTTGGAAATGTGTAGACTGGTTTGAAAATATTTAAAGAAAAAGGAGAATTGATTATGTACACAGCATTATTCGTATTAGGTATTGCGATCTTCGGTTATTTGATGTACGTGCTCGTCAAACCCGAAAAGTTTTAAAGTAACACACACAGTTTAAGGTAAAAAGTATATGAATACAGAAATTTTAGGCGTGGTTGTTCAGATAGCCTTGATGGTGATTCTGGCTTATCCACTGGGAAAATACATTGCTAAGGTCTACAGAGGAGAAAAGACCTGGTCTGATTTTATGGCTCCTATCGAAAGAGTCATTTATAAAGTTTGTGGAATCGACCCCAATGAAGAAATGAACTGGAAACAATTCTTGAAAGCATTGTTGATTTTGAATGCTTTCTGGTTTTTCTGGGGAATGGTACTCTTGGTTTCACAAGGATGGTTGCCCTTAAATCCGGACGGCAACGGACCGCAGACTCCGGATCAGGCATTTAATACCTGTATTAGTTTTATGGTGAACTGTAACTTGCAGCACTATAGCGGTGAAAGCGGACTGACTTATTTTACTCAACTGTTCGTCATCATGCTATTCCAGTTTATTACCGCAGCAACAGGTATGGCTGCTATGGCAGGTATTATGAAGAGTATTGCTGCAAAAACAACCAAAACGATTGGTAACTTCTGGCAATTTCTGGTAATAAGCTGTACACGTATTTTATTGCCTCTTTCTCTGATTGTAGGTTTTATCCTGATTCTTCAGGGAACCCCGATGGGATTTGATGGTAAGATGAAAGTGACTACGATGGAAGGCCAGGAACAAATGGTTTCTCAAGGTCCTACGGCTGCAATTGTTCCTATCAAGCAATTAGGAACGAATGGTGGTGGTTACTTTGGTGTAAACTCTTCTCATCCGTTGGAAAACCCGACTTATCTTACTAATATGGCAGAATGTTGGTCTATCCTGATTATCCCGATGGCAATGGTATTTGCGCTAGGATTCTATACCCGCAGAAAGAAGTTGGCTTACAGTATATTCGGAGTAATGCTTTTCGCTTTTCTGGTAGGTGTATGTATTAATGTCAGTCAGGAAATGGGCGGTAATCCACGCATTGATGAATTGGGAATTGCGCAGGATAATGGTGCGATGGAAGGTAAAGAAGTTCGTTTGGGGGCCGGAGCAACGGCATTATGGAGTATTGTAACTACTGTAACCTCTAATGGCTCTGTGAATGGTATGCATGATTCTACTATGCCGCTGTCCGGAATGATGGAGATGCTGAATATGCAGATTAACACCTGGTTTGGCGGTGTAGGTGTAGGATGGATGAATTACTATACATTTATTATCATTACAGTGTTTATCAGCGGTTTGATGGTAGGACGTACGCCGGAATTTCTCGGCAAGAAAGTGGAAGCCCGCGAAATGAAAATCGCTACGATTGTAGCTCTGCTTCATCCGTTTGTAATTTTGGTATTTACAGCACTCTCAAGTTATATTTATGTGCACCACCCTGATTTTGTGGAAAGTGAAGGTGGATGGTTGAACAATTTGGGATTCCACGGTTTAAGTGAGCAACTTTACGAGTACACTTCTTGTGCTGCCAATAACGGTTCCGGTTTTGAAGGTTTGGGAGATAATACTTATTTCTGGAATTACACGTGTGGTATCGTTCTGATTTTGAGCCGTTTTATTCCTATCGTCGGACAGGTTGCCATTGCCGGGTTACTGGCACAGAAAAAATTCATTCCGGAAAGTGCCGGCACATTGAAGACCGATACTTTGACTTTCGGAGTCATGACATTTGTGGTTATCTTCATTATTGCTGCGCTGTCATTCTTCCCGGTACATGCATTGAGCACAATTGCTGAACATTTAAGTTTGTAATACTGAATTAGAGAAGATATGAAAGATAATAAATCAGCTTCTTTGTTTCCAAAGGAGCAAGTTATAGAAAGTTTGAAACAGTCATTCGTGAAACTGAACCCGCGGATGATGATAAAGAACCCGATTATGTTTACAGTAGAAGTGGCTACAGTGGTCATGCTGCTCGTAACGCTCTACTCCATTGTAAACTCTTCACAAGGTTCGTTTGCTTACAATATTGCCGTGTTTATCATTCTGTTTGCAACCTTGTTGTTTGCCAATTTTGCTGAAGCTATTGCCGAAGCACGTGGTAAAGCACAGGCCGAGAGCTTGCGTAAGACTCGTGAAGAGACACCGGCTAAGAAAGTGGAAGGCAATAAAATCGTTACTGTCAGTTCTTCACAGTTGAAGAAAGGAGATGTATTTGTTTGTGAGGCCGGAGACGTGATTCCTTCCGATGGTGAGATTATTGAAGGCTTGGCTTCTATTGATGAAAGTGCTATCACCGGCGAGTCTGCTCCGGTTATTCGTGAGGCAGGTGGCGACAAGAGTTCTGTAACGGGTGGTACGAAGGTATTGTCCGATCATATAAAAGTAATGGTGACTACTCAACCGGGAGAAAGTTTTCTCGACAAGATGATTGCACTGGTAGAAGGTGCTTCCCGCCAGAAAACCCCGAATGAGATTGCGTTGACTATTCTGTTGGCAGGTTTTACGCTTGTTTTCGTCATAGTGTGTATTACCTTGAAACCGTTTGCCGACTATAGTAATACGGTCATCACCATTGCTTCGCTTATTTCTTTGTTTGTGTGTCTGATTCCGACAACTATCGGTGGACTTCTCTCTGCTATCGGTATTGCCGGTATGGACCGCGCGCTTCGTGCCAACGTGATTACTAAATCCGGTAAAGCAGTAGAGACTGCCGGTGATATTGATACGTTGTTGCTGGATAAAACAGGTACTATCACAATCGGTAACCGTAAAGCAACTCATTTCCATACGGCTCCGGGTGTCAATTTGCACGATTTTGTGGAGACTTGTCTGTTGTCTTCCTTGTCCGATGAAACGCCGGAGGGTAAGTCTATCGTAGAACTGGGACGCGAGTCGGGCATCCGTATGCGTAACCTGAATACAACGGGAGCACGAATGATTAAGTTTACGGCTGAAACTAAATGTTCGGGAGTAGACTTGGCAGATGGAACACAGATTCGTAAAGGTGCTTTCGATGCTATCCGTAAGATGGTGGAAGGTGAAGGAAATGAATTTCCGAAAGAAGTGGAAGAGATCATCTCTTCTATCTCTAGCAATGGTGGTACGCCGTTGGTAGTATGTGTAAACAAGAAAGTGACCGGTGTCATTGAGTTGCAGGATATTATCAAACCGGGTATTCAGGAACGTTTCGAACGTCTGCGTAAGATGGGAGTGAAGACGGTCATGGTGACAGGGGATAACCCGTTAACTGCAAAATATATTGCTGAAAAAGCCGGTGTGGATGATTTTATCGCTGAAGCTAAACCGGAAGATAAGATGGAATATATCAAGAAGGAACAGCAGGCTGGTAAATTGGTTGCAATGATGGGAGACGGAACGAACGATGCTCCTGCTCTGGCACAAGCCAATGTGGGTGTAGCCATGAATAGCGGTACACAGGCAGCAAAGGAAGCCGGTAATATGGTCGACTTGGATAACGATCCGACGAAATTGATCGAGATTGTGGAAATCGGTAAACAATTGTTGATGACACGTGGTACGCTGACTACTTTCTCTATTGCCAATGACGTGGCCAAATATTTCGCAATTGTTCCTGCCTTGTTTATGATTGCTATTCCTGAACTGGCTGCTCTGAATATCATGCATCTGCATAGTCCTGAAAGCGCCATTCTTTCGGCAGTCATTTTTAATGCGATTATTATTCCGATTCTGATTCCGCTGGCTTTGCGTGGTGTGCAATACAAACCGATAGGTGCAAGTGCTTTGCTTCGCCGTAATCTGCTGATCTATGGTGTGGGTGGTGTGATTGCTCCTTTCGTGGGAATCAAATTGATAGATTTAGTAGTAGGTTTATTCTTTTAATTAAAAAACAATAGCAATGAAAACTTTATTGAAGTCATTAAAAATAACACTTGCTTTTTGTGTCTTTTTCTCCGTGTTCTATATCCTTATCCTGTGGGTGTTCGCACAGGTAGCAGGTCCTAATAAAGGAAATGCCGAGGTGGCTACGCTGGATGGGAAAGTAGTGGGAGCAGCCAATGTGGGTCAGATGTTTACAAAAGATATTTATTTCTGGGGACGTCCTTCTTCTGCCGGTGACGGGTATGATGCGACGAGTTCCGCAGGTAGTAATAAAGGGCCTACGAATCAAGAATATCTGGATGAAGTGAAAGCGCGTATTGATACTTTCCTTGTACATCATCCTTATTTGAATCGTGCGGATGTGCCTGCCGAAATGGTTACGGCCAGTGGTTCGGGACTGGATCCTAATATCACTCCTCAATGTGCGTATGTACAAGTGAAGAGAGTAGCACAAGCACGTGGATTAACAGAAAAACAAGTAAGAGCGATTGTTGATAAAAGCATAGAAAAACCGTTTTTGGGGTTGTTGGGAACAGAAAAGGTGAATGTCTTGAAATTGAATATCGCTTTAGAGGAAAGCAATAAGTAGATGAAGATTGAGCAGCGTTCCTGTCCGGACCGTTTGGGTTATGCCGCGGTTCAAATTAACAGGGTTGGATGGGGCGCTGCTTTTTTACAGGAACATAAAATAGAATTAGATAAAAAGTATGAAAAGTTTTTTTAGTAAAAAGAGTATTTTAGGAACAATGGCTGTAGCAGCCGTATGTATGTTGGGAACTAGCAATGCACAAGCACAAGAGTTTACTATACAAGGTGATTTGGTAAGTTCGTATGTATGGCGTGGTATTTATCAGGGGGGAGCCGCTTCCTTTCAGCCGACTTTGGGATTTAGCGTAGGTAATTTCTCGCTTACTGCATGGGGCTCAACCAGTTTGAGTGAGAGTAATAAAGAAATTGACCTAACCGCAGCTTATAAGTTTGGTGAAGCGGGACCGACACTTTCTGTAGCCACTCTTTGGTGGGACGGACAAGCTGATGTGGCTAATGGAGAACTTACCAATAATTATTTCCATTTTAAAAGTGGAGACACCGGACATCATTTTGAAGCAGGGTTAGCTTATACGCTTCCTATTGAAAAGTTCCCGTTATCTATCGCATGGTATACCATGTTTGCCGGTGCTGACAGAAAAACGACTGATGAGGGGGAGGAAAAGCAGGCATACTCTTCTTACGTAGAACTGAATTATCCGTTCAGTGTGAAAGGAGTTGATCTGAATGCTACTTGTGGAGTGGTTCCTTATAAGACTCCGCAGTATAATGTGAATGGGTTTGCAGTGACGAACCTAGCTTTGAAAGCAACGAAAGCAATAAATTTTAATGATAAGTTTTCATTGCCTATATTTGTACAGGCTATATGGAATCCACGTTTGGAGGACGCCCATTTAGTATTTGGCGTAACTTTAAGGCCATAAAATAAACTCATGAATTTTTGTGAAACCCGTGGTGATCGTGATGATTACTACGGGTTAGGATGTTTAAAATAACAGATTGACGTAATGGATGATAGAGAACATAGTGTACAGTATTTTTTGGATCTGATAAAGAAGTCCCACCGGGGCAAATTCAAGGTCTATATCGGTATGATAGCCGGTGTGGGAAAGTCATATCGTATGCTTCAGGAGGCGCATGAACTGCTGGAGAACGGTGTGAACGTGCAAATCGGCTATATCGAAACTCATGGACGCGCCGGGACGGAAGCATTGCTGCAAGGGCTCCCTGTCATTCCGCGTCGCAAAATCTTCTATAAGGGGAAAGAATTGGAAGAAATGGATCTGGATACGATTATCCGTGTCCATCCGGAAATTGTAATTGTGGATGAACTGGCTCATACGAATGTAGAAGGTAGCTTGAACGAGAAACGTTGGCAGGATGTGATAACTTTGCTGGATGAGGGAATCAATGTGATCTCGGCAATCAATATTCAGCACATCGAAAGCGTGAATGAAGAAGTGCAGGAGATTACGGGTATTGAAGTGAAAGAACGAGTGCCCGACAGTGTGCTTCAGGAAGCGGATGAGGTGGTGAATATTGACTTGACGGCAGAGGAACTGATTGCACGTTTGAAAGCGGGAAAGATCTATCGTCCGGAAAAGATTCAGACGGCATTGGACAATTTCTTTCGGACAGAGAATATTCTTCAGTTACGTGAGTTGGCTTTGAAGGAAGTAGCGTTGCGGGTAGAAAAAAAGGTGGAGAATGAGGTGGTGATGGGAGTAGCCGTCGGACTTCGGCACGAGAAATTTATGGCTTGTATCAGTAGTCATGAGAAAACACCTCGGCGAATTATCAGAAAGGCGGCAAAGTTGGCAACCCGGTATAATACTACTTTTATAGCCCTGTATGTTCAGACTCCGAAAGAGAGTATGGATAGAATTGATCTAGCCAGTCAACGGTATCTGTTGAACCATTTTAAGCTTGTGGCGGAACTTGGGGGAGAGGTGGTGCAGGTGCAGTCGAAGGATATTTTGGGGAGCATCGTCAAGGTTTGTAAAGAGAAACAGATATCGACTGTTTGCATGGGAACTCCTAATTTAAGGTTGCCATACGCTATTTGTTCTATACTGGGATATAGAAAGTTTTTAAATAATTTGTCACAAGCTAATGTAGATTTGATTATACTTGCATAATATTAATCGTATGAACGTTATGAATATTAAAACGAAACTGATTCTCGGTATCGGAATGCTGGCCGGAATGATTATTTTGCTGGTAACACTTTCAGTTGTGAATCTTCAAATTCTGACAGCGACAGAACCTGATAGTCCTGCTGCTACGCCCGGATTGGAACGTGCTTTGTTATGGATTTCCGTAACGGGAGGAATCTGTATCTTGACCGGACTGATATTGCTTTATTGGTTGCCCCGTACTATCAGTAAGCCTATTAAAGAACTGAAAGAGGGAATTCTTGAAATAGCCAATCATAATTATGAGAAGCGTCTGCAGATGAATAATAATGAAGAATTCCGGGATGTGGCGGATAGTTTTAACCGGATGGCGGAGCGTTTGACCGAATATCGTGCCAGTACTTTGTCGGATATTCTTTCTGCAAAGAAATTTATTGAAGCAATTGTAAACAGTATAGATGATCCGGTGATCGGCTTGAATATGGAGCGTGAAATTCTGTTTATCAATGAGGAAGCACTCAATGTCTTGAATCTGAAACGGGAGAATGTGATTCGTCAATCGGCGGAGGAACTGGCTTTGAAGAATGACCTGTTGCGGCGGTTGATCCGTGAACTGGTGACGCCAAGCGAGCAGAAGGAACCATTGAAGATATATGCTGACGACAAAGAGAGTTACTTTAAGGCCTCTTATGTCCCTATCATTAATACGGAGGCTGAAAAAGGGGAACCTCGCAAACTGGGTGATGTTATTTTATTAAAGAATATCACGGAATTTAAGGAACTGGATTCTGCCAAGACTACATTTATCTCGACGATATCTCATGAACTGAAGACTCCGATTGCTGCTATTATGATGAGCCTCCAGCTGTTGGAAGATAAGCGTGTCGGTGCATTGAATGATGAACAGGAGCAACTGTCTAAGAGTATCAAGGAGAATAGCGAGCGTTTGTTGAGTATCACCGGAGAATTGCTTAACATGACCCAGGTGGAAGCCGGAAAACTACAGTTTATGCCGAAGATCACCAAACCGATTGAGTTGATCGAATATGCGATCAAAGCTAATCAGGTGCAAGCGGATAAGTTTAATATCCAGATAGAAGTGGAATATCCGGAAGAGAAAATCGGCAAACTCTTTGTCGACAGTGAAAAGATTGCCTGGGTATTGACAAATCTGCTAAGTAATGCTATCCGTTATTCTAAAGAAAACGGGCGTGTGATTATCGGTGCCAAACAGGATGAAAATATGATCGAACTCTATGTTCAGGATTTTGGAAAGGGTATCGACCCGCGTTATCACAAAAGCATCTTCGACCGTTATTTCCGTGTACCCGGAACGAAAGTACAAGGCAGTGGCTTGGGATTATCTATTTCGAAGGATTTTGTGGAAGCTCATGGTGGTACGCTGACGGTAGAGAGTGAATTGGGGAAGGGAAGTCGGTTTGTGATGCGGTTGAAGGCATAGTTTTGAAGGAGTTTATGAAAGAATTAGACTTCCGACAGGCACAAAATCTGCTTGCCGGAAGTTTCTCTATTCTTTCTTTTTATCGTTTTCTTCTTCTCCAGCATATCCAAATGCCACACAGACCAATAATAAATGGAATGCCATAGCAATAGATAATTTTGATAGTGGATAGATCCATAGGAGTCAGGCTGATATCTTTGTCGAGATAAGGGGCTCTGGAAGAAGATACCGGAAATTCATTATAGCATAGCCAACGGAATGAACCGGGAATCATATTGAAGTTGAATGAATAGATACCCGGTCTTGAGCTTTTTTGTAGTTCGGCATTGCTGAAACAGTCTGCATCACCCAACACAATGATCCGTTGTTTTTTATCTTTGCCTTTTATCTTGCGGGTTAACGCTATTGCCGTGGGATAGGCTCCTAGCTTTTCACCTTGAAGAGAGTCCAAAGAAAGGGAATCATTCACAAAATCTTTTGTTTGATACTCAATCCATGTTTGTTGAGCGTTGCTTTGTAATAAAACTATTGGATGGAATTTTGTTGTATCGACAACTTCCAGAGCAACAGCCGATGGCATGGTGACTGCGCTATGCGTCTGCCTGTCAACCATACGTTTGTAGAAGCCTCCTATACTGTCGGCGGCTATCTGGGTAGCTTTCGCGAGAACGAGGTCTCCGGGATTAACATCAGAAGGTTGTGCAATGATTCCCGGCAACAGTTTTAAACCAACTTTCCGGAGTAAAGGATTCATTACTTCCTGACGTCCGACGTCTCCCATAATCATCATATTACCTCCGCGTTCAAGAAAACGATCTATGATTTCTTGTTCTTTGGAACTCATGGAAGAACGCATTTCAGCGATAAGTAATATATTGATATTACTTGGTATATCATTCATATCCTTCAGATTCAGTTCCACCAAATCAAAACCTTGATTAATCATGGAATAACGAAAGCGTCCATGTGTGGCAAAAAGTGAGTAATCCTGATCTCCCTTTTTAGTGGTGGAACGTTCCTGATGTCCTGTGATGGCGCCTACCTTCACAGGAGTAACAAGCATTTTCTTCAATGCTGCGGAGATTTCTGTTTCAGAAGGGTGATATTCCATATCGTCGAACAAGCGAAGGCGGGCTTGTTCACCGGATCCACGCTCAACAACACGCACAAATCGGTAGTTTTCTTTTGCCAAGTCTATTTTTTCTTTCAGTTCTTCGGCACTTTTCAGCTTTTGGGGATTGAAGTTCTTTTTCTTGGCAACTTCATAAGCTATCTCACGAATGTTCTTATTCGGATATTGGCGATAAAGGGCACTGTCTTTCGGTGTGGAGTAATAGTAAACATACTCCATCTTTATCTCCGGTTTGAAACGTGTGTACATTTTGAAGCGTGCCATATCCTCTTTTTGCTCTTTTGGAGAAGCGACATCAAATTCTTTATCGAAAATATTGACGTAAGTTGTGATTGTCATAGGTCCGGATAATTGCTTCATCACTTTCTGACTTTCTTCCGAAAGTGTACGTTGTTTGCTGCGGGTAGCATCATAAAAGCCCATCATTGCCGGACGGGAACTGACAAAGCCGATAACTATAATGGTACATACAGCTAAGGCATAGCGCATTGTTTTTGAAAGGAGTGAACGGTGTGTTTTTTCGTTGTTCAGTTTAATGACCGATAGCCAGAGGAATAATAAAATTACGGCAAGGAAATAGATAACGTCATCGCTACATATCAATCCTCCAACCATCTCACTGGCACGTCCTTTAATGGATAGCCAATAAGTAATTTCTCTAAAGAGTATGGACTCCTGCCCAATTCCTCCCACATAATTGAGAAATGCTAATGCGGAAAGGGTGGCGACAGCTGCCACAACCTGGTAAGATGTGAGTGTGGTCATAAAGAGACCGATAGAACAATAGGTCAGTATCAACAGAAACATGGATAACAATCCCGCCAAGATAAGTGCAATATCGACATGCGGCACGGAGATAAACATTACGATTGTCGGTAGGGCAAGGATGATGACAAAGATCAGGGCGAATACCACCATTGATACAAACTTGCCGGTAATGATTTGGATACTATTTACCGGTGATGAATAAAGTAGTTTGATAGAGCCTGATGAATATTCACGACTCATCAAGTTCATGGTTAATAAAGGAATATACAGATAGATCGTTTCCTGAATTACTTCATATATTCCTTTGAGACCAAGGACAAAACCGGCTGTGACGCTAAAAGTGATCGTGTTGCCCAATGCTTTTATTTTTACTATTTCCGTCAGGATATTCATAAAGTCGAATCCTACCTGGCATGTAAATGCGACCAGCAGCAACCATGCGACCGGTGAGTAAAAGAGTACCGCTAGTTCGGTACGGGCTATTCTAAGTATAAGTCTTAAGTTCATCTTTTTCTCTTATTAATTTCTTCTGCGGAAAAACCAGATGCCAACTCCTATAAGTAAGAGGATAGCTGGTATAATGATTATGAAAATAGTTTTCATTGTACCAATATCTTTCACTCCGATCGAAAGTTTATTGTCGGTACAATGGGGACGGCGTATGTCGATTGGAAATTCTCCTCCGGAAAGCCAGCGGAAGCTTTCGATAATCAGATTAAAGTTTCCTGATCTATATCCTTCGCGTGAAAGAGTCAGTTCGGTGTTGCTTATGCAATCCGCATCACCAGAGATGATAATACGCTGCTCTTTATCTTTCAGTTGGCGTGAAAGGGCATAGGCTGTGATATAGGTTTGTTCTTTCTCTCCTGCCGAAGCATTACATTCTACTGGTGATTCCTGTAAATCTGTTTGTTCTTTTTCAATCCATACACCTTTGGCATTTGTTTCAAGAATCGGAGTATATTGGAAGCCGTAATCGTTGTTGGAGCATGTAAGGGCTACACATCCGGGCATAGAGACACGTAAATCATATTTGGGAAAATCATCTTTGAATCCGAATGTAAGTTTTCCCGATTCACGGGTTGCCTTGGCTAGAATCAGATTAGGAGAGAAATCAGCGGAAGATTGTGCCAGTTGGTATTCTTCCATTTTGATACCGAATTTGCTTAAAAAAGGATTCATAACTTCTTGCCTGCCTGTATCGGTGAGAATAAATAAATTACCTCCACGAGCCAGGTAAGCCTCCAGTTGATTTTCTCCTTTTTCTGTAAGCGGGGTTCTCATTTCTGTAAGGACCACGATATTGATTAGGGAAGAAATGGTGTCTCCGTGAGAAATGTCGATCTCGCAGACATCAAAGCCTTGATTAATTAAGGCGGCTCTAGAATATTTCTCAATGGAGAAGTTGCTATAATCGCGGTCACCGGATTTGGACACCTCACGTTCACCGTCTCCTTTGATAAAGGCAACAGTGGGAGGAGTTGAAATCATCTTTTTGATGGCTGCTGTAATTTCCGCTTCGGATGGCGTTGCATCCATATCTTCAAAATCACGGATGAAGGTACGTTTTCCATCTTGCGTTTCCATAATGCGAACAAATGTATTTTGTTCTTCACGCAGGTCGATGATTTGGCGGATTTCTTCCGGAGATTTGAATAAATGAGGATTCAAGTTATAAATCATGGTCATATAATCACGCATCTCATCTACTGTTTTGCCTTGAAACTTAGGATTATTTGCAACGCCGTTGGGGGCGAAATCATAATAATAGACATATTTCACTTGCAGGTCCGGTTTAGCGAGACAATAAGGTTCGAAGATTGTTTCATTCGCTTTCTTCATGATAGGGAGGTAGCGATATGATTTGTTATCAAGTAGGTTAACATAATTGGTAATAGTTACCGGTCCTGTCAATTTAGCTAATACGTGTTGGCTATTTTCGGTAAGTGAGTTTAGTTTTGTGCGTGTTGTATCCCATACCTTGATCATTCCCGGACGTGAAGTGAAATAGCCAATTGCCATTGCTGCGACAAAAAATCCCAGATAACTGATTGCTTGCCGGAAACGACTGATAGTTCGTCGGTCGGATGTAAGTTTGAAAGTGGTAAATGTCAGGAAAAGGGTTACTACGACCACGAAATAAATCACATCTTCACTCCGAATTACTCCATTCAGCATATCGATTGTTCTTCCGTTTATTGACAGCCAATAAGTCAGTTCGCGTATAAAATCGTATTCCTGGCCGATATTTCCTACAAAATTCAGTATGGCTAATACAATAAGTGTCCCAACTGCTGCTACTACTTGATAAGTCGTGAGTGAGGACATAAAGAGCCCGATAGCGCAATAGGCGCATATTAATAAATAGAGTCCTAGAAGGGCGACTAGTACAGGAGCCCAATCAAAAGAAGGGATTACCAAACTGCCATAAATAGCACTGGCTATCGGGACAAGCATCAGACAGCAACCAAATCCGATGGCTGCAAGATATTTACCCAATACGATCTGACCACTGGTGACTGGGGATGAATATGCCAGTTTGATTGAACCCGATGCCGTTTCGCGACTGATGAGTCCCATTGTCAACAATGGAATATAGATGTATATGTTTGATACGACGGAGGACAAAAAACCGTAACTACCTAAGAAGCAGATACCGCTCAAAGAAACTTCTTTGCCTCCTGACAGATCATAGTCGGTCACTATATTCTCCATTAATGACGTAAAACTTGATGTTGTCAGGAATGAGAAAACAATCAATATGAACCATGCAATCGGCGAATAGAATAAAATGGCCAGATCGGTTCGGGCAATACGCATTATAATCTTTAAATCCGTCATGTTAGATATTATTTTTAAGTTTTCCCGATAGTTGTGCAAAGATTATGTCAAGAGAGCAGCGTTCCATCGTGATTTCTTTCAGCCGCCATCCGTTTTGTATGCTTAAGGCTACTACTCGTTCAGTTATGTTTTCATCGTCATCAAAGCGTATCCGGAATGTACCGGGATAGAGTTCTTCTATATTCAACACATGTTCTATCTTTGCTAGTTCTTCTATAGAAGGGGGAAGGGCAAATGTAACGGTGAAACTACTTGGAACCACATAGTTGTCAAAGTCTTTCATGCTACCTGAAAATACGACTTTACCATGTTCAATCATACGAATATCATTGCAGGTAGCTTGCACTTCCGACAGGATATGAGTGGAGAGTAGGACAGAATGATCTTCAGCAATTTCTTTAATCAGATTGCGTATTTCGACAATTTGGTTAGGATCAAGCCCGTTTGTAGGTTCATCAAGTACTACGAATGGAGGATTATGTACAATAGCCTGTGCAATTCCTACTCTTTGTTGATATCCGCCTGAAAGATTTTTTATCAGCCGTTTGCTAAAATGGGCAATAGCGCAACGTTCTTTGGCTATTTCTACGGCTTCACGAACTTTTGATTTCTCTATTCTCCGCAATGTGGCACAGTGTATGAGGTATTCGTCGACAGTCAAGTCCGGATGGAGGGGTGGCTTTTGAGGTAAGAAACCAATATGTTTTTTGGCTTCAACCGGATTTTTTCGTAGATCGATGCCATTGATAAATACATCCCCTTCCGTTTGATTTAAAACTCCACAGATGATATTCATAGTGGTGGACTTACCTGCTCCATTAGACCCTAACAGACCTAATATTCCTGTTTTTTCAATAGAAAAATTGATATCGCGAATGGCCCAATCGACACTATAACGATGGGATAAATGCTTGACTTCGACAATAGGAGTACTCATACTTTTTATTTTAAATGATTAATAGATTTCTTATTCATATTACCATGCAACCCCTCTTGAAATATCCATCCGGTTCGATTTGATTTTTCTGAATTTCCAGGAGAAATTTATGGTAAAATACCGCCCGAAGTTCTCTCTGTCAATATAACTGGTATGGTTATCTTTCATTTGGATAATACGGTTATGATATGAATTTAATAAGTCAAATGCTGTAATGCTTACTTCTGCCTGTCGGTTGAATACTTTCGCTCCAGCATAAATATTTAAGATATTTTCTTTATCAATTTGATGATAGGTTTTGTTGTTCTGATGTTGATAGGTATATGATACCTTTGTAAAGAAGTACTTCAACATGGGAGTGCACGTCATGTCTACCGTTAAACGATTTGTTAATATCCGGTTCGATTGGTCATTCACTTTATTGGAGGCTTGTCGATAGTGGATGCTCCAATAGGCTGATGCACGTAATCGAGGAATCAGATTGGTAGCGAATCTGGTTCCTATCCTTGTTGTGCTTATTTTCGTTATATCCCGTATATTATCATAGTAGTAAGGCAAATGTTCATACTTATTGTTAATATTAACATCTAAATTGGATTTGATTTTTACGATGGGATACATCCAGGAAATATCCCAATCTATATTCCATGCTCCATTTAGATTGTCGTAACTGCTGAGCGTACTATTTGCAATAGCCGTATAGTTAAAATCAGGCAAGTAAGTTGCTTTGTTAAAATAAGTGCTCCTATTGGAGATGCTGTTTTTTATGAAAGCTAGAGTTAATTCCGAATTTATCAAATGTCCGTAGTCATTAAAGCGATACTGTTCTTTCCACCAAATTTTATGTATGGTACTGGCTTTCAGATTTGGATTTCCACTGCTGATAAAGTAAGGATTAGAGTTGTTGATTTCTGAACGTAGTTGTGCTATATTGGGGAGTTGACTATTTATGGTATATTTGATTGTGTGCTCTGCTTTTTCACTTAATCTTCCTCCTAAAGAAATTTGTACTTCTCCTTTTAATGCGTTAAATGATTTTTCAAATTTTGTTTGTGCCGTTTCTTTTCTATCCTTAATAATGGAATGTTTCCACCCTGCTGAAATATCAATGTTGAAGATTCCCAAATCGGGTAGAATAACGGTCGTTTCAGGGGTATGTTCTATCAGGGAATTTCGGTAATTATATGTATTTGTAGGGTCTGTTTCTCCTGTTATTTTGTTCCATGCAAGCTGATTGATATGGCGATTGTCCGATACAAAATTGTATATTAATTCGATGAATGAATATTTATCTTTTGATAACATGCGCTTTAATCCTGTTTTGGCTTCCCATTTATTTCCTCTTCCATTTGTTGGAATGGCTATGATCTCTTGTAGACTTCCACTAGCCTCATTTTGTGTTTTGTTTTCCCGGTTTTCTTCTCCGTTGGACGAGCTATTCGAATAGTTCGCGTTGACGGAATAGTTCCAGTCTCCGAAGAATTTATTCCAACTAACTGCTCCTTGCATCTCTTGAGATTTACCATTGCCATTTTGTTGTAAAATGCCGGTAGATTGGATCTCATCTATGCTATTTGTTATTTGTTGCAATGTATGTTGTTTTGAATGATTAGTCGATAATGTATAATCAATAATCAGATTGCCCCATTTCTTATCATTCATACTGAATCCAGTACTCATAGTATGTTTATTATACTGATTTGTGTTCTGATATTGGTTTAGATAGCTCTTTTGCCAGAAGGCATCTGTAGCGAAGTATTCTTGTTCAGTTCGGGTATTTGCTTCTGTTGCGCTTCGTGCAAACTGATAGCTGCCTTTTATTTCTTTATAAAATCCTGTCTCTTTTTCCCAACGACGGGACAGATTGATGCCTCCAAAGCTATTTTCACTGTAAGTTTGCGATGGGTTCTTGGTACTGAGGAACATTTGCGGTTGATTGGTTGCTCTATTCAAATTGTTGTGCATGGCATTGATCGCTACCAACATTTTCTCGGAGAAGAAGTTAAATGTACCTCCTATGCCATAGCGTACATCATGGTCTGCAAGTTGTTTTTTTTCCATATTTCCTCCGATACTTGCTATTAGATTCCCTTCCTTCGAGTTTACTAATTTGCTTTTTGTCTCAATATTCAGAACTCTGCGTTTCTTACCTTTTCTGTTTTTACGTGTTTGCTCTTTATGCTCATCTTCATCATAAGCGGATATATATACAACATCATTGGCAGGAAGGTGATTCAATGCATTCATTGGATTCTCTCCAAAAATCTTTTTGCCGTCAACGTATGTCTTTTCTACATCTTTTCCAGCAACTTTTACACTCTTTTCCGAAACTTCTACTCCCGGCATTTGTTCCAGAATATTTCGTGCCACATCATCTTCCAATATGTTGATTCCTTGTGGATTAAAACGGATAGTATCGCCTCGATATACCATAGCGGGAATTTTGCCTTTTATTGTTACGGCCTGTAATTGTATAACGCGGTCGGTCAGATAAAAGTCTTTTTGTGTAGTTTGCCCCTCGTGTACATATAGTGTATCAGAATCTGCGATGAACCCGTCGGCCCACACGATGGCTCGTGCGATACCGACGGGAACTTTATTCCAAAAGAAAAAATCTGAACTTTTATAATCTTCTTTCAATGTATCTTTACCGCATATCAGATTTGCCTTGACTGCATCAAGACTTACTTGCATAATACTTGTGCGCAGCTTTACTTTTCCATATTTAGTAACCTTTTGTTGTATAGTAGTGGAATCTGGTGGAGTTATCTTTTGAGCATACAGTATGTGTATATTACAGAGAGAGAGTAATATACATGAAATATAGATTATAGAAGTTACATTTTTCATCGAAGGCTACATTTAAAAATTAGATTTTGTAAATGGAAATAAGTTTTCAGATGTATAATCTAACTGTTGAGCATCAGAACGCATCTGTACTCTAATGACACCTGTATTTGCTTTAATTGTAACTTCCATAGGTATACCTATATAAGAAAAAACTAATATAAGATTCATATTTTGCCGGACATCGGCCTATATTCGCGTATGCTTCCGTCATTTGTAGTACCTTCGTAGTTCGATTTCACTTTACCAAACCGATAAGCAAAATTTATGGTGAAAAACCGTCCATAATAATTTGTCCACGTGTTTTGAATGTAGTTGGAATACATTTGGCTGTTGAAAGTCCGATGACTATTTAGTAGATCATATGCGGCAATACTAATGTCTCCTTTGCGATTTAACACTTTACAGCCTACATTCAAGTTTAGGGTGTGATTGCGATTAATCTCTTTATTGATTCCATAATCACGGCTGAAAATGAAATTATAATGACTACTTAGATAGAAGTATTTACATATTTGGCTTATATCTAACATTGCTCCTGCCGTCTGATAGAATGTTTTACCTGTATAATTTTCAGTATTGATGCTATGTACATAATGGGTATTGGCACTGATTGTTACTTTTAATCTTTTAGTTAGGCTGCAAAGTAGGAAATGTTCGAGCGATGGATCATAGGTACGTGTTGTTGTCTTATTTTCTCCTATATAATATGGGTTATGTTCGTAGTTGAATCCGGTAGATAAGGTATATTTGGATTTTATGCTACGTATAGGCGCCTGCCATATCAATTTGCCTTTTATGTCCCAATATCCTTCTACGTTTTCAAAACTAATTAGAGAACTGTGTGCAGGTGCTGTATATTGCAATTCCGGTAGATAAGTTTCGGCATTGTAATAGGTTGTCTTTGCGACAGGAGAGTGTTGGCGGATAGAGGCATTGATAATAACACCTATGGTGTGGTTATGTTTTCCTAACATACGATTGCAATTGAAGAGGAACGAATGTAGATATGATTGTTTTAAGTTGGGATTTCCACTGCGCAGCATGTAAGGATTGCTGTTATCTATTTGTGGGCGTAACTGCACTATGTTTGGTGCAAAATTATGCAGTCTGTAAGCGGCACTCCATGACTTTGTTATATCTGTATGCACAAAAGATATTGCTACTGTTGGAGAGATGAATGTTTTACGGTAGTTGTCCATTTCTTTTTCTTTCCGCTTAAGTGTACTTTCCTTCAGTCCGGCTGAAATGTCACAACTTGTTTTTTGAAAGGGAAAAAAGTGAAATGAAACTTCCTGTTTTTGTGTCAGGTTATTTATTTTATAACTATATGTATTGGCTTCGTCTGTTTGTGGATTTGTGGGGCTCAACATATTCCAGGCGAATTGGTGTTTCCATCCGTTTTCGTATTTAACGGAATAGTCAAAAGATATTTGGGTGTCATTTTCTGGATTCAGTATATATATTAATTGCGCATTGCCGCTCCACTCCGTATTGCGGAGTTTTGATGGAATAGTCAGATAAGTTTGTGTTGTCGAACTTTCTAATGTGTCTATCCGTAATGAATGATTTTTGCCTTTATTTATATCTACTGAACTTTCTAATGTATATCCGATTCTGTCGGTAATACTGTTGACATAACTGACATCTTCCTTCACATGAAAATTCTTGTTTAGATTATCGTAATGCATCAGGCTTTTCGATGTTTGAAGATTGTTTTCTTCATTATAGATGTAAAGCGATTGCCAATCTTTGTTGTTGTTATATGTTATAAGCTGGTTCCAACGGAATTCTCCCCATTTGTCATTTGAATTGGAGAAAGAAAATTCGGAATAGTGATTTTGTTTTCTGTCACTGTTGCTATTTTGTTCTTCATAAAGGCGCTGCTGATAATTGTTGCTAGGAAAATAATGTTGTTCGGATCGTGTATTTGTATTATCGCGATTATATCCGAAAGTGTAAAATGCTCTAAATGTACCGTATGTTCCATTTTCTGTGTCCCATGAGCGTTCCGTAGCCAGATCTGCATAAGTCGTTTCGTTGTAAGTACTACCAGGATCGGAAATGGAAAGAACATTTTTGATATTATTTGATTTTCGGTTGATATTATTGTGAAATACATTACTTGTGAGTAAAAATTTCTCGGAGAAAAAGTTAGTGGTGAGTCCGAGCCCTTTACGGAACTTTCCTCTGTCGTTCTTTGAGTCCATGTTGCTGCCTGTACTAGCCAATAGGTGTGCCTTCCATGAGCTGATGAGTTTGCTTTTGGTTTCTATGTTGAGCACTCTGGTGAGATCCCCTCTGTACATTAGTTTTTTTGTTTTCGTATTTTCATATTCATCATAAGCCTTGATTTTTAATACATCTGTTGCAGAAAGATTCTTTAGTGCTGCCATTGGGTCACTTCCGAATATTAGTCTGCCGTCTATATAAGTTTTGGTTACTTGTTTTCCCATGATTTTGACGGAATGGTCGTCAGTCTCTGTTCCGGGAAGTTGCTCGACTATATTCATAGCGACATCCCCTTCTTGTACGTTGACTGCCTTCGGGTTGAATATTAGCGTGTCGCCATTTTGGGTCACAATGGGGATTCTGCCCTTGATGGTGACTTCCTCCAGTTGGATGGATTCATCCAAAATTTCTATGTAAAGATTAGAATTCTTTCCAGCTATTATATTTAATTCTTTTTCAACTTTCCGACACCCTATTGCAGTGATAATGAGTTTTGCTTTTCCTGTTTTTATGGGTTTGAAACGGAATACTCCATTTATGCTTGTTGTTTTCAGTGTGTCTTTTGCATAGATCAAAAAGATATTGGCACCGTCTAATGAACCATTAGATCCATTTTCTTGTTTGTGTATAATAAATCCCGATAGCTCATTTGTTTTATCTTGAGCATTTATCGGTAAAGTAATGTATAACAATAAAAAAATAGAAATAAATTTTTTCATATTGCTGTTTTATAAAAAGTTTAGTGATAGTGTGTGGTTTTATTTGTCTAAGGCTTGTGAACTTTCTTTTAGGAAGAAGTTCACCACCCTACGGCTTCCAATTCATTCTTGTTTTGTTTCATAACCCAGATAACTTGCTTGGAGAATTTTTTTGTCGGCCTTAGAAATGCCTATACTATATTCTCCATCAATATCAGTTATAATACCATTAGTACTACCCACTTCGATAACGCTCGCACCTATTAGTACCTCTTTTCCTCCTTCAGTATAAACAACCCCTGTGATTTTCTGACTGAAAAGGACCATTGGGGAGATCGGAGATTGAAGTTTTTTGTTTTTGAAAAACTCAGTACTTTTATTGTCTCTTCCCTTGATTATTGGAGAGGACGGGGCTTCTTGTGCAAAAGAACACATCATTATAGTAAATATGAATACAATGAATAAAATAATCTGCTTCATAATATAATTTTTTTTAATTGTTATACATTTTACTGTCACTAAACTTTTTATAAACATACACGTTGAATGGTAGAGGAAAGGCTAAATTACCCTGTCAATCATCGCTATCAAATAATCGCATTTTCCACGTTCAATATCATTACTAGCCAAAGAACGAGCTTGTATCAAATAGCGACGTGTACTTTTCAACTTATCATAGCAAATGGCTTCGATATCTGTACCGGAGTAAAAATTAACAGAAGTCATAGGTTCCATACCAGATTGTTTTTCTGTTGCAGATATAGAGGCAAAAGTTGTCAGCAATCCTAATGATTGTAACTTATGATTAGTTTGCTCGTTGAGAGCAATGGAAGTTACTCTTGTTGATACAGCCTTGTCAATAGCCTTTAATGTCGGACACATTCCTTTTAAAGAACTGATATATACAGACAGTTGTGCAATCATTGGAGCACTTAAAGGTTTCCCATTTAAAGTTTCTTTGAATAATTGTTTCTCTATATCATTCAAATATGCTTCTTGGGTATAAGGTCTAGTTGATTTCTCTACACTCAATCCCATACGCATCAAACGAAACATCAAAGACATCATTGGGTACCCGTTATTGTAAATCCATGTTGACATATCAGGATTGACACCACCTAAACGCAAGAAATCCTTATTAGAGTCCAGCCAACTTAAATCATAGAAGGTACTGAATATCTTTTGTAAGACTTTCTTTTGCATATCTGCCGATACCGGTTGATATGAAGGAACATTGCTTTTTTCGTTGGCTTCATTGATATAAATACCTCCGATATAAGAAGATACAGGTGACAATGTTTTATTGATTAATTCAATAATCACAAAATCAGGAAATAGCTCCCGGTAATCATTGGGGATATTATCGTCGTGAAACCAGGCAGGACTATTTTTAACTACATATTTCACATGAGCGATTTGTGCATCTAAAGAGGCTATCGGATCATTACCTAAATCATAGTTTTGGCAACGCGGGTCTGTAGCATAAGCTGGTGAACGCTTTCCATAGAAATAGCGTGGATCTCCATCGTGTTCCATAGCCCATTTCTTCAACATGTCTGATTCATTTTCACTGGTGGCGGCATACAGATATTTGAGCGTAAATGCATCACATACACCCGGTTTGTCGACAATCAATACCACTCCTTTTTCTTTATCACCGGGCTGTGCCAGATAATTGTATAATACGTTGTCCATGACTGAAGCTGTGATACCATATTTTTGAGTAAATTCAGGAGAACGCAGTTCCTCAGGGGAGTATGCTGCAGAACCAGCCAAATTAGTTGCCAATCCCAAACTAAGACCAAATGCTTTTAGCATACGTGCTGTCAGATTCTCACAGATCACCTCATCGGCAATGTAATAAGTCCGGAAGCGCGGATCAATCTCTGCCATTTGGTATACTCCATTGCGACGTACGCTGACGGCAAGGTCGCGTGGTACTCCTATCTTGGTACTTAAAATTTCTCCAGTGCGTAAGTCTGTGACATTGTATGCGGTAACTTCCGAGTTGTTGTTATTCAGAAAAGCAATCGTATTTATCATTGGGTTATTAGCACGGAAAGTTGAATCTTTCTCATACGGTTTTATTATGATTGGTTTTCCTATTCCTAAGTCTTCAAATATTATATTCCATTCATCTGCACTTTTTTGGATGGCTTTTACCCAGCTATCTTGAATCAGAGTGTCGATGTAGAAGACAACAGGTTGTTGCGTCGTTATATTACGCCGTGTTACATAATATCCTTTCTTGAAACGTTTTTCATTACGATAGTCTGTGTATGATATATACCCTGTTCCTATACGTGGGTTGGCTTCGCGGGTATTCATCTTTTCTTTCGACAGTAGGGCTAATGTTGTTTGCACCGACATTGTTAATTCCGGTTGTTCTTTGGAGATGAATCCCATGATGCTGATGCTCAACTTTGCAGTACAGTTTTGGGTGATACTGATACAATTGTCGAATGCGTCTACAGAGTCTACAAAAGATGTTTTACTTTGAGGGGAAGCACTTACAATTGTGAGCATACCTCCATAACTGCGTCCGCTAAGATTGAGTACATCTTTATTGGAACAAGAGAAATAGGAAGTGGCATTAAATACAACAGCCGTTGAATCGCTGGTGTATCCTTCAATTGGAAATGCTTTGTAAATAGCATTACTACGAGATAATGCAAAAGCCGCTTCTTGATTATCGTCCTGTTCGTTGAGGCGAACATTGTATTTCGGATCTCGGAATAATATTAATGAATCGGTTTTATCAATAATCAGATATCTACTTTGAGCAGCTTTTGTGCCCGCCAGCGAAATGTCACTTGCAGTAGTGATGGCAGAGTTCACTAAAAAATCCCGTCCCATTAATTCAACTGGTAGTTCCAGATAAATCTTATCCTCGTACTGATGAACTGTGATTGTCCCTTTATTGACTGTATGCTTCTTCTTATCTTTGAAAAGCTTGTCGTAGACACTCTTTTTTTTCTTTTGAACACTGTCAGTCTGTTGTTCGGTTTTTGCTTTTCCTTTTTTCTTTTTGGAGCGGGCATTGGCTTCATTTGTTGATCCGATAATCAACAAAATTGCCATCAACCATAAAAATAGTATTTTCATCTTTTGTCCCTCCCTTATTTTAAGTTGATGTCGAGCATCTTTAATAATAATTCATAGTGAGCTTTCGTCTTCCCTGATGCACTGGCTGCCTTTTGTTTCATCAGTTGTTTGGCTTTAGCTATATATGCGTATACATCTGCCTGGGTAACTTTGGCTGTCATAGAAAAACGATTCAACGGTCTCCATTCAAAACCTGCTACAGGGTTGTGTATAACATCCTCTTTGATAGCATGTCCCTGGCAACAAGTATATCCGAACTGGCGGTGATTGATGTCAAGTGGTTTTTCTCCGGTCAATGCTTTCCCGGCTCCTTTAATTGTGAAACCGGCAGTTTGCATCATCATGTATATATATTGTTTCTGGAGATTCATTTGGGATTCTGTTAATGTACGTCCGGAAATGGTCGGTTTCCATACAAAATTGTATATCATGTTGAAAGCCTCGGCAGCAGTAAATGAATCTTTCTCTAATCCTTCGTATTGTGATACCTGAAAAGGTACAGGCAGTATATATCTCAACATGAAGTTTTGAATAGTTTGTTTAGGGGAACCGGAAACCGGAAATTTAGTTAATAAGTTTTTGTTGTCAAGCCAATCCAGATCATTATAAATTTCGAATAGGTAATTCAGGGCTTCTTTTTGTTGTGCCTTCGGAATTTGTGCAAAACGTGGCATTGTGTCCCCTTCTTTAACTTCGTTGACAAAATAGCCACCTACATTGCCTGCTACATGGGTAACATACATTGCAAGTTGTTCTACGATACCAATAAATAAATCTTCACGGTATTCGTATGTATCGTCACCTTCGGAAATCCAACTTTCCAAATTATTCATGATATACTTAAGGTTCTTGATGCCATATCGAGTTGCTTTCATAGAGTTGTCACCAATATCTTCCGTTTGTGAACGGGGATCAACAACTCCATATACTTGTTGTTTTCCATATCGGTACACTGGATTTTCTTTAATGGCATCACTGATCCATTTGCCTGTTATAATTGCTTCTTCCTCTGCAGAATTAACATTGAATACCGGAGTATACGTCCATTTTATGAGGTATTTGTCGTATTCACCAAAGCGGGGTGGAGTCAATTTAACGCCACGTTCTTTATCGCCAGGTTGTGCTACATAGTTGAAGCGGGCATAATCCATAATGGAAGGAGTAGTGCCATACTTCTGCGTGAATTCCGGTGAACGTAAAGAATCTACCGGGAAAGTGGAAGAAGCTCCCATATTATGCATAAACCCTAAACAGTGACCGATTTCGTGTGAAAGTACATAGCGTAATGCATCTCCAACCATTTCATCCGGAATATTGACAGTGCGTACATCCTTATCGGCTTGTGCTGTTTGCACGAACAACCAGTTACTGATAAGCTTGATAACATTATGATATAAATATACGGAGGCATTCAAGATTTCTCCGCTTCGTGGGTCTACCCATGATGGTCCCATAGCATTCTCAATGCTTGATGGAGCATAGCGAACACATGAATATTTGATATTGTCCGGATCGAATTCCGGATCATCAGTCGGGAAATCTTTGGCTGCTACAACATCTTTGAATCCAATCTGCTCGAATAATTCATTCCATTGGGTGACTCCTTCCCGCAGATATGGTTTCCATTTCTCTGGGAAAGTATTATCGATGTAGAAGACAATCTGTTTAGTGGGTTTCACTTTCTCTCCACGTAAGTAGGCGGCGGTGTCGGACGGTTGTATATCCCATCGATTGGCATAGTAAACGGGTACGGTCGTTTTAGCTCCTTCGCCTAGTTGTTCGCGTCCGGTAAAAAATACACCGATCCGGTAATCTGCCATACGTGGACGATAAGGCTTTTCTTTCAACAGCATGATAGAACGTGTCATTTCTGCGGTGAATGGACGGTCTTTTATGAGTGACGCCCCTTGTGAATTGCTGACAGAGAATGTATATGACAGACAGCTTTTAATAGAAACATTATCTTTGAAAGCCTTGATTTGTGAAATGTAAGAGCAGTCGGATTGATAATTCTCTGTACGATTGTACATTCCATAGATTGAATTACGATCGAATGGACTCATTTTTTTGTTGTCGCTTAAGAAAACTCCGGTCATATCGAATACGATAGCAGTTGAGTCATTATTATATGCCTGAATTTTCTGGTTACTAATAATCGCTCCTAGTGTACTTTTGCGTAAAGCTTCATCAATTTGTGTGCTACCAGTAATATAATCAGTATTTACCTGACGTAACTGTACATGTGTTTTATTTCGTGTAAACATGACATGGAGTAGATCGGTTGGTTTGGAACCGACCACGGCATTACCATTATCAGAGATGCTGGTAACAGTGGAGCCAATAAGCATATCTTTATTGATTAAATCCACAGGAAGTTCAAAATATACTTTTCCATCCAGCAGATGGAGAGTAATCAGCCCCTTAGCTGTTTCATGCTTCTTCTTAAATAGTTTATCATATTCACTTTCCTTTTTTGCAGGAGTTGTTTGTTCCGTTTTTGCCTTCTTTTTTTTCCAGAAGAATGGAAATTTACGCTGTGCGTCAATGGTGGTAGACGAAGCTACCACCATTGCTGCAAGTAAGAGGATTTTTTTTCTCATATCAGTTCTTTAATGTATTTTTATGAAATTAGATTAATATCCTGTTGTCGTTACATCTAGAATTTTGCCAAAACCATCATAGGTTTTGGCTTTGGAAGGGTCGAGTGTGCCACTAGCAACTTGTGTAATTGGGATAATGTGTACCTTTCCTTCATATTCGCTTGATTGTGTAGTAACAATGATAGCTTTATTATTCCATTCGGTTTGAGGGACAGTAGGATTATCTCCGACAATTAAATTACAATTGTAATTATATAGTCCTTGTTGATACATTTTGGCTTTCGTAATAATTTCTCCGGATTGTGGAGTATATTTAGCTGTTGTCGAAACAGTGGCAGTACTACCAGCCCCGTAATTTATGGTGTAGATACCATCAGTAGTAGTTACATATAATAATAGATTTCTGTTTGAAAAGAATATAGATATTGCTTTATCTAGCAGTGCGGTTCCTTCCGATGGAATCGTATATTTATTTCTGGCAGATGCAGGTTGACTGGGTGAAGTGACTATCCAGTTATCTCCATCATAATGGCCTTCTTCTCCAATGTATCTACTAAAAGTGTAAATAGAATATGTTCCGTTCGTATCATCTTTCATGAGAAATACGATTTGGCTCATATCTTCAAATACAACAGCTGAAATTGCTGTTTGATTGGGTAATTTGTTCGGATCAAAATTATTATTAGCATCAAAGCTTTTCACTTGCATAAATTGTCCGGAGCCATTACAAGTAATAAATGAAGCACGTTCTTTATCATAAAATGTTAGATGTTGCTGGTCGGCTCCAGATAAAGAATTAGATACATGTCCAGTATTGGGACTATATGCTATTACGTTATTGTTTACTTTATATGAACTTAATGCCCCAGCAGGACCACTAAATCTGTTTACTGTTGATGAAGCTAGAGTATACAAATTGTTGGAAGTATTAATATAAAAATTGCTGTGGCTTTGAAAAGCCGATAATACTTGCAATCCGTTGGGTTTGTCAATGATGAGAGACTGATCCTCGAATTGACCATTTTGTGTATAATCAAGACAATTAAAACGCGCTAATGTTGCATCACCTAAAATAGTCCAGACCTGATTTGTTTGAATAGATGAACCATATCCCATCACTTCATAAACAAGTGTTTGCATTAGACCATTAAAAGGCTGTCCATTAAGCGATGTTAATATCTTTCGAAAGATTTGTTCGTCCTTATTATAATTCACGGTAAATGCTTGATTGTTTATAAGAGTTAGATCTGATGTTGTACCATTTTGTGTGTCACTGATTAATAATCCATCAAGAAAAGTGCTTTGTACATATATTTTCCAATATTTAGTATATTGCAGATTATCATGAACAGTATCTGTTATAGTTAATAATAGAGTGTATGGTGAGGTAGATACCGGACGTTCTACGATATAGTTTAATTGAGGATCTGTACTGATAATTTCATATTCAAAATTATAGGAAGAGGAGGAAGTGACAGGAGTTTCTGTTAGAGCCCATTCATAAGTTAATGCATCTGTATTGGTACCTTCGGCAATTTGAATGTCAGGTATCAATGTTAATTCTTCCATGCTTCCTACATAAAGTTCACTCTGTTTTTCTGTAAAAGTAATATTGCCTATATTGTTAGTTGCTAATGTACTACTATCGTCATAGCAAGAATATAAACTGAGTAGACATAGCAATAGAGGACTAATAAATATATATTTTTTCATACTTCTTTATTTTATGTTAATATTTACGAGCTTCAATTGGTTGACCCAATAAGGTACCTGCATCATGTAATAGTGGTGTGTCATGTGTGCTATTATATTCTTCTATGTATTTTCCTAGTTGAGTTGCAAAACTAGAATAGCTTTGTTCAACATTTAATAGAATATAGTGAGGTAGATACTTATAATTAGCCTGCGTGAAATATCTTTTATATGCAGCCGGATATTCGGGATGTGCATCCGGATTATCCCAATCATTCCAGTTGAAAGCAGCTATTATGGTTTTAAGCGCATTAGGGCTGTAATAGCTAATACTAGAAGACGAAAAAGATAATGGGCTTTGTATTAACATATTATATGTTATTCTAGTATATGTGTTAGGAGGAGTGGGTATTGAATTACTCCATGACAAAGCTGCATTTAAATATAGTGAGGGACCTTTTTCTAATTCGTCAGAAGATTGAATAGATATTCGTAGTTCATACGTCTTATCTCCAGTTACATTATATAATTTAATCCTTATATATCCTTCGTTGTGATTGGCGGGGATTATTCCTTCCATTAGCTCATAGGATCCTTCTGTTGCTGTACTCTTTTCTGTATCTATTGTATAGTTGACAGTTCTGTCTTTATCACTAGTATTACCAATTAGTATTACAGGTATATCATATATCACATATTCATCCAAAGGATTGGAGACGAATGAATAACTTTGATATACTATTCCATCACCACCATATCCATCACTGTTTTTATTGCTGAAACGCACTGCATCGTTTTCGCTATTATAATAGGGAATGGCTTCGTTCTCACAACTGAGAAAGATGCCAATTACTATCATTCCAATTATATAATTTATTTTTTTCATCATATTCTGTAGTTTATAAGTTATTGAACTCGTCCGGATTGGATTTCAAATTCTGGATAAGGAAGTACATATTGTGCATCCTCCATGTCTTCTGTATAGTTAGGAATGGTTTTAGTTCCAGTTCTTTTATAATAGTAAAACATAACTCCTTCTGACAGAAATTCCTTATGATATTCTTTTTGAATTTCTACTAAAATTTGTTCGGCATCTAAATCCTCCAAAGGTGTGTATAATCCTCTTTTTTCACGCACAGTGTTCAAACAGTTAAGAGCGAGTGGCAGATTGGGATTATTTTGTTTGACATAACATTCTGCCGCGATATAGTAGATTTCAGGAATACGAATCATGGATATTTTGTTCTTGTAATCATTAGCAAGATCAGATTGATAAACTTTCAATGGTGTATATCCTGTGTTTTGGGCGTTAGTGTTTGGCTCCATTAATGTTGTTAAGCGTATATCCGTTGCAGAATTTTCGTATAAACTCATAGCATCTGTTGTGAGTAAATACATAGGTGTATTTTCACTGTCGAGATAATATGGTTTGATATAATTAACAATTCGTGAAGCAACGTCAGACACATTTAATCCAAAAATATTCTCACGACTCATAGAAGTACAAGATTTGTTGACAGTTTCTGGAGTCAGGAAATTGCAATAAGTATACATTTCATTGATTGCAATATTATTTTCTAATGCTGTGATGATTTCATTAGCTGCTGATAACGCATTGACGATATCTTCATTTTTTCCTCTCCATAAATATACTCGTGCCTGTAATGCTTTTACAGCATAGTAGTTCATACGGAGAGTACGCTCATTAAAAAAGCCTTCTTCGTTATATTCTTGGTAGAAAGAAGCAGCTTTGGTTTTAGTAATAGGATCGTAGTCTTTCAGTAAAGCAGCTGCTTCATTTAAATCGTTTAGTAGTAATTTGATTGTTTCTGCACCACTATATTGGGGAGCTGGGTCCTTGGAAACTTCGGTAGCATAAGGTATGGTTCGTTTCTCATCAAGCTCTGTATCTCGTTGACTCCAGTTACCATAACCATAAAGTCGTAATAGATCAAAATGTATATAAGCTCGAATGGCTAATAATTCTCCTTTAATAATATGGTAGTTGAGGTCGTCAAGTATTTCTTTCTTTTCTTCTATATTGGCTAGTTCGTCATTAACATTGACTATCACATTATACGCTTTCTCCCAGATCTCTTCAACTGTCGGAGTTGTGTAAGTATTTGTATAATTGAAAGATTGTAGCCAATACGCTAAACCTATATTTGTTGAATTTACATAAGGATTGAATTGGTGTGCCATAATTTCTGTTGCAAACCAAGAGAGGTTTGTACCATAGAGTGCATCATCAGTCATTCCGATATAACAACCTATTAGAGATTGTTGAAAGCCGGTAACAGAACTAAAATGATCATCTTTGCGTATTTCTGATGGTGCGGTTACATCAAACCAGTCACTACAAGAGCTAGTGATAAGGCTTGTCATATAAATGAGGATAATATATATATACTTTTTCATATTGAATAATTTAGAATGTTGCAGTTAATGAGAATGACATTGTTCGTGCAAATGGATAGTTTAATCCTCGTTCTACTTTTATTGATGAAAATGTTGCGATGTCGTTCATATTGAATGCTAGCCTTAGACGTTGCATATATAATTTTTGGTAGATAGAACGTGGAAATTCATAATAAGTACTAATGGCCGAGATAGATAACTCACGACGATCTTGTACAAAACGAGTTGTTGCACGAGTTGTTGTTGCAGAATCAAACTTCTTATATTGTGTTTGTTGACCGTATGTAGTCCATCGCCCTTCCAATAGACGTCTATCTACATTATAGTCAATATCTGCGTTTTCTACTCGGTCTACTAATGTGGAATTATAAAATTGACAACCTGCTAAGTAGCTGAGTGTTGCGCTAATTCCGATTCCTTTATATTCAGCTGTAAATCCTCCTGTGCCGCGATATTTAGGACTGGAATCACCGGCTGGAACCATATCATTTGAAGAGTACACATAAGTATAGCTTCCATCTTTTTTAATATATACTTCTTGTCCTGTTTGAGGATCAATTCCAGCAGAGGGCACTGCCCATATTGTATTCATTGACATTCCGTCTTGATACATCAATACAGGGGCAGACTGATTTGCTTCTTCTGCCATTTTTTGCATTTTTTCGTTATATGCGCGCATGCTGTCGGATAAACGAATAATTTTGTTTTTGTTATAAACAAAAGTACCATATAGATTGACGAAACCTTCTGGTCCTTGCCATATAGTATAATTTGCATTGAGCTCAATACCCGAGTTACGTACTAGTCCTAGATTGTCTTTTATACTGCTGAAACCAGTCGAAGTAGGGATGCTTACATCGGTTAGCATATTTTTTGTATCAGCAGAATAGTAATCAAATTTTAGTGTAAGTCCAGCAACTCTTATATCTGCGCCCACATTATAATCTTTTTTTTGTTCCCATTTTAATTTTGAGTTAGGAAGATTATTCAAGTAAGCTCCTGTCATAGGGTTTGTTGTTCCTCCATAGGTGATTCCTGAATAGTATTGATAAGTAGCTATGGCTGCACTGGTATTGAAATTTTGGTTTCCTGTCAACCCGACAGAGGCACGTAATTTCAGTTGTTTGATCCAAGATATATCTTTCATAAATACTTCGTTGTGTAAATTCCAGCCTAGTCCGAATGACCAGCTATTAGCCCATCGATTATCCGAACCATATAAGGAAGAGGCACTCTCACGTATGGTTGCATCTGCTAAGTATCTGTTGTCATAATCGTAAGATGCAGCCAATAGGAAGCTTGCTTCACGATTGATGGATGAGCTTCCTTTAGGGGTTGTTCCAGCCAAATATTGTTTCGCAAATGTTATGTCTGCATTACTGGAGTTTGAAAAACCTTCGGCCGTATGTTGGTAAGCTGAATATTGATCCTCTGATAAAAAGAAACCAGCATTGGCAAAGATTGTATGTTTCTTGATCATTTTGTTATAATTTATATTGAAGTCTCCAGACAGCGAACTCGATTTCCCATTTTCCATTATATACTGCCCACGGCGTATTATTTCATCCTGTGAGGTGTAAGTAGCAAACATGGAATGTTGAGCTGGATAGAAATCATCCGAATTATTTCGTTTTTGTGAAACTCCCAAACGTATAGTTGCTTTCCAATCAGGGTGAAATAACCATTCTGTATAAAAGTTGTTGGTGAATTCTAGGTAACTACTGGTGAAACTGGTACCGATAGTGGCGTCATATAATGGATTTGCCACTTTTAAATCATCACTGTATTCTGCCCAACGTAGTACTTTCCCATCTTCATCAGTTGCTTGCCAATAAGGATTCATTTTACTATAATCGCTGAATGAACCATATGGAGAGTCATTACTGTTATTAGATATTATTGAGAATATATTTCTAAATATAATCTTGTTACGACGATAAGAAATATTGGCATTGCCTGAAATATTACGTCGGTCGGATCCTTTCATGACCCCTGCAATCTGATTGTATGTGAAATCAAGTACGGCACGCAAACTTTGTGAATCTCCGACTTCGATATTGAGATTATGTTTATGTCCAATTCCTGTATGGAGTGGCTTGGCTAACCAGTATGTATCTAATCCTTGTAAGGCCATTTGTTTACGTGTATTGTATAACTGATTAAGTTTGATCTGAGTATCTAAATTTGCATTTCTATATACTCCATCTAAACGTTCTGCTTCAAGTTTTTCCAGTGCATTACATAAATCATAGCTTGTTAAATCGGGCATTTCAAACGAAAGACTTCCATTATAAGTGATACGTTGTTCATTTCCTGCCAACCGTTTGGTTTCAATTACAATAACACCATTGGCAGCTTTTGATCCATATAATGCTTTAGCAGAGGCATCTTTTAAGATTGTGATACTTTCAATGCGATTCATATCCATATCCATCACAGTTTCGGCAGTTGTTTCAAAACCATCAAGAATGAATAAGGGTTGATTAGGTTGATTTTGATAGTTACTTTTTAATGAACTTGTCTCTGTTGTTGGAAAGCTGGAAGTACCACGCATGGACATTGTTGGAGTTGTATTAGGATCGGAACCCATGCTGAAATTATCTGCGATATATAACGTAGGGTCTAAGTTCTTCAAACTTTGAAAAACATTCTGATTTCCGACACGCATCAGATCTTTGCTTGAAATAGTAGTTGCTGCCCCAGTAAAACTTTCCGCTTTACGAGTATAAATACCAGTAACGATAACTTCATCTAATTTAGTATCACTCTTTAGAGTAATATTTTTCCGTACATCATTCCGACCACTATTAATCATCACTTGTTGAGTAGACATTCCGATATATGAAAAGGTGATAGTACATGTTGTATTAGTTGGAATCTCTATACTGTATTTACCATTATTGTCAGTTATAGCAAATCGTTGAAGATCACTAATTACAACATTAACACCGGGTAAGGGATATCCTTCTTCGTCTGATACAATACCGGTTGCGGAGCGTTTATCTCCTTGTTGTTCTGCTTTAGAGATGGTAACAATATCTCTTTCCATGCTATAGGTGAGTCCTGTGCCATTAAGAACAGTGCGTAGTACGCTATCCACAGTTTCATCTTTTACATGGATGGTGATGGGTTTCAGTGACTTTGTCTGCTCTGTGTTGTAGACAAAGCTTAATCCGGTTTGTTGTCTTAAAGCATCGAAAAAATCTTTGACAGTGACAGATTCCAGATTTAAAGTTACTTTTTTGCCACTTTTAGGAATGGCAAACATCATTGTGGGTAATAGTAATAATACTATTACTAGAGAAAGTATTCGGACTCTTTCTCTACTTTTTGTCTTTCTCATTCTTTCTTCTTGTTTAATTAGTAATTAATTGTCTGTGATTAAAATCTCTCTTCCTTTTATCTTTATTTGTAAATTCGTAGTACGTGCTATTGCTTTTAATATGGGGCTGATTGTGGCATATCGGTCCATGTTTCCTGTAAATCGAAGTTGTTTAAGTTCGGAAGTGCCAAAGGAAATGTCTACATTATACCAATGTTCTAAGATCTCAACAATATTCTCCAAAGTGCGATTCTCAAAGATGAGTCGTCCTTCATTCCATGCTATATAGGGAGTTAGATCTACATTATGTATTGATATATTGTTGTTCTTTTGCTCAATATGGGCTAATTGTCCAGGTTTAATGAATTGTTCTTGGCTGCTTTTTGTGGGTATAATACTAATGCTTCCTTTTACTAATGCAACTTCTGTACGTTCGGGGCTAAAAGTGTTAACGTTAAATTCTGTGCCATACTGTCTTATTGTTCCATGGTCGGTGATAACATAGAAAGGACGAGTATCTTGGGCAACTTTAAAATAGGCTTCTCCTTTAAGATAAACCATACGTTTCGTCTGACTGAATTTTACTGGATATCGTAATTCTGTATTATAGTTAAGATGTACGGTTGTTCCATCTTCAAAGGTTACTCTGAACTCATTACCTTGTTCTGTGGTTAACGTATTATTTTCTATAACTTCGCTCCGTTGTTTCAGAATACTATCTATATTTGTATTAGGTGTTGTCGGATAGATAAGAGCACCATTCTGCGCTATAGCAGTTGTGGAATGATTAACTTTAACTGGTGTTGGATATGTTGGGGTAAGTGATTGCTTGTTGTTGCCAGCTAAAATCAATGTAGCTTTAGGAATTCCTGGCTGAATTGCATCTCCCAAAGTAAGATTGTCTGATACTTGTATTTCGGAAGAAGTGTAAAAATACCATCCCCCTGCTACTATTATTATAGGTAATATAAAGATAGCTGCATATTTCAGAAAAATTGATGTGATTGATGCTTGGCAATATTTTTTCTTAAAGTGTTTCCATGCCTGATGTGAATTTATTTGTGTATATGCTTCGTAGCGTTTACGAAAAGACATGTTTGTGCATAAACGGTTGAAAAACTCTTCATGTTGTGGAGAGTTTTTGATCCAATTGTCAAGCAGTTCCTTTTCGGGATCAGTAAGATCACCGAGTAGATATTTGGCTATTAATTTTTCTGCATCTACCTTTATCTTCATATATCTGTTGTCTTATCATTTGTTAATAAGACAACATGAAGATTAAAAAGAGGTACAAACTTTCTAAAAAAGATTATTTTGATTATGAAAAAAACTTGGAACTATACAAAATGTCACATAAAGGAAGCAAGAAGTAGCATGTACCCATCTGTTCTTTGATAGATTGTATAGCCCTTTTCTTTTGTGTCTTTACAGTTTCGATCGAAATTCCTAGTGCGGTAGCTATTTCTTCATTTTTTTTCCCATCCATGTGCAATAGGAATATTTCCCGGCAACGTGTTGGTAAATTATCGATAGCGCGAAAAAGTAATCGGTATATTTCTTCTTCATTGGTATCTTCTTCTTCTGTGATTTCTCGATAAGTGCTTGCCAAACGTTCAAGATAAAGAGATTCTACATTTTGATGTTTTAGATAATTGAGAGAAGCATTCCGTATAGAGTTATAGAGATAAGTCCGGAAAGAAGGTAATGATAAGAATCTCATTTTCTTTTCCCACATAGTTGCGAAAAGATCCTGTACAATATCTTCTGCTGCTTGTTGGGAAGAGAGAAAATTAATAGCATACAACACCAATGCCTTATAATATTCATTATAAAGTTGATGATAAGCAGTTGGGTGTTGCTCATTTATACCTTTTATAAAGGAACTTTTCTCTTCGTTCATAGTGAAATATTATGTTGATTCTCTGTTTATGCAGCAAAAGTATAAAATATCTAGGATAAAAGAAGTCTTTCAAACTCTATACTGTTTGTGAATGCATCTTTTTTTTTCTTAGTTCGTACAAAATAATAATATTGTAATTATAGAAAAATAGTCCTTTGCCATTTTGCAAAGTGTAATTCTTGATATCTGTTTGATTTAGGTTGTAACTTCGTTTTTTATTTGGGATAGTATAATTGCTAAAAACGTTACTCTGTTCTGAAACTTTAGAGAATCAATGCATTATAGTCTCTCTAAAAATCTTTATATTTGCAGACCGTTTGAAAAATGATAGTGAATAATAACAATACAATAACTTAAAAACAACCAAAATCAGATGAAGCAGGATATGATTGTTATCCTTGACTTGGGTAGTCATGAGAATACGGTATTGGCTCGCGCCATCCGTGCATTAGGAGTTTATAGTGAGATTTATCCTCACGATATCACAGTAGAAGAACTGAAAGCATTGCCCAATGTAAAGGGTATTATTATCAATGGTGGCCCGAATAATGTAATCGATGGCGTTGCTATTGATATAAATCCGGCTATCTATACTTTGGGAATTCCTGTCATGGCTGCAGGGCATGATAAAGCAACTTGTGAAGTGAAGTTGGCAGAATTTACAGATGATATCGAGGCTATAAAGGCTGCAGTAAAGTCTTTTGTTTTCGATACTTGTAAAGCTGAAGCTAACTGGAACATGAAGAACTTTGTCAATGACCAGATAGAATTGATTAAGCGTCAGGTGGGCGATAAGAAAGTATTGTTGGCCCTGTCGGGTGGAGTTGATAGCTCTGTGGTAGCTGCTTTACTTCTGAAAGCTATTGGTAACAATCTGGTATGCGTACATGTTAATCATGGTTTGATGCGTAAGGGAGAGTCTGAAGATGTGGTTGAGGTATTCAGCAACCAGTTGAAGGCAAATCTTGTGTATGTAGATGTAACCGATCGTTTCCTGAATAAGTTGGCTGGTGTAGAAGATCCGGAGCAGAAACGTAAAATTATTGGTGGCGAGTTTATTCGTGTGTTCGAAGAAGAAGCGCGTAAGCTGAACGGTATTGATTTCTTAGGTCAAGGTACTATTTATCCGGATATTGTGGAAAGCGGAACGAAAACTGCTAAAATGGTGAAATCTCACCATAATGTAGGTGGTTTGCCCGAAGATTTAAAATTCCAACTTGTAGAACCATTGCGCCAATTATTTAAAGATGAAGTTCGTGCTTGTGGCTTGGAGTTAGGTTTACCTTATGAAATGGTTTACCGTCAACCGTTCCCTGGACCTGGTTTGGGTGTACGTTGTTTAGGTGCTATTACACGTGATCGTTTGGAGGCAGTGCGTGAATCCGATGCCATTCTGCGTGAGGAGTTCCAACTTGCCGGACTGGATAAAAAAGTATGGCAATACTTTACAGTAGTGCCTGATTTTAAATCCGTGGGTGTACGTGACAATGCTCGTTCTTTTGATTGGCCGGTTATTATTCGCGCTGTCAATACGGTAGATGCTATGACGGCCACTATTGAGCCGATTGATTGGCCTATCCTGATGAAGATAACAGACCGTATTCTGAAAGAAGTGAAGAATGTAAATCGCGTTTGTTATGATATGTCGCCGAAACCTAATGCGACTATAGAATGGGAATAGAAAAACTTTTTAAATGATATTTCGATAGCCTCAATTCTTTGTAAATTGAGGCTATTTTTATTGTTCAACGTTGGCTTCTGGTAGAAATGTAATTGAAGATTTCACAATGATTTCGCGAAGAGATAAAAAGAAAAAGGCACCCAGAAGTGGAAGCCTCCCAAATGCCTTATTCTTATCAAGTAGCGGGACCCGGGATTGAACCGGGGACCTCATGATTATGAATCGAGCACTAACCGATGTCTTCCTATTTCTTAGTGTTTCATACTCTTGCTTAAGTGGCTCTTTTTCAATGGTAAAGATAATATTTCTTTTCATCCGTAATCACTCCCTTTCTTCTTTTTTCGGGATGTGTGTGCAATTTGTGTGCAGATGAGGAGATAAAGTGTTTGTCCTAATCATATACTGAATATAAAGTTTTGAGGTGTTGTATTATGATCAAATTTAATTTCTTTTTCAGCCCCTAACATTGGTTGCTTAATTTTTATAGAACAGGAGAATGTCTTATCAGCGTTTATAGATAAACCATTATCTGAAATTTCGAATATTTGATTATATAAGGCATAGTTAACTCTTGCGTTTGTTTTGAATGAAGCCACATCTTTTATCTCATCTCTTATTATTGCATTTTGTATATTTTGAATCCATTCAACTATGATAAAACGGAGATGTTTTAAAATATCTACATTTACGTGCGGAATTGCTTTTGATAATAGAGGAAGTAAATCTGAATAATTTTCTTTTATTTTCCCATTATCTAATCCTATGATGTAATCTCTTTCTGCATGGAATAGTTTATCTTTATTTGTAATGTTTAAATAATCAATAGAAGATGCTTTGAAAAAATGTTCTAGTTCTCCATTTGGAATCAGATAAATATGAGCTGCTTCAATGCATTCAATACATTTAAGATGCTTATGTTTTAATGCATCAAGTTCTCTTGGGTTAGGCAGCACAGACATTATTTCATTTCCAATTCGATAAATAGATAATAAAATTACATCTTTTATTTTCTCAATATTACTTGTTCTGTCTTTGTATAATTCTGTTAGATGATTTTTTAGACTTTGTAATTCTACAGAGTTAATAGAGGGGACTTGATTTATTGTGTCAGCAATATTAAGAAGTTTTCTTTCAATATCACCAATACAAGATGCAATATCCTCTCCCATTGCTTCTTTTATAAAGCAATCAATAGCTCTTTCGTCTTTACTAAAAAACTCCCGTAATTTTCCTCTGAAAAAAGCATCATAATCTACTATAATTCTACATGCAATTCCGAGCTTTCTGCATAGTTTGTAAAAGACGGCAAGTTCATCCTTTCCACCTACATCAATTATACTAGAGCCAGAAGCTGCAATATTCATTCCCACTTTCTCAAATATTAAAGTTATAATTTGTTGGTCTGTATACCCTTCAACAAAAACAGGATTAGGAGAAAAGAAAAATTGTTTATGATGAGTGTTAAATCTAGGAAGAAATCTATTTAACACATAAATGTCCTGAGAATCTAAATCTTCACTCTTGATGTATGTAGGCATTTGTTTTGTGCTGCAAACCATTATACTTTGTAAATCCTCTATAGAGCGAAAATCTAAAAAATAAGGAGAATGAGTAATAATGTAAATAAGTTTTTTGTTAGAATCTGTTGTAGGATCACCTGCTAATTTTCGTATTTCATTTAAGAAAAAGGATTGAAACTGTGGATGTAAATGCAATTCTGGTTCATCAAATATGATACAGTTATATTTATCGTCATATAGAAATGTTAGTAATGTAATAATTTCTTTTAGCCCATGACATTCTTTCTCTTTTAAGACATATTCTGTTCCGCCATCTATATTCTGAATTTTTGGTTTTAAATATCCACCTTCTTCTACTAAGCGTATTACTTTTTTAAATAAATCAGATAATAGAGCTTCTATTTTTATTCGAATATCCAATCTCTCTTTCAATATAACAAACGCAGATGTAGATAAACCATATTGTTCTCCGTAATCTTTATAACTGTTAAAATAGGAAATGTCAAGTCCTCTAGTGATACCGCCACTAGTGAAATAACTATAATCTCTCTTTTCAAATCCAGCAAGTCTTTCTGCTGTTAATAATCTTGTTTTAATTTGATTGCGATTTAACTGCTCTTTTAATTTTTCAGAAAAAAGAGATTTTCCTGTACCGTTTGCTCCAACAATAAAATTAACAGGGCACCATGCATTTTTTTCGAATGTCCCTTCCCAAATCTCTGGAATAGATATTTTTATAGGAATATTGATCATAATTTTATATTTAAAAGTTTAGAAACACAAATATACGAACATTTTGAATTAACATTATTATAGTATGATTGAAATCGGGCAAATATAGTTTAAAAATATCTTTATTAATCTTTGAAGGTCCCATTCAATTTATAATCTATACCATAAGAGGATACATTGTAAGTTTTTAATTCCGCTTACACGTAATTAAAAACTTATGTTCAAAAGCATTAAAAATGGAGTTGTTGTAACCTCTGTACTCGACTCTCGTACCATAAATAAAGAAGGTACTTATCCAATAAAAATCAAAGTGTATTATCGGAGAAAACCTAAGTATTATTCTGTCGGAATCTGTATGTCAAAAGATGAATGGGATAAACTTCCTGATAGCAGGTCTTCGGAAGGTCGATGTACAAACAATCAAACACATCTTTATCTGAAAAAGTCACCATGTTCTTGTGTGAGTGAACTGGCTGTAGATGAAATTCTGCAAAAGAATGATTTGGCGGCTATTAGTGAATCAGAACTTCTCAAACCTTTGGATGATAAAGGAGCTGAGGAAATTTTGATTACTGATAAAGTTGATTGTTAAGAGTCCGCTGTAATGTAACGAAGTGAAATAATAAGGCTTTCGTCTTTTATTTGATTTTGTCGCGATTAAACGAGATAACTACCGGTGTGTAGTTTATCTCGTTTTTCGCATCTATTTGTGCAATTTCTTGTGCAAAAAGCCTCAACTCAGCCAGAAACTCCATGTATTACTAAATAAAGCTATGCAACGAAAAGAAAACAGAAGAAAGAGATTTTAAAGTAGAATTATCTTGCGTTTTCATTGATTATCAATGTTTTATCTCGAAACTCGTGCAAAATCTGTGCAAATACCCCTATAAACAAAAAAGACAACCAAGAGTGGAAGCCTCCTAATTGCCTAATTTACAAGCCTTTCGGCTTAGTAGCGGGACCCGGGATTGAACCGGGGACCTCATGATTATGAATCATGCGC